>Ga0164295_10002007_pt1 | contig 16911 bp, 19 predicted proteins | sample GEODES006metaG_FD_111798 | JGI IMG/M metagenome (GOLD analysis project Ga0164295, IMG submission 111798) | Oligotrophic lake water microbial communities from Sparkling Lake, Wisconsin, USA - GEODES006 metaG | ecosystem: Environmental > Aquatic > Freshwater > Lake | place: USA: Sparkling Lake... | reverse complement strand
GGCCCTCGCGGCCTGTTCGGGCTCGGGCTCTTCCACCGACTCAGGCGGGGCCGCCATCACCACGGTGCGGATGGGCTACTTCCCCAATCTCACCCATGCGCCGGCGCTCGTAGGCATACAGCAGGGAACCTTCAAAGCTGCCCTCCAGGACCTCAAGATCAGCATCACGCCCACGGTATTCAACGCCGGTCCTGACGCAGTGACAGCACTCTTCGCTGATTCCCTCGATTGCACCTACATCGGCCCGAACCCCACAGTCAACGCCTACGTCCAATCAAAGGGCGCCGCGATCCGCGTCGTCTCGGGAGCAACATCGGGCGGAGCTTCACTCGTCGTACGCCCTGAGATCAACAGTGTCGCCAACATGAAGGGCAAGTCCTTCGCTACGCCGCAGCTAGGAAACACCCAGGACGTCGCATTTCGATGGTGGCTGAAGGGCCAAGGCGTGGAGACCACACCCGAAGGCGGTGGCGATGTCTCGGTCAAGCCGCAGTCCAATGCAGAGGGCCTAGCCGCGTATGTGTCCGGATCGATTGATGGCGCTTGGGTCCCTGAGCCGTGGGTCTCGGAGTACGTCGCCAAGGGCGCGAAGATTCTCGTCGATGAGAAGTCGCTCTGGGAAGGCGGCAAGTTCGTGACTACTCAAATCATTTGCCGCACAGCATTCATCGCGGCGCAGCCCGATGCCGTAAAGGCAATCATCAAAGGTCACATCGCTGCTCTTGAGCTGATCAAGACTGACCCAACCGCAGCCAAGGAATCCGTGACCCTCGCCATGACCACCTTGACCGGAACTGCACCGACACCGGCGATTCTCGATGCAGCATGGAAACAGGTCGACTTCACCGTCGATCCGCTCACAGCCACGCTAGTGAAGTCAGCCGAAGAGGCCGCCGCGGTCGGTTTGCTGGACCAGGCCGGAGTTGATGCAGCAGGTGGATTGCCGGGCAGCCTGTACGACCTGAAGATTCTCAACGAGCTATTGGCCGAAGCGGGCCAACCGGCGGTGGCGTGATGTCGACCGCAGTAGAGACCGAGCACAGCTGGGCGTTGAGCGCTGAGAACCTCACCAAAGAATTTGGTGAAGGATCTCAGCGCACTATCGCGTTAGACGGCGTCACCTTGCGCGTGCGCCCGGGTGAATTTGTCACGGTGGTAGGCACTTCAGGTTGTGGCAAATCCACGCTTCTGAACGTGTTCGCGGGGTTAGACGATCCCACAGCAGGAGTCGTCACCCGTGGTGCGAAGCCGGCCTTGATGTTTCAGGATGCAACCCTGCTTCCCTGGTTGACTGCTCGACGCAACGTCGAACTTGCACTCAAACTGACGGGAGTTGGCAAGAGCGAACGTCGGTCGCGTGCGCAAGAACTCCTTGCCGCCGTGCGTCTCGAGGGCTGGGAAGACAAGAAGCCGCACGAACTTTCCGGCGGCATGAGACAACGCGTTGCTCTCGCACGTTGTCTTGCGCAAAACACCAGCATCATCTTGATGGACGAGCCACTGGGCGCTCTTGATGCCATGACCCGCGATCACTTGCACGATGAAATCGAGTCGATTGTTCGCGATCGGGGACTCACGGTGGTATTCGTCACTCACAACATGCGCGAGGCGGTTCGATTGGCCGATCGTGTAGTGCTCATGGGCTCAGGAAGAATTCTGCACGAACAGGAAGTCGGGCTCTCCAGACCACGAGCTATGGATAGCGCAGATGTAGCCGAGCGGGCACATGATCTCACCGCAAGGCTCAAAGCAGGCGGGACTGTTCTTAGAGGGGTGGATTCATGACTGCCACACTTGTGTCAACACAAGTTCAGACGTCCGAAGGACGCACACCAAGCAAGTCCGGTGCTCGTCGCGCTTGGGCGTGGAGTTGGCCAAAGCTGCTTGCTATTGCAATCGTCTTGGCAATCTGGCAAATTATTTACTGGAGTGGTTGGCGACCGTCCTACGTGTTTCCATCTCCGCTAGAAACGTTCGCCGAACTCGGCGAGATGATCCGCACTGGACGCTTCTGGTCAGCACTGGGCACCACCCTTTCGCGTGCAGCGATCGGGTTCGGGGCGGCATTGGTGGTCGGTACGGCCATCGGAATTCTTGTCGCTCGACTCACACCTCTGAGATTGGCTGTCGGCAGTCTCATCACTGGTTTGCAAACTATGCCGTCAATCGCGTGGTTTCCCTTTGCGATTTTGATCTTCGGACTCAACGAGCAAGCAATTCTCTTTGTTGTGATTTTGGGAGCTGCGCCGAGCATCGCGAACGGCGTGATCAGCGGCATCGATCACGTCCCGCCCGCTTATTCGCGGCTAGGTCGCGTACTTGGGGCCGGTCCGGTATCGATGTATCGCGATATCGTGCTTCCCGCTGCGCTGCCGACCTATGTGTCGGGCCTGACTCAAGGTTGGGCTTTTGCCTGGCGCAGTTTGATGGCCGGTGAACTTTTGGTCATCATCGCGGAAAAGCCATCGCTGGGAGCGCAACTGGAATTCGCGCGTCAGTTCTCGCAAGCATCAACACTTCTCGCAACCATGATCGTGATTCTTGTTGTGGGCATGCTGGTTGATGCATTGTTCTCGTATGCATCTCGTTCACTACGGCGAAGCCGCGGCCTCGAGACCACGTAGTTCTGATCAACTCGGTCGGGTGGCCCGCCTAGGGTGGACTACCCGGCCGAGCATCGCAGTCGTTGGGATCGCACCGTAACTCCTGCTGTCCGTGCTTGCGGCCGCATGGTCGCCCTCAATCCACCAGCCAAGCTCGCCGTCAGTGGTCGTCTCTGCCCGGATCAGGCGCTTCACCACGAGCCGGCCCTCGGGGTCTCGTGCGACTACGACGTCGCCGGGTGCAAGTTCGCGGGTACGGCGTACGAGCACTCGCTCCCCCGGGGCGAGCACGGGAATCATGCTCAGCCCCTCGACGGTGGCGCGGAACCATGGCAGGCGCATGACTACATCCTGCCGGGGGTCGCGGGGAGCGCGCTGCGCGACTAGGCTGGGCCTAAGAATCCGATGTACGAGAGGACCCCCATGATTTCGCGTATCACCCGCGCATTCGCGCCCCGCACGACGGTCTACGCACACTGCGACCTGCCCTGCGGCGTGTACGACCCCGCCCAGGCTCGCCTCGAAGCGCAGTCCGTGAAGGCCTGCATGGAGAAGTACCACGCTTCGCAGGACACCGACTTCCGCAACCGTGCAGTCACCATCAAGGAAGATCGTTCCAACATGGTCAAGGAGCACCTCTGGGTGTTGTGGACCGACTACTTCAAGGCCCCGCACTTCGAGAAGTACCCGCAGCTCAATGGCCTGTTCAACGAGGCCACCAAGCTCGCCGGTGCTGGCGGCACGAAGGGCACGGTTGATGTAGCCGTTGCCGATCAGCTGCTCGCGAAGATCGACGAGATCGCTGAGATCTTCTGGGAGACCAAGAAGGCGTAACGCACTTCGAAGGGCCCCTGAATTGCAGTGATGCAGTCAGGGGCCCTTCTTTATCTACAGGCAGCTGCCACCTGCGGGCACACCTTGTGCATCAGGCGTTTTCGAGAGCGTCGGTAGGCGGTTCAGTTGGAAAACTTCCCATCACTCCGCAGGCGACGACCACGTTGTCGCCATCGACGAGTTCGGAGTCGCGCGACGCAGGCTTGCCGTTGACACACACGAACACCAACTTGTCACTGGTGGCGGTGTACTCCCCGAGAATGTTTTCATTAAAGGGCACCCGCCAGATGGTCAGTTTCAGCTAGTCTGCCGCCACCTAGGGGAGGTGCGTTTCATGAAGAGACTTGTGGTGGCACTGGTCTTGGTTGCAATCGCTTGGCAGGGCGTCGCTCCCGTGGCAGCAGAGACGACGCCATCGACTCCACTGGCAGCGTGCGAGGACGCAGCCTTGGCTGGCGATTACTCGTCCTGGGTGTGCCTTGGCGGCAACCTCACGGGTGTTGACGCAAGTACAGGGGTGCTGGAGTCGAAGACGGTTGCTTCCAGCCAGGTTGGGGAGCCGGTCACAAGGGCACGGCTGGGCGTCTCCTCACTGTCCAGTTCGACGTTCGATTCAGACTTCGACGGTTGGTGCGAGTCAGGGACCATCTGTACTCGACGCATCACGATGTACATCAGCGAGACAAAGGGGAATGCGGCCTGGGGAGATCAGTCAGGGGTGCGCGGAACCTTCGATGTCGCTTTGCGAACTAACCTCAATGGGCGTTCGGCCCGGTGGACCGTCTATCTCACCGTCGATTCCGGGCCGAGCATCCTGATCAACGAGCAATGGGTGAACTGCTACGAAGATCTGAACTACTGGCTGGACAACAACTGTGGACAGCATCGTGTGAAAGCGCAAAGCGGAGTGACGAGCTGGACCATCAACTACTCGGTGTTCAAGTCGCCCCTGCTCTACGGTAACCGTCTTGAGAACTCAAACAAGTACTACGGCCAGACGAGCGGTCGGTTCACTCCCTCAGGCTTCCAGACTCTGGTGATGTCACCGCTGAAGTCTGCCGAGTTTGAGTGCTGGGGCACAGGGAACTGTGTGTTCCCGTGACCGACTGGGCTGATTTCCTCCGGCCGGCCCTGCCAACCGGAGGAGTGGAGGTTCCCGAGAACGGTCACGCCTTTCTTGTGGCATGGCTGCTTGGACCCAAACGTGTCCATGCATCTGCTTCCGGAGCGGTTCGGAGATTCGTGGAAGTCACCACTTCCGATGGCGAACGCTGGGCGGAGCCGCGGACGCCATACGACCAGGCGGTGATCGACGATTCGATCAACGGCTACCTCGCCGAAGCGGGCATTCCACCACGGCCGAAACGACTGGCCTGGGCGTTCACGTTCTCCGTCGACGTCGAAACCGAGATGTGGGAGCGCGTGAACTCCGTTCTGAAGACTGCGAACGATGTCATGGCTGACACGCACCTGAGGCTTCTCGATCTCTCGCGCGACCAGTGGGAACCCCGACCCTGAGCAGAGCGACGCACTGTCCCGACGAAATCCCGTCCGAGCACACGGACCCATCCGGACCAGCCGACATTTCTCCCCTAAGAAGTGCCGCTGATCGACACCACTCGACACCGCACTCCTAGGCGGCCACCATGGAGACCAAGAAGGCGTAAGCCAAGGCAAAGGGCCCCTGAACTGCAGTGAGGCAGTCAGGGGCCCTTTTTCTATGTGATGCAGGTCATATTCGAGCGACCAGAAGCCCGGAACCAGACCAAGATTTCTTGCGTCACATCGCTTACGTGAAATTTGGCACCGGCTTCGCTCGTCGCATGTGTGAAATGCGAGTTAGGCCTGTGTCTAAACGGCGCGTTCCGATAGCACCGGCACCCGCCGGTCCACAAAGGGAGATCCCACATGAATCGACGCAGATCTGTGCACGTCGCGGCAGCCGCCGCAGCTCTAGCCTTGCCGCTCGCCTTCGTTGCCACCCCAGCGATGGCCGCAGAAGATGCAACCGTGTCCGTCCTCCACGCAATTCCGGCTGGCCTCGGCGCAGACTCCGTGGATGTCTTCGCGGGCGCTGACCTCTTGATTGACAACTTCACCCCGGGCACGCTTGAGACCTTGACCGTTCCCGCCGGCTCGTACGACTTGGCTGTCTACGCCGACGGAGAAGGACCCGACAACGGGACTCCCATCCTCAGCGCTGACGGAGTAGCCGTCCCCGCAGGTGCAAATGCGACAGTCACGGCTAACTTGGACGCAGACGGCGCCCCAGCACTGAACGTGTTCGTCAACGACACAGATCAACTCGACGCTGGTCAGGCTCGCGTAACGGTTCGCCATATCGCCGCTGCTCCCGCAGTCGACGTACTCGTAGACGGCGCAGCAGCCTTCTCGAATGTGATGAACCCGGAAGAGGGAGTTGCTGTGCTTCCTGCCGGTGACTACGAAGCTGCTGTCGCCCTCGCAGGCACAACTGATCCGGTCCTCGGACCAACAACCTTGGCACTTGCTGAGGGCGTCAACACCATCGTGTACGCCTGGGGCTCAGCCGCTGACGGCACGTTGGCACTTGCCACCCAGGCTGTCGAGGCACACACCACACCTCCCGTACCTGCAGGTGGTGGATCAACAACTGGAACTCCGCTGTGGGCCGTGACGTTGGCCGCCTTGGCCGCAGCTGGCGTCCTCGGTGCCGGTGTACGTCTAGCGACCTCTCGCCGTTAATTCGGTGAAGCGGTCTCGTACCGCGATCGTCGTGCTGGCTGTCAGCGCTGTTGCGCTGACAGCCAGCATCGTCGTGATTAACTCCGCTGGTCCCGGCTCGGTGGACAACGTAGGAAGCCGGGACGCAATAGCGCCCTCTAGCGCAGGTCCAGTCTCCAGCGAGCCGAGAGCGTCTGCCTCTGGTAGCCCTGCGCTAAAGCCGCGATTCGAATCCACCCGCATCGATGCCACCAAACCGCTGACGAGAGTCCAAGTCCCCGAGCCGACCCGCATAGTCATTCCTGCCATTAACGTCGATGCACCTGTCGACTCTGTGGGAGTAGACGACCAGGGCCGGGTAGCGGTGCCAACAGATGTGAGTCGTGCAGGTTGGTACAAATGGGGTCCAGCGCCAGGCAACGCAGCCGGATCGGCCATGATCACCGCACATGTCGACGGTGTCGATCAAGGACCCGGAGCCTTCTTCAATCTTGGACAGTTGAACGTCGGAGACCTTGTCCAAGTGGAGCGGTCTGACCGCAGCACCTTGACCTACCGCGTGATAGCCCGCGAGTCTTTCAACAAAAAGTCTGCGCCCCTTGACGAAGTCTTCGCACGATCAGGGCCCCATCGATTGACACTGGTCACCTGCGGTGGCCCCTTCGACCCTCAGACATTGGTCTACACAGACAACATCATCGTCACCGCAGTGGCAGAAGAGTCGCAACCCTAAATTCTTCAAGAGCACAAGAAACGCAGTTTGCTAGGGTGCGTGAATGACAATCCCGGGAATGGACAATGGCAGCGCGCCAATCAAGGGGCGCTCTTCCCGGCGTAAGCGTCAGTTCATCCTCTTCAGTGTGGGTGGCGTCGTATTGGTGGCTGCCGCTGTCGCAGTTGCCGTCGTCACGGGTGTTACCGGCCAGCAGTCAGGTTCTCTCACTACTGCCAGCGCTGTGAAGGTCAATGACACTCTGTCTATCGGGTCAAGTCAGGTGAAAGTGACTTCGGGCGCGACACAGGGTACGGAGTTTATTGGCTCAGGAAAGCTCCTTGCCGGGCCAGGCACCGATGAGTCGGTTCAACTGCGATTTACCGATTCGAATAACTGGAGTGTCACCGTCGTCAATGCAGCAGCGGGCAAACTGAATTTCGGCGCAGTCCAAATCACCAGAACTGCCATAACAGGTGGAATGAGTGCTAGCGGAGGAGTCGTGACTTCCACACTCGCTGCGCAGTTGGCCGCACCCGCCATCATCATCGACTCGAAGTTCGTCCTCACCTCGGGCACGATCGCATTTTCCGCCACCTGTCCGACCACCACGAGCACGCGCCTATGCGTCGACGGCTCGTCGTTCGCGCTTCTATCGGGCGTCATGAGCGAGTCATTCGGTAGTCCGGTGGCGAGCAATCCTGCGATGGCATTCACCGCGACAATCAACATGTCAAGCGGTGTCGCCAATCTCCAAGCGCCTTTCGCCGCAGATGAAACGGCAAGTATTTCTCAGGCCACCATCAAGAACATGACGTTGCTGATTTCCGCCAAAGACGACTCCTTCGCAGTATTGCCGGCCGACTCAAGCGTCAAAGTGCGCGATGGTAGCGCCAATGGCGGTCTCAATATTCAGATCACCGGTAAAGGCAAGCTCGTCATGCCGAAGATGCCATTGGTCGGTTGGGACGTTTCGGACTGGAACAGCAACTCCATTGCTCTCACCTACGTAAATGGCGGCTTGGTCCTGACCGGCAAAATCCTGCCCGGCTCCGTAGGAAATTCGAGCGTCACGGACTTCGCCTACTTCAACGCCGAAGACACGCTGGCAACGATCTACGGCAATACTCTCAAAGTTCCTAGGCGCACGATGGTGCTTGGTGTCGCTTCGAACAACATCAGCTTCCCTGCACTCGTGGGCTTGCCAGGCCTCAAGGGGAAAGTGTTCGACATTCCCGTGGGCAAAGAGGGCATGTTCATGATGTACACATCGAATGGTAACATCACAGCCGGCTGGACGGTTCCTGACGGTGTGAAGTTGCCGAGTTTCTCAGATGACTACACGTTCTCGTTCACCCCCGCCACTATCTCGGTGTCGCTAAACACCAACCCAGACAAGCTTCAGGCCGCGTTCAGCTTCGCTCAAAACGGCCTTCTCTCCATCTCCGGAAGGTCGGGGAATGTGCGGGATATTGCGGTGAGTGCGAAAATCACGTACGAATTTACGAAGCAGGAGATCAATCTTTCAGTATCGGCCAACGGACTTGACGGCAAGTCGGTGTGGCCCAACGTGGTCGGCATCAGCGGTCTAGATCTCAACGGTTTCGCCATCAGCGGCTCCATAAGCACGTCAGGAGTTCCGCTCGGTATTGGTCTTGCCGGCGATGGCGTACTCAGCGGCAACATGGCACGGCTCATGAATAACTCAAATTCATCGGGTGCAGACATCCCCATCAAGTTTGTCGCCAATCTGGTGCTCACAGCGCCGTGTTTCGAGATTGCGATTGGCGACCCCGATGGAACGACGAAGGTGATCGATCTCGGACCAGGTCTCATATCGGCTACCTACGTGCAGATGTATGCCGCGCCGCTCGGTTGCACCGTGGGCACCTACATAGTTCCTGCTGGATTCTCCGTCACTTTCCGCGGTGAGGTGATCGGCGTGGACACCGACGTCTGGATTGCAATCAACACTAACTCGCCTCCATCTCTCAATGGGTCGGCACGGATTGGCACCATCGGCGCCGCGGGTTTCACACTGCGAGACACCAACGTGGCTTTCGCCCTCGGTGGCATTCAGATGCAGAGCTTCGACCTGACTGGCACGGTGTCGGGCTCAAGCCAGGTAGGCAACAGTACGCTCGGGCTTAAAGCCGAGTTTGGTGGAACCGTAACGATCGACTACCTCAGCGCTGTGAACGCTTCCATCAAGACCGAAAATGTGGAGGCGGATGCCTACTACGGACTCGCTGGGTGGCACCGCTTTAGTAGTCCGTCGACCTACATCAGCGGCAACAACGTCTGCATCTCAAAGAAGATTTCCGGCAAGACGCGCAAAGTCTGCCTGCTCTGAAGCGTCGGTTGTTCACAGTTCGTCGAGTAGACCCCAAAGTCCACCTGGCGTGGCCCGAGTGGTCCGATGCATCGGAGACATTTTGATGCGACCGGCGACCATTTCGATCATGCCTAGCAGGCTCAGGTCGCCGAGCAAACGCTCAACATCAGGCAGTGGCCAGTCGAGCGCCCCGGCAACTTCCGAAGGGGTCATTGGGTTACTGGAACGCATCACCTCGCGCACCACCGTGCGTTGGTCATCGGGGAGGTCGAGGAGGTCTGACATGGTGACCGGCACCTCGTCACTTTCGCTATGCGCGAGCCGATCGCCCAGTCGATTGAACATCCCCTCGGTGCTCATGCGAGCTCCGGCATTGCGATGGGTTCGGGCTGAGGGCGGCACACCTGGCACCACAAAGTGCCACCCACCACGATGGATCGGGGCGGATCGTCGCCGAACACGGTGATGATGAAGGGCATAGCCGCGTGGTGCGTAGCGCATACTCCGCGTCCGCAGAAGCGGCACACACCGCGGGCGCTCTCCTCGCATTGGGCACACAGCATCAGCGGTTCCCCTCCTCATCGTGCGTCGTGGTGACTTCCCCGAGCCGGGCCCAAAGTCCCGACGGCGTGGGTTCGCTAGGTCCATCATCCGATACAGAACTTTCGAGCGAAGCCCAGATCCCTGACTCGGTCGCATTCACCGGCAGATGCGACCTCAGCCACATCATGCCGAACAATCCAATAGCGCGGCGAATCCCGGCGGCTGTGGCTTCCAGACTCTCGATTTCGGCTGCGCTCGTCCGCCCCGAATGGTGTGCAATCGCTAACTGCCGCTGCACTGCCACCAATTCTTCTGCCTTTGCTGCAGCATCCGCTCCATAGCGCGACTCGAAGATGTCGAGAATCTCAGCCACACTGCCTCCGCTGAGCGCTGCTTTCTCGCTCGCAGTAGCGCCAGTGCGAGAGAGGTCTTCACGCACCCATCGAGCAGAGATTGGGTAGCCCAAGGCCACGATTGCCGCGGCAATGCCGAGAACGCCTACGCCCGTAGCCGTGACGAGAAGAGCCGGCATCCCGTCAATCTGGGTGAGGCGATTGAAAGTGGAGTGCAGGATGACTGCTATGACGAGGCCGCCCAGTGGGATCATGAATCGAGCAATCCAGCCTCGACTAAACGACAGCACGATCGCTGCTCCCACAATGGCGGTGCAGCCCGCATGCATGAGATTGGTAGACGAGACGCGAGCGAGTGCGAGTCCCAGGCCCGCATCGCTCCCCGCATTTTGCAGGTAGACCCAGTTTTCGCGAATGGCGAAACCAGTGCCAGCTGCAGCACCGAGCACCGCCCCATCGACAAACCACGTCACTCGGCGAGAAAGGCACAGGAACGGCAGGACCGCGGCTTTGGTGATCTCTTCGGCAATCGGCGCCCCGAGCACGATGAGCGAACTCATACCAAACGCCGCTGCCCACCAGTCATTGACGTAAATGACCAGATAGGTGTCTGCGAAGCCCCAGAGCAAGGCGATCAGGGCAAGCGGCCACAAGCACCGAGCGTTGCGCCCAAAGAAGACGATGGCCGCCAGGACGGCGAGGGGCACAACGGTGGCTATTGCCACCTGAACGGTCATACGAAGCAGATTAGCGCCTTCGCTCCCAGAACTTGCGCGCATCTTCGGCTGGAAGCAAGCGCCCTAATTGCGCTACACATTGAGCTGGCATGGACGGCTAGTGACCAGCGTGGCAACCGCGTTCTCGGCCTCTGGCCCTAAATCGAGATCGAGTACGCAATCAACGAGGCTGACGCTTTCCCCTGAGACGAGTCCGGTCGAGCGCACCGCCTCAATCAACTCGGCGGAGACAAGGGAAGAAAAGCTCAACGACAGGTAGTCCTCCACTCCGTCATTAAGTACGCGGACATTCGCGCTGTCGCCCGCCAGGGCAAGAACACGATCAACGGTTAAGCGAACAGGTCCTGGGATGGCACGTTGATCCGACGATGCATTGATGCCCGACACAAGCGCCACACAACCTCGCTGACCAAGACCCTCAACGATCTCCATCGCCCAGACCGCAAAAGCTCCATCACTCTGCGGGTCGACCTGTATCCGCACGCGCAGACGAGAATCGAGAATGCTCAAGCGACGTCGAGCCTCATCATCGAACGCGCCCGTGGCCGCAATCTGTTCGATGACGGTCGCACATTCGTCCAGCACTTCGGGCAAGGCGGCTGGCAGGTACACATCATCTGGCGGCTTGGCAGAAAAGTCCGCAAGCGCCCCTCGATCGATAACCGATGTGGTCAGCAGATAGCGAATCGTATTGAGAACTGTCCTATGTACCCAATCTGCAGCGCTCTGCGACGAGTCAGACATCGCTTGCCGCACCGTCGACCAAAACCTGCAATTCGCGAACGCTCACTAGATCGTGGTGTTCATCTATGTGCACTCGGGAGACCTCGAGGTGCTCTACTACCCATATGCCGGCATCGTGAGGGTTCACTCCCATCTGCCCTTGCAGGCCCCTCACCGCGGCGTCGACTATCGATCTTGGCGCAGTCACGACGATCTCCGCGAGCCCCTCATCGATCAACGCCTTGATGGCCACCGTACGACTCGGCGCGAGGGACACGATGTTGCGAAGAAATTCGATGATGGGAGTCGGCACGTTTGATGTGTCGCTCGGCATGCTGATGACTGACACCTCGACCGAGCGCCCGAGTGTCTCGGCATGATTTACCTCCTCGAGTACCACTTGCCAAAGGTTCGAGGTTGCCTTCTGCTCCATGCCGAGGTTGCGTCGAAGTTGGTTCTCCTCAGCCGCCGCGCGTTCACGCACCTCCGAGGTGTCCACGTCGAGTTGGCCGTCGGCGATTGCACGCAGCAGGGTCGTGGTTGAGGCGCTCACCCGACTCCATCGCGACGTGACCATAATTTGACGCTCGATCTCAGCCTGATACTCCACAGTTGCAGCCCAGAGCACGAGCGCATCGCCGCGCCTGCGATCGAACGCGCGGAATAACACCGCTATGAGGAACAGTGCCGTCGACAAGTAGACCACGGTGACGATGAGCGACATGGCGGGCACGACTCTGCAACCACTCGGTAGAGCGATGGTCAACACAAGCCCACCCAAAGTCACGACAGGAAGAATGGCCCACGCCCACCAACGTTCGATCGCGAACAGGACGAGGCCGATGCCACCGGCCACGCTGTTGATAATCCAGTGAATTCCAGATGCAGAGGCACATCCGTTCAGCGACAACCCGGCTGCGAAATACGCAGCAAGTACAAATAGAACTGTGAGCACGGCTAGGGCGACGCGCAACCGGGTATCCCACATCAGCGACAGTGCGACGTTGGTCGCGAGAAAGGCGACGAACAGCACGGCATATGCCAGACCGCCACCCTCGAGGCTCCCGGCGATCCATGGGAGCATCACGAGACCGAAAATCGCTGGCGCAAAAAGCAGGATCCGCGAACGATTGGAAACAAGCAAGATCCGGCGGACCGGCTCGATCGGCATACGAAGTTCAGCAGGAGCAAGCACTGGGATGCGCAATTGGACTCTTGTGCCCCGACCCGGGCTGCTATCGATGAGCGCCTCACCGCCCAAAGCGGCCAACGACGCCCGCATGGTGTTGCGCATTCCGAATCGCTCCGACTCTTGCTGGCCGAGTCCCGTCCCGTCATCTTCTACCGAGATCTCGTACAGATTGCCGAACTGACGTGCTGCGATCACCACATTGTGCGCCCGCGCGTGGCGCTCGACATTGCGTAATGCCTCCACCAGCGCATCGCGAAGCGCGCTAGCGGAAGTTCGAGGTAGCACGAGGTCAACTTCGACCTGCGTGTGTACTTCCGGGGTTCGCAGCCCAGCCGCTAGCCTCGCCTCTGCGATGATGTCACTCATCGACGCCTCGTTTGCCGTCAGTGCACCGAGTTCCATCTGCTCTACGTCACGGCGACACTCCGAGCGCAGGAGTTCGTCATCATCGACACCACGCTGCGCGATTGCATTGAGAGTGTTGAGTACCGTCTCGTGGATGCGTCGGTCTACACCCGTTCGTGCCGACTGCACTTGGACTGCGCGATACGTCGCCGCTGTCGCCTCTTCAACCGCCTCGGTGTTCTCATCGGCAATACGGGCAGCGCGACGCCAGATCTGCGCCATCCCAAGAAGTGCGGGTCCAGCAATGAGTACGAATACCGGACCTATAGCCCCACCCGCCAGATCCGCCGCGGCGAGGATCATCTGCGGTGTCGGGTACAGAACCGCGATCAGGTTGAGTCCAGCAGCCGCACCGATCAGCGCAAGACCCGAGAGCACCTTCGAGTTGAATGCAGCGCCGAACGCCACAGCAAATGCGACAAATGGCAGTGGAAGCCAGCCGGGTCCGTACGCCTGCGGAAATGCAATCGCAGCCACGATAAGCAACAGGCCACTCGCAGCCTGGATCTGAGGCGAGTAGCGCCGCCAACGCGGATACAGAGCAAGTAAGGATATTGCGGCTGGGATCGCCCACGTGAGCCAAATCGCAGGCGGCAGTTCGCTCGCGTGGACGACCAGCCGGAAGAGGGCGGGGATGAATTCGATGGCGCCGGCAGCGATGAGAGCGAGCACGCCCATGCGATTGAAAATCGCGGTGAGCGGGACCCCTCCTTTCGGTGCCTCTGTCACGAATTCGCCCCTGCCGTATTGTGCGGATGTGTCCCACAGCATCTTCGTTGTTCTTGAGGATCATCCTCTCGTGCTCGGCGCCATCACCGACCACCTCACATCCGTCTTTCCCGATTCCACCTTGGCATATAGCGGTGCTCAGTTGCCTGCAGCCCTCGACGCGGTCGCAATCTCCGGAGCTAGCTGCGCGATCGTCGACCTTGACCTTGGTGATAGCCGCACGCCTGCAGAGGTGGTTGCCGTGCTTCGTCGCGCTGGGATTCCGGTCGTGCTCATTAGCGCCAACGACAATCCCCTCGCCATTCAGGCGGCGCTGCGAAGCGGCGCTCATTCCTACGTCCCCAAGCGCCTCGTGATTGACCAGCTCCGACATGCCGTCGAGGCGGCCGAATCTGACGTGCCCTGGAAGTCTCCCGACTTTGCGGCCGTACTCGTCCCCGTCGAGGGCTCAAGCTCCGCTCTGGAGCCGACACAGCAACGGGCACTGACTCTGTATGCAGCGGGGCTTCCAGCCACAGTCATCGCTGCGCGCATCGGCGTCGCCTCGGCGGCTGTTGGCCCACTCGTCGATTCGGCGATCGCGGCTCACCGGCATAGCGAGAAAGAGGAGCCATGGGAAGTGTCACCTGAATAGGTGACACGGGACATTTGTCCCCTGTTCATATATGTTTTGGCCATGAAAGATGGACAACCTCACCAGACTTTGAAGTTCCTCGTTCTTGAGGATCACCCGTTAGTGCGGTCTGCAATCATTCGAGAAGTTCTTGCTGGCCTCGGTGCAGTGGAGGTGCTCTACGAGGGAGCTTCGCTCGTTGAGGCTCTCGATACGGCACGCACAGACGATGTCGATTGCGCAGTTTTGGATCTCGATCTCGGCGATGGCACCAATCCAGTAGACAACGTGCGTGCGCTCGTAGGCGCGGGCATTCCAGTGTTAGTGATTAGCGCCCTCGCAGATCCGATGGTCGTACGTGAGTCAATGTCGGCGGGCGCGTTGGCCTACGTCTCCAAGCAAACCGACGCAGCCGTGATGCGAGACGCAATCCAGTCGACCCTTGCCGGGAAGCCTTTCATGTCACCAGATATCGCCCTGGCGATCATTAGTGACCTGCAGGCAGAGGTGAAACTTTCCGATCAGGAGCGCCTCGCTCTATCCCTTTATGCCTCCGGGCTAAAGATGACGACTGTCGCCCGGCGTATGGACGTAGAAGTAACAACTGCGCAGGAATACATCAAACGCGTGCGAGCGAAATACACCAAGGCCGGTCACACCGTCTCTACAAAGACCGATCTCTACCGCGTTGCCAAGAAGCGCGGACTCATCACCGAAGACTGATCACGTCAGTCGCACACACAGCGATTCGCTAGACGCGATAGGGCTGAATTGCATCTGCGGGGATGTGCCCGAAGCGACCCTTTTGGTAGTCGGTGTATGCCTCTTCGATCTCCTGCTGTGTGTTCATAACGAATGGGCCGTACTGCACAACGGGTTCACGTAGCGGAAGACCACCAATGAGGAAGACCTCGAGATTCTCGGTGCGTTCATCCTGCTTAGGTGCTGCCGTCAGTCGCACGACTTCACCATCGACAAGCACCGCCATGTGTCCAGTGCTAATCGGTCGCGCATCGGGGCCGACACTGCCTTCACCAGCGAGTATGTAGGCGAGCGCATTGAAGTCAGAACGCCAGGGAATATCCGCTGTTGCACCAGGTGCGAGCGACACGTGCGTAATGACCAGCGGCGTATGCGAGATGCCAGGGCCCTGGTGTCCTTGCAACTCACCTGCGAGCACACGAATCAACGCACCACCATCGGCTGTAGTCACCAGAGTTGAGTCAAGGACTTGCAGGTCTTGATATTGCGGTGCGATGCGCTTCTTGTCGCGCGGAAGGTTAATCCACAACTGCACGCCGTGGAATACGCCACCAGAGATGACCAATGCCTCGGGTGGGGTCTCGATGTGCAGGATGCCATCGCCCGCTGTCATGTATTGCGTGCCGCCATCGAGAATGACTCCACCCCCACCGTGCGAATCCTGATGAATGAACTGACCATCGATGAGATAAGTGAACGTCTCGAAGCCACGGTGCGGATGCCACGGCGTGCCCTTGGGCTCTCCCGGCGCGTAGTGCACCTCACCCATCTGGTCCATATGGATGAACGGGTCAAGGTGACGCTTATCGATGCCGGCAAACGCCCGGCGCACCGGGAACCCTTCGCCCTCATGACCGACTGGTGCCGCCACCACGCCCATCACGCGACGGACTTGGCCGCCTGCTACGGGCGCGACCCTCGGCAGGTCAATGGTCGGGACGGTGATTGCGGCCATGGGATTCTCCTCTTCGTGTAGTTCAATGTTCAACTATAACTTCGCTCGTGTCAAACCAGCGGATTGCGTACGCGAAGGGTCGGGAAACGAGTGAAGTCGCGATCTGATGTCAACAGCTCGCGTACGCCATGGTCGAGACACATCGCAGCAATACGCGCGTCATGCGTAACGCCGCCGACAACGCGGCCACTGACCACTAGTTCGCGCAAAGTCGATAGGTGCCGCCCAGATTCGTGCAACACAGTGGCTCGCGGACTGGCTAGCCAATCGTCAATCTGATCAAGGGCCAGCGCCGGGGGCGTCGGAGGTCTGAAAATCCTCGGATTCGTCACGATCGCAAGGAATTCGTGAATCACCGGCCAGCACAAACCCACCGACTCGCTACCCGATAGGGCATCGACAACAACGCTCAAAGCCCTTTTGTGCTCCGGCATTTCCCCACGATGAGCGTAAATGAGAATGTTGGTGTCGAGTGCGATCACCGTGCGTTCGCGATCTCGCGGATCTCCGCCCAAGACATAACCGCGGCCTCTTCTGTGAGGCCATCACCCGTGAACACTACGTCGGCGCGAGGGGTCCACTCGTGCGGTGCGGAATGGCGTTCGAGCTCTCGCCGAAGAGCATCCTCAATGAGGCTGCGCATAGATGTCCCCCGCTGAGCGGCGCATATGCGCGCCTGCTCGGCTAGGTCATCAGGAAGTTCGATTGTGGT
>Ga0164295_10002006_pt1 | contig 16914 bp, 14 predicted proteins | sample GEODES006metaG_FD_111798 | JGI IMG/M metagenome (GOLD analysis project Ga0164295, IMG submission 111798) | Oligotrophic lake water microbial communities from Sparkling Lake, Wisconsin, USA - GEODES006 metaG | ecosystem: Environmental > Aquatic > Freshwater > Lake | place: USA: Sparkling Lake... | reverse complement strand
TTCGGGTGCTTGCGTCCACCTTGGGGCGGCACGCTGGCCATGGTGCCTTCGATCAGCTTGAGCAAGGCCTGCTGCACACCTTCACCCGACACATCGCGCGTGATGGATGGGTTGTCAGACTTGCGGGAAATTTTGTCTATTTCGTCGATGTAGACAATGCCGCGTTGGGCACGGTCCACATCGTAATTGCAGTTTTGCAGCAACTTTTGGATGATGTTTTCCACATCTTCGCCCACATAACCGGCTTCGGTCAGCGTGGTTGCATCTGCCATGACAAACGGCACATTGAGCATGCGCGCGAGCGTTTGCGCCAGCAGCGTTTTGCCAGAACCGGTGGGGCCAATCAGCAAAATATTGCTTTTGGACAACTCAACATCGTCTTTTTTGGAATCGAGCTTGTGCTGCAAGCGCTTGTAATGGTTGTAGACCGCCACTGACAAAGCACGCTTGGCAGGCTCTTGGCCGATGACGTAGTTGTCTAAATTGGTTTTGATTTCTATGGGCGTGGGCAGATCGCCGCGACCTTCGCGCACCGTGCTGGCCGGCAGTTCATCTCGAATAATGTCATTACAAAGATCAATGCACTCATCGCAAATGAAGACAGAGGGACCAGCAATCAGTTTCTTGACTTCATGCTGACTCTTGCCGCAAAAAGAGCAATAAAGAGTCTTTTCGCTGGTGGATCCTTTTTTTTCGGCCATTCAGTGCTTACCTGTGGATGATGGTCGAATGATACTCAAATCCGCAGCGCCGTCGGCGCAAACGGTTTGGACGGAAATAGGGCAGTCTCGGGTCAAGGGCGCTTGGCGATCACGTCATCCACCAGACCATACGCCTTGGCTTCTTCAGCAGTCAAATAATAGTCACGCTCGGTGTCTTGCTCGATGCGCGACAAAGGTTGTCCCGTGGCCTCGGCCAGCATCTGGTTCAGGCGTTCGCGGGTTTTGATAATTTCACGCGCAGCAATTTCGATTTCTGTGGCCTGACCTTGTGTGCCGCCCAAGGGTTGGTGAATCATGACTTTGGAATTGGGCAGACTGAAACGCTTGCCTTTGGCGCCGGCGGCCAGCAAAAACGCGCCCATGCTGGCGGCCATGCCGGTGCAAAGCGTAGAAACCTGCGGTTTAATGAAGTTCATGGTGTCGAAAATCGCCATGCCTGCGCTGACCGAGCCGCCGGGAGAATTGATGTAGAGCGAAATGTCCTTGTCTGGGTTTTCACTTTCGAGAAACAACAACTGGGCGACCACCAAATTGGCAGTGTGATCGTTGACCGGACCCACCAAAAAAATGACTCGCTCACGCAGCAAGCGCGAGTAAATGTCATAAGCGCGCTCGCCCCTGCCGCTTTGTTCGATGACAACCGGGACCATGCCCAGAGCTTGAATATCTAATGCACTCATGAAATTCTCCCGTTCAAGCTCACGCTTGTTGGCTCATTAACTCGTCGAAGCCCAGTTCTTTGTCTTTGTTTTTCACCAAGGACAAAACGTAATTGGTGACATTATTCTCAATCACAATAGCCTCGACCTCGGCCATGCGACGGTTATCACTGTAGTACCAACGAATTACCTCGGCTGGTTTTTCATAACTCGAGGCCAATTCCTCGACATGCGCCTTGATTTGTTCAGGCGTGGCTTGCAGGTTGTGCATGCGCACGACCTCAGAGACCACCAATCCCATACGCACGCGACGCTCGGCTTGCGGGCGAAACACTTCTTCGGGGATAGGTGCTTTGTCAGCATCTTTGATGCCGCGTTGCTTTAATTCTTCACGCGCGCCTTGCGTCATGCGGTCAAGTTCTGACTGAATAATTGAGTTGGGCAAATCCAACTCGGCGTTGGCCACCAAAGCATCCAAGGCAGCTTGCTTATTTCGACCTAACAAACGGTGTTTGACTTCGCGCTCCAGATTTTTGCGGATGTCGGCGCGCAATGCGTCCACTGTCGCGTCAACCACACCCAGTGATTTCGCAAGTTCGTCGGTCACTTCAGGCAAGTGAGTAGCTTCGAGTTTCTTCAGCGTGACCATGAAGTCAGCCGTTTTGCCAGCAACTTCGCGGCCTTGGTAATCAGCTGGGAAATTGAGAGGGAAAGTTTTGCTTTCACCCAATTTCATACCGACCACAGCTTCCTCGAATTCCTTGAGCATCTGGCCTTCACCCACCACAAATTGGAAATCTTCAGCGCGTCCGCCGTCAAAGGGTTCGCCGTCGATCTTGCCAATGAAGTCCACGGTCACGCGGTCGTCGGTTACAGCTGCTGCATCCATAGAACGCTGAGCAAACGTTCTTTTTTGTTTACGCAAAATTTCAACTGTTTTGTCGATAGCTGCGTCTGTCACCTCAGACTTGAGGGTTTCGACTTCGACCTGGCTCAAATCTTTGACCACCACTTCTGGGTACACCTCGAAAATAGCGTCAAACGCCATTTCAGTTTCAGTGGTTTGTTCTTTTTCGCTGATGCGTGGTTGACCGGCAACCCTGAGTTTGGCTTCATTGGCGGCAGCGCTGAATGCTTCACCTACTTTGTCATTCATGACTTCATAGTGCACTGAATAACCATAGCGCTGTGCGACGATATTCATTGGGACTTTGCCGGGACGGAAACCATCTACTTTGACTTGACGTGCCAAACGCTTGAGTCGGGTATTGACTTCGTTTTGAATAACAGACGTAGGCAACGTCAAAGTCATTTTGCGTTCCAACTTTTCCAGGGTTTCTACAGTAACGGCCATGAGGCTTCTCCAAAATGTATCAATAGGCGTTTGAAAATGAATGCCTTGGTGCGCGGGGGGGGACTCGAACCCCCACACCATTACTGGCGTCAGGACCTAAACCTGGTGCGTCTACCAATTTCGCCACCCGCGCGAGCCAAAAAAAGCAAAAGGCGGTCTGCGCAAACAGACCGCCCGTTCGAAATCGGTCAAAGGTGAATTCTAACTGGCTTCACCGAATGGTTTTAAATTCACCGCTTAACCCTGAACCAAGCCGCATACATGGCCGGTAAAGCAAGCAATGTGAGCACCGTGGCTACGATCAAGCCGCCCATGATGGCGACAGCCATGGGGCCCCAGAACACGCTTCGTGAAAGCGGAATCATGGCCAAAACAGCCGCTGCTGCGGTCAGCACAATCGGCCGCAAACGGCGCACAGCGGACTCGACAATCGCGTCCCAGGCGGGAACGCCTTTGGCGCGGTCTTGCTCGATCTGGTCAATCAAAATCACTGAGTTACGCTGAATCATCCCCATGAGGGCGATCACGCCCAGCAAAGCGACAAAACCAAACGGCCGATCTAGCACCAGCAAAGACAAAGCAACCCCGGCAATGCCCATTGGGCCGGTCAGAAACACCAACATCGCGCGGCTGAAACTTTGCAACTGAATCATCAACAGGGTGAAGGTTACAAACAACATCAGCGGTATACCCGCTGCAATGGATGCGGAACCTTTAGAACTTTCTTCAACGGCGCCAGCCACACTGATCGTGTAAGCGGGAAATCCGTTTTGTGCCCACTTCGCTTGCAATGCATTCAGCGCAGGCAACAATTGTTTGGTCACGGTCGCGCCTTGCAAGCCCTCGGTGATATCGCTTTGCGCTGTGATGGCGTACTCACGGTTTTCACGCCACATCACGCCGGGCTCCCAATCGAAAACAGGTTTCGCTATTTGCAGCAAAGGAATCGCTTTGCCTAAGTTGGTCGGCACATAAGCATTTGACAAGTCGGACATGGTCTGACGCTCACTGACAGGTTGGCGCAAAACAATGTCCACCAGTTTGTCACCCTCGCGGTATTGACCCACCGTATTTCCGCTGAGCAACACCCTCAAAGATTGGGCGATGGACTGACTGCTGACACCCAATGCCCTGGCTTTGTCCTGGTCCACTTCAAAACGCACCACCTTCACAGCTTCATTCCAGTTGTCATTCACACCACGGGTGTTGCTGTTTTCCCGCATCAATGCTTTGACTTCATCGGCACGCTGTCGCAACACCAGTGGATCTGGTCCGGCCACGCGAAACTGCACAGGAAATGGCACTGGCGGACCATTGGGCAACAACTTGATTCTTGCTCTGACCTCTGGGAACTCCGTGGCCATCAACGCAGGCAATGCGATGCGCAGGCTCTCACGTGTGGTGAGATCTTTGGGCATGACAATGAACTGAGACACGTTGCTTTGAGGAAACACTTGATCCAGTGGCAAGTAAAAGCGCGGCACGCCTGAACCCACCCACAAACTCACCGATTCAACGCCATTCAATGCCAGCATTCTTTTTTCAATTTGTCGGCTGAGCGCTTCGTTGGCCGCCATGGAAGTGCCTTCAGGGAACCAAACATCCATCAGAATTTCTGGGCGGCTGGAGTCAGGGAAAAACTGCTGCTGCACCTTGACTATGCCCACAATACCCAAAGCAAACGTCATCAGCATGGCACCAATAGTGAGCCATCGATACTTGACACACCAATTGACGGTGCGCCTAAAGCCGTTATAGAAAGTGGAGTCAAACAATTCTTGCGGTGCATCACCGCTGTGATGCGGTTTGACTTTCAAAATCCAAATGCCCAGCAGCGGCACAAAAAACACGGATACCCACCAACTCAGCAGCAACGCAATGACTGTGACCGCAAAAATCGCAAAGGTGTATTCACCGGTGGCGGACTTGGCCAAACCGATCGGCAAAAATCCCGCAGCGGTAATCAAAGTGCCTGTCAACATCGGCATGGCCGTCACTTCGTAAGCGAAGGTGGCGGCGCGGACTTTGTCAAAGCCCTCCTCCAACTTTCGCACCATCATTTCAACCGCAATGATGGCATCGTCCACCAGCAAACCAAGCGAAATAATGAGTGAGCCGAGAGATATTTTGTGCAGCCCGATGTCCCAGTAGTACATGGCCAAAAATGTCATGGAGAGCACTAGCGGAATGGTGATGCCGACCACCAAACCAGGACGCATATCGACATACCAACCAAACCGCCCGCCTTTGTGCCATCCCAGGGATACAAAACTCACCAACAGCACAATCACCACGGCTTCGATGAGAACGCCAATGAATTCGCCCACAGAGCGGGAAACGGCTTTGGGCTGGTTCTGTAAATTACTGAGCTTGACGCCAACTGGCAGTTCTGCCTGCCATTTACCGACGGATTGCTCAAGTGATTTACCCAGCTGAATGATGTCCCCGCCTTTGGTCATCGACACCCCAATCGCCACCACTTGCTGCCCTTGAAAACGGACTTTCACATTGGGTGGATCCGAGTAGCCCCGGGTAATGGTTGCGATGTCAGCCAATCGAATATGCTGGCCCGATGTTCCGCGAATTCGCAGTTCCTTCAGCTGGGAAACCGCCTCCAATTGACCCGCCACTCTGATTTGAACCACATCTTGCGGTGTTTGCAAATTGCCAGCGCTTTCCACTGCATTTTGCTGGTTCAATTGCGCTAACACTGCATTCAAATCGAGTCCGAGTTGCACCAGTTTCTTTTGTGGAATTTCAATGAATATTTTTTCATCTTGCACGCCAAATAATTCCACCTTGGAGACATCTTTGACCCCCAACAATTTTTGCCTGACCGCGTCTGCAATATCTTTGAGTTCGGTTTGATTGAAACCATCTGCCTGCAAGGCGTAGATGACCCCATACACATCACCGAAGTCGTCGTTGAAAAAAGGGCCTTGCACACCTATCGGCAAGGTGTGACGGATGTCGCCTATTTTTTTTCTAACGGCATACCAAACATCGGCTACTTCATTGGGCTTGGAGTAGTCCTTGAGTTGAAAAATAATTTGTGACTCACCCGGCTTGGAGTAACTGCGGATCTTGTCTGCATAAGGCGCTTCTTGCAGAGTGCGTTCAAGTTTGTCCGTGATCTGTTCAGCGACTTGCTGAGCAGTTGCGCCCGGCCAGTAGGTTCTGACAACCATGGCGCGAAAAGTAAACGGCGGGTCTTCATCCTGTCCCAATTGAAAATAGGCAGCCACCCCTAGCAACAGCAACACAACCATCAGGTAACGGGTGAAGGCGCGGTGATTGAGCGCCCATTCAGATAAATTGAAACCGCCTCCGGTGCCCTGTGGATGACTCATGGCTGTGCACCTGCAGATTTAAAGTAAGTCACTTTTTGTCCCGGCGAAAGCACATGTATGCCTGCCGTCACCACTTGCTGACCGGCAGTCAAACCGCCGCTGACGATGACTGAATTTTCATTCACGCCAGTGATTTGTATCTCACGCGATTGCACGGTCATGCTGGCCGGGTCAACAATCCACACACTGGATTTACCCGCTTCCTGACGAACAGCAGTCGTGGGTAAGGTCAAGGAATGATTGACCGTGACTTCATTTTTCAAAAATACTGTCGCTGTGCTGCCCAAAGGTATCTTCATATCGTTGATTTCAGCTTTGACAAGAAATGTACGCGTCACCGGATCTGCGCTGGCTGCAATTTCTTGGACTTTGGCAGAAATGAATTGATCGCGGCCCCACAACTGGATGCGAACAGGCTGGGCTTGTTTGACGCTGCCGACCCGGTCCTCGGGAACAGCAAACACCACATCTCGCATGCCGTCTTGTGCCAGCCGCAAAATAGGCGTGCCAGCGTTGACCACTTGCCCGACTTCAACATCCAAGCCAGTCACCACGCCGGCCTTGTCTGCATACAACTTGCTGTAATTGACTTGATTGACTTGCGCGGATAACTGCGCTTGTGCTTGCTCAAACTGTGCTTGAGCAGCTTTCAGTGCAGTCTCGCGACGCTCCAGCTCGGCGCCGCTGATGAACTCTTTGTCACGCAATTCCTTGTAACGCTTGAAATCTGCCGCAGCCAAATCACGGTTGGTTTGCGCCGCATTGACTTGGGCGCGGGCGCTGTCTGCCGACAGTTTGAAGTCTTGCCCGTCTATTTCCGCCAACAATTGACCGGCCTTGACCCGCTGCCCCAGTTCGACATACCTGGCGATCAATTTGCCTGGAATGCGAAATCCGAGCCGAGATTCAACCCGCGCTTTGACCTCTGCGGCAAACTCTGACTCTGATGTAAGCTGGGAATCCCTGACTGTTAAAACCTTGACGGCTCTGATGGGAGCCTCAGGACTTGGGGCCGGTGAGCAGGCGGAAAGTAACACTAAACCTGACACGAACAGGACATTGAGATTGCGAAACATGGACATACCCTAAAATTAATGACTGACTGGTTAGTAATCTAATTCTGAATACCTGTGATGTCAAGTAACAATACAAAGACCATGTCAAATGTCGGCCACTATGAAAACTTTCCTGTTGCTTCGGTACTGTGTCCGCCGCATTTGCGCGCACCCATCATGGCTATTTACCACTTTGCGCGTACAGCAGATGACATTGCCGATGAAGGGGATGCATCGCCTGCCGCGCGGCTCCAGCAACTTACCGCATTCAAGATAGCGTTTTTAAATCACTTGGATCACCAAAGCCATGCTGGGGGACCTTGGTCACAGATCTTGCGCAATCTGCAAAAACAAATCACGGCATTTGATTTACCCATTGAGTTGTTGATGGCATTGCTGAGCGCTTTTGAACAAGACGTTGTCTACACCCGAGACCAGCGCCGGTATGCAAACCGGGCAGAGTTGCTCGACTACTGTACGCGTTCAGCCAATCCTATCGGGCGCTTGTTGATGCACTTGTACGACATTCGGTCTGAGACTGCTTTGGCTCAAAGTGATGCCATATGCACGGCATTGCAATTGATCAACTTCTGGCAGGATTTAAGCGTAGACACGCCCAGAGCACGTTTGTACTTGCCGCTGAATACAGACTTGACCTCGGAAATTGCCTTTGCCCGGCAATTGATGGTGCAAGGCGCGGCATTGGTTCATCAAGTTCCAGGGCGCGCCGGGTGGGAATTGCGGCTCGTGGTGCAAGGCGGTCTGCGCATACTGGACAAAATAGAAAGCACCGACACCAGATTGCACAGACCACGCTTGCGCGCGATGGATATTGTCACCATGCTTTGGCGCAGTATTTGGATGCGCTCCGGTCAGTAACCACCTCTTGAATGTCACAATCCTCACCATGACACCACAGCAGTATGTGCAAGATAAAGCAGCAGGTTCGGGAAGCAGCTTTTACTACGCCTTTTTATTTTTACCGCCACGAAAACGTGCGGCGATCACGGCTTTTTATGCGTTTTGTCGTGAAGTTGATGATGTGGTTGACGAGATTGAAGACACAGGCGTGGCGGCACAAACTTTGCACTGGTGGCGCTTGGAAGTAGCCAACAGCTTTGCAGGCAATGCACAACACCCTGTGATGAAAGCCTTGATGCCTTTGACTACAGAACACGGCATCAATGAGCAGCATTTGCAGCAAGTCATTGATGGCTGCGACATGGATTTGAGGCAAACGCGCTATCTGGACTTTACCGGTCTGAAAACCTATTGCCATTTGGTTGCCGGGGTGGTTGGCGAAGTGGCTGCGCGAATATTCGGTCAAACTCAAGACAAAACCACCGAGTATGCGCATTCACTGGGCTTGGCTTTTCAACTCACCAACATCATCCGAGATGTGGGTGAAGATGCCATTCGCGGGCGCATATACCTGCCAATAGTCGAGCTCCAAGGCTTTGGTGTCACCGCCAATGATTTGTTGAAACGCCGGGACTCTGCGGCGTTTCAAGCCCTCATGAAATTTCAATGCGACAGAGCTTTAGAGATTTATGAACAAGCCTTGTCGCGCTTACCCACCGAGGATTGGCGCGCACAAAAACCCGGCTTGATGATGGCCAGTATCTACCGCACTTTGTTGCTTGAAATTGAAGATTCGAAATTCCCTGTGCTGACACAACGGGTGGCACTGACTCCTGTGAGAAAAATGTGGTTAGCCTGGAAGATGCAAGCGCTGGGGCGTTTTTGAAGAACATCAGCATCGTGGGTGGTGGCTGGGCCGGACTTGCAGCAGCGGTGAGCGCGGTCAGCAGCGGTTGGAAGGTCAGCTTGTATGAGGCTGCACCCCAACTAGGCGGCAGAGCGCGCAAGGTTGTCCGTAATGAATTGCACCTAGACAATGGCCAGCATATTTTGATCGGTGCTTACAGGGACACCTTGGCTTTGATGCGCACAGTAGGTGTGGACATAGAGGGCAGCTTATGGCGAATGCCCTTGGCGCTGAAGTACTTCGACGGATCCGGTATCCAGTTGAAAAATATACCTGCCCCCATCAACGTATTGGTCGGCGTTTTGAATGCCACGGGCTGGTCATGGCCGGACAAGGGCCGTTTTCTTTGGCAGACCATGCAGTGGCAACGCCAGCAATTCCATTGCGATCCCGCTCTCAGCGTCACAGATATTTGCACTGGTGTGCCCCCCGTCATCATGCGTCAGTTGGTAGAACCCTTGTGTGTCTCCGCGCTCAATTTGCCTTGCAATAAAGCCAATGCGCAAATTTTTTTACGGGTATTGAAAGATGCTTTGCTGGGAGAAGCAGGCAGCAGTGACATGCTAATTCCTCGTGTAGATCAAAGTCAATTGTTGCCAGACAAAGCCCTTGAATGGTTGATGCAACATGGCGCTCAGGTGTTCACCCACCAGCGCATCACCGATTTGCGCGAACTCCCGCCCTCACATAAGGTGCTTGCATGCCCCGCTTGGGAAGCTGCTGCGTTGGTTAGCCATTTGAACCCGTCATGGGCAAGCCAGGCTCTTGGAATGCGGCACACATCTATTGCAACTGTTTATTTGCAAACCAACGATGCCATTGATTGGCCATTGCCCTTGATGGCGCTGAACAGTCACGCAACTGCGCCGGCTCAGTTTGCTTTTGACAAAGGCAGAATCAGTCAACGCTCGGAAATGCAAGGCGTGATTGCCATGGTTGTCAGCAACAGCACTGACGATAAAGATGCACTGACCCAGTCGGTGGTGAGGCAGGCCCATGAAGAGCTGGGCTTGAAGTCATTGAAAACTTTACTTACGGTTGTCGAAAAACGTGCGGCATTTGCCTGCACTCCCGAACTGTTTCGCCCCTCTATGCACATACATGACAGGGTCGTGGCTTGCGGGGACTATATCGCTGGCCCCTACCCCTCCACGCTAGAAGCTGCCGTCAGGTCGGGGATTCAAGTGATTAATTTTATAAACAACTCAGCTTTAGACGAAAATAGCGTATGACTTTCACTCCAAGATTCGCCGCCGAACCCCCTTACAGCCATGGTCAACCAGCCAAAACAGCTGTCATCTATTGCAACCTGGGAACACCGCAAGCGCCCACCGCCTCTGCCCTGCGGCGCTATCTCGCCGAGTTTTTAAGCGATCCGCGCGTGGTGGAAATTCCGAGGTTCTTGTGGTTGATGATTTTGCATGGCATTATTTTGCGTGTCAGACCGGCCAAATCCGCACACAAATATGCAAGTATTTGGACAGAACATGGTTCCCCCTTAAAGGTCTGGACTGATTTGCAGAGTCAGGCTTTGCAACAACGCTTTGACCCGCAACTGATTCAAGTGCGTTATGCCATGCGTTATGGCTCGCCTGCGGTGGGTCATGTTTTGGATGAATTAAAACAGCAAGGCGTCAATCGTGTGTTGATATTGCCGGCTTATCCCCAATACTCAGCGACCACCACGGCCAGCGTTTTTGTTGCGGTCTATACGTGGGGGATGCAAACGCGACTTATTCCAGAGTTTAGATTTATCAACCACTACCACGACAACCCCGGCTACATACACGCACTCAGCGAGAAAATTCGCGCGCACTGGGCTGAGCACGGTCGCTCGGAACAATTGGTGATGAGTTTTCATGGCGTGCCTGAGCGCACATTAAAGCTGGGCGACCCGTACCACTGCGAATGCCATAAAACCGCGCGGCTTTTGGCGCAAGCCTTGGGTTTGCAAAAAGACCAGTACAAAGTGTGTTTCCAGTCCCGCTTTGGCAAAGCCAAATGGCTGGAACCCTATACCGAGCCTACCGTCAGAGAACTTGCACGAAACGGCTGCAAATCCATAGACATTGTCTGCCCCGGATTTGTCAGTGATTGCTTGGAAACATTAGAAGAAATCGCCATGGAAGTCAAAGCTGCCTTTGTCGAAGAAGGTGGCGGCAGCTTCCACTACATACCCTGCTTGAATGACAGCGATGTGTGGATCAATGCGCTTGAAGATATTGTGACAACACACGCATCAGGATGGCCTTTAGATTTGGCACCACAAAGTGAGCGTGACGCATCCCGACAAGCGGCATTGGCCATGGGTGCCAACGACTGACTATTTGGCAGTTGCTGACCCGGGTGCTTCTGTCACTGGTTGCGAAGGGGTGCTTGCCTGAACTGGCGCATTGGGTTTGCCGGTCTCAGCAGCGACAGGGGATGCTTGTACAGCATTGACCGGTTCAGGAGACAGGGCCTGGGCGTTTACTGGGTTTGGCGTATCTGTTTCTGCTGCGGGCGCTTGCGTGTTCAATGCAGGTGTAGTTTGGCTCTCAATCGCAGTTGAAGATTCCGTTTTGTCGTCTGAGTAATTTTGTTTGAGCAATGCGGCTGCAGCCAATGCCACCAAAAACAAGGTAAGAATCTTGATTAAGTAATTGGTATTGTTGGCTGGCTCAGCAACCACTTGGGTAGGAATTTCCTCTGAAGTGGCATCCGCAGGCTCAGATTTTTCTGAATGATCAGGCTCAGGCGCCACAGCTCGCACTTGAGCGGGCGACTGAGATTCCTGTTCGAGAATATTTTCTGGAGGCTGGGCCAAAAAATGCCAAGACTCACTGCGAGACAGGGCAGCTCCATGAACCGATGTTTGAGGGGCATCGCTTGGAACGGTAGGTACCCCATCCTCTTGCGACTCTGCGCTTGCAACCACATCGTCAACAGGTTTGACAAGCACAGGGGGAGCCACTTGCCCAAATAACTCTGCCTCTGTCATTTGCAATAAAGCGGCCACTTTTTTAGCCGCGGTCAACTTGACACCTTCGCTGTAAAAGGCTGCCAAGCCGCCTTCTTCTATTTGTTTGATTTGTTTAGAAGAAAGACAGGCCATGGTGGCCATGTCTGAAATAGCCCAACCAAATGATTCGCGCTTAAGTCGAACTGACTGACCATCAATCTGAGAAATGTCCGACATTCATAACCTTTATTGAAATAAAAGCTTACTTGACGAGCAACAATTCACCCTTGATGGATGCTCCCTTTTGCACCGACAGGGTTTGATAGACAACGTGACCATCCACCGAAGCGGAAGAGGTCACAATCAATTCGCTGCAAGTAGCGGTGCCGGAAAATTTTCCCTTGATGTGAAGACTTGAACAGGTCACCACACCTTCAACTTGACCGCGTGAGCCAATCGTCAGTTCATCCACCTGAACTTGTCCATTCAAAGAACCCTCCACATGAATAGCACCCTTAGCGGAAATTTCACCGCGAAACGAAAAACCTTCGCTCAATATAGAAGGCTTTGAAGCATTGGAGGAGATCATGTCCATCATATTGTTTCTCTGAGGTTGGGCAATTGGCTGGATTTCTTGGGAGGCATCACCGACAGCGGTCGTTTTAATTGACTCCACTGGAGGCTGGGGAACTGGGTTATTTGCTACTGTTTTGGATTTGTTGAACATATTGCGCAGTCCGAATCACTTTTTGAGGATTGACTGGATAACCACCAACCAAAATCTCAAAATGCAGATGTTTTCCAGTGGATGATTCGCCAGTATTACCAATGTAACCCAAGAGGCTTTCAGTAGTCACTTTATCTCCTACTTTAACCACCAATTGAGCCATATGAGCATACAAGGATTCAACACCATTCAAATGCCGAATCACCACTGTATTTCCATATTGAGGGTGGTATTCTGCCATGACCACGATGCCGGGCTTGACCGCAAAAACTTTATCGTCACCCGTCTGACTCATTAAGTCGAGTCCGGTATGGAAATGAGACTTACCGGTTAACGGGTGTTTGCGAATACCGAAATCTGAAGAGACGTTGAATTCGGCCACCGGCAAGTGGCTGGGCAAGGCGTACAACACTTCCCGCAAAGCGCGGTTGGTTGACAACTCGTCTGCGACTTTGCCGCGAAGCAAAGGATTGGATTGGATATCCGAATCAAGTGAATAACCACCATTGGCAGAGTTTTGCTGGATGATTCGAACAATCTTCTCTGTCAAACCAGAGCTTTCCAACTGTGACTTCAAGGTGTCATTTTCTTCAGAAACAGCGACCATGGACGTTTCAACAAAACGTCGAATGCTCATGTCACGGTCTCGAATGGTTTGTGCCAAGCTGACCATTTGTTCTTCACTCAGGTCCGACGATTCGGGCATGGTGGAGTCAACCGAGCTGGTCAATAAAGCACGGTAAACGTCCTCGTGTGATTTTTCAAGTCGCGCACGGCTGATGCCGAGAGTCAAACTCGTCACAGTAAGGAACACAATGATGAAGATGAGAACGGCTAAAGATACCAATAATCCTCGGGCGCAAAATTGCTGTAATTTGGCCGGAATATTAAAATAGGTGAGTTCCCCACTCTGCTCCAGAATCAGTTTGACATTTTGATAGTCGCGAGACCATACACGCTTGATAAAGGGTGGCAGACGGAGAACGTAAGCTAAATAATTTGAAGAAAAAAAACGCATGTCCTCAACCTGAAGTGGGCATCAAGTGCCAGCAGGCTTTGCTTGGTGGTTGGAGCCATTTGAGGCAGTGTTTGCCCCAACCGGTTCAGAGCCTTGATGCAGAGCGCCTTCAATTTCACCGCCTTTTTCGATTTCAATTTCAGCGTAATGAACTTTGCCGACAATTTTGCCGGTAGCGCGAACAATCAAACTTTTTTCACTGACGATAGTGTTATGTAGTTGACCGCGAACATCAATCAGTTTGGCAGAAACTCGGCCAGTAATGCGACCAGTTGTACCAATCAGCACTTCTTCTGCTGTCAAATCACCCTCAATCACGCCGTTTATGACGGCTTTTGAAGGGACGGTAAACGCGCCTTTGACAATGACACCGTCACCGATAACGACGCTTTCTAAAGAATCTGCTGGATTTGCCATACTTGCTCCTTAAACCGATCTTAACAAAGATCAAATGTAAATTAACTTTTTTATTGAAGCTCTTGATTTAATTGAAAAAAAAACAATTGATTAGGATTTATAAAGATCAAAAACCTAAGTATTTATCAATGAAATTGAATATTTTTTTTAAATTCGATAATACCAATATATTCATTAAATAAATAAACCGATATTTACTACACAATTACTCAGTTATTTGTAAATCAACAACAGTTAATGAAAAAGCCCGGTAAGTACAAAACTGACCGGGCTTGGCATGAACCAAAAAAGCTATTTTTCTCAGGTTCTGGCAGAACTTCTGGACTTGAAGCCGCCACCGCCGCGCTTGGCGCCAGCAAACGACTTACCGCCGCCGGGTTTACCACGACGAGGTTCGTGAGAAGGCGCACGTGCAGGACGCTGTGTGGGCTCCAAGCCTGGAATGACTTCTGCATTCAAGGTGGCTTGTGTGTAGTGTTCGATATCGAGAATTTTGCGACGGTCGCGGAATTCGGCAAAGGTGACGGCCAAACCATCACGACCGGCACGACCGGTACGGCCGATGCGGTGTACATAGTCTTCCTGCTTCATGGGCAAGCCGAAATTGAACACATGGCTGATGCTGGGCACGTCAATGCCGCGCGCAGCCACATCGGTTGCCACCAGAATCTGCACCCGGCCGTCGCGCAATGCTTGCAAACGGCGATTGCGCAAACCTTGGCTGAGCGCACCGTGTAATGCAACCGCAGAGAACCCGACTTGCTGCAAATCTTCGGCGAGCGCATCGCATTCAATTTGCGTGCTGGCAAACACAATGGCTTGGTCGATGGTGGTGTCGCGCAACCAGTGGTCCAGCAATTTGCGTTTGTGTTGTTGGCTGTCAGCCCAAAACAAAATTTGTTTGATATTGCTTTTCTGAGCCTGCGTAGATTCGATTTGCAAACGCTGTGGTGTGCGCATGATACGCGCAGCCAATTGCTGAATGCGCGGCGCAATGGTGGCGCTGAACATCATGGTTTGGCGACGCGATTCAGTCAGCTTGTGGATGTCTGCCAAATCTTCGGCAAAGCCCAAGTCCAACATGCGGTCGGCTTCGTCGACCACCAAAAACTGTATTTTGCTTAAATGCAACTGCTTGGAGCGCTGCAAATCCAGCAAACGACCCGGTGTGGCGACTACCAAGTCAGCGTTGTGCAAACGCGCAATCTGTAAGGGGTAAGGCATGCCACCGACCACGCAGGCCACACGCAAACCTTTGCAATGCTTGACCAGATCGATGGCATCCTTGGCCACTTGCTGGGCCAATTCACGCGTTGGGCACAACACCAAGGCACTGGGGAACGCCGGTTTGACATGGCGGGTATCGGTCGGATTTTTGCGACGCGGTTTTTTCGGCAACTCCTCGCCGTTGACCTTGGCCTGCTCAACTTTCATTGCCCATTCTTTGGCTTCTTCCTGCTCTTGCGCCTGGCGCTCAATCAAAATGGTGTGCAACACTGGCAATAAAAATGCAGCTGTCTTACCGCTGCCGGTCTGGCTGGAAACCAGCAAATCGTTAGCTGGTTTGTCAGCGTTGTCTTGCAAAGCCAGCGGAATGGCCTTGAGTTGTACGTTGGTGGGTTCTGTGAAATTCAGATCACGAACCGCTGCGAGCAACTCAGGGGCTAAGCCCATCTGTGCGAAAGCGTTGGGTGCTGCGGGTTTGGTCTCGGCGACTGTGGGCGCAGGTGTGTCAGAGGCGTGTTCGCTCATAGCGTCAGCCGGGGAATGCAAATTCAAATCGTCCATTGTTTTTTAAGCCCGCACCTGAAAAGGTGAGGCTGCTCCGTTCAAAGGTTGGAAAAACATCAACCTTCAAACAAAGCATGCTGCAAAATTTTGCAACGCGGTTCAGATGAACCCAAGGTGTGAGGAGGATGTAGCAATGTCACACCATCAAGTGCAACTCAGGGTATTCTCGCACGAAATGCGGATGCTGTTGCGGCTTTTTACGACTACTTACAGTTTCAGAAAATGCTCGCGGTAATGCGCAAGTTCTTCGATGGATTCGTGCACGTCTGCCAAAGCGGTGTGGCTTTGCTGTTTTTTGAACGATGCATACACCTCGGGCTTCCAGCGTTTGGACAATTCCTTCAAGGTGCTGACATCCAAGTTGCGGTAGTGAAACCATCCCTCCAGTTTTGGCAGGTACTTGAGCAGAAACCGTCTGTCCTGCCCAATGGTGTTACCGCACATGGGGGCCACACCTTTGCTGACATATTTCTTCATGAACTCAATCAATTGCTCTTCTGCCTGGGCTTCGGTTGTGGCCGAGGCCTTGACCTTATCGATCAAGCCACTTTTGCCATGCGTGCCCTTGTTCCAAGCGTCCATGCCGGCCAGCAACTCATTGCTTTGGTGAATCACCACCACCGGGCCTTCAATGCGCGGCGTGAGATTCGGGCCTGTGACAACGATGGCAATTTCAAGTAAACGTTCTTTTTCTGGGTCTAGGCCTGACATTTCACAGTCCAACCACACCAGGTTGTTGTCATTTTTGGCCAAGACGGGTTGCTCGGGTGTTGAAGTAGTGGCATTGGCTGAGTTCATCTGCGGATTGTCCCTCAAGCCCGACAAGGCAATGCAACTCAAGGAAAATACTTTGCATTGAGCTGACTAAGCCGCATCAAATTTCGTCTTTTCAAAAACATCTACACTTAACCACATGATCTCTTCTATGCATTTCACCCTTGTTTTCACAGCTTTGCTGTTGATTAATTTGCTTCTCAAATTGTGGCTGGCCAGTCGCCAAGTCAGGCATGTTGCGCGGCACCGCAATGAGGTGCCTGCAGATTTTGCATCTGCCATCAGTCTTCCAACGCATCAAAAGGCGGCTGATTACACCTTGGCCAAATTGCAGTTGG
>Ga0164295_10002004_pt1 | contig 16924 bp, 8 predicted proteins | sample GEODES006metaG_FD_111798 | JGI IMG/M metagenome (GOLD analysis project Ga0164295, IMG submission 111798) | Oligotrophic lake water microbial communities from Sparkling Lake, Wisconsin, USA - GEODES006 metaG | ecosystem: Environmental > Aquatic > Freshwater > Lake | place: USA: Sparkling Lake... | reverse complement strand
CCGCCTATGCACGATCCCATCCACATGCAGTGATGGTCGAAGCGCTCCACACAGACGTCACAGGTCGAACAGTGGCTGGCGCGCAGAGGCCGGAAGATGTGGCAAGTGCGGCACCATTTTAAGGGTAGTGCCACGCCGTTCACTTCGCATGAGCGCTCCTCGGCAGCAAAAGCAACAGCCTCGTCTGATGAGAGGTGGCCACGATTGCTTGGTATCACGCCTGGGTCGGTTGTCCACACGACCACGAAGAGATACATGGAGACGCCATACAACAGCCATGCAGCCAAAGTTGTGAGCGTGTCCAGGTGAGGGCACACGAACACACCCCACACGAGGAAGAGCGCCGACATGAATGAGATTGAGCACAGACCGATGGCAAAGTCGCGGGCAAGCATCAAGCGGCCGTCCCAGAAAAATCGGTGCGTGCCCTCCCAGAGCTGCCAGCGCTTTCGAGTGTCGCCCATCTACGCGTATCCGAGGCAAGGAAAGGCACAGTACGACGAGATTCACGGCCTGGTGCAGTCGTTTGGTCCCGACGCGCCGCGAAGACGAGGGTGCCGCATGGAAGGTGTGAATGGCCTCTGCAGGTGTGAACTGAAACGTCCCCTGGTCAGAGTGTCGAGTGGGTTTGAGAGTGGACAACGTTCACATAATCGAGTAAACATCAAATCGAGACCCACCTGGAGCCGGGTCCACCGACCGACACACCGCCCCTCAGCCCCCCCCGCCCGCCGCGTCCTTCCTCTTCGCCCGAGCACGCTCTCTCGCGGAGGGCCAAAAAGGGCCAATCTAGGCGCTCTGCTGGGCACGTTCATGAGCTTGCTCCTTAGCTTGCTCCCCCCGCGGCGGGCTGCCCGAGCTTTGACTTTTGGAGCTCCTTCTCAATCCGGCGCGCTTGGATGCTCGAGGGAGTGCCGGGCGGTCCACCTTTGGGTGAGCGAGGCAAACCAGGCGACCCTTGGGTGATGCTCGAGGGCGACCCGGGCAGCGGCGCTGTCTCGGCGCTCAGCTGCGCCAGGTGCTCGTCGCGGGCTGCCGAGGCCTTGCGGTGCTTCTGAACCTGGGGCAGTCCAGGCGCCGACTTGCCCTCGAGCCCATGCTTGAATGCAGCGTCGTGCAGCTTCTCATCCCCTGGCCGATGCAGGGCCGCGCGGAAGGCAGCGTCGTGTGCTGCGAGGTGCGCCTTGTTGAGGTCCGCGACGACCCATTCGGCCTCGACAAAGTGCTTGGCCATCGCAGCGCGCTCCTTGAGGGTCACATCGACCAACTCGCCCAGGGCGGCGCCCGCCTGGTGCAGCTCGAGCCCTAGGCTGGCAGGCACCGCGGCCCAGTGCTCAGGCGTCACCGGGTTGAAATGCTGGTGCTGGGGCCCCTCGAGCGCGTTCCCTCCATTGGATGGCAGCGCGCCGCTCGCGTGCCGCGCCTTGGCCTCCTCCATCAACGCGGAGTACTCCTGCGCCCACTGCAGTGCACCGGCCGGGTCTCTCTCCGCATCGGGCACCGTGCGCTCGCCCGTCACCGTGATTTCGGGCACCGCCTCAAGCAAGATGTCGATCTTGATCCTCTCGAGCCTCAGCCGCTCCTGCAGCTCCGTCGCGTAGTCCTCGCACTCGGCGCGCGCTCTCATCTCGCGCTCGAGGATGGTGCGAGTCTCTGCCTGCCTCTCGTCCACCATAGCCTGCTCGCGCACGCGATCAGATGCCATCAGATGCCATCAGATGCCATCAGACGCCATCAGATGCAATGAGTGGCAATCACAAATGCAATCAGTGGCAATCAGACCCCAATCAGACGCCATCAGTGGCAATCACCTGCTCGCGCACGCGCCAAGCCGTCGCATCACGTTCCACACGAGCTAGCGCATCTTCCCCCAGCCCCTCGCACTGCGACCAAAGCGCCACCAGCAGCCGCTGCGTCTTGAGGTTGAGCGTGTCGCAGCTATGCACCAAGACCTCGTGCACGCACTCCGAGAGCGCCGCTAGACGGTGCTGCTGCGCGACGCAGTAGACGCGGGAGCGTGCCTCCGAGACGGCGCGCCGCGCACGCAGGCGTAGCGCTGCCAGCATCCGCAACAGCTGCTTGCGCTCGGCGACGCGCGTCAGGCCTAGAGCGTGCAAGTCGCCGTCATCGAGCGCGAGTAAGTCGAGCCCGCATGCGACGCCATGCTCCTCAATCGCCGAGCGTACCTGCGCCACGCTGAGCTGAGCGTACAGCCGGAGCCACTCAGCCACGTCACGTACCTCCCACAGTGTGGGGTCTCCATCGAGACGAGCCGGCTGCACTCCCACGTCCTCGGAGCTCACTGCGGCGGAGGCCACGACACTGGCGCTGACGATGCCGGAGCCGACGAGGGCGCGGCCCGAGGACCCAACTGTCTGCAGCATGGTCTGCGGAGAGGCAGCACGGGGCACCTGCTCGTGCAGCTCGCGTACCTGCTCAACGGCGCCCATCTGAAATCAGTGGCAATCAGTGGCAATCAGTGACAATCAGTGGCAATCAGTCGCGACCTGCTGCTCAACGGCCCCCAGCCGGTTGGCAACCCATTTGCCAACCGCGGAGCCATCGTCGACAATCGGGCGCGCCTCCGAGCCGGCGAGCCTGATATCCGCCAGAATAGGGGCGGGCATGGCCGAGCCGGGGCGCATCGAGCTCGGCCGGAAGGGGGAGGCTGGCCGCTGTGTGGGCGGCCTAAAACTAGTGGGGGAAGTGTTGGACATCACCGTTGGAGTGGCACGAGTGGTGAGGGGCGAGCGCGAGGCGGGCGAGCGAGGCGTGAGCGAGAGCCTCGCACGGCCTGGATGACCTGGCGAGTGCGGTCGCTCCTCGTGATGCACGAGGGGCTCTGGCGGTGCTTGGCCTGCAAGCACCGAGAGGTGCACCGAAGCCGCGCGATAGTCGGCGGGGGAAAGCATCGATGAGAGGGCTTTGATCTCGGATATTAGTGCCCACAGGCGCTTCTGAGCAACTGAGTAGCCCGCATCGGTGGTCAGTGCAAGGTGAGCCGCCTCGATCGCAGCCGCACTGGGCTGCCATTGGGCTGCGACGTGTCTCATCCACGACAGATTCCCACGCGCTGTCGATGGGCGGGCCCCAAAGCCGCCGTTGACGCCGCCGCCATCAAGATGGAAAAGCGAAGCGGACATGGCTGTGTTGCTGAGCAGCGGATCTTGCCGTGGGATGAAGCGGGGCGACTCGACATCGATTGTCATACCCACCATGACAAAGTTCTCAAAGTGTTCTGTAACGGCAAATTTCGGCGTCGAAACATGTAGACTAAATTTGCATGCGTTTCGTTTAGTGTCTCTCCTTTCTCGCTAAAGAGAGAGATTTGTAACTGACCAAGCTTCCTACCAATTGGCGGGACCCTCGCTATAGGCCAGACGCGCGCCCCAAGTCCCAAGCGGTGCCGGGTGCCCGCTTCAAGCGCCAAGTATCTCTTAGTATGATTAAACTCGAGAAACGACGCAGACGACTGTCATTCAAACGAAAGGGATCCTAATCTGTACACTAGTCTCTAATCACACGGTGCAGCATAACGTACGGCGCCGTACGGCCGCTCGGCGCGGTATATACACAGCAGCTCGGCTGTTACAGCAGTATACTCTGAGATACGGGGCAGGGGCACTGAAAACTCCCTCTCCCTGAACGATGGTGAGATGGTGCAGCTTGCCTTTCTTCTAGTTTGCCGCACAGCGTACGTCTATGTGACTGCTGGGGTCGCACATGGGGCGGAGCCCGTTCAACCGAGAACTCTGTTTGTGGCCATTCAGCTCTTCAGGTAGCTCTGCACCCCACACTGCCATGCGAGCGCCAGAGAGTATCGATTGCAGGTCGCTGAGCCGTGGAATCAAGTGGCGAAATGGCACCACGAGCTCTGGCTCGTCGCTATCTCCCTTGGCACGCATCAGCACCGCAAGATAGAAATGGCAACAGTGGAGACGCACCGCCTCCGCTATGAAGATGTCGGCGATTGCTGCAGATTCAATGAAGCGCGAATGCTCATACCCAAACGAGCGTTTCGTGCGAACACATATGCCGGCACCAGTCATAGCGACCAACGATTCCTCGGTCACGCGCGTCAGCCTGAGGATCAGAGCAGCCGTGAGCAGCAAAAGTAAAAGCGCAGCACAGCGCACGTGCGACGATGCAGCTGCGGCCAGAGCAAGCACTCCGGTGAACCCGGCAGCCATGAGGCGTGTTATTGAGGTGTCTACAGGCTGCACAATGAAACTGCATCCTGACCGGACCCTCTCAACAGCGAGCACAGGCCAGTCCGCCATCTCGTCCCCGGTGAAAAGGTCAGCTCAGAACGATAGCGGGCGCAAGAAAAACCCTGAGAGGTCATGGGACTTTCACACCGGCACCCGCCGGCCCGCGCGCGCCGCGAGATGTTTCAGTTAGTCGGGGTACCGGAATGAGACTCGCAATGTATGCCGGATCGCCGGTTCAAAAACACCGGGGGGGAGCCGGGAAGCACAGGGACGGTCGCGCAGTGTATGCCCGCAGGGCGTAAGGCGCGATTGGGATGAAAAGACTCGAAGAAATTCGACTTTGGCAACCAAAAAAGTTACGAAGCCCCACGCACGTGACGAGACGGAATGGCGTCGACTGCGGCCACAGCCGACGCCATTCCTTACGCCAGCGACGCATTCACTGCGCCGCTGGCCACCCACATAGCAACTGGCTCAGCTGCTGGCGCAGCAGCGGCGGTCACGAAACTCAGGCTGGGTCAACTGAATAGCTCGAAGACCGACAGTGTGTCACGTGGCTCCAATAGTAGCTCGCGCCGTAGCTCGCGGCGCACGCCATCTTCGAAGAGCAGCTCGAATCGTAAGCGTCCTGGAGGGCTTGCCATCATCGATGAGGACAGTGGGCTTGCTCAGATCGCAGCACAATCTGAAGTCTCGATTCATAGCGCAGCAGTCCCACTTCGTGCCGTGCTTCATGCAGCAGCTATTCCACTTCGTGCGGCAGCGGATCTCGCCTGGGGCGAGGAGGAGGAGGCGAAGAATTCTGTAAAGCTCGCGTCGACCGCAGTCTTAAAAGCGCAGACTAATTTCAGTATGGCCGAGGAGGTCATGCGGCAGGCCACGAAAGCGCGCAAGAGTGCAGAGCGAAACGTGGCAGCAGCACAGTTTGACGTGAAGTCCAACAACAAGCAGGCGTTGGCGGCAAAGCTCGCGGACCAAGTCGCCGTCGAGGCTGAAGCTGCGCAACAAAGGCTGGAACGTGTCGTAAGCGAAGCCATCGCAAAAGATGCGGAGCTCGCGCAGGCCCTCGCCGAGTTGCAACGCGCCGACGATGCGGCTTCGATGAGCCGTGCGCAGCACTCAAGTAAGCAACAGGACTTGGCTGCTGCAGATCAGGCCGTAGCCGCAGCAGCAATGCGCCATCTAGAGGTGCAGAAGCGCGTTGCCGACCTGACAGCGGCATCTAAGGCACTCAACGAAGAGGCCGATCGCGCCGTGAAGCGGTCCAAAGGCAGCGCTGGCGCTGGCAAAGCGTGGGCGGAGCGGCTGTCCATCGCCCACCAGAAGGCGATGAAGCAAGCCAGTCTGGGTAATGAAGCACTCGCCGAAGCCCAACAGGAAGCACGGCATGTATCCACCCTACTTGCTGTGTCAGAGGCGGCGGCACGCGAAGCTGCCGATGCCGAAGCAGCAGCTGCCAAGATATCGGCTACGGATGGAGATGTTGCAACAGCAGCCAAGGCGACAGCGTTCCGCCTGGAGCAGGAGGCCGCCATGGCCAAGAAGGAACAAAAGAAGGCCGCGGAAGCAGCGAAAGCGGCCATGGACGTAAGAGAAGACGCCCGCAAAAACGCCGATCGCGAGGCTGCGATCAAAGCCGCTGACGAAGCTGCGCTTCGGGCGGCGATCGAGGAGCTGGAGCGGTGCAAGGAGAAAGAGATGAAGGCAGAAGCGCACCTCCAGGACTCGTGCGCAAAGGCGCTCGCTCAGGCGAAGCAGGCCTTAGCGGTGGCCGAGGCTCATCACGAAGCAAAGAGGGTCTTCGCAAACGACAGGGAGAGCGAGGCTTGCCTCGCTGAGAAGGCGGTGCGGGAGGAGGATTCCAAACTTGCTGCTGAGAAGGCGGCACGATTGAAGGCGCAGGAGGAGGTGCGGCTCCTCAAGGAGAAAGAGGAGGCGGCGCGGCACCAGCAGGTACGCGGCGCGGTATCGGTGGGGGACGCCATCAATAATGACGACGCATCGGTCCCTCAGCCTCACAGCGTACATGTAAGAACGAGGCCAACCTCAGCGAAGCGAAGCGTCGTCGCAGGAGCTGGTCTGCAACATTGCGTTTTCGGGCTCGAAGCTCACTTTACAATCGAAGCCTTCGATACAGAGGGCGAGCCGCAACCCGATGGCGGCGATGCGCTGTTCGTCTGCGTCCGGTGCTGCGGGCACGGAACACGAATCCGAGCGAAGATACGCGACCTGGGCAATGGCACATATGCAGTCTCCTTCAAGCCGGCGATACCAGGCCAGATGAGCATCGGCGTATCGCTCATGGGCGAGCCGCTTCCCGGGAGCCCCTTCACATGCAAGGTCGATGCGCCCACTGCCCACCCGGCCCAATGCGTGCTCTCTGGGAAGGCACTATCGGAAATCACCGCAAATCGGCAGGAGCATTTCCAGATCTGCTACCGTGACGTTTTGGGCCATCTTGCGCACGCGATCGAGCTTGAGCTCTCCATCGACAAGGTCGACAAGGTTGAAGAGGGGCACTCTTGCCGCAATTCAGAGAGCTTGCCGGACGGCCAGAACACGGGACGATCCCGCAAAGGTCGAAGAGGCAAGGCAACAGCTCTGCGACTAAATGTGGAGGCGAGGCAACAGCAGCTGCGACATTGGAATCATCGTCTCGCTCTCGACTCGAATCGCGAGCGTCTGAAGGCCAAAGACCGGCAGGACGAGATTGAGGCGCTGGAATCGAGACTAAACTCTCAAAAATCGGCGCGAGGCAGTCCACGCGAGCACCGGTATGCGATGGGATTGGGCTCGCCGCGTGGCTCACCGAGAGCAGTCGGCCCATGGGCACAGGAGCTTATTGCAGATCCAACGGGCATCGGACTGGCATACGGTGGGCTCCACCCCGGCCGGTTGCATGCCCATGGGCGGCTCTTCGACTCGCACAAGGTCTTCTTCTCCGTCGGCGCGAGTGGAGACTATCTGCTGCACGTGCATTTCCGGCATCAGGCAACGCCACTCCCGGGTTCCCCCTTCAAGCTGACCGTGCATCCTGATAGGGCGCATCCACTCGGCACTTACATCGATCCGGCTATGCTGCCCCTCCGAGGGCCTTCAGAGCCGATTGCAGGGTCGCGCAAATTCGGGCTCGGAGCAGGTCAATTGACAGGCAAATATGGCTGCACGCTGCGGGTGACCGCCCGCGACAAGATGGGCAATCCTTGCGTGTCAGGCGGTGCAGGGATCACTTGTGGCGTCGTGATGCAGGATCAAAATGTTGACCTAGGCCTGGAAAGTACCGTCGAAGACGAGGTGTGCAGCGAGGCCCCTCCCGATGGCCGTGACCTTCCCTTCCATGACTTCAAGCACACTTTATGCGGCGCCTTACATGCCTGATGAACCCTCTTGTGCATGCTGCGCGTAGGGTAACGGAAAATATGCGTGCAAGTGGTGCGGCTCGCGTGCTGGCCAATATCGCGTGTTTGTGAAGATGGACGGGCTGCACATCCAAGGCAGCCCATTGCTGATGCGGCTCGGGCCAGCCAAATCAAATCTCACGAAGAATGAGACTCCAGCGATGCCCGCCGAGGCAGATCCGGAGGAGTTGGCGTACTGGATGGGCATGATCCAGTTGAAGATGAAGGACAAGCATTCGAGCGTGATGAGCGCTTTCCGCTCACTGGACAAGGACGGGTCGGGCCAGCTGGACATGAACGAGTTCAAGACGATGCTGGTCATGTTTAACCTCGGCGATGTGCCGGACTACATCACCCACGCGATCTACCAGATGGTCGACATGGACAACAGCGGCTCGATGTCGTATGCCGAGTTCTTTCGCCTCGTCAAGCTCCCCGAAGAACTAGCAGAAACAACAGCTCCAGCCCCTTTAACTGTAGCTGCTGGCCGCCGAAGAAGCACCTCTGACTCCCTCGCCACCATACCCGCCCCCACCTCCGCCGCTACCGCGACCTCCTCCTCCGCCACCACCACCGCCGCCGCCGCCGCCGCCGCCGCCACCGCCGCTGCCGTGAAAGGAACGTCGGCGCTCGCTAAGGAATTCATCAAAATGCCACCGCCTCCGCCTCCGCCGCCGTCGGCCTTAATGCTAAAGGCGCAAGCCATACTCCAACGCCAGCTTAAAAAAGGCTGAGGAGAGGGCGAGACAGCCCGAGCGCACATCGGTGCTCGTACGACTACGTAGCCAGCGATCTCCGTCTAGTTCTAGAATTCCGCATGATCCCATCTTTAGCGTAGTTCAGTATTCCGCATGTACAGCGACTGCAAAAACAGCTGTTGTATACGACATTCCGCTCAATTCCGCCATTCACCGTTTTCGTCAAAAAGGTCAGCTCTGACAGCAGCGCGAACCCAGTGTGTATTAACATGAATGAACCATTCCTAAATAGTGGCGGACGCCGACTGGGGCGCGGCCGCGCCGGATGGCACCTTGGTGCAGCTCGCCCAAGAGTAAGGAGATTGGTGTCGGTAGCGCCGAGCAGGTGTCGCTGCCTGCAAGCAGCGACGATGAGGAGGGCAACGAAGCACGACAACCTCGTCACACGAGCGAGAGCGCAGACGGGGGGCCGCTGCACTTCCGCTTCTCCTGGCGGAAGCTGTGGCGCTTTGCGGGCCCTGGCTGGCTAATGAGCCTCGCGTACCTCGATCCTGGCAATCTGGAGAACAATTTGCAGCAGGGGGCCTACACGCGGCTCACCCTCGTGTGGGTGTTGTGGTGGGCGACGGTGACAGGCTTCGTGCTGCAAGAGATGAGTGCGCGGCTGGGGCTGGTCACTGGGCGCGACCTCGCGCAGGCGGTGCGAGATGAGTACCCGCGTTGGCTTTCGCTTGTCGTCTACGTGATGATGGAGATTGCGGTCATCGGCGCGGACGTGCAGGAGGTGGTCGCATCGGGCATCGCATTCAATCTGCTCTCGCACGGGAGCATCCCGGTCTGGGCTGGCTGCCTGATCACTGCGGTGGATACGATCACGTTTCTCGCGGTCGGCTACCTTGGCGTTCGTTACCTCGAGGGTTTTGTCTGCGTCCTCATGGGCATCATGTCGCTCTGCTTCTTCATCAACCTGGGCCACTCGGGCCTAGAGGAGTGGGAAGGGGTGATAGAAGGCTGGGTCATCCCGACCATGCCGACGGGTGCCTTCACGCAGGTCGTGGGCACGATCGGAGCCGTCATCATGCCACACAACCTGTACTTGCATAGCGGCCTCGTACTCTCTCGTAAGTTGGAGCGCTCGTCCGACTACCGTGTTCACGAGGCGCTCTGGTACTCGCGTGTCGAGTCGGCGGGTGCGCTGCTCTTCGCCTTTCTGGTCAACCTGGCGGTGGTCGTCACCTTCTCGGCCAGGTTCTTCGACCCGACGTGCCAGGAGGCGGCTGAGGGGCCCTTGGCATGCCTCTCGCGCACAGCGTACGAAGAAGTCAATGGGCCGCTGCCCGCGCAGCCGCCCGTGCGCGCCGGGCTGGGTACGCCGTGCGGCGGCAGCCACCATATTTGCGGCGTGATCGGGCTTGAGAACGCAGGGGTCGCGCTCAAGGATGGCCTGGGCGACTGGTCACTGTACGTGTGGGCCATCGGGCTGCTTGCGGCCGGACAGGCCTCTACGATGGTGTGCACGTACGCAGGCCAGATCCTCATGTCGGGCTGCCTGGACATCGAGCTGCCTCCGTGGAAGCGAGTCTTTGCGACACGGCTGTTTGCGCTTGGGCCAGCCCTCATCGTGGCGCTCCTCACCTCAAACGGCTCGGGCGCCTTCGACAACATCAACGAGTACTTGAACGTGCTCCAGTCAGTGCAGCTACCCTTCGCGATGTTGCCGACGCTCCACTTTGCAGGTATTGATTGCGACTTGAGTGCGACATGATTGCATCGTCATTCCGACGGGCCCTCTCCACTTTGCAGCGTCGACCAGACGGCTAGGGCGCTTCGCCTCGAGTGCGCCGCTGCAGCTCGTCTCGACCGCGCTGAGCGCCATCGTGCTCGGTACCAATCTCGCGCTCATCTGGTCCATCGTCGACAAGCTTGAGCCTACGCCGGTGGTGCTTGGCAGCGCCGTCGTAGGTGGCACTCTCTATTTTGGTGTGTGTGCGCGGCTCGTATGGGAGGACCTTACCGGTACAGCTCGTCGACTGCGACGGCGTCTCGGGGTGTGCTGGCGCCGAGTTCGGCGCGCGAGCCGGGAGGTTGACGCCGAGCTCATCGAGGAGGAGTCTGCGATTGAGGGTGAGCTCTTATCTCGATATCTGAGTCCATCCCTGAGTCCATCTCTGAGTGCGGGCTAATTACGTCCCTCATCAGGTGAGCTCTTATCTCGGCTCCTCACGCCCGAAGCGCTCCGACGCGCCGCGTGCATGGAGGCGGCGGCGGCGTCGGCGGCGGCGTCGGCGGCGGCGTCGGCGGCGGCAGCGGCAGGAGCTATTGGGGCGATGGGAGCGGTGGGGGCGGTGGGGGCAGCGGGGGCAGCACAGCCGCCTCCGCCGCTGAGCTCGAGCGCGCCGAGCTCCCGATCGAGCTCAAGCGCGAGCTCAAGCGCCGAGCCTCCGATGCCACCGAGGCTCGGCACAATGAGTGCGCGCCAAGCCTGCTCGCAAACCTTTAGCGTTGACAGCCAGCAGTCGCTGCACGTTGTCTTTGGCAGCTCGGGGTCGCTGGCCTTGGGAAGCACCGGTTCCCTCTCCGAGCTTCACGAGCCTAGAGAGCTGGCGACGCCCCCGGCGTACGAGCCGCCCGTGCTCCCGAGGCGCACGGAGATGTGAACACGCACTGTGAACACGCACGATGAGCTGCCTGCCGGGCTGGAGCGTGCTAGGAAGAGTAGAGCCTGCAGGCGAGGACCGAGGCCCTGGGCGCCACCTGACCAGCAGCACATGGCCGATGTTATGTGCGTGGTCGGCCAAACAAGCACACCTTTCGTTGTTGCCGAATACCGATGCCGTCTTTACGTTACTGGGTACCGTTCCGAACTGCTAGTACTTGTAGATGTAGTCCGTGCGATGTCGTGCAGTCGTGTGCGTGTTCAGTTATCGTATACGCTGTACAGACGAGAAGTCAGAACGGAACAGGCTGTACGGAGGTACTATAGCGTAGCGGTACACCACCGCGACGAGGACAGAGAGTGACTGTTCCGCGACTGTCCGTCTATGAACCGGAACGTTTCACCACAGCGCACAGGCGTGTCCCCGGGATCACGAACGCACTAACACGCGGTAAAAGCGCGCGAACGCGCGAACCCCGAACGGTCACGCCGCGGTTGCCGCGACCGTGTAAGAAGAAACCCGACCCGCACATCACCACAAAAACCTTTCGGAGTCCGCACCGGGGGTCCCTCCCACCTCCGCTCGTGCCTCGTGTGTCCGGTGCGAAGCTGCGACCTGCGTGGGTCGCCGGGCGGGGTCGCCCAAGGTGTATGGAACAAGACACGTCCGTTATCGTATAAGTTTTCAATTTAATCGACCGTCGGTCACACGGTTTTGTGGTTGAGCTTGAGGCTCGGGTTTCATGTGCCTGGGGGCGGGAGGATCCTCACTGAGTTCAAAATCAGGTGGAGGTGGGGACGAGTGCATGGGATAGTGTGTGCGATCCCGGAAAGAATACCTCCCCCTACCCCTTTGGGTGCAATCACTGAGTTCAAAATCAGGTGGTGGGGATAGTGCGGTGTGTGAATCAGGAAAGAATACCTCCCCCCTACCCCTTTGGGTCAAACCTGCTCTGAGCTCTGGGGCCGTCCGCTGCTCGAGGGTTCCGCTAACTTACGGAGGCTATACTTTCATCCTGGTTGGACTGTGTGCTCTCTAATCGCGCATGGCGCCTCCGCGAACCAAGGGCGATCCAGTCGCGACCGGTGGCGGTGCTGGACGTAACAGGCCCTTCGATCGGAAACGGCGCGGCGAGGACCCGAGCCGAGAGTGCTGCGCGCCGCCACCCTTGAGCGCGCGCACGAGGAACCCGCGCCAGATCGCCTGCACGTACGTCGCCGCGTCAAATTCAAGGTCGGCGAGAGCGTTCCGCCACGCAGCAGCGACGCGCGCCTGGCGGCCGCGCGCGTGCGCTTGGATGGTGATGATGGCCGCCATCTGCATGCGTGACGGCCGATCGAGCACATTGTCGAGCTTGGACGACGATTCGAGGAGAGGCACGCCGCCCTCTTCCTCGGAAGCGGGCTGCCTGGTCAAGATCTCGGACCGCGAGATCTTTGCTGGGAGCTCGCCGGCACTGAAGCCCACCTGACGCCAATAGAGGCCGTTGAGCTCGCATTCCCATACGTCGGCCAAAAAGTGCTCGCCATCGTGGCCACCCACGATGAGCATGCGCGAGGTGCCCGTGATCATCGCCGTGTGGCCGCAGCGCGGTCGCATCCTTACCGGAACCGTGTGCGACTGGTCGACCCAATAGCCCGCATTGAACGAGAACTCCCAAAAGTCGCGAAGCATGCGTCCCTCGGCGCGCCCGCCGAAGACAAAGAGCCGCCCGCCCCAATTGACTGTCGAGTGCTGCACGCGCCCCGCGAAGGTCGAGGGCACGAGCGTGCCTGGCGTGCGCAGCCGGATGGCTTCCTTTTTCGCCTTGGCGTTCCGCTGCCTCCTGCCGGGATTCGAAGCGAACCAGCGGCGCTGGATGGTGCACACGGCGGTGAGCTCGATGAGATTGTTGTTCGCGATGGTGCGCGGGTCGAGGCCCTGCTCGAGCGTGTTCTTCATCTGCTCTTGCAGCTCCTTGACGATCTTGGCTTCCATAGGGAGCCCATCCACCGCCTCAGCGACGCCCGAGAAGGCGGCCTTCGTGCATGCCTGCAGCAACTCGTTGAAGGACACCTCGGGTGCGCCCGTCTCCTCGTTCACGTACGACTTGATGTCCTTGAGCTTCGAGATGTAGTTGGACACATCGGTGTCCTTGACAATCGAGAAGGAGAACTGCTTTGGGTCGAGGCCGAGCGGCGGCGGCAGCTTGCGAATGAGTGCATGCAGATGGCGCACATGCATGCGGCCCGTCGCGTACGGGTCGAACTGCTGCCACGCCTCCACGAAGAGCTCCGCGTGGTCGGCCGAGACGCGGTGCTTCCCACGCCCCACCTCCTTACCATACTCCTCCAGGATGAGTGCGATCATCATGTTGAGGATGATGAAGCTCGCGCTGATCTGGAAGGCGATGAAGAAGAGCATCGAGGCGAGCGGGTTGCCGCAGTTGCCCTCGTCTGGCGAGCAATGCTGCACGTCCACGTCCGAATAGACGACACCGGGCATGATCATCGCGTCGTGCATCAGGCCATTCCACGACTCGCCCGTCGAGCATCGCAGCATCGTGAGCATCGCGGTCGGGAAGTTGCAAAAGTTCGCGTTGTGGTTGAGGTAGTTGCCGTACGCGATGTGGCCGAAAAGGCGCATGCCAAGGATCGAGAAGAGCGTGAGCAAGATGAAGAAGATTGCGCCGATGTTGGCCAGCGCGGGCAGCGAGAGCAGCAGCGTGGTGAGCAGTACGCGCAGGCCCTTGGCCGACTTGACGGTGCGGATGATGCGCAGCACGCGCGCCGTGCGCAGCGCGCGCAGCAGGGAAGGGTTGAATCCAATGGAGGCGCCGATGAACTCGACGATGTCGAGGAGCGAAAACGAGACGACGAAAAAGTCGAAGACGTTCCACGGGTCGCGAAAGTACTCGCCGGCCTCGAGGGCGTAGATCTTGGCCGCGGCCTCGAGCCCGAAGAGCAGGGTACACACGAGGTTGCCGAACTGGAGCTTTGCGAGCGTCTCGGACGAATCATCGAATCCATCGAGGCCGAGCAAGCAGGTGTTGAACAGGATGACCCCGAAGACGACGAGCTCGAAGCGCTTGTGCGAGACGATACGATAGACGCGCGCGCGTATCCGGTCGTTCTTGGGCTCCGGAGGGTACCGGCTGGGCTTGAGGGAGAGGAGATTCGCCATCGAGTCGACCCATTCCTGCTGCTCCTCGCTGATCATATGCAGGCCGTCGTCGACCTTCTTGATGTACGCGAACTGGTCGACGATCACGCCCACAAAGACGTTGGTCAGGAACATGCCGCCCACGACCGTCCACGCGACCATGAAGAGCCCCTGCGCACGCGAGGTGTTGCGCTCCGGCGCACGGCCGGGAGCCGTCGCGTCGATGGTGTAGTACATGACGTCAGGCCAGCCTTCCATAGTCGACGACTCGAATAGAAGGAGCATCGAGGCGCCTATGTTGTCGAAGGAGCCGAGGGCCGGGTTGGCCCACAGCCCCCCCGCACGCACACACGACCTCTCTGAGGCGGCGTCGAGGGCGACCACCTCGCCAGCCTCGGAGAGCTCTGCTTGGCGGCACGACGCGAACGTGCCAGCGAAGAGCTGCACACCGAGGATGCCGAAGACGACAGAGAAGAGCCCAACGACGAGCATCACGTTGACGCACGCCGGGATCGTCTTGATGAGCAGGTCGACCACCACGCGCAGGTTTCCAAATTTGGCAATCAGCCGGAGCGGGCGCAGCACGCGCAGCAGGCGCAGCGTCGAGAGGTTGCCGTTGTCCTGAGCGAGCAGGGAGAGCAGCGAGGCAGCGACGATGGTCGCGTCGAGCTGATGCCAGCCGGACTTGAGGTACGCGTTCGGCGTGAACAGGAGGCCGAAGGCGAGCACCTTGAGCACCAGCTCGACGGTGAACACGGCGGTGGCGAGCAAATTAATCTTCTCGAGATTGATCGCGAGCTCCGAGCTCGGGTCGAGCGTGCACGACTCGAAGGTCATCGCGACGCACGAGATTACGATCCACATGACGATCGCTCCCTCGAAGGAAAAGAGGTCGCCGACGCCAGAGTGTGCCGCGCGCCGTTGGTTCTCTTCGAGCACCGCCTTGTCTGTCACAGGCGCAAAGTAGTACTCACCGCCCTTAATCACGCTCTCGGACGTCAGGGGGCCGTCCGACTTCTTGTCCGCGTTCTCGAGGTCTTCGCGCGAAAAGTCGAGCTTGCCCTGCACCAGCTCGCGTGCAAGCCGTGGGCTCAAGAGGACGTGAGCGCCGGGCGGCGGCTCGCGCCCGAGCCGGCGCCAGTGAATCCCGACGACGTCCGAGTCTTCGTGATCGTCGATGGAGAATTGGAACTCGATGGTTGCCTTCGCCATCTGGCGCGCCGGGTGGGACGGCGGAAAGAGGTACAGCGCCACGTCGTCTGGATCGTCCACGGCCGGCGCGCCGGCTGGCGCGGCGGCTGGCGCGGCGGCCGGCGCGGACGTGGGTACTTCGACCTCCTCCATGTCGGTCGAAAAGCCTCCGAGCAGGATGGCGACGAAGAGGTTGAGCACGACGTAATTGCCCGTGATCACGAGCAGCACGAAGTAGGGCGCGCACCAATAGCCAACAGCCGCCGCGGAGGACGACCACACGTCGTTCCAGTTCTCGCCCGAGACTACCACGAAGACGGTGAGCATCGCATCGCCGATCGTGTCGAAGTTGGTGCGCGGCGGCTCGTCGAACCCGGCCTCGGGGGTGAACGCGCCGCCGAAGACATGCATGCCGAAGAGAGCGAAGACGAAGATTAGGAGCAGCATGAGCAGGAAGAGGTTCGCGAGCTGACCGATGCTGTTCAGGATGCCCTCCATGACGCGGCGCAGCGTGGCCCACGAGCGCGCGAGCTTGAAGACGCGCATCAGGCGCATCGCACGCAGCACCGACACGTTCACTCCGAGGTCGATGTCGTAGTACACGATCGCGAGGTCGATGAGCGAGAGCGTCACGACGACCGCGTCGAACCGGTTGAACGCGTCGCCAAAGTAGCCGGCGCACCCATCGGCGAGTAACTTGAGCACCATCTCGGCGGTAAAGGCCAAGGTCAGGAGCAGGTTGAGGTCGCTGAGCTGGGCGAGCAGTGTGCCGTCCATCGGGTACTGCTCGAGCATCATCGCGACCGTGTTGAGCAGGATGAGGAGCACGATGAAGCTCTGGAAAGAAGGGCTATCCACAAGCGCTTGCACCGCGTAGAGGCAGCACCCGTCCGCGGCGGGCACCTCGACGCCGTTGACCCTCCGCATGCGGCAGGCGATCTTCTTGGGCTCCGGCCGGCGCATGAGCCTCCTACTCGGCGCCGGCTTGCGTGGCGGCGTCTCGTCCATGCTGTACTCGGACGGCGCATATCCCTGCAGCAACGACGCCTCGGCATCGTCCTCGAAGCCCAGTCTCCTCGTGCGATCGTGTGGGGAGCTCTTTTTGCGCTTCGGGTCGGAGCCGGCCGCGGCCGCCTCCCTCTCCGCCCGTGCCTCCTCTTCGGCTGCCGCCCGGTGCTCCGCCGCTATCCGCTCCACCCTCTCGAGCTCAACTAGTGCTCGATCCCGTTCGGCCAGCCGCTCGGCCTCCGCGGCCTCGGCCTCGGCCTTCTCCGCCTTTTCCGCGTCCTGCTGCTCGCAGTACGTGTCCCAGAGCACGGCGAGGAAGAGGTTGAGGGTGTAGAAGGAGCCGAGCGCCACGAGCGTAATGAAGTAGCCGGAGGCGAAGGGGCCGGTCACCTCAACCATCAGGTACCTTCGGGGTAGGGTTCGGGTTAGGGTTAGTGCACCTCAACCATCAGGTACCTGAATCATCAGGTAACTTCGCACGCAGCGGCGGGCGCGAGTGCGCAAAGGGGAGGGTCGCGGCGCACGAGCGCTGAGGGCGGTGTGTGCTGAGGGCGGTGTGTGCTGAGGGCGGTGTGTGCTGAGGGCGGTGTGTGCTGAGGGCGGTGTGTGCTGAGGGCGGT
>Ga0164295_10002003_pt1 | contig 16932 bp, 10 predicted proteins | sample GEODES006metaG_FD_111798 | JGI IMG/M metagenome (GOLD analysis project Ga0164295, IMG submission 111798) | Oligotrophic lake water microbial communities from Sparkling Lake, Wisconsin, USA - GEODES006 metaG | ecosystem: Environmental > Aquatic > Freshwater > Lake | place: USA: Sparkling Lake... | reverse complement strand
CGACTCATAACTGACCGTTCCATTGAACTGCACCTGATTCGAAAAGAGGGGGTTGATGTTCGTTTGCGGATAATCCCGAGAATCCCGCTGGGCAACCGACATGTCGGAGTTGACCGTGCCACCGAGGGCAATTCGCAGACCTGGCCCTGGACCTGTGACAGGCTGCGCCTGCACGTCAGTCAGGGACAACCTCTGGGCAAAAAGATTTGTTCCACAAAAAAGCAATACGATCAGTAAGTACGACTTGAAAAACCTGAACCCCTTTGCCGCACAATCCAAAGCCCACGCGTCAGCGTGTCCCGCAACCGCGGGGAAAAATCCAAAATCCAAAATCACTGAATCTTGACCCCTTTCGCACCTTCTCACCTTCATACATTCACACCTTGGCTCAGAAGCGAATCGTTACCGTCCCCATGATCGACATCGACGGAACCGACTGTCCTGCGATCGAATTTAAATAACGAAACTGCAGATCCACCATCAGATCGGGCTCTCCAGGGTTAATCTGAATACCTCCAAACCCTTGATACGCAACCAAAGTCTGGCTTTCGGTGTAGTTGTTGGGAGGTCCAGTGACAAAGACCTGGCGAAAAATACCTCCCATACCACCCCCTGCGACCAATCGGACTATCGACCCAGCTAACGGGTCGGTCCGAAAAACGAAATTCCCCATCATCGGAACCTGAAACAGTTGGACATTGGTGATCACCGACATGCCGGTCGCTGTGACATTTCCTGCCTGATTGGAGGCAACGGTGTTGTAAAGAAGGCCTCCTTCAATCTCGAAGGCGATGTTATCGTGAAACTGGGCTCCGAGCATCAATCCGGTGGCAAAGCCAGGTTGCATCGGCACGTCTCCGCTGATGCCAAAGTCGGGATAATCCACCGTAGTGACGAAACTCAATCCAACTCCTGTCCGCACATAAAAAGGGGTGAGCGTACTGGCTTCAGCACCAATTTTGGTGGGAGAGGATACGTCGCCAGTTTCTCCAGCTTTAGCTCCGGGCAGGGGCCGATCGATCAGCTCCGCATTCGGATCGGCCATTGGGGAAGGAGGTTTGGAGAGAGGATGCGGATTCGCTGCATCATCCGCCCACGAGGAGTGCGTGGCAAAAATAACGAGAGATAAGAGTACACCCCATCGGCACATGGGGGGAGGCTGGAAAGCCTCAAGCAAGTTTCAACTGCTTATCGGACAGGGAAAAAAGAACGTGTGAATAGACATCGAAATGTCATCGTGGGCAAAAGGCCCCGGATCTTTATGGGGGAAGAAAGGTGTGAGCAGGATAATTTCGAGAGGAAATAAAATAAAAACCTTGTCCAGGATCGATCGCTTTCAAGTATTCTGGAGGTTGGATCCAATTGCCAGTTTTGGGGTCTTGCTTTTGCCAAACTCCATAACTTCCAAACCCAAATAAGGGGTAAAGTGCATATTGTTGGTCTTCTCCATCTTTCCTAATCACAATACGATCACACTGGGATACGCTCTCTGTTTTGCTTAGAAATTTATTTTTTAAGGACCATGCGGGGGACAACTTCAAGGATGCCATGTAGGGATAGCATAGTAAATTTGTCCCAGCGTAGATGGGGGCAACGACTGGGGTTTTGACCTCATCGCCAGAAAAGCCTAAGCCCAGCGGAGCAAGGCCAAGGTTGAGAGCAACAGCAGAAGCAGGAGGCAGAATAAGGGAATGTTCAGGCGTAACTACTCCCGTGGTTGGGTCTGCACCCCAAAGAACTTTTCCAGATTTGTCCATCCAAATGAAAAGCGAGCTCATGCGGCCAGAGCTAAGACTCATCCCTACACTTGCAAAAGCAGGGGATGGGTACAACCGCTCGCCCATTCCCGTTGAGGCGACTTGTTGATTTTTTAAAACTCGCTCCAGTAAGGCAGGCAAAACAATATGCGATCGGATTTGCGCCTGCCCGCCAGCAACGGCAGAGTCGACAGGCCATTTCGTGTTTCGCTGTGAGGAAGAGACAAAAATAAATTCGTTAGTTGATTGCTTTGTTCTTGCCACGTCAATTTCAAGGCGATGACCCAGCCATGGGTGTTTTGCGGGTCCAACGAATTCAAGGTAGCATGGCCCATCGCCTTTAAGAAGAGACCCGAAACTTGCCGGCAAATCGGGTGTTTGGAGCGTAAGCTGTCCAGAAGCAGATCCACTCTGAACCAGCCCTGAAGCTAAAATCGGATTTCGAAGCGGTATTCCTGTTAGCTCTCCTTGACCTCCGCGGTCGACTTGAAGGCTGAAATGGGCTGGTGCCTGCGCATACATGGGGTACGGGGAAATCAGAAGCAGCGGCAGGATCCAACGGGCCCAGCTTCGCGAGGATAAAAATTGAGACATAGAAATTGGGCTCATAAGTTATTGAACCTTGAGGGTTACGGTAGTTTTTTCAATTTTGCGAGCATTCATAAAAGATACAGTCACTTGGAAAGTTCCTGAAGTGGTGGGGGTTCCCGAGATGATTCCAGTAGAGGGGTCCAGAAGAATGCCGGGTAAAAATTCGTAGCGCTGATCATTCGGCCGCGAAATTGGCCTAAAAGATGTTGAGCTGGCCACCACATAGGTGCCTTCTGAAAGAGCGCCAGAGGTTAACCGCAGAGGTGTGTTGGTATCAATGGCCACACCACGAACCAACGTTGTTAAGGACGCAGAATTCAACTCTTGCTTGACGGATGTATCTTTTCCAAAGACATAAGTGACCAACTCCATAGAGGTTTCTTGTAAAGTGCTGGTATTACCTGGCCTCAGATAATTTTTCGCAACGAGAACATTCTTGTAGATTCCTGGTGCTGTAGGATAGCCCTCCAAGATGATCGTGGAATTGCCCGAACCACTTTTTCTCGATACAACTCCAGGTGGGAGCGCGCCCAAGATTTCACTATCCACATGATTGTTATTGTAAGTTTGCAGAGTGTAACTGAATTTTTTGTGCAGAACCCCTGCATAGGCGCGGCTGGCAGAGGTAAACACTGGAGGGGTATTGCGCAGCAAAAAAGTAATCGGCGGGGAGGTGTAGACCCCACCGCCTTTATATTGGGTGGTGTCTGCAACAAAACGTGTTTCGTAAGTATCAGGCGAGCTGGTCGAGCGATTGATCCCACTGATCAAGCCCTCTGCGGATAGGGCTAAGCCGGGCGGCAGGGGATCTAGGTTGCGAATTTCTTGCCTGCTTAGAAAGCTAGATTGGCTGGTTTGTAATTGGAGCGAAAAGCTCTCGCCCACCACCACTTCGGGATCAGCAGGCATTTGCCACACAGGCACTGGAGCTACGGTCCGTAAGGGCACAGTTGTCGACGCTGAAACGGTGGTTCCCCCTACCGCTCTGGAAGCCGTAAGAGTTAAAGTAATATCGTCCGATCCTTCCAATAACGGCAACGCATCAGCGGCAATCACAAGGTCTGTTCCGTTAAAGCTCACTCCGCTTGTCGGTGGACTTACGACTCCACTCAAACCATCAAAACCACTAGTTCTATCCAAAGTGACCGTTCTTGCCGTTCCCGCGGTGTGAACGATCTGTCCCCCCGTTAACTCCCCCGCAGGTACGCTAATGGTGGGTGCACCCACGGCTAAGGAGAAGGTGGTGGCTCCGCTTTGGCCCCCGGCTGAGGCTTGGATCGTTACATTATTCGTGCCGACTCTAGTGGGGATTCCAGACAAGACGCCGTTTGTTGAGAAGCTGAGCCCATGCAGATTTCCATCGGCAGTGTAGGTAGGTGAAGTTCCCGTGGATACAAAAGTAAAGTTTGAAATGGCCACTCCGGCGGTGCCGCTAATTAGATTGGTGGTAGTGGTAAAGGTCAGCGACGATGCCTGCAGTACCCACGTCAATGTGTTGGTGGCGACCGAGGTGGTCACCGAGTTAGAGGCGACTAGACGAATTGTATTGGTGCCAGCGACAGTGTTGGTGGCAACCGTGATCACCCCTGTGTTGGTGGAAATTGAAAAACCCGCAGGCAAGTTTGTCTGGGTCAGATCAATTGAGCCCGTATTCGTAGTGGCAAAGAATCGATCCGCCCCGTTATTGGCTGTGATCTGGTAAGTCGCTTCTGATCCGACTGTATTCGTCTGGGTTAGGGGGCTAGTGATTTGGCCATATCCGGCAGCTTGGCTAAGGCGATATGTGTTATTTCCGAAAAACTCTCCAAAAATCACATCCATGCCAGTCGTGGCGTCGGGAGAAACATACGAAAAAAAGTCCGTATCTATGTTGTCTTTTGGGACGCCTGTATCGTTTCCAGGATTTGCCCGGTCCCTAAGTAAGAGAAAACTAGCAGTGGAGTCGAATGCACTGGTGGCGCTGGTGGATATAAGAAGAAAAAGGCGCGTTGAATCCGTATTACCAGCGGTGCTAATTCGCGCAAAGCCTGGGGTACTATCTCCTTCAATCCATCCGCGAAGATTTGCCTCATCCGGCGACCCGTCATAAGTACCATAATTAACGGGCTCTGAGTTGTAAAATTTGAGGTTGCTTGTGTTAGATAAAAAACTTGCCATAGCCCCAGCAGAGCTGACTTGGCTTAAAGAGGCATAAAACGCGGCCTCTGTTCCAGTTGGAGCCACTACAAATATCGAAGAGCCAATGGGTAAGGAAGATTCGCCAAACCGAACTTCACTTGCCTCAAAATTGACGACCAGACTTGCAGGGTGCAGGGTGCTGGGCTGGGAAGCTAAAACTGCTAATATACTCCCCCTTTGTAGAATATGGGCGATCCAACCAGGCATCAGCCATCCCCTCATGCGAGCTAAAAGAAGTTGATGCACGTACATACTCCTAGTAATGAACTCCAAAAACTCAATAGGGATTATTTTTGCCACGAAAATGTCACAATAAACTATTTGCGAAAACACGGTGCATGAACCAAGTTCCTTTATGCACAAAGCCCAGCAAAGCTTTCTTCAGACACAAAACATCAACCTCAACAATAACCAGAAAAATAAAATAGGAGACAATGTATCAATGAAAAATATCCAAAATTCTTTATTCACCTTCGCGCTTGCGATCGTGTCAGGTGTCGCAGCCCTCTCATCCGATTGTCGTGCCGCAGGCAATATCGGCGACATATTCCAAATCGGGCAGGTTTCCTTCGTGGGCAGCGGAAAGCGGGACTTCATAGCCACTCCTTTCGTGCGTCCAGTGGAATCCAACGGCACAGGCGTAGTGGCATCGGTTACTAGCTCCACTACCTTAGTCCTTAATCCTGATGGCCTCGACTATTCCGGCACATCGCAGTGGACCGGTGGAAGTACAACGCAAGACAAATGGCATATCGTTGAGATCCTTAACGGCCGATACATTGGCTTGGTCTTCCTAATCAGCACCCAAAACGGCAACACCATCACCACAACAGAGGTCTCCCTCCCAACCGATGGTGCGCTTGTAGGTTCTTCATACGCGATTCGGAAAGATTGGACCTTATCATCACTTTTCGGTGATACAGCTTCAGCTAGCTTCCCTTTCGCCCATGGTGATTCCGCCGCCGTAGCAGATACAGTAAACATTTTTATTCAATCTACCCAGGGATTTGCGCCTTACTACGTCAAGGCATCAGACAGAACCTGGCGGAACAGCTTTTCGCAGGCTTCCCCACACGCTCGGGTTCCTTATGGTCAGGGTGTACAAGTGTTGCGTAGAGCTGCTGGTAACGGTGTCGTCACCTTAGCAGGGGAAGCTCGCAAATCTCGTCTTCGAAGGGACGTTGCATCAGGAAAGTTCGCGCTTCTTGCCAACTTGTCTTTGGCTTCCACAACCATTCAAGCGCTTAGTCCTAGCATTGACCGCGGCACAAGTTCTGCCGATGATACTGTTCAAACTTGGAATAGTGCTACCGGTGCGTGGACGTCCTACTATCGGCGTACATCAGATGGCACTTTCGTTAGCCCATTTGGTACAACAACTGCAGTTAATCTTGCGGCAGGTAAAGTCGTCCGCATCAAGAATGTGGGTGTTGCAAAAGCGGGTGCCGACGCCGTTACCGCCGAGCCCAACCTGCCCTAAATTTTTGCGGACTAAATAACACCGAGAAAAATTATGACACAAATCAATTTAAACCGGATGAAGAGCTTGGTAGCCGCCATGTCTTTTGTGTTCCTGGCTAACTCAACCGGCCACTGTGCAACGGTAAACGTTGGGACTACGGCTACCGTTGCGGACGGCTTCAAGCTGCAGGGCTCGGATTCCGCAGCGCTTGCAACTGGTAGTCTTGTAAAGTTAGGTGTGTTCGTAAACACAACCACGGGTGACGCCCTTACCGGTAGCGCCATCACAAGCCTGTTTGACGTAAACCGAGCATTTGGACTGAATGTAAGTGCACTGCTGGGGAGCTTCATCCAGATAGGTGAAGCGAAGATCGGATATGGCTTAGCAAATGGTCAGTACGCCGAAGGTGCTGGAGTTTTAGCATCAATCGGCGCAGGACAAGACTACTTGGATAGCGCAGCCCCGTTCCAGTTCACCGATAGCTTCGGTGATGGCGTATTTATCCGGAATTGGGTTGATAACTCGCTCTCATTACAAACATCGAATGTTGGCAGTTTCCCTTTCAATTCTGTGGCAAATACAAAGTTGAGTGGCCTTCAGTTAGCATTAATCGCGTTCAATGGCACGTCAGTCGGGGGCTCAACTGAGCTTATTGTGGCGCGGAACACGGTTAGCACTGAAGTATTGCCTGGTGCAGAGGGTGATTCTGCTACCTTTGCAGTGAACTCGGCATCCGAACTCCTCGTTGGTAGTGCCGTAGGGACAACTGCTTTCCTTTCAATCCCTGAGCCCACTCATCTGTCCTTACTAGGCTTAACCATTTTGGCTGCAATTCGTCGTCGGGTTTCACACTCAAAAGCAAAAGTCTAAGCACTAACAAATAACAACTAATAAAGTATAAAAAAAGGAATAACCAAATATGAAAAAACTAATGACATCACTGACCATTCTAGCTGCCTTATGCGTTTCCGGGCATTCGCAGACAGCAACTGTAGACAATTCTCTTTTGAATTTCTACATGAGCGATGGATCGACACTATTAAAACCCAACACCGAGTACTACTTGGGAACATTTGGAAGTCTCACATCTTCTCAAATTAATGGGCTTTTTGGTGCTGATAACACCTCAAACTATAACGCACTGTTCAGCAACTTCTCTGTACTCGGGTCTGTCCGTAACACAGAAGCGGGTGCTTTTGGTTTTGGTTTTATGCCAGAAGCTAGCCCAGAAAATGGCTTCTTAGGATTCAATGGCAATCGGAGTGCTGCTTTCTTCAACAACAAGGCCATGCAGGTCGTAGTCCTTGGTTCAGTCAATGGACAAAACACTCCTGGCAACTTGTTGGAGATCGGTGTTTACGAAGCTTTTGATTTTGTTGCCGCCACGACAGTGAATTTTGCTACGGATGATGTTTTTGACATCAATTCATTTGCCTTCATGACGCAGGCCTCATCGACTGGGGATGTGAAAATAGGTGCAAATGCAATTTTGGGCTCAGGTGGTACGACAGGCACTTCATTCTCTCTGTCAACCCTCTCGGTGCCAGAGCCTTCTTCTGCATCGTTAATGCTCATCGGTACAGCTGGATTACTGGCCTTGCGCCGGTTCCGCAAAAATGTCTAACCCCAACATCGTAAAATCAAAAAAAAGGATAATTATTAAAATGAAAAATCTTATCAAAAAAACACTATTGGCAGGCCTGCTTGCAACTTCTGCAACAGTAAATGCTACGGTATTTGTAGACGTCAGCACTTTGGGTGAAGGCATCACAGATACAATTGGTGGAGCCACCGCACTTAAATCTTCAGCGACGGTTATTAAGAAGGATATGACGTGGACCCGGGACCGCGTGTACGTTCTTACCCAGAACACCTTTATTGATGCCAATGTGACTCTTCGGATTCAGCCTGGCACGCTAATACGTTGCGAATCTGAGGCTCGTGACACGGCTACCTCAGGTTCTGCAGCTGATCCTGCGGCTCTCATTGTGGCTCGGCAGGGTAAGTTGATCGCGATTGGCACTGCAGATGCCCCGATTATTTTCACCTCTATCGATGACCCTCATGTTCCTGGTGGACAAGAGACAATCCCACCATACTTAAACTATGCCGATAGAGAAAACGCAAATTCAACCATCAGAGGCAAGTCCAAGATTCTTCGCGATGGTTTTACAATAGTAAAGGGTACTCCTGGTGTAGGCGAATATGAGATTACTGGTGGGACATTTCAGAACCTTGGAAATTATGACAAAGCTGTAAGTCTTTCTTCACTTTGGACCCAAACGGGTAAGTGGGGTGGTATCGTTTGGCTTGGTCAGGCCAACATCGCCGGAAAGAGTGCACCGAACGCTTCTCCTACTGCAGATCAGAAGAACGCCAGGCTTTATACTGCAGACAATAGCTACGGACTTTACGCTGCTGAGGGTATGGCAGAGTTTACCTCTTATGCAAGAGGAGGCGGAAATTTGGATAGCGACGACCAAGGCGTGATGCGTTTTGTTTCTAATCGATACGGTGGTTTCGTCATCAGTGGCTCCAGTGAGCTAAACGCCTTTTCCTTCTACGGTGCCGGATACAACACTGTTGTCGAGTTTATCGAAGATTTCGGTAATAAGGATGATAGCTTTGAGTTCTGGGGTGGCTGTAACACCGTTAAATACGCGGTATCTGGCTTTTGCGGTGATGACGGCTTCGATACAGATGCCGGATGGGTTGGAAGCGCACAGTTCCTTCTCCAGATCCAAAATCCCAAGGATAACAGCGCTGGCGTTGCATCAACCGATCGTGGAAATAGCGATTGCGGCGACAACCTAAGCGAAAACGACGGTCCGGAGCCAGATGACACTTATCGCCCGCTGGGTGTGTCCACACTAGCCAATGCAACTTTCATTGGGCGTGGGTACGGCGCTACTGGCCTGGAAAACGGTCAGCATATGGGCCCGAACTTCAAAGCTGGAGCGTCGAGCAAATGGTATAATAACATCGTTTGTGATGCCCCATTCGGTGCGTTGGCTATCTCAGGTGCTAAAGCGAATGGCTTCTACCTGAACGACGCAACTGCCAATAAAGGCTATGACGGATCTGGTACCAGTGTTTTGAATACAGGGGTGTCACCGTTCACCACATCTGCAACTGATGTCGGTTCTCCCGTTGGCCCCTATGGGGTCATTAAGGGCACGGTGTTTTACCGTTGTGGATTAGCTTATAACGGATCTAGCAGTTCTACCCCAAAGGCAAACATTGATGTAGCTGCCAAATCTACCTTCGACGAGCTATTTAGGGCCGCTAATACTGCAAGAGAGTCTGGGAACAATGAGCTTGCCACTATTAAAAAGATATTTGGTGATGATGTTGCAACTGTTGTTGCTAATTCAGTATCCGGCAATACAGCTGCAGCATTGGCCAATAACAACTATGCAAATCTTAACCCTGGTTTCACCTTACCTGCTTATTCTAGAATTGTAGCAGAATCACTGGATCTTACGCCCGAAAATGTATCCGCAAACGATATTATCCGAAACACGGGGGCTGTGACAATTGATAGGACTTTGGCTCCTCAGTTGGATCAGTTGACCGTTGCACCATTCATTGGTGCGGCACGTGATAATGCTTGGTGGATGGGTTGGACGATGATTGGTGAATCTGGTATCTTCGTAGATGATCAGAACGCGATAGCACCCACAACGGTGACTATAACGGCGAATAGTTCTACTCCTTCTAGGCCTGTGATTACTTTCGCTGCAGCGGCTGATGTGAAGTACTCAATCGAACGTTCAACAGACGGCAAGCTCTTTAAAAGCATTGCGATTGAAACAAGGCCAACATCTGGTGACATTGTATATACCGACACAGGTGCCACGGTATCTTCGGCTGCTGTTTCCTATCGTGTATTGGCATTCTAATTCGTCGATTAAAGTTCTCTAGCGGACGCCGGGGCTTGGGTTATAGGCCCAAGCCCCGGTTCATTTTATTATGACTCTTCAACTTTTTATAATTTTGCCGCTGGCTTGTCTGTTGCTCGCGAGCTGTGTGCAGAAAAAAAATCTACCGTCGGATATTTTAGAACTGGAGGCATTAAGCTCTTACGTGCTGAACGATGACGTTCAGAAAGCAGAGGTGATTATTGAGCTTGTGCGTTTAATGGCAGAAAGGGGTTTTGCAGATTCAACGGAGCCACTTATTTCGCAAATTACTGATTACCGCGGTGCTCTAGCAAGAATAGCTGTATGGGAGGAGCTTGCCAAGCAGGGCGAGTTTGAATTGGTCAATTCTGAACTGCTAAAACACTGCAAAATTTGTCGTTCGGGTGTTGGGCTGCAGGAAATGGAAATTATCGTTAAAATGTTATCACTTGCTGATGCTGTTGGCGGAATCGATAGGCTCAAGGCGAGGTGGGAAAGCGAGAAAATCGACATTCCGCCCTATATATCTGCGAATGTGTTGCCGAATTTTACCCGGGAGGGGAAAAAGCCGATATCCCCCAAAATATTGAACCAATCTAATCAACCAAGCACATCATCGGCTATTGATTCGGATCAGAATGTCCAAGAACGAATGGTGTGGCGTGGAACATCGCACGGTTTGGCAATCCGCGTACAGGGCCTGATTGCCATGAACAAAGTGAATGAAGCTCGAACTCTCCTTGCCCCCTTTTTCGCGCCAGGTAGAGAGTTGCCATCCTCAAGTCTTTCACAAACTAGCGGCCTTCTTTTGTTAGCGAATCGATGTGGTTTTGATGATGAGGTGCGAAAAAGATTGCCTCAATTATTAGAAGAATCGGCGATTATACCTGCCGGTTGGATCTCCAGTTTTAGAGATGTTTCTTCGTTAATAACATTATTGGGAGAATTGGGAATGAAGGAGCAGGTTCCTGATTTAGTTACTAAGTGCCTTAAAAAACAAACCGGAAATATTGAGCCCTATTTCTTAATGATTGGCACGGCTCAACTGGCAGAAGGTTGTTGGCGTGCAGGACAAAATGAATTGGCGCTGCGTCTTTGGAAAGAGGCTTTTGAAATAGCGGTGAAAACACCAAATCCACGTTCCCAGGTAGTGGGTGTTTTTGAGGTTTGGGCAGGAATGCAACGGGCAAATGCTGTTATTCCAGATGATTTGAGGGCGAAAACAGCGCAGTGGTTTGGCTCTGTCGAAAAAGCCTACGCTGACCTAAGACTATAATCTCTTCCTCTAGATTCAATCAGCCTTAAAATCCGTAAGACACGTTTAAGCTTAAATCCCATCCTTTGGTAAAACTCAAAGTATCGTAATCGATTCCTTTGTACGTCGTGGTAATACGGTAGAACGGATTGAGCAGATTTTTGCCACGCAGTGTCATCTTCCACTCCTCAGTAATCCCCTGGGTTATATTAAAGTCCAGTGCGGGAAAGGGCTGGGCATAAGCATCAGGAACAAAATCAGCTTGGCTTGTCCCACCCCCTGCAGCGTAGAGAAGAGGGCCCGAAACATTGAAAAAGAGTCCTGCATAAAAGCGATAGTCAGGTTTGTCATAATTAAGCCCAGCATTGAGAACGTATTCAGGCTGTCCCTGAAGTGGGCGGGTGTCCCCAGGGACGCCTGCGGTTTCGCGCACTTCCGTTTCAAGTTCGTTCATTGTGACTTGGCTTTGAATCTGAGTAAAATTGAAGAAGACACTAAAGTCTTTAAGGATGGGGGTCATCTCATCCATTCGCTTTCGCACCTCAATTTCCCACCCCCATACCTGACCACGCACCGTGTTGATGTAAGATAAAAAAGTTCCGTTTACACCGTCTCCGAAGGTTGTCTGCTCGATCGGTTGATCAATATCCTTGTAGAAAAGGCCTACGGACAAAATCTCTCCTGGGCGAACGTACCACTCTGCACGAAAGTCGTAATTGTTAACGGTGGAGAGTTGAAGTTGGGGGTTGCCGACAAAGAAGTTCGATTCAGAAAAATCTTGGGTAACGATGGGGCCCATCTCCTTGAACGAAGGGCGGGCAAGCGTCTGAGACCAAGCAAAACGTAAGTTTACGTTTTTCATAAGTTCAAAGGAAGCGGCTACGCCTGGAAGCATGTCGAGCTGCTGAATCAATCCATTCGGGTTTGAGAGAAAACCACTGGGGTCTACAGCGCTTGGAATTTCAGAGCCCTCAAGTAGTTCGCTGTCGACGCTGAGGTTGGTATTTTCAAATCGTGCCCCACCCGTCAGGGTCAGTTGAGGAAATAGCTTAAAACTGGCCATGGTGTAGCTGGCGATCACTTGCTGGGAGGCATTATAAAAAGTACCTGTAGTAAGAGCGGTATTGTATGGATACCAGGATAGGATGGGTGCGTCATTGACAGGAATAAACGGCTGCGCCCCAGATCGATCAGGTGCTAAATAATAATCGGCCCACGTTTCTCCTGAGATATTGGGCTGGGATGTAAAAGGTTGGTTGCCCCCCCACTGGTAAGCGAAAGAGGCTTGATTATATTGTCGTTGTGCCGTGTCCATGTAAAAACCAGTTTTAAAATAGTTCTCCTCTTGATCCTTCAGATCCATAGGAACAATGAAGTCAACAATAGTATAGTAGCTCTTCTCAGTTAAATCTCTTTGATAACGAAGGAGTGGAGTAAAGATCGATTCAACACCCCCTGAGAATGCCCCTCCGCTGAAGACAGGGTCGCCTCCCTCAGTAGGAATCGGGCTATAGGTACCTGTATTGGCGTCATAATTGGATTGGAATGCACGCTTATCTGGTTCATCCAAGGTGGCTCTGCCCAAGCCACCATTCCAATTACATCGGAGGTGACCAGCATCTGAAAAGTGACTATCGCCAGAAACTTGAAGAAAGGCTAGGCCCCGTTCGCCATAGTCAATTGCGGTTCCTTGAGTGGACGTGTTGGTATCGCGTCCAGGCGTCTCCAACGCGGTGGAGGAATCAGAAGCTTGGGTGTTATACATTAGGTTCATCTTGACGCGGTGATCTTCGCTTAGCTGACCACTTAAATTCAAGAGACCACCCCAAAGAACATCCTCTGTGCCATTGGACTGGGTATAAGAGTAAGAGCGAAGCTCCTGAACATTTGGGTCGTTAAAAACCTGCGTGCGCGTGCCATTGTTATAAGCCGAATACTCATGGTTGTAACTGAAGGCGCCAAAAAGACCAAACTTTCTGTTGTCTTCGAAATCCACCACATCGCCGCCCTGCAGGTTAATTTTGTAATTCGGGCCTACTGTTTTAGTTTTAAGCCCGACGGCTGGGTTAAAAGCCCTCATTTGTTCATTGATGCCCTCTGCATTGTTCAAACCAGTAGGAAAGGTAGTATCCTTTGGAAGCTCACTGAAGCCCTCATAATCGATAGCGCTTTGGGGAATCGCTCTTTTGTCCGCTTGAAATCCGAATGGCCCTGTACCCCCACCCTGATAGGTCAGAAAATTTGGATTAAAGGTGGCTTGGGAATTATATTCGACTGTTACACCCGTTCCGAAAGATGGCTTGTCAGGAAAATTTCGTGTGCGTAAATCCACACTGCCTCCCGTGAAATCCCCGGGTTGGTCAGGAGTGAACGTCTTGATTACGTTGATGCTCTCGAGCGCTGCGCCTGGAAATAGATCTACATTGACCGAGCGTTTATCCGGGTCGGTTGATGGCAAGCGACCACCGTTTAACAATGTGTTCACGTACCGGTCCGAAAGGCCACGTACGGAAACATATTTGCCATCCACCACCGTAGTGCCAGTAACGCGCTTCAGGGCATCCCCGGCCGTCGAAGCCCCCATTTTTGCAATGAAGTCTTGACCGATCATGTCCATCAACGATGTAGCCTCTTGTCTCTCCGTCAGAAGGCCCACCTCTGATGCTTTATCCAACTCCCCCGGAACTACCAGCTCCTCCATCTCCTCGATTTCGGCGACTGCTTCCACACGCAGATCATTGAATGCTCCGGCGGCTATGGTCACCTCCGGCAGGATACGGGGAATGTATCCAGCCCCTCTTACTTGGAGCGTGTAGACCCCAGGTGGCACGCCAGAAATTGTGTAGTTCCCCTGATCGTCTGTAATCACACCAAAAGGGGATCCCGTAATCGTCACCTGTGCCTTAGCAATTGGTTGGCCAAAGTCGGAATCAACCACTTGTCCTCGAATTCCGCCGAACTGCTGGCCGAAGGCGGAGGCGCACAAAGTTAGGCTTAGAAACATAAGTTTGATGGCACTTCTACTCATCGTACGGAGAGGGGAATGAAAACTCTCTTTGATGCACGACCCAACCGACTTGGAAATCTTTACCCCAAGATTCCAGATCGGTCCGAAATCTGTTTTGCTAGGCTGAAACCTCTGCACCTCCCAATTCTGATTCGGGCTACTACCAGAGGTAGGCACATCCTCGCGTCAATACAACAATCTGTCAGCAAACCCCCAACATCCCCTCATAACTCAAATCTTAGACCAGTAAATTGCCTCCCCTTAACCACCAACTATCGGCCACCACCTCTGACCCCCAATTCCAAAAACACCCTTCCAAGCTATTGTCTTTCAACGAATTACACGACCTCTGACCCCACATAAACTATTGCAGATCATGGCCTTACATGCCTACTTTTTAACATTGACCTCTGACCCCACAATTCACTCAAATCTTAGACCAGTAAATTGCCTCCCCTTAACCACCAACTATCGGCCACCACCTCTGACCCCCAATTCCATAAACATCATCCCAAGCGACTGCCCTTCAACGAATTACACGGCCTCTGACCCCACATAAACCATTGCAAATCACAATTTTACACGCCTGTTTTTTATATACACCTCTAACCCCACAATTTACTTTCACTCAGTGACGAACAACAAGATTGTGCTTATTCTTTTGTCGTCGACAGGACTGGCTGGCGCCCTACTGGTTTCGCTTGGCCTCCAGACGGTTCTTGCGAGATTTAGGTTTAGCTTTTTGGGAATGTCCTATACTGGAAAAGCATCATCTAGAAGAATGGTTTTCAAGGCTCATTCTCCATGATTCGGTCGTCTTGGATCACACATAGTGGTACCGCGGTTTTTCTGTCCCTGCTTGCGTTCTTCTTGGGTTGGCGAGAGATTGCAAGTCCGGATCTTGGATTTCATCTAAACTCGGCTCGTTACATTTTGCAGAACGGCCATTGGCCGTCGGCAGAGCCTTTTCTCTTCACAACCCCGGGGGCGACCTATGTCGACCTTTGGTGGGTCTTTCAGCTGGTGACATGGTGGGTTTTTCAGTTTGTTGGGCCCTCTGGACTTTCAATTTCCCTAATGCTCTCAATTGTTTTGATCTTATTGCTTTGTAGGTGGCGAATTAACCTACTGGGAATTCATTCGGTGGGTGGGTTTTTTGTTATAGGATTTCTATTTCTCCTTTCGCAAGACTGGGAATGGCGGCCGGGGCTTTTCAGTGCGGCGTATCTAGCCCTTTTAATCATTATTCTGGATAAGAATAAAAAGACTGCCTCTCGCGGTATCTGGTTTCTGCCTGGATTGTTTCTACTTTGGGTGAACACCCACGCCCTCTTTAGCTTGGGCTTGGTAGTAATGGCCATCTACACGGTCTGCGCATGGATTGCTTTTGTGAAACAAGGAAAGATTAAAAAAATAAATGTTCAGACAAAGACGATAACCGTTGCCTTTGTGCTCTGTTTGCTTGCTTGTCTGTTGAACCCGTATGGAATCTATGGGCTCATTTTCCCCTTGAAGCAATTTATGATCTTGGGCTCTGCGGTTTACAACGATTCCTCAACCGGCATTGCCGAGTTAAGGTGCCTCTTTGATCCCAGCGTATATGAAAGTCCTTTGGGTCAATTCTCGCCTCAAGTCGCGCTTCTGACCCGTCAGCTTCTCTTCATTCTTATTCTAGCTGCGTATTGGATCACCAGGAAAGGCCGCGTCCTTTCGGACTGGCTTCTTCTAATTGCGTTTGGCTGGATTACATGGAGTGCTTATCGAAACTTTCTTTTCCTCTTGGTTCTTGCTGCTCCTGTTCTTGTCGAGGCTTGGAGTAATACTTTTGAGGTTAAAAAAGCAATGCGCCATTTGGGAGTAGTCACTGTTGCGGCTGTGTGTTGCCTGACGCTAGTAGTCATTGCACTTGTGAATTTACGTCTTTGGTATGGGTGGCAAGACGCACCGGTAAAGTATGGGTCAGGGATTTCAAGGATGGTAGTCCCCGCATTTCTTCAAAACATTCATCCCAAAGGCTCTGCAATCAGAATTATGACTGGGGTTATTTCGGGTGGCTGGACCAGCTATTTAATGGATGCGAGAGTTACCATCGACGCCCGAATCGACGTGTACCCGGCCGACCTTTATCAAACATATCAATCATCTCTGGTTAAACCTCGTGAATTTTCCCGTTGGTTGAGAGACTGCCATCCCGATGCTGTTCTTGTTTTTCATCAGTTCAGCGGTCTGTGGCTTGAAATGCTATCTAGGCGGCCTCAAGAGTGGCTTCTCATTCATCAAGACGAATACTTTTCGCTCTTTGCGCACGAAGAAATCTTTCCTGGATACGTTCCGGTGCAGACACCGATCCCGGGCAAGGATTTTCCATTCTTCACGCAGGATGAGGCTCGAGATGTGCGTGCCCAAGCGGCGATCTTGCCGCAATGTGATCTATATGGTTGGTTGCAAGGTAGTGATGCTTTCGCGCCATCCCGGTTGCGTTGGTCTTACATATTCTCTTTGCGTCATGAATTTGAAGCTGCCGAGGGGCAATCGTTGGCAGGGCTACGAGAGAGTCCTTACTTTTACCCCGATCTTTGGATCAATTTGGCGGATACCTATGAGGCTCAAGGTAGATTGAAGGAAGCAGATGACTGCTGGAAGGTCATTATGGATCGTGACCCTAAACCTGCGAACAGAAACCTTTGGGAAACTGCTTTATCGAGGCGCAAGCATTAAAAGAATTGCCAAGGTGTTCATTTATTTTCGCAATCACATTCCCACCTAAGGGCACTTTTTTT
>Ga0164295_10002001_pt1 | contig 16947 bp, 17 predicted proteins | sample GEODES006metaG_FD_111798 | JGI IMG/M metagenome (GOLD analysis project Ga0164295, IMG submission 111798) | Oligotrophic lake water microbial communities from Sparkling Lake, Wisconsin, USA - GEODES006 metaG | ecosystem: Environmental > Aquatic > Freshwater > Lake | place: USA: Sparkling Lake... | reverse complement strand
TTGGCCGTTTATCGCCGAGAGGACTATGCCAATGCCGAAATCCCGATGCTGCCTAACACCCACGGTGCGGCATTCACCCGCTTGCACGTGCTGCTGTATACGATCCTGCTGATTGCCGTCACGCTGCTGCCATTCGCCACTTATATGTGCGGGCCCATTTATCTGGCAGGGGCAATGGCGCTAAATGCGGTCTTTCTTTACTACGCGGTTCGCATGCAGTTTGACGACAGCGATGCGCTGGCCTACGCCACGTTCAAGTACTCGATTGTGTACCTGACCTTGCTTTTTGTGGTGCTGTTTATAGACCACTACTGGCCGCTGGCTCATGCGGCTTTCTTCGCGCCTGCACCGTGATGAGAGGGATGCCCCTCATCACGGCGAATGCCTTACGGGGCGAGTAGCAGATTGCGTAAATCGCCGCCGAGCGCCTTCCGCAAGGTCCCAAAGGCCTGATTCTCGATCTGCCGGACCCGCTCAGCCGAAACCGAGTACTTCCGCGCCAAATCTTGCAGGGTCTGTTTGGGCTCCTGCAGCCAGCGCGAGGCCACGATGTCGCGACTCCGGTCGTCCAGTCTGCGTAAAGCCTGCGCCAGACGGTCTGTACCGTCCTGAATCTCTTCTACCGCTTCCAGCTGACGAGAGGGCTCAAACCGCATGTCCGCCAGATAATTCGCCGGCGCCGGATCGTCCTCCCCGTCTTCTATCGAGACGTCGAACGCCTGATCGTGGGCGCTCATGCGCTCTTCCATCAGCAGCACGGTTTTGGCGTCTACCCCAAGCTCGCTGGCAATAACGTCCGCTTCCTGATGACTCAACCAGCCCGAACGCTTCTTGGCGCTACGCAGGTTGAAGAACAGTTTGCGCTGCGCCTTGGTGGTGGCCACTTTGACGATACGCCAGTTTTTGAGAATGAATTCATGAATTTCCGCTCGCACCCAGTGCACGGCAAAGGATACGAGTCGCACGCCAACGCCGGGATCAAAGCGCTTCACCGCCTTCATCAATCCGATGTTGCCTTCCTGAATCAGGTCGCTGTGCGCCAAGCCGTAGCCCAGATAGCCGCGCGCTACCTTCACCACAAAGCGGAGGTGCGACAGTACGAGTCGGCGTGCGGCGGCCAGGTCGTCTTCTTCTCGATAACGGAGTGCGAGTGAGCGTTCTTCGTCCTCGGTGAGTAAGGGCACGCGCCCGACAGCGTCGATGTACGCTTCAAGCGAGCCTAGCGGGGTCGGTAAATCGAGAGCATGGGTCATTGTGATGCCTCCTTGATGGAAAAAGTTTAGCACTCGACTAGGTAGAGTGCTAAGCCCTTTCGCGGTTCCGTGAGGGAGGTCAAACAATTTCCTCGTCTAGTCTGAATCGGCCTCCGTGCTTCCCAGCAAGGCATCGACAAAATTAGCTGCGGAGAAGGTTTGAAGATCGTCTTGTTGTTCGCCAACCCCAATAAAACGCAGCGGCAGCTTCAGGGCATCGGCGATGGCAAACACAATGCCGCCCTTCGCCGTCCCATCCAGCTTGGTCAAGATGACCGCGCTCAGGGGTGCTGTTTCATTAAATATCCGCGCTTGCTGGAGCGCGTTCTGACCCATGGTGGCATCGAGCACCAACAAGGTTTCGTGCGGCGCATCCGGGTTCTGTTTAGCGAGCACCCGCCTGATTTTCCCCAGTTCGTTCATCAATCCGCCCTGGGTGTGGAGCCGACCAGCGGTATCCGCCAGCAAGACATCACAACCACGGGCAAGGGCGGCGGAGTACGCATCGAAAATCACCGAGGCCGGGTCCGCGCCAGGGCCCTGTGCGACCACCTGAATGCCGAGCCGCTCACCCCAGGTTTTCAATTGCTCAACGGCGGCCGCCCGGAAAGTGTCGCCAGCGGCAAACATCACTTTGTGCCCCTCGGCCTGAAGATGCCGCCCCAATTTCGCGATGGTGGTGGTCTTGCCCACTCCGTTCACGCCGACGACGAGAATCACGAACGGCACGCCGAGGTTCGGCGGGATTTGCAGCGGCTGTTGCACGGCGGTCAGCGAGCGAACCATTTCCGCGCGGAGCAGATCAATAAGCGGCTGGCTTCCGCGTCCGGCCTGATGCCGCACGGTGGCCATGATCTGGCTGGTCACGGACACCCCGACGTCGGCTTCAAGCAACGCGTTTTCGAGGGCTTCCAACGAGGAGGCATCAATAGGTTCCCGGCGACCCAACAGGCGACCGAGACGATTGAGCAGGCTATCCCTGGTGCGGGCTATGCCTTCGCGCAAACGCTTGAACATGGGAGATCCACGCTATCTAGAGAGATTCCGGAAACAGGCGCCGGCACCGCCGCGCCAGCAGTAAGTTAGGTATGCTACCACCCACCGAGCAAATTAATCCGCCGCCTGTCGCGGCCATTGCGGACTTCAGCATTGATGACAAAGCCAAGCCTTTTTCTCGCCGTGTGCGCGACCAGCATCTCGTTCGCGGCTACCGCGGCCACTCATGAATTCAAGCTCGAAAATGGCCTGAAAGTGATTGTGCAGGAAGACCACCGGGCCCCCGTTGCGGTGTTTCAGGTTTGGTACCGCGTCGGTGCAAGCTACGAGCAAGACGGCGCCACGGGGCTTTCGCATGCGCTGGAGCACATGATGTTCAAGCGCACTAAAACACTCGCGACGGGCGAATTCTCCCGCCTGATCGCCGCGCACGGTGGCCGCGAAAACGCCTTCACGACCCTCGATTACACCACCTACTTCCAGCAGTGGTCGGCCGACAACCTTGAATACAGCTTTAAGCTCGAAGCCGACCGCATGCGGAATCTGGAACTCGACGCCAAGGAGTTCGAGAACGAGCGCAAAGTGATACTGGAAGAACGTCGGATGCGCACCGATGACAACCCCCAGGCGCTGGCTGGCGAGGCCACGGCGGCCGCGATCTGGCAAACCAGCCCCTACCGGCAACCCGTGATTGGCTGGGCCGCCGACATTACCAATCTTCAGCTACCCGATCTGCGCGCGTGGTACGAGCGCTGGTATGCGCCGGCGAACGCCACCGTGGTAATCGTCGGCGATGTCGACCCGGCCACCATGCGGCAACTCGCCGAACGCTATTTCGGGCCGCTGCCCAAGCTTGAAGTGAAACCGCCGGCACCGCGGCCTGAAGTGCCCCAGCGCGGCGAAAAGCGTCTGCAGTTCAGGGATGAAAAAGTGCGCGTGCCTTCACTCTCGATTGCCTTTAAAGCGCCGGCAATGACGCAGGTTGGTCGGGCCGGGCCGGATGGCACCAAGGTTGAGGAGTGGGAAATCTATGCTCTCGAAGTGCTTGCTGCCGTGCTGGATGGCGGGAGTAGCGCCCGCTTTTCGCGGCATCTGCTGCGTGGAAAGCAGCTAGCGGCGTCGGCCTCTGCCAGCTATTCGGCGCTGTCCAGACTGGAAGACCTTTTTTCTCTGGACGGGACCCCGCGCGAAGGCGTCTCGCTGGCGCAGCTAGAAGCCGCCATGCGTGAGGAAATCCTTGAAATACAGCGCCAGCCCCCGACCGCAGAAGAACTGGCGCGAGTGAAAACCCAGGTCCGGGCGCAGACCATCTACCAGCAGGATTCCCTGTTCTATCAGGCGATGACCATTGGCGCGCTGGACGCCGTCGGCCTTCCCTGGCAACTCAAAGACCGTTATGACGCCGCGATCGCTGCCGTGACCCCGGCGCAGGTGCAGGCGGCGGCGAAGAAGTATCTCGTCAGCGAGCGCTCAACCGTTGCCTGGCTGTCTTCCGCAGGGGCGGCGCCATGATGCGGCGTCTGGTTGGCCTTTTACTTTTGCTGGTCCTTACCCCGGCCAGCCTTGCCATGGCACCCATTCAGCGCTGGCAAACTGCGAACGGTGCGTGGGTCTACTTCGTCCCGGCTCCCGAAGTACCAATGCTTGATGTGCGGGTGGTGTTTGCCGCCGGGAGCGCCCGGGATGGTGATAACCCAGGCCTGGCGACGCTCACCGCCGCGATGCTCGATGAAGGGACTGAAAGCCTCAAAGCCGACGATTTCCACGCCGCGATGGAAGCCACCGGCGCCAATTTTGGTGCCGGCAGCGGACTCGAAATGGCGTCTCTCTCCTTGCGCACGCTGAGTGAGGCCGCGAGCCGGGATGCCGCTTACGCCTTGCTGGAAGCGGTGCTTCGCCAGCCACGCTTTAGCGCGGAGCCTTTCGCCCGCCAACGGAGCTTGCTGCTGTCCGGTTTGCAGAGCGAACAGGAGTCGCCGGGCGCGATAGCCGACCACGCCTACATGCGTGCGCTGTACGGCCAGCATCCCTTTGGTTCACCCGGTGCTGGCACGCTGGCATCGGTGCAGGCCATTTCGCTGCCGATGGTTAAAGCCTTCTACGGTCGCTATTTCGTGGCGACAAACGCACGCCTGATTTTTGTGGGCGATGCCTCCCGCGCCGAGATTGAGCGGCTGGCCGAACAACTCAGCCAGGCCGTGCCCGCCGGCGCGCCGGCACCGCCACTGCCCGTGGTGCACCCGCAGCCAGCCTCCGCGCAGCACATCGCGTTTGATTCGGCCCAAACCCATGTGTTGCTTGGCGAGTTAGGGACCGCCCGCGGTGATCCCGACCACTTCGCTCTCATCCTTGGCAACCACGTGCTGGGCGGCAATGGCGTCGTGTCGGTGCTGTTCAAGGAAGTGCGAGAAAAACGCGGTCTTTCGTACAGCGTGAACAGTCACTTCGAACCTTTGGGCCTGCGAGGTCCGTTCACCGCCAGCCTGCAGACCCGCGGCGAACAGCAGGCAGAAGCGGTGGCGTTGCTGCGGCGTGAAATCGCCCTTTTCGTCGACAACGGGCCCGACCCCAAAGCGCTGGAGGAGGCGCGGCAAAACCTGTTAGGCGATTTCCCGCTCCGCCTCGACGGCAACGGCAAGATTCTCGATAACCTCACGATGATGGCGTTCTACGGCCTCCCGCTCGACTACCTCGATACCTGGCGCGACAACATCAAGGCGGTCACCCTGGCCGAAGTGCGCGCGGCCCTCAAGCGTCATCTCCACCCTGAGGCAATGACCCTGGTGACCGTGGGTCGAGAGCCTCCCAAGGCCGGAACGCCGGCTCACCCATGAAGCGACAGACTAGCCACAAGCCGCCGCCCGACGCGGGCAAGGTGCGGATAATCGGCGGGCAATGGCGCGGGCGCCGGCTAACGGTGCCGCCGATCGCGGCGGTCAGGCCGTCCGCCGACCGGGTGCGCGAAACCCTGTTCAACTGGCTGAGCGCGCGCCTTCCCGGGGCGCGCTGTCTGGACCTTTTTGCAGGGACCGGCGTGTTGGGGTTTGAAGCGCTGTCCCGGGGGGCGCGCAACGTCACCTTGCTCGATAACGATCTGGGCGTCATCCAACATCTCACGGCTACCCGCCAGCTGCTGGCGGCTGACCACGCGGAGATCCTTCGTTATGATGCGCTGACGTGGTTGCGCCAGCACGAGCCGGTCGCCTACGACGTCGTCTTTGTAGACCCCCCTTTCGCCGCCGATCTGGGCGAGCAAATCCTGGCCGAACTCAGCCGGGGATGGGTTACCGCAACGGGCGTGGTATATCTGGAGGCCCCTGTTGCGCCGTCGCCGAGTCCCCAATGGACCTGCCTGCGGCAGGGACATACCAGACAGGTGGTGTATACCCTTCTTGCGCCTGCGGGCGCCTCAGCGAATCCGAACGGAGAACCGTAAGTGGGCAACAGGGCGATTTATCCGGGGACTTTCGACCCCATTACCAATGGTCATATCGACATCGTCGCCCGCGCGTCGCGTTTGTTCGGGAAAGTCATCGTGGCCGTTGCCGCCAGCACTTCAAAAAACACCGCCTTCTCGACGGACGAGCGGGTCGACCTTGCCCAGCGCGTGTTAACGCCGTACGCGAACGTTGAGGTGCATCGCTTTGAGGGGCTGCTCGCGAACTTTGTTCGGCAATGGGACGCCGTGGCCGTCCTGCGCGGCTTGCGCGCGGTCTCCGATTTTGAATACGAATTCCAGCTTGCCGGTATGAACAAACATCTGGTGCCGGAAGCCGACACCATCTTCATGCCGACCCGCGAAAACTACTCCTACATTTCTTCCTCGCTGATTCGCGAAATTGCCTCTTTGGGCGGCGAAGTCGGTGAGTTCGTGCACCCGATCGTGCGCGAAGCGCTGGCCGAGCGTCTGGGCAAACGCGCCATCAAGAAATAAGTCCCTCGCCATGGCGTTGCGCATCACCGACCAATGCGTGAACTGCGACGTCTGCGAGCCTGAATGCCCCAACGAAGCGATCTTCGAGGGGCCCGAGCATTACGAAATCAACCCGTCCCGCTGCACGGAGTGTGTCGGTCACTTTGACCGGCCGCAGTGCGTCCAAGTCTGCCCGGTCGACTGCATTCCGCGCGACCCGGCCTATCCTGAAACCGAGGCCGAGCTGCAGGCCAAATATGAGCGCCTGACGGCGGCACCCTGACGCCAGATCCGGCCGAGGAGACCGCGCGATGATGTTCCGCAAACCACGATGGCTCGCCCTGCTGAGCCTGCTGTTGCTACCCCTCCCTTTGGCTCACGCCCGCGAGTTGCCGCTGGCGCCGGGTCAGGCCGCCGTCGCGTCTGCCCATCCGCTGGCGACCGCCGCCGGCCAGGAGATCCTGCAAGCGGGCGGCAATGCCTTCGACGCTGCGGTCGCGGTGGCGGCGGCGCTGGCGGTGGCCGAGCCTTATTCCTCCGGCCTTGGTGGCGGCGGCTTCTTCCTGCTTCACGACGTTAAGCGCGGCCGCGAGATCATGCTCGACGCCCGCGAGACGGCACCTGCCGCCGCCACTCGCGACATGTTTCTCGACGCCGCCGGCAATGTCGTGCCGGGCCTGTCGCTCAACGGTGCGAAGGCAGCCGCCATCCCCGGCTTGCCAGCGGCCTTGGTGGAAGTCAGCGAACACTATGGGCAATTGCCGCTGGCCCGGGTGCTCGCCCCCGCCATCCGGATTGCGCGGGAAGGGTTCCTCGCGACCGAGCGTTACCGCGTAATGGCCGGCGTGCGTCGGGATGTTCTGCGCAAGGACCCCACCAGTGCCGCCATTTTTCTGCAGGCCAACGATGTTCCGGCGCCCGGCCAGCGGCTGCCGCAACCGGCCCTCGCCCGGACGCTGGAGGCCATTGCGACGCACGGCAAAGACGGTTTCTATGCGGGCGATGTTGCCCGCTTGCTGGTGGCGGGTGTTCGCGCTGCGGGCGGCCTGTGGACGATGGAAGACCTCGCGGCCTATCGGGTGAAGGAGCGCACGCCGGTGGTCGGCAGCTTTCACGGGATCCGCATCGTCTCCGCCCCGCCGCCGTCTTCCGGAGGCGTGGCGCTGATTGAAGCGCTCAACGTGCTGGAACCCTACGACCTGCCGGCGCTGTCCAAGCCCGCCCGCACCCACCTCATCATTGAGGCGATGCGTCGCGCTTACCGCGACCGCGCCGAATATCTGGGCGACCCGGATTTTGTCCAAGTGCCGGTCGCCAAGTTGATTAATAAAGACCATGCCAAGGAAGTAAGCGCCAACCTGTCGCTCACAGCGGCCACACCCAGCAGCGCGCTGCGGCCCATCACCCCGCCGGCGCAGGGTGACCACACGACGCATTTGTCGGTGCTCGATGCCGAGGGCAATCGGGTGGCTGCGACGCTGAGCATCAACTACCCCTTTGGCAGCGCCTTCACGCCGCCCGACACCGGTGTTTTGCTGAATGACGAAATGGACGATTTCTCGTCCAAACCGAACGCGCCCAATGGCTACGGTTTGGTGGGGGTTGAAGCCAATGCGATAGCGCCGGGTAAGCGCCCGCTTTCATCTATGACCCCCACTTTTCTTGAGGCGCCCAATCGCATTGGTATTCTGGGCACGCCGGGCGGCAGCCGGATTATCTCCATGGTGCTGCTGGGCGTGTTGTCGTTCAGCGACGGCCTCTCGCCCGCAGACTGGGTCGCAGTGCCGCGCTTCCATCATCAATATCTGCCGGATGCAGTGCTCTATGAGCCGGCCGCGATGGATGCGGCGATGCAGGCCGAATTGAGCAAGCTAGGGCACAAGCTCACCCGCTCCGATCGCGACTACGGCAACATGCAGGCCATCCTTTGGGACCGCGATCATCGGGCCGTGAGTGCGGCTTCCGATCCGCGCGGCGAAGGCACGGCCGCCGTGTTAGTGGTGGCGCCGCGTTAGTCTGCGCGCGCCGGGTCTGCCGGTAGCAGGGCGGCACCGAAAAGTAACAAGCCGGCGGCCAGTAACGAAGGCAAGGCGAAGCCGCCCGACCATACCGCCAGACGGCCCGCGAAAAACGGCCCCAGCCACTGGCCGCTGCCAAAGGCGGTGGTCATCCAGCCCATGGCGGCATCGGCCGAAGGGCCAGCGGCGGCGCGGGCCGCATTGAGAATCAACGCGGTGATGGAAAGAAAGGTCGCCCCGAGGCAGGCACCGCCCAGCAACAGACTCACGCTGTCGTGACCAAGGCCGGCCAACAAGACCCCAAGTGCTTCCACCACAAAGGCCGCGCGCATGACGGCGTTAAGGCCAAATCGATCGGCCAAGCGGCGACCCAAGGGCACCGAAGGCGCCGCGCAGGCGCCTACCACCAGCCAGCACAGCGGCTCCAGAAACGGCGCACTGCCCCGCTGACGAGCCATCGCCACGATAAAGGTGGCGGTAACGACGTAACCAAAGCCGAGCAGCCCATAGGCCGCAATCAGTCGCCGAAGATGGTGGGGGTTGCCGGCGCCCCGCGCGCCGCTGCCGACGATGGATGCCGCCGGGCGCAGGTTGGGCAGGCGCAGGAAGACGGGTAAGGCGATGCCGGCACAGACGAGCGCGCTAACTCCGAGCGCGCCCCACTGACCTGCCACCGACAAGCCCGCGCGGGTGGTTGCTTCAATCACCAGCACCGAAAGCACAATGCCGATCCCGACCCCCGGAAAGGGCGCGGTACTGAGCGCCGGTCGGCCACTCTGCGAAACGTAATCGATGACCAGCGCCGTGCCGATCACCATGCTGATCGCGCTTGCGGCCCCCGCCACCAGTCGCAGCACCAGCCAGGCACCATAGGTCCAGGGGTAGACGCCGAGCAGCGTCGTCAACGCGCTGGCCAGCAGCGCCCCGACCAGCCAATGCGCCCGGCTGGGGCGGCCGGCGATTTTGCCCGATGCCAGAGCGCCCAGCAGATAGCCGAGAAAATTAGCGCTCGCGATATCGCCGGCCTGCGCCAGACTCCAGCCCATCGCGTCCTGCATCCGGGGCAGGAGTGGCGTGTAGGCGAAACGCCCGATCCCCATCACGCTGACCAGCACCAGCAAGCCGGCCACAACCGCCTGCGTCGGTGACGGCGACGCCCGCGTCATCGCTGGCAGCGGGGGCAGAAGTAGCTTGCGCGCTGACCAATCACCCGTTGCGCAATGGGCGCTTCACCGCATTGCAGGCAGGGCTCTCCGGCGCGGTCATACACCCGCAGTTCATTGCGGAAATAACCCGGTTTGCCGTCGTCACGGGTGAAGTCCCGAAGGGTCGTTCCCCCAAACCCGATCGCCGCTTCCAACACCTCTTTCACCGCCACCACCAGTTTTGCGTAGCGCTCGCGACTGACCCGTCGGGCGGGGCGAGACGGATGAATGCCCGCGCGATGCAGCGATTCGCTGGCGTAGATGTTGCCCACGCCCACCACAATATGACCATCCATGAGAAAATTTTTGACCGCGCCGCTCCGTGTGCTCGCCAAGCCACTCAGGTACTCGGCGGTGAAGGTCGCATCCCACGGCTCCGGCCCCAGTTTCGACAGTAAGGGATGCGCCTCAGGCTCACCCGCTAGCCAAAGCATGAGCCCGAAGCGTCGGGGGTCGCGCAAGCGCAAACAGATCTGGCCGTCGAACTCGAGGTCGATGTGGTCGTGCGGTTTTACCGGTGTGTCGGGCGCGATGACCCGGAGCGAACCGCTCATGCCCAGATGCACCAGCAGGTGTCCGTGCGGAAATTGAAACAGCAGGTATTTGGCCCGCCGCCGCACGGTTTGCAGGACTTGTCCGGTCAGGATTTCAGCCAAATCGGGAGGGACTGGCTGGCGCATCCGATGCTCGCGCACCACCACCCGGCTCACGGTTCGGCCTTCGACATGCGGCGCCACGCCGCGACAGGTTGTTTCAACTTCGGGTAATTCAGGCACGACGACGCCACCAGAGCCAAAGGCCGTTGAGTAAGCAGGCGCCCGGCAGGGCGATGAGAAAAGCGCCGCCCATCACCCCGATTTGCCAGGGCGAGAGGTCAAGGCGTGAGTCCGGAGCAGAGACGGCATCGATCTCGACCAGCGTTTCGTTGGCCGCCAGCCATTCCACCAGCCGGGTGCCAAGCTCGCGGTTGCCTCCGTTGCCCAGATAGGAATTGGAGAGGAAATCGCCGTCGCCTACCAGCACGATGCGTTGTGCCTGATGGCGCAACGCGAGCCCGAGCGTCAGCGGCCCGCGCAGGTCCTCCGCCGGATCGAAGCTCACCGCGGCTTTGAGTGAAGAGCGCTCGCCCCAGGCCCCGGTATTGCTGACAAACAAAGGGGCCGGCTGCCACCCGGGCAGCGCCTTTACCACCAGTGGGGTGGCATGCGGCAGCAGGGCCGTGGCGTTAAAGCGGCCCAGCGCTGGGTGCGTTTCATAGTGCGAGACAAGCGCCATCGCCGGGTCATCAATGCCCATGGCCTGCGCGCCCGGATCGATCACGGTGCGGCCGGTGAGCGTAATCCCGAGGCTCGCCGCCAGCGTTTGCAGCGAACCGGGCACTTCCGGTTCCAGCAACCACAGCAGTGCGCCGCCGCGCGCCAGATAGCGCTGGATCACGGTGATTTCGCCGGGCAGGAAATCGACCTGCGGGCTCGCGATAACCAATGCCGCCGCGTTGTCCGGAATGGTTGGGGTGTCGGCCAGATTCAATTCGCGCGCTTTTACGCCTCGCTGGGCCAAGGCTGCTGCAAAGTCCGACAGATCGAAATTGGCCCCGCGTGAGGGGCTGCGCTCGCCGTGTCCGGTGATGAAGGCCAGCCATTGCGTGTCCTTGCGGGCGAGTCGCATGAGTGCGTTGGTAAACGCCGCTTCCGTGTAGTGGCGCACGCGCTCGCGGCGGTCGCCGGCGCTAAGTGTGATCTCGCCTTCGCGGATCTCCTCATTGCGCATCAGTTCCGGTACCGCGGCCGGGTCCACAAAATGGAGGCTCAGCGCAGGGGCCGCGCGCTGATAGCGCAAGACCAGGTTTTTCGCTAACTCCCGATGCGGGTGACGGTCTGGCAGGTAGACGGTGGCGGTCAGCGGCAGCGTGACCGCGGTCAGCGCTAACTTGCTCGCGTCGTGGAGGGAGTGGCGTTCGTTGTGCGTCCAGTCGACGGTCAGATGATACGAACACACCCCATAGAGCATGACGCCAAGGCTCACGACGAGCGCAGCACCCTCCAGCGCGTAGCGCCATTGACGCCAGGTGCGGTCAAAGGGCACGACGTTCACCGTCCAGTCGCCAGATCGATGACAGCAGCGCGCCGAGGGTCAGCACCAAAAAGTAGCCGATGTCGGCGGTGTCCATCAGGCCACGCGCCAGTGGTTGAAAGTGAGCCATCATCGACAGCCGGGTAAACACGGTGGGCGCATCATCAAACTGACCGCTCCAGTCACAAACCCACAGAAACAGGAGGCAGGTGAAGCTGCCGAGCGCCGCGAGCGCGGGCAGACTCGCCAAGGTCGAGAAAAAAAGCCCGATGGCGCTCGTCGCCAGGATCAACAAGGCGAGCCCGAGGAGGGCGCTGAAGAGCGCCTTCCAGTCGAGCTCGGTACCCCAGGCGAGGGTGAGGCACAGCAGGGCCGTGCTCAGCCAGATCAATGCCAGCACGCTCACTATCCCGAGCCATTTGCCGAGCACCAGCGCTCGCAGGCTAATCGGCGCGCTTTGCCACAGGCAAAGCGTATTGCTCCGGCGTTCACCCGCGATGGCAGACATCGAGAGCATGGGCACCACGAACAGCAGCAGCATGGCAACCATCATCATCAGGGGCTGCACCACCAGTTCCGTCAGCCCGGGTGCTTGAGCCAGTCGCGCCAGTCGCGGCAATGCCGCCTCGAACTGCTCAATCAGGCTTAAAAACTGAAACGCGACCAGAAATTGCACCAGCGCGAGCACCAACCAGGCCGACGGCCCGCGAAAGAAACCATGCCACTCGCGGCGGAGCACCACGCGAATCATGCGGCCTCGTCTCCGGCCGTCAGGGCGAGGAAGGTCTGCTCGAGCGGGGTTTCGAGCCGGCGCAGTTCGCGCAGCCCCCAGCCCGCCGCGACCACGCAGGCTGCAACGCGCTCGCTCACCGCCGCGTCCTCCACCGTGACTTGCCAGTCCCCGACGTCGAGCGCTTCGGCCTTCAGCACGCCAGACAGGGCGGCGAGCGCCTGCGCCACCTGCGGTCCGGCTTCCCGCAAGCGGAGTTGGAAAACGATAGCGCTTTGCAAAAGCGAGGATTCATGGACGATGCGACCCCCGTGCAGCATGACCACCCGCGTGCAGGTGTGCTCGACTTCGCGCAACTGATGGGAGGAAAAAATGACCGCGCGGTCCCGCGCTAACGCTCGCACCAGCTGGCGAACCTCAAACAATTGCCTTGGATCGAGTCCAACTGTCGGCTCATCGAGCACCAGCACCGCGGGCTGGTGCACGATCGCCTGCGCGATTCCGACGCGCTGCTGATAGCCCTTGGACAGGTGGCGGATGAGCCGCCCGCCGACTTCCTGCAGGTCACATCGATGAAGGGCCTCGGGCACGGCCTGCGCGGGCGCGGGCACGGCGTGCAAGTCGGCACACAGCAGCAGAAATTCCTGCACCGTCATATCCGGGTATAGCGGCGGCACGTCGGGTAGATAGCCCAGTTGTCGTTTGCCGCGAAGCGGCCTGCGGGCCAGATTGACGCCGTCGATGAGGACCTCGCCGGCGTGCGGCGCCAGCACCCCGCTCAAGAGCTTGAGCACGGTCGATTTACCCGCGCCGTTCAGGCCCAACAGGCCCAAACATTCCCCGCGCCGTAGCTGCAGGCTCAAGCCGTCTACCACCAGACGGCGCCCGTAAACGCAAGATAGCCCGCGCGCTTCCAGCAGAATGTCTGCACTCATGCCGGTTGATTCTTCGCACGCCGGGCGATCCTGCCAAGCCACGTGCGCCGCATTGCGTGCCACCTTCTGGGTGGAGGAAGATTCATCACGATTTCCTGCGGAACAAGGTGGCCCATGATTACCGATTTCGCGCGCGATGGCCTGCTGGATCTGCCCTGGTGGGGCGTGATGCTGGCTGCGCTGCTGATGACTCACTTCACGATTATTGCCGTGACCCTGTACTTGCACCGGCATCAGGCGCACCGCGCGCTGTCGCTCCATCCGGCGGTAGCGCATGTGTTCCGGGCATGGCTCTGGCTGACCACCGGCATGTCGACCAAGGGCTGGACCGCCGTGCATCGGAAACACCATGCCTTCGTCGAGCAGGCCGGCGACCCGCACAGTCCGCAGGTGTTTGGCATCAAGAAAGTCTTTTTTGAGGGCGCCGAGCTCTACCGCGAGGCTGTAAACGACCCGGCAACGCTGGCCAAATATGGCCACGGAACGCCAGAGGACTGGCTGGAGCAGCACGTCTATAGCCGCCTCACCATTCACGGCGTGGCCTTGATGCTGCTGCTGGATTTACTGCTGTTCGGGGTGCTGGGCTTGACCGTGTGGGCGGTCCAGATGATTTGGATCCCTTTGTTTGCCGCCGGGGTCATCAATGGCCTTGGCCATTGGCGGGGATATCGCAATTTCGAGACGCAGGATGGTTCGACCAATCTGCTGCCGTGGGGGCTGCTGATCGGGGGCGAGGAGTTACATAACAACCATCACGCGTTTGCGACCTCGGCCCGTTTCTCCATGCGCCCCTGGGAGTTTGATATCGGCTGGGCCTATATCCGCGGGCTGGAATTACTCGGGCTGGCGAGCGTGAAGCGGGTCGTGCGGGCGCCAATGGTGGATGCCGGCAAATCGAGCGTGGATCTCGAAACGCTCCGCGCTGTCGTCGCCAGTCACGTGCATGTGCTCGCCGATTATGCGCGGCGGGTTGTGTATCGGGTACATCAAGATGAGGTCGCTGGCGCACCCAAGGGGGAACGCCACGAGCTGCGGCCGCTCAAGCGACTGATTCCGCGCGCGGATCATAGGCTTGGCGAGCGGGAGCGGGCTTATTTGCGGGATGGCTTGAGCAAAAGTCGGGCGCTGGCCACTGTGTATGAGTTCCAGCAGCGATTGCTGATGCTGTTCAGCGAGCGTCAGGCCACTCAGGAGCGCTTGCTGCAGAGCCTGCAGGAATGGTGTGAGGCGGCTGAAGCGACCGGAATCGCGGCGCTGGAAGAGTTCGCACGAAGGCTTGCCGGTTATCGCTTGGTTGCCTGATGGCGGACACAAAAAAGCCCGCGATAGCGGGCTTTTCTGACGGACGGCTCAAGTGCAATTACTTGATCTTGGCCTCGTTGTAATCGACGTAGCGACGAACCACCGGGTCGAACTTTTTGCGCTTCAGTTTTTCCGGGTTGTTACGCTTGTTCTTGGTCGTGGTGTAGAAGTGGCCGGTTCCGGCGCTCGACACGAGTTTGATTTTTTCCTGCATGGCTGCTCAACCTCAGACTTTTTCGCCGCGAGCGCGGAGTTCTTTCAGAACGACATCAATGCCGCGCTTGTCGATGATCCGTAAACCATGGCTGCTGACGCGCAGGGTAATGAAGCGTTGTTCGCTGTCGACCCAGATGCGACGCGAATGAAGGTTCGGCAAATACCGCCGACGCGTCTTGTTGTTCGCGTGGGAGACATTGTTACCGGACATCGGACCCTTACCGGTGACCTGACAAACTCGGGACATGACACTCGTGCCTATGGTTATGATCTAGCGGGCGACGGAGTCTAGCCGCTTTGCGCGCATGAGCCAAGACTTTTTCCAGATCAGAGCCAACCCCGGTCCGCAAAAGACACCGCAGAGCCGTCACCCGCCACGATGTGGTCCAGCACACGCACGTCGATCAGAGCCAGGGCGTCGCGCAAACGCTGGGTCAAGGCTTGGTCCGCGGCGCTGGGTTCCGCCACTCCCGAGGGATGGTTGTGGGCGAGTATCACCGCCGCGGCGTTGAGCTCCAGCACGCGCCTGACCACCTCGCGAGGATGGACGGTCGTCGCGTCCAGCGTGCCAAAAAACAGCGTTTCAAACGCGATCAACTGATGTCGGGTGTCCAGAAAGAGGCACGCAAAAACTTCCCGGCGCAAGGTTTTGAACTGGGCGACCAGAAAATCCTTCGCGCCTTGCGGACCACTAATCAGATCACGTTGCTCCAGCCCGCTCCGGAAATAGCGACGGGTGAGCTCCAATGCCGCCTGGAGCTCGGCGTAGCGGGCGAGGCCAAGTCCCGGCATCCCCAGAAAGTCTTCCAAGGGGAGTTCGAGTAGCCGCCGCAGCCCGCCACTGAGATGTAGCAGTTCGCGGGCCAGGCCCAGCGCATCGCGCCCGGCGCTGCCGGTTCGCAGAAAAATAGCCAGGAGTTCGGCGTCGGTCAGCGGCAGCGGGCCGTGGGTCAGCAGGCGTTCGCGCGGCCGCTCGGCGGCCGGAAAGTTCTTGAGCATCATTGCAACATCCTTGTTTAAGTGAGTGATAAACGCAGACCTCCGGATAAATGACCGCAATCCATGCGCTACAATCCAGAGGCCTACTTCAGGAGCAAGCATATGAGCAGGCTCGCCGACAAACAAATCTGCCTGGTGGTGACGGGCGGCATTGCTGCCTACAAGGCGCCGGATATCGTTCGGCAGCTGAAGGCTGCGGGTGCACAGGTGCAGGTGGTAATGACCGCCGCCGCACAGTCGTTCGTGCAAGCGCTGACCTTTCAGGCCGTGTCCGGGCAGCCTGTTCATGTCGATTTGCTGGACCCCACTGCCGAGGCAGCCATGGGCCACATCGAGTTGGCCCGCTGGGCGGATCTTGTGCTGGTGGCGCCCGCCAGCGCCGATTTTATGGCCAGAGTCGCGCACGGCTTGGCGGACGATTTGGCCACGACCCTGTGTCTTGCCAGCGCGGCGCCGCTGTTGCTCGCGCCAGCCATGAATCAACAAATGTGGCGCAGCGCAGCCACTTCCGCCAACCTCGAACTGCTGGCCGCGCGCGGCGTGCACTTCTGTGGGCCAGACAGCGGGGCCCAGGCTTGCGGCGACGTGGGGCCCGGGCGCATGAGCGAACCGGCGGCCATATGCGCCGCGGCCGAGGGCCTTTTCGGGAGCGATGAATTGTCGGGCGTGCAAGTGCTAATCACCGCCGGCCCGACCCAGGAGGCGATCGATCCGGTGCGTTTTATCACCAACCGGAGTTCCGGGAAGATGGGATTTGCCGTTGCGGCGGCCGCGCTGGCAGCCGGCGCCCGCGTGACGCTAGTGGCAGGGCCCTCCACCATCGCGCCGCCACGCGGTTGCGAAGTCATCAATGTGCGCAGCGCCGCCGAAATGCATAACGCTGTGCTTTCGCGCTCAGCGAATTGCGATATTTTCATTGGGACTGCAGCCGTCGCGGACTACACGGTCGCTACGCCCGCGACCGCGAAGATCAAGAAAAGCGGCGCCGCGATGAGCATTAATCTGGTGCCGACGACAGATATACTGGCAGCCGTCTCGACTTCGACCGAGCGTCCGTTTACGGTCGGTTTTGCGGCCGAAACCGAGCGACTCGAAGATTACGCACGCACCAAATTACGGTCCAAACAACTCGATATGATCGCCGCCAATCTGGTGGGGATGCCAGGGAGTGGCTTCGAAAGTGATGACAACGAACTTTCCGTTTATTGGGCCGATGGCGGCCGCGAACTGGGTAAAGCGCCGAAATCCTTGCTGGCTCGCTGGCTCATTGAACTGATTGCGGAGCGTTATCATGGTCAAGCCGTCTA
>Ga0164295_10002000_pt1 | contig 16951 bp, 9 predicted proteins | sample GEODES006metaG_FD_111798 | JGI IMG/M metagenome (GOLD analysis project Ga0164295, IMG submission 111798) | Oligotrophic lake water microbial communities from Sparkling Lake, Wisconsin, USA - GEODES006 metaG | ecosystem: Environmental > Aquatic > Freshwater > Lake | place: USA: Sparkling Lake... | reverse complement strand
TTCCGTATCCCGCCAGGTTTCCGCTCATTATGAAGCCGTCGACGGCTGATGAATTCGCTCACGTCTTGGAACAACTCGATCTGGTGCCTGCGGCACACCTCGAGGCTGTCTGGCGTGATTTGGGCGGGCACAATGTTCCGGTGGCGGAATTCGGCGCCGCGTGCGTCCGCCGCGAACTCTTGACGGGCTTTCAGCTCGATCGGCTGCTGCGTGGCGAGTCCAACGGACTCTTTTACGGCCGGGCCAGGATCCTCTACCAGGTGGGGGCCGGATCCTTCTCCCGGGTGTACAGGGCCATTCACGCCGACACCAGTCGCATTCTCGCCGTCAAGGTGCTCCGCAGCCGCTACAGCTCCGACCCCGAGAAGTGCCAATCGTTCCAGAGCGAGGGTGAGATAGGCCGGCTGCTACGGCATCCCAACATCGTCGCGATCGAGGACGTCGGCAGGGAATACAACTCCAGCTACATCACAATGGAGTTTGTCGAGGGTCAAACGCTCCGTGAACTGGTGCGAGTCCGCGGGGCGATCGATCTGCCTCGGGCCCTTGGGATCATCCTCCAACTGGTGGAAGGACTGGAATACGCCCATCGCCTGGGCGTGACCCACCGCGACATCAAGGCTTCCAACGTGCTCATCTCCTTCACTGGGCAGGCGAAGCTCGTCGACTTCGGACTCGCGGGCAGCGACACAACCGCCAACAAGGCACTCCGCCGCACGGGACAGCCCCGCACTGTCGACTACGCGACCCTCGAGAGCATCGGCAAGGTCAAGGACGACAGCATCCGCAGCGACATCTATTTCCTTGGCACCGTCGCCTATCTTGCCCTCTGCGGAGCATCGGCACTCACAGAATCGCGGGATCGCGCCGTCCGCACCGATCCCCGACGCTTTACGGGAGTCGAACCGCTTGCCTGGCGGGCACCGGAACTGCCGCGTGATGTCGTCGACGTGGTTACGCGGATGATGCACCTGAATCCAGAGGACCGCTTTCAGACGGCTACGGAAGTGCGACGGGCCCTCGAGCCATTGGCGGCCAAATATTCGTCCGGCGACATAGCAACGTCGACGGGCACTGCCGCGAGCCGGGCCGGTCTCGGGAAAACCGCCGCCAAGGCGACTGCGGCACAGGAGAACGTGAAGGGCACGCTGATGCTGGCAGAGGCCTCACCGCAAGAGCAGGCCGATCTGCGTGGGTTTTTCAGAAAGCTGGGCTACAAGGTGCTGCTGACGGAGAACCTGCAGCGTGCTTTGGATCTTTGTTCGGCGACGCCGCGGACCGCCGACTGCCTGGTGATCAGCGCCACTGCCTTCGGTGATTCGGGCGTGGAAGCGTTCAACAAGTTGTCGCAGGATCCGTTTCTGCGTGATGTCCCAGCCGTGCTTCTGGTCGATCCCGCACAAGGGGATGTGACCGACCGCGTTCAGGAAGACGCGCGTCGCCGCATGGTCCGGGTGCCGTTGCAGACGGCAGAGTTGACTGAAGTCCTCGCCTCGCTGCTGGGCCAACCGTAGTACGCGAGTACGAAACGCGTACGCCTCGCGGCCCAAACCGCCGGGCAGGATGCCCAATCCTGTTCGGCAAGACGTGTGCTGCCCCCGTGGTGGCAAGTTTCAAACTCGTCCGAAAGTTGACGCTGCTGCTGTGTGCTGAAACCAGCCCGCCGGGCGGACTCCCCGAACACGCTCCGTTCGCGGGGCGGCTCGGCGAACACGTCGTGGATGGTTGTAGGCCTTCTCCGCCGAGGCGCCCTAATGCTCACTTCGGTGTCCGGGGGTCGACGCTGCGCACAAAGCGGCTGTCTGTTCAGCACGCAGCCGCTCCAGATGCTGAGGAGCCGGTCGGAGCGGGCAAGTTGGAAACTTGCCGCCACGGGAGACAAACACATCTCGTGACGAACACGACCACAGGATTCGCGTGAAGTCAGATGTAATACATCGGCTCATTCACGGCGCGGGATCGCTCTACCAAGTCGGCGAACGTAATGCTCCGTAGCGCCTCGGTCTCCGCTCGGGCTGCATGCCGCCAGGCGTCGAGGAGCACGGTCACCGTCCGCGATCGGCCCGCGAGGTCGGCCGTGACCGCCGTCAACAGTTCATCGGGGCCTTCGATCACCCGAAAGACATCTTCCAGCGTGATCTCCGCGGGCGGGCGGGCCAACTGATAGCCGCCCGCTGCCCCGCGAGTGCTGACGACGATTCCCGAGCCCTTCAATTGCAGCAGAATCTGCACGAGGAATCGTGCTGGCACACCATGCGCCGCGCAGATCGAGCGAATCCGCACCGGCTCGCCGGAGGTCCACTGCCGCGACAGTTCGAGCACGGCGATCGCAGCATATTCGGTCTTCGCGGAGAGTCTCATTCCGGCCCTTTGGAAGCCCCTGTCAATGCAAGGGGCTTCCCGGTTGCAAGTCAGTGTTCGCGCGAATGCAGACCGCATTCGGTCTTCGCCGTACCGCTCCAGCGGCCGGCCCGTTCATCCTCACCAAAGGTGATTGCCCTGGTGCAGGGCCAGCAGCCGATGGAGATGTAGCCCTGATCGTGCAGCGGGTTGTAGGGCACGTCCTCACGCACGATCGCGTCCCACACCCGAGCCTTCGTCCAGTTGGCCAGCGGAGAAATCTTCACGACGTTGAACTTATGGTCCCAGCCGACGATCGGCGCGACGGCACGATCGGAGCTCTGGTCGCGGCGAATCCCGCTCATCCACGCATCGAACCTCGTGAGCACACGACGGATGACGGCAATCTTGCGATCACCGCAGCAGCGGCTGGGATCGGTTTGATGGAGCGGGCCGCCGTGGAGTTGTTCGTATTCCTCGACCGTCGTCTCGGGTCGCTCCAGCGACACCTCGATCCCATACCGGCGGGCGAGTCGGTCACGGAGTTCGAGGGTTTCGGCGAACTGATACCCGGTGTCGAGGTTGAAGACAAACGTGTGCGGGGCCACCGTTGCCAGCCAGTGAATGATCAGGCAGCCCTCGGGACCGAACGCGGTGGCCATCGTCAACCGCTGGCCATATCGCTCGGCCGCCCAGGCGATGATCTCGACGGGCTCGAGACCCTCGAGTGACGTGCTGGCCCGGGCGAGGTCCTCGAGCACCTCTGGCGAGACACCTTCGGAACCGATTTCGACCACATTCAAGCCCATGGAGGCTGTCCGCTGTCCGGGATGCTCTGGAGGGACGGAATTGTTCACTGCCTCAATCCTGCATAAGTTGCTCAAGCAGGTTAACAATAGGGTCTTGCTAGGGAATTATCGACCCTCCTCCCCGGAAGGTCGCACGAAGCCCCCCTACAACCGGAAAGTCGGCCGTTCTCCCCCCGCCTCCAGCCCCGATGGACAGTTTCGCACTGCCCCCCTCGAAAACCTCGCCAAAAAAGGAACAATGGCGAGCCGGGTTCGGGCATTTCTCATCTGGCAGGAGTCTTCAGGCATGGCACGATCCGTGGCCTTGGCGATTGATCTGGGGGCCTCCGGGGGGCGGGTTGTGTCCGGAGCCTTTGACGGACGGCTCTTGGAACTCGAGGAACTGCATCGTTTTGAGAACGGCCCCGTCTCCATGGGCGGCCTCCTCGTCTGGGATCTTGTGCGGCTCTGGCAGGAAGTGGTGGTCGGCCTGCGGCTGGCCGCAGGCCGGCACGGCCGCGCTGTGCAGAGCGTCGGCGTCGACACCTGGGGCGTCGATTTTTCCTTCCTGACCGCCGACGGGGCACTCCTGGCCAACCCTGTCTGCTACCGCGATGCCCGCACGACGGGAATGCTCGCAGCCGCCGAGGCGATCGTACCCCGCGACGAGATCTTCGCGGCCACCGGCCTGCAGTTCATGGAAATCAACTCGCTCTATCAGCTCCTCGCCCTCAAGCGGCAGCACCCAAGCATCCTCACGGCTGCCGACCGACTCCTGATGATCCCCGATCTCATCCATTGGCTCTTGTCGGGTGAGCTTTCCAACGAGCGGACAAACGCCACGACAACCCAGTGTTTTGATCCTCGGCGCCGCGACTGGGCCTTCGATCTGCTTGATCGGCTCGGGCTACCGCGGCATGTCTTCGGCCCAATTGTGGAGCCCGGGGCAGACCTCGGACCCCTGCGACCAGAGGTCGCGGCCGAAACGGGCCTGGCGGGCGTGCGGGTCATCGTGCCCGGCACCCACGACACGGCCAGCGCCGTTGCGGCCGTACCGGCACTCGAGCCCCCCTGCAGCCGGCCGGAATGGTGTTACGTGAGTCTCGGCACGTGGGCGCTGGTGGGCGCCGAACTCGATCAGCCGCTCGTCACGCCGGCATGCCGCAACCATAACTTCACCAACGAGGGGGGAGTGGGCGGCACGACCCGCCTGCTCAAGAATGTCTGCGGCCTCTGGCTCGTGCAGCAGTGCCGGGCCAGCTGGCAGAAGGCTGGCCAGGAGTGGAGCTGGGAGCAGCTCACGGCTTTGGCGGCGGAGGCCCCGCCCCTCGTCACGCTCGTCGACCCAAATCATCCTTCGCTCGTCGCGCCCGCCGACATGCCGGAGGCGATCCGCAGCCTCGCGAGAAACTCCGGCGATCCGGTGCCGGAGACGACCGGCGCCGTCATCCGCGCAGCGCTCGAAAGCGTGGCTGCCGCAGTCCGCAAGACTCTCGAGGAACTTGACGAACTGCTCGGTCGCCGCGTGGGTCGAATCCATGTCGTGGGCGGGGGCGTGAAGAACACACTCCTCTGCCAGATGATCGCCGATGCCACGAATCGGCCCGTGGTGGCCGGCCCCGTCGAAGCGACCGCCATCGGCAACCTGCTCGTCCAGCTCGTGGCCAGCGACGGCACCGTCGATCTTCGCACGGTGCGGTCCGTGGTCCGCGACAGCTTCGAACTCAGCCACTATCAGCCACGGGATGCCACCCGCTGGAACGCCCGCCTCGGCTAGAGCCAGTGGCCTGTCAGGCGGCGCGATACATCGCAGCCGGCTTCTTCGTGGCCGTACCGTGCTCGACCTGCACGATCGAGTCGGCCAGGGCCAGCGTGCTAGCTCGGTGGGTGATCATGATCACGGTGCGGTTTTCCACGTAGCGGGCCAGCGATTCGTGGATCAGTCGCTCGCTCTCCACGTCGATCTGGCTGGTCGCCTCGTCGAGCACCAGAATCTCGGCGTCTCGCAGAATCGCCCGCGCCAGCGCGATACGCTGCCGCTGACCACCCGAGAGACGGAAGCCGTTGGGGCCGACCATGGTGCGATAGCCGTCGGGAAAATCGGCGATGAACTCGTGGGCGTGGGCCTGTTTGGCGGCCTCGATGATCTCCTCTTCAGAGGCATCCCAGCGGCCGTAGCGAATGTTGTAGAGGATCGACTCGTTGAAGAGTTCGGTCTGTTGCGTAACCAGGGCGATCCGGCGGCGCACATCGTGCAAGGCGAGTTCGGTGAGCGGCACGCCGTCGAGCAGCACGTCGCCCGCCGTCGGGTCGTAGAACCTGCAGATGAGGTTGATGAGCGTGCTCTTGCCGCCCCCATTGGGGCCGACGATCGCCACCCGTTCACCAAAGCCGATCGACAGATTCACGTTTTTGACGACCGTGTCGATGCCGTCGTAGCTGAACGACACGTTCCGGAGGCTGATCTCTCGGTGGGGCGAAGGAAGCGTCTTCGGCACCGCGGCTTCCTTCAACTTCGAGGGATTGTCGAGCAGTGGATAGAGCGCCTGGGCTCCGACGACGCCCATGTTGAGTCCGGTGAGCACTCCCGAGAGTTTGCGAACCGGATCGCTGGCACCAATGAGCATGCCGAAAAACACCATGATGCCCGGCACCGTCATCGGGCGATCCGTCATCGTGATACCGAAGATCTGCGTCTGCTGATTGATCACGAGCCACGCCCCGACGGCGATCGACGTAGCCACCATGCCGATGCCGAGAATTTCGGTGATCGGATTGGCCAACGCGAAATAGAAGGTGTGCCACATGCCCGTCCGGAGCATGTCGCCAGTGCAGTTGCGGAACCGTTGCCGCTCGAAGTCTTCCATCGTGTAGGCCTGCACGGTCAGGACGTTATTGAGCGTCTCCAACAGCACGTGGTGGAAGCCTTTCGAACGCGAGAGAATGTGCTTCGACACATTGCGGATTCGGCGATTGAGCCAGACCATCAGGAAGCCGACGATCGGTGCCAACGTCAGGCAGGCGAGGGTGAGCTGCCACGAGATGAAGAAAGCGCCGGCGAGGCAGGCGAAGATCTTCAGCGGTTCGGTGACCGCGCCGCCGTACACCGCGGTGATGCCCCCGGCGAGCATGTCGGTGGTGTGGGTCAGTTGCGCCATGAACCCGGCGGATCCATGCCGCATGAACTGGGCACGGTCGAGTTCGATGGCCTTGTCGAAGACACGGAGCCTCAGATCACGGCTGATGTTCATCGCCACCCAGCCCACCATCATGGTGCTGGCCAGCATGAAGATGTGCTTCAGAAACGTGCTGAAGACGATCAGCGTCACCACCATCAGCACCGTCTGGAACGGATCCTTGGGCAGGAACCGGTCGAGCCATGGGGAGAGTTTCTGGGCCGAATAGACGACCGCCTCATCGCCGCGACGGTTCAGCGCCAACGTGTCGATGCGGTTCCGAGCCTTCGTGGCCGCAGCATCTTCGAGGGAATTCCCGGCAAGCGACGCCTCAAGATCGGACGTCTCCCGATCGGCTGAGTCGATGCGGTTCTGTGCATCGACCAACCGCCGCCCGTTCCAGGACTGGAGCGACTCGCCGTTGAGGGTCACCTCGATGATCGGAAACAGGGCAGCAATGTTGGCACCCCACAGCCCGGCCACACCGGCCGAACAGAGGAACGCAGCCAGCAGAAATGGCCAGCTTTTGACTGCATCGCGAAGGGCGCGGAGGAATTGATTCATGAACCGGAGCTTTCGGCATGCCTGGAGGGAGTGTCCCTCAAGCATCGGATTGACCGCGCCTACAACCCCACCCGGCAGCGTCCGAGGACAGCGCGGGGAGGATGCACGGGAACGGGCAACATGGGCAGTTTGTCCCGATGCGCGATCCCGTGCAGGGGAGGAAGATAGGGATCACGCCCCGGTCGAACAAGGCGAAGTTACCGGCCAAAACAGCCGCGGGCGAGGCTCTAGCGGCGTCCGGCCCGAAGTTCGGCGGCCAGCAGCGTGTTGGCCAGAAGCATCGCCACCGTCAGCGGCCCCACCCCCCCAGGCACCGGCGAAATCCAGCCGGCAACCGCGCGAACGGCCTCGAAATCGACATCGCCAACGAGTCTGCCGGCGCCATCGGGCCCGGTGATGCGGTTGATGCCGACATCAATCACCGCAGCCCCGGGCTTCACCATTTCGGCGGTGACCAACCGAGGCCTGCCGACGGCTGCGACGAGAATGTCAGCCTGTCGCGTGATGGCCGCCAGGTCGGCCGACCGGCTGTGGCAGATCGTCACCGTGGCATCGCCGCCTGTTCCCCGCGCCGCCAACAGCAGCGCCAGCGGCTTGCCAACGATGTCGCTGCGGCCAACGATCACCGCGTGCCTGCCGGCAGTTGGAATCCCTGCATCGATCAGCATCCGCTGCACCCCTGCGGCGGTGCAGGGCACGAATCGGGGGCGTCCCTGCGAGAGCAGGCCGGCGTTTTCCGGATGGAAGCCGTCGACGTCGCGATCCGGTGGCACGGCATCGAGCACGGCGACCGAGTCGACGTGTTCCGGCAGCGGCAACTGCACGAGGATGCCATCGGCGGGCCCGTGCTCCTCGCGGGTGATCGCGGCCACGAGCGACACCATGTCCTGCGTGGTCGCAGAGGCGGGCACGCGAATGACGTCGGAATCAATCCCCACGCGGCCTGCTGCCGCCGCTTTGCTCTTCACATAGGATCCGCTGGCCGCGAGGTCGCCGGCGAGAACGACTACCAGCCGCGGAGGTCGCTGAAACATCGCCGTGAAGGTGGTGACTTCGTCCCGCAGGGAGTCTTCGATCCGGGCCGCGAGCGCCCGGCCGTCGAGCAGGGTGGCGGTCATGACGAGTGCCCGCCCGGGGCAGCCGGCCGGCCCGCACTGCCCTGCTCGTTCATGTACATCATCCGCAGTTGGTGCTGGATCTCTTCGAGCATTCGCTGTTCGTCCTCGGTGAGATTGCCGGCTGTCTTCTGCTCCAGCATCGTGAGCGTATCGATGAAGTGCCGTGCGGTCGGCAGGTTGCGGTGTGCCTGCTTGGTGATCGGGTTGGGAATGCGTCCCAACGCCATCAGGGCCTGCGTGAAGAGCGTGTGCGCGAGAAACTCGAACGTCGCCGGGGGCGCATGCCCCGTGGCCGAATCGTCGGCGGCAACGAGTTCCTCGGGCTGATCATCGTCGTGATGGACTTGGCTCATGCTATTCCTTTTCAGACCTCGGCTACCCATGCGCTCCCGGCATGGCGTTCCACAGCGGCGGCCACGAATCCGGCGAAGAGGGGATGCGCAGCCGTGGGTTTACTTTTGAACTCGGGATGGAATTGGACGGCCACAAACCAGGGATGGTCGGCCAGTTCCACGATCTCGACAAGCGTGCCGTCTGGGCTCGTGCCCGCAATCACAAGGCCAGCTTCTTCGAGTCGCTGGCGGTATTTCGGATTGAACTCGTAACGGTGGCGGTGCCGTTCGGAAATCTTGGTGCGGCCATACGCCGCCGCCGATTTCGTGCCGTCGGCGAGCACGGCCGACTGGGCTCCCAGCCGCATCGTGCCCCCTTTCTCGAGCACGCCTCGCTGCTCCTCCATCAGACAGATCACCGGATAGGGGGTGTCGCGGGCGAATTCCGTGGAGTGCGCGCCGGTCAGACCGGCGGTGTTGCGTGCTACATCGATCACCGCGCACTGCATGCCAAGGCAAATGCCGAGAAAGGGCATCCGTCGCTCCCGGGCAAAGCTGATCGCCTCCACCTTGCCCTCGACACCACGTTCGCCAAATCCTCCCGGCACGATCAGGCCGTCAAAGCCCGCGAGCAGTCGTTCGGCCCCGTCTCGCTCGATGTCCTCGCTCTTGATCGGCTGCACGCGGACCTGTGTGCGATGGGCGATGCCACCGTGGTCGAGCGCCTCGTAGATGCTCTTGTAGGCGTCGTGGTGCTCGGCATATTTCCCGACCAGTGCGATCGAAATCTCATGCTCGGGGTTGCGGAGCCGGTGGAGCAGGTCATGCCACCGTTCCAGATCAGCCGGGCCGGCCTGCAGCCCGAACCGCCGCAGGACGATCTCGTCGATGCGGTTGGACTGCAACGATAACGGCACCTCGTAGATCGAAAAGTCCTTGTCGCGTTCCTCGATCACCGCCTCGAGCGGCACGTTGCAAAAGAGCGCGATCTTCTCGCGATCGGAGATGTCAAGGGCACGCTCGGTGCGGCAGACAAGCACATCGGGCTGGATGCCGATCTGGCGGAGCAGGCCCACGGAGTGCTGCGTCGGCTTGGTTTTTAGTTCACCCGCCGCCTTCAGATAGGGAACGAGCGTGAGATGGATGAACATGCAGTTCTCTCGGCCCACGTCCAGCGGCATCTGGCGGATGGCCTCGAGGAACGGCAGGCTCTCGATGTCGCCCACGGTGCCGCCGATTTCGGTGATCACCACGTCGGTTTCGGCGTCGCCGAGGTTCCTGATCATCTCCTTGATCTCATTGGTCACGTGCGGGATCACCTGCACGGTCTTGCCGAGAAATTCACCGCGACGCTCCTGGTTGATCACCGAGAGGTAGATCTGGCCGGTGGTGTAGTTGCTCTGGCGGGTCAGCGGGGTGGAGGTGAACCGCTCATAGTGGCCGAGATCGAGATCGGTCTCGCTGCCGTCGTCGAGCACGTAGACCTCCCCGTGCTGGTAGGGGCTCATCGTGCCGGGATCGACGTTGATGTAGGGATCGAGTTTCTGCATCTTCACCCGCAGGCCGCGGGCCTCGAGCAGCATCCCAATCGAGGCGCTCGTGAGTCCCTTGCCGAGCGAACTGACGACCCCGCCGGTTACGAAAATATGCCTGGTCACTGCTGCGAGTTCCTTCCCGTCCGCCGGTTGCCAATGCCTCCTGGCGGCCACGCCGTCGCGGAACCGCGTCCGGATTGAACCAGCCTCGCCGCGGTCGGTCAAATGACCAACCTGGGCAGGCCGTAAGGGTGTCAAACACGCCTCGATCCAACACCCGCGAGCGGCATCGCGAAGTCGTGGGCGAGGTCGCTCCGGGCCTGAAACATTCGGCACAACTCAGCGTGTCAACGACCGAGCCACATAGTCCGCTCGCGTTCACCCTTTTTTCCCCGGTTTGGCCGATTGCAACCGCCGGCAGAATTCGGTACATTTTCGCGACTATCCCTCGCAAGAAGGGTGCGGGTCGGGGGTCGGCTGTTTTTCAACACCGTTCAAAATCGAGTGGGTGTTCGCTGGGCACGCAACGACGGCATGAGACCTTGCTGAGCGCTCTGTGCTCATTCGCCTTGGGTCATTCGCCTTGCGAACGGGCCGGCGGTCACCGCAACAACACGAAGCAGCATCGAAAGAAGAGGTTTTCAAATGGTACGCAAGCTGATCTGCAGGGGTTCGGGACGGATTCGCCTGTCTTGGCCACGCCGCCAAAGTGCTCGTACCTTGGGGCACGAAAGTCTTGAACGACGAGCTCTTCTCACGGCCTCATCGCCCGATGGTCACACGCACGAGACTGACGTTGCCGGTCCGGACCACGATGAAGCTTCATGCCTTGCTCACGTCGATCCGGCTAGCAAAACCTTCTACGTTACGTCGCCGGTGTTAGACCCACCACCCGCCATCCGAGGTGGCACGGCACCGAGCAACCAATTGCCAAGTGCGGCAGAACTCTCGCAGACGTTCCTGCTGCACAGTCGGCCATCTGCAACGAAGGTTATTTACCTCGATTTCAACGGGCACACGACGACCGGCACGTCTTGGAACAGTTACGCCAAAAAAACGTCGATTGTCACACCGGAATACAGCGTCGACAGCGTGGCAGGATTCTCCGATACGGAACTGCGGAATATTCAGGAGATCTGGGCCCGTGTCGTCGAGGATTTTGCACCGTTCGACGTCGATGTGACGACCGCGGAACCCGCCATCGATGATTTACGGAACAGCGGCGGCGCAGACATCCGTTGGGGCATGCGCGTCGCTGTCGGAGGCAGCTACGGCGATTGGTTCGGGTCGTCGGCCGGTGGTGTGGCGCTCTTGGGGTCGTTCACATGGAATAGCGATACGCCGTGTTTCATTTTCGCAGACAACACGGCAAACGGTGACCCAAAATCGACTGCCGAAGCCATCAGCCACGAAGTTGGGCATACCCTGGGCTTGGATCACGACGGCCGAAACAGCCCGTCCGAAGGCTACTACACCGGCCATGGCACGGGCGCGACAGGATGGGCTCCGATCATGGGAGTCGGCTATTACCAGGAGCTTGTTCAGTGGAGCAAGGGCGAGTACACGTCGGCAAACAATAAAGAAGACGATCTGCAGATCATCACCACGAACAATGGCTTCACCTACCGCACCGATGACTACGGTAATACCTCCGGCACGGCCTACGCCCTGACGGGCCTCGGCACGACGGCAACCACCATGGCCGGGGTGGTCGAGCGCAGCACCGACGTCGACGTTTTCAGCTTCACCACGCTCGACACCCTGAAGGCGACCATTTCACCCGCTGCAATTAGTCCGAATCTCGACGTACTTGCAGAGATCTGGAGCGCAGGCGGCCAGATTCTCTACACGAGCAATCCAGCAGACGCCCTGAATGCGTCATTTGATCTCACCGTCTCCGCGGGAAGCTACTTCCTCGCCGTCCGTGGCAGCGGAAGGGGCGATGCGCTCGCCACCGGCTACACGAACTACGCCAGTCTTGGACAGTACACAATGTCCCTCACCGTGAATCCGCCTCCGACATCCAGCACACTGTCGATCGCGGCAACGAGCGCCGCCAAGGCGGAGGGCAACTCCGGCACCACGCCGTTCACGTTCACCGTGACGAGGACCGGACCGACCGCGGGCATCACCAGCGTTAATTGGGCCGTCGCCCCAGGCAGTTTGAACCCAGCAGCCACCGACGATTTCCTTGGCGGAACTCTGCCATCCGGCAGCCTGACGTTCGCCACCGGCGAGACGTCGAAGACCATCACTGCCGACGTTGTGGGCGATCTCGCTGTGGAGTCGGACGAATCGTTCTCCGTGGTCCTGTCGAACGTGACCGGAGGATCGATCGGAACAGCGACTGCCGCAGGAACCATTGTCAACGACGACACCTCCCTCGCCATCGTGGCGACGACCGCCAGCAAGGCTGAGGGTAACTCCGGCACGACTCCGTTCACGTTCACCGTGACGAGGGCAGGGTTGACCTCAGCGGTCACTACCGTCGACTGGTCGGTCAACGGCGGGCTTCCGACCCCCGCGACTGCCGACGACTTCGCGGGAGGAACGCTGCCGACCGGTACTCTGACTTTTGCCGCCGGGGAGACCTCCAAAACCATCACCGTCAACGTGGCTGGTGACGTCGAATACGAGGCCGAAGAAACGTTCACCGTCGGCCTGACCAACGCGATCGGAGCATCGATAACGACGGCCACGGCGTCAGGCACGATTATCAACGACGACACGGCGGCCGTCGCTTCCCTCGCCATCGCGGCGGCAAGCGCCAGCAAGGCGGAGGGCAACTCTGATTCCACTCCGTTCTCTTTCACGGTCACCAGGACCGGACCCACCACGGGCGTCACCTCCGTTGATTGGGCCGTCGTCGGAGGCCTTCCAAGCACGGCAACTGCCGACGACTTCGCCGGCGGCGTCCTGCCAACTGGCAGCCTGGCATTCGCCGCCGGGGAAACCACCAAACTCGTCACCATCAACGTCGCCGGAGACCTCGTCGTTGAGGCCGACGAACTATTTATCGTGAGGCTTTCAAATGCGACGGGAGGATCGATCGTCGCGCCCACTGCAACAGGCACGATTGTCAATGACGACGCTTCCCTCGCCATTGCGGCGACCATCGCCAACCGGGAAGAAGGCAATTCCGGTCCCACGCCCTTCGCCTTCACCGTGACGCGATCCGGTGCGATCGGTGGTGCGACCACTGTCGACTGGGTGGTGACGGGCAACGGTACAAACGCCGCCAACGACGCCGACTTCACGAATGGCATTCGGCCCACGGGATCGCTGGCATTCGCCGCGGGCGAGACATCGAAGACGATTACAATAACCGTCAACGGCGACGCAGTTGTCGAAGCTGACGAAGGTTTTCTGGTCACGCTCTCGAATGTGAGCGGTGGCATTCTGGGCACGAGCACCGCAGAAGGCCTCATTAAGAACGATGACATCGATGCTGCCATATCCATCACCGCCGCAAACGTCACGGCAGCGGAAGGAAACGCTGGAGGGAAGCCGTTCGCATTCACGGTCACACGTTCCATCTCAACTGCAGGAAGCAGCACGGTCAACTGGAGCGTGAGGGGCAGCGGAGACTTTCCCGCGCGGGGCGACGACTTCGTGGGCGGTTCGCTGCCTGGCGGCACGCTCACATTCGCAGCCAGCGAGACGCAGAAGACGATCGTGGTGAATATCAACGGTGATCGGGACGTCGAAGCGAACGAAGGATTTACTGTCTTGCTGTCTGATGCGGTGGGCGGCCACATTGTCAACGCATCGGCCACGGGTACCATCACCAACGACGACACCGAACTCACCATCACGACGTTGCAGTCGACACGACCTGAGGGCAATTCGGGGAGTTCGCCGGCCACACCGTTCACGTTCAACGTAACACGCTTCGGCCTGACGAGTGGTTCAGAAAGTGTCCGCTGGGCTGTCGCTGGCAGCGGTAGCGCTCAGGCGAGTGCTGCCGACTTCGTCGGCGGCACCCTGCCGTCCGGTTCAATATCGTTCGCCGCGGGTGAAACGTCGAAGACCATCACTGTGAATGTTTACGGCGACGTTGTCACGGAGTCCAACGAGGGATTCACGGTGACTCTTTTTGACGCTACGGGATCGCACATCGTAGCAGCAACCGCGGCTGGCACGATTCTTGACGACGACATCATCCTGCAGATCACGCCCCAGACCTCAAGTCAGACCGAAGGCAATGCCGGAACCGCTTCCTATGTGTTCAATGTGACTCGGTCCACAGCGTTGGCTTCGTCGCTCACAGCAAGCTGGAAAGTGGATGGCACTGGCCCACTGCCCGCGAATGCGGTCGACTTCGACTCAGGTATCCTCCCGTCCGGCATACTCACCTTCGCCATTGGTGAAACCTCAAAGACCATCACGGTCAAGGTCGCAGGCGATACAACATTCGAATTTGACGAACGATTCTCACTGACTGTTTCTGGCGACCGGATCCTCACCGTTGCTGCCAGCGGCTCGATCGTGAACGATGACACGGGTGTGGAAATCACTCGGACACCCGTTGTCAAGGCCGAGGGAAACAGCGGGACGACACCGTTCACGTTCACGGTGACGCGTTCAGGGGTGACGATCGGCGCAACCAGCGTGGCATGGGCCGTCGTAGGAAGTGGCGCCAGGCCGGCCGATGCCGCCGACTTCGTCGGCGGCTCATTCCCGTCCGGCAGCGTGAGCTTCGCTGCGGGTGAGAGGTTCAAGACCATCACCGTCGATGTCGTCGGGGATTCCATCCTTGAATGGGATGAGGAATTCGCTGTGACGCTGTCCGGCGCCACGGGCGGCTCGCTTGTTGTTTCATCGACAACTGGCAAGATCGTCAATGATGAATCCGCGGTGTCGATTGCGGCTACCGACGCCGTGAAGAAGGAGGGAAACTCCGGCTCCACATCCTTCAGTTTTACCGTCACGAGGCTCAATGCGATGGCTGGAATCGCGGCGGTGACGTGGGCGGTGACGGGAAGCGCCTCCGTCGCGGCCGAGGCCAGCGATTTCTCCGGACGAGTGCTGCCCACGGGCACCTTGAACTTCGTAATAGGTGAAGCTTCAAAGACGATCACGGTAAGCGTCACCGGCGACACGGAATTGGAAGTTAACGAGGGTTTCACCGTGACGTTGTCGAACGCCACTGGCTGCGAAATCCAGACTGCAACCGCCACGGGTACCATCGTTAGTGACGATGCCGGCGTTGCGATTACCGCCACCAACACGATCCAACCGGAGGGCAACGCGGGTACGACAGCTTTCACGTTCGTTGTTACACGGTCGGGCGCTACGGCGGACCCCACTACGGTTGGCTGGTCAGTCGTCGGCAGCGGTGATTCGCCTACGAACGCCGCTGATTTCTCCGGCAGCGTGCTGCCTGGCGGCACCCTGGCCTTCGCAGCTGGCGAAACGACACGGACGATCACGGTCCTCGTCAATGGTGAACTGCTAGTGGAACGCGACGAGGGCTTCAGCGTGCTCCTCGCCAGTGCGTCCAACGCGAAGATTGTGACTTCCAAGGCATCGGGACTCATCCTGACTGACGACACTGGCCTCAAGATCGCCGCCGCCGCTGCAACCGCGAACGAGGGTAACGGAGGTACCACACCGTTCACATTCACGATCACACGATCTGGCCAGACGAACATCGTCTCGACCGTTCACTGGTCGGTGGCTGGCAGTGGTTCAACGCCAGCCGATGCGGCCGACTTCGACGGCGGGAATATGCCAACAGGGACCGTCACCTTTGCGGAGGGAGAGACCTCGAAGACGGTCACCGTGCTGGTGTCTGGGGATCTCGTCACGGAGGCCGAGGAGCGATTCGCAGTCACGCTGTCCAACGCAGGCGGCGGCACTATCGAAGTGGCGACGGCACTCGGTGTCATTCGCAATGACGATACGTCCTTGGCGATCATCCCGCCCAGCGTCGCCGTCCTGGAGGGGAATTCTCGCACGACGCCTTTCACTTTCTCCGTCACGCGGTCCGGCGTGACGAGCGGAACGTCGACCGTCAATTGGGCCGTGACTGGCAGCGGTGCCGCGCAGGCATCGGCGACCGATTTCGCGGATGGTGTGCTTCCGAGCGGCACCATCACATTCCTTCCGGGGCAGACTTCGATGCGAATCACCGTGAACGTGATCGGTGACCGCGTGGCGGAACAGGACGAGGGGTTCACCGTGACCTTGTCCGCTGCGACAGGCGGCCAGATTCAGTCCGCAACGGCGGTGGCGACGATCGTTAATGACGATGGGCCGGTAGCCAGCCCAGTCCGTTTTTCGTCGCCGGTGCCTGGTACTCCATCGACCGCCCGCGCTGGCGCAGTGCTGGCGACAACCGTCGTCACTCCGGCATCCAAGCCCTCGGCAACTGCGGCCGCATTTGCACAACTAGCGACCTCCACTGCACCAACCAACGCGTATCGGCGAGCAAGACGTGCGGGTCGCTCAAGCTGACATCTGGGCTTCGCTGGCCTGTTCACGGCGGGGAGCATGGTCACCCCGATCACTTCGTTGCCGAAGGATTCTGCTGTCAGTGCTGGTAGACGGCGTAACGGAGTTCGCGGAGTTCCTCTGCGTAGGCCACTTCCGTGGCGACCGCGTCTTCCCAGGTCATGGCCGGAAAATCGGCGAACAGGTCAGGCCGCAGGCGGACGCCGTAGGTCCGCACCAGCGGGCAGCCCTTGTGGCCGCGGAGATGATTTTCGAAACGGTCCTCGGGATCAAGACCGGTCGATCCAACATAGAGGCAGGTGGAGTCGTACCGCGCGTGCGGATTTTGCCGGCGGAAGCGGGCCGCTGCCCTCACTGCCGGATGCAGTTCGATGCAGTAAACCCGGTGGTGTAACCGCGACGACCCACCCAGCAGGCTTCGACGACGACGGGACATGGAAAACACCGAGGCGGTCTGAACGGAAAACGCCCGAACCGAATGCGATCCCACCGTCCCACCCCCAGACAAGGCATCGGTCGGGGGTGGGGCGGCCACACAAGTCTTGCCCCCATTCCGCGGACAGGACGTGGTGTAGAGTAAAGGCATGAACCACCCCGCCACTGTTGGTCAGGCTGCCTCCGTGCCCCCCACCGCGAACCTCC
>Ga0164295_10001996_pt1 | contig 16966 bp, 19 predicted proteins | sample GEODES006metaG_FD_111798 | JGI IMG/M metagenome (GOLD analysis project Ga0164295, IMG submission 111798) | Oligotrophic lake water microbial communities from Sparkling Lake, Wisconsin, USA - GEODES006 metaG | ecosystem: Environmental > Aquatic > Freshwater > Lake | place: USA: Sparkling Lake... | reverse complement strand
TCATAGCCCGTGTTTGTATTAGCTGTACCATAGACCGAATCATAGCCTGTGTTTGTATTACCTGTACCATAGACCGAATCATAACCCGTGTTTGTATTATCCGTACCATAGACCGAATCATAACCCGTGGTTGTATTAGCTGTACCATAGACCGAATCATAGCCTGTGTTTGTATTACCTGTACCATAGACCGAATCATAGCCCGTGTTTGTATTAGCTGTACCATATACCGAATCATAGCCTGTGTTTGTATTACCTGTACCATAGACCGAATCATATGAAGTACCATATCCGGTATCCGTATTATCTATAGTCACATTATCTGTATCATAATCATCTTGATTGTATAGATTGTTCGGCTGTGTTGTTTCTTCAGGAATATCGGCATACTCTGTATTCCATGAAGACGCAACCAAAGCAGGCGTTGTAGGCACAGGTGTTGTTTCTATCGCGGTACTCCAGGCAGGCGTTGTAGGCACAGGTGTTGTTTCTATCGCGGTACTCCAGGCAGGCGTTGTAGGCACAGGAGTTGTTTCTATAGCTGTAGTCCAGGCAGGTGTTGTAAGTGCTGCAGTACTCCATGCAGGTGTTGTAGGCACAGGAGTTGTTTCTATAGCTGTACTCCAGGCAGGTGTTGTAAGTGCTGCAGTACTCCATGCAGGTGTTGTAGGCACAGGAGTTGTTTCTATAGCTGTACTCCAGGAAGGCGTTGTAGGCACAGGAGTTGTTTCTATAGCTGTACTCCAGGAAGGCGTTGTAGGCACAGGAGTTGTTTCTATCGCGGTACTCCAGGAAGGCGTTGTAGGCACAGGAGTTGTTTCTATCGCTGTACTCCAGGCAGGCGTTGTAAGTGCTGCAGTACTCCAGGAAGGCGTTGTAGGCACAGGAGTTGTTTCTATAGCTGTACTCCATGCAGGTGTTGTAGGCACAGGAGTGGTTTCTATAGCTGTACTCCAGGCAGGCGTTGTAAGTGCTGCAGTACTCCAGGAAGGCGTTGTAGGCACAGGAGTTGTTTCTATAGCTGTACTCCAGGCAGGCGTTGTAAGTGCTGCAGTACTCCATGCAGGTGTTGTAGGCACAGGAGTGGTTTCTATAGCTGTACTCCAGGCAGGCGTTGTAAGTGCTGCAGTACTCCATGCAGGTGTTGTAGGCACAGGAGTGGTTTCTATAGCTGTACTCCAGGCAGGTGTTGTAAGTGCTGCAGTACTCCAGGCAGGTGTTGTAGGCACAGGAGTTGTTTCTATCGCGGTACTCCAGGCAGGCGTTGTTTCTACGGATGTAGTCCAGGCAGGAGTTGTAGACGCTGTACTTGTCCATGCAGGAGTAATCGTATCGACTGTACTCCATGAAGGAGTTGTCCAAGCAGGACTTGCTGCAGCAGTAGTCCATGCAGGGGTTGTTATAGATGCTTGCAATCGTGCAGCCTCTTCCGCTTTTAGTATCTCTTCTTTCGCAGCCAATAATTCCTTTTCTATCGCCATTTGTTTTTCTAGAGCAATCTGTTTTTCTCTTTCTTTAGCAGCCAATAATTCCTGTTCTATCGCCATTTGTTTTTCTAGTGCAATCTGTTTGTCTCTTTCAACTTGTTCATTGAATGCTTTCTCCCTAGCCATCTCTTCTTCTTTTGCAATCTGTAGCTCTCTTTCACGTTTGGCTTTTAATTCATTCTCTCTATCAATCTCTTGTTCCCGTGCGAGTTTTTTTGCCTTTTCAATTGCAGCCTCTTCTAACGCAATCTGTCTTTGTCTTTCTTTTTCCGCTTTTAATTCATTCTCCCTAGCCAACTCTTTTTCACGTTCAAGTTTTTTTGCTAGTTCTCTAGCTTTTTCTTCTTCTATTTCAAGTTCTTTTGCCCTTTTTTGAGCTTCCTTAAATGCTTTATATTCATTATCTCTTGCTATTTTAGCAGCTTTTTCATCTTCTATTCTTTTTGCTTGTTTTCTATTCTCTTCTTCTTCTAATATTGCTTGTTTTGCTCTTTCTTCTTCTTCTTTTGCTTCCTGTAATGCCTTCTGTATGGCCTTTTCTTTTTCTTTTTGTTCTTTTATAGCTTTTTGTATTTGTTCCTGTTCTATTCTGACCCGTTCTCTTTCTGCTTTATCTATAGCTTCCTGAACTCTTAGGGCTTCCATTCTTTGGTCCTCTTTTCTCTTTTCTTCTTTTTCCCTTTCTTCCCTTTCTTTTTTTTTTCTTTCTGCCTCTTCTTCTTTTCTCTTTTCGTTTTCAGCAAATTCTTCTGCAAGTCTTTTTTCTTCCTTTTTTCTTGCAACTCTTGCTCTTTCCTCTTCTTCCTCTTTTATTTTTTCTGCTTCTTTCTGCAATCTTACTCTTTCTTCCCGTGCAGCCTTTTCTCTTTCTAATCTGTCTTGTTCTATACGTTCTCTTTCTAATCTTGCTTTTTCTTTATCTTCTCTAGCTTTCTCTTCTCTTTCTTCTTTAATTTTTATTGCCTCTAGTCTATCTGCCTCTAATTTCGCAGCCCTTTCAGCTTTTACTCGTTCGTCTTCAAGTCGTCGTGCCTCTTTTCTTTTAGCTTGTCTTTCTTCTTCTTCTTTAGCTTCAGCTGCCTCCTTTGCGTCCGCTATTGCCTTGGCTTTAGCTGCTTCTTTTGCTTGTTCTGCGACAGCCTTATCTCTAGCAGCTTTTTCCGCTTCTTTTGCGGCTTGTTTTGCTTCTGCAGCAGCCTTTGCATCCGCCGCCTTTTTAGCATTTTCCTTTTCAGATTGAACTCTAGCGGTTTCCTTTTCAGACGCTTCTTTATCCTCTTTTTCTTTTTGGTTTTGAGCAAATTTTTTATCGCCGGACCATATTCCGTATCTTTTATTTAAATTATTAAGGTTTTCTATAGCCTTATTGTAAATAACATTCATTCTATTTTTATCTCCATCATTACCTGTCACGTCTTTTGTCATAATTATCTCAGTATTTATAAGTTCTATATTACCATTTATTTCCGCTAAAGAATTCTTTGCGCCATTATTATTATTATTTGAAAAAGGTCTATCAGGTACTATTCTATTGAACTCAGTAATGTTATCGGTTATTCTTTTTTCATAAGTAATTACATCAGTTAGTGAGTCTTTTATCATACCTGGATTATTTCCTTTAGCTGGCTTACGTGGTGGAGGGGGCTGTTTATTTTTGTTTTTATTACCTTCTTTAGTATTTAAAAAAATTGGTAATATAAAGCAAATCATAAATAGTACTATTAATATTAAAGACGAATTCATTTATAGTATAGTATTATTTTCTTAAAATATATTTTTTACACGTAATGATGGAAATGCAATTATTTTGATAGTTATACTAACACTTTAGCTTGTTATCAAAATAATATTTTATGTTTTTTTAATACAGTTTGATTGTTATCATTTTCATAGTGAATCCATTATTCTTCTAAAATGTTCGTTGAATTCGTTTAAGATGTTGGTTCTATTCATATTCACTGAAATTAGTTGTTGATTCATTAGAAGCGGCTGGAACAGAAACAGACTCATCTAAAGGAGAGGTAGTGTATACGGCAGGATAGGTAGTTCCTGGAGTAGTGGCTTGAGTCTCTTGTGAATTACAAGTTGTTTCAATATACTTATTGTGTAGTTCCAGTATTTTAATATAATTACTGTTAATAAGTGGAGAAGATATATTGTCGTTTTTGTTATATTGGTCATTGTATTGTTTTATAACATCTATGTGATTACGTATATCTACTTTTATATTTTTATTCATACCATCATCAATCGTATTATTCGCCAAATTAAATATTCTTGTCGTTTCATTGCCCGCTTTTCCGACAATTAAATTTCTATTATACACAACTTCCGTTGAATTATTTTCTTCCATAGATGTCGGTTCACCCGTTTCTGTATCCAATTTGTTTTTTAGTTCAAGTAGTTTTATGTAATTTTCATTAATAACCGGAGATTTTATTGCATTTTTGTTATATTGGTCATTGTATTTTTTTACTACATCAATATAATTATTTATATCTGTTTGCTTATTTTCGTTGATAGCATCATTTACATCCATGGTTGCTAGATTAAAAATTTTATTTGTTTCTTCTGCGGCTTTCCCTATAGGTAGATTCTTGTTGTAACCCACTTTTGTTGTGATTATATTTGAATTTACTGAATTTACATTTTTCAGTGAACGCTTATTTGGTTTCTTAGGCTGAGGCTTTGGAGGAGGCTTGGGAAGCTTGGGTTGAGGCTTGGGTGGAGGGTCCATGTCAAGATTCTGTGGAGACTTGGGTGGAGGCTTCTGCGGAGACTTGGGTTGAGGCTTCTGCGGAGACTTGGGTGGAGGCTTCTGCGGAGACTTGGGTGGAGGCTTCTGTGGAGACTTGGGCTGAGGCTTCTGCGGAGACTTCTGTGGAGACTTGGGTGGAGGCTTCTGTGGAGACCCCATATTCCCTCCTTTTTGATTTACGGATACCTTAGCAGATACATTTTTTAGTGTCGGACTTGGTGAATTTGTTTGCGGAGGTTTTGGTGCATTTTTTTGCGGAGGTTTTTTTGCATTTTTTTTATTTTGAACACCTTCTTTCGTTGTAAGAAAAGATAAACTAAAACAAATCACAAAGATACTTCCTAAAATAATCCATTGATTTTTCATATACTATATGTATTATTTTTTTAAGATGATTATTAATTCTCAATCTATAATCATCCTATTTTAATCTTCATAAATACATAAATACATGAAAAGGATAATAACACCATTTATCTCTATGAAAAAGTATACATATCATACAGTATATCATTTTTTCTGTAACAACTCAATCATTCGTAACTGTGCTTCTAAAATACTTTCTAAAATACGTCGGTGCATTTGTAATTCATCTCTTGAGACGTTGGTTTGATTGTGTGTATCTACTATTTTTGTTTCTACGATAGGTTCTATGAAGGGTTCTTGTAGTACACCGCCAATTTTCTGGTCCTCTCTGAAGAATTCATGAATTTCATTTTGTCGTTGTTGTGATTTTAGTTTTAATATACCTTCTAAATCTTCAATAGGCGTATCCTTTTCCTTAGAAAATTCAATTTTTTCAGGAGGTTTTGCCTGAAATTGACCTCTGTATTCTTCGTTGACTTCCTCAAAAGACTTTTGGGGGATAGTTTGTCCAATCATTTTACCAAGCTTAAGTTTAAATTCTTTCAATACCAACTGATTCGCCATAGCAATGTCAAGCCCTTCGTTGTTGAATTGATTAATGGTCAATTCAAACAATCCCTGTACTTGATATTGCATACCGGGCGGAACTTTATCAAATATACCTTGCTCTATACAACTCTTCCATAACGCTGTTTTATTTTGAGAACTATTCATTTCATAGTCATTGTATAAGTATTTAAATATTAATCCTCACTATTAAAATATATTCTCCTAAATTTGAATACTTCATCGTCTGATATAATTTTCTTATTAAAATAGGTTGGTGATTTTCCATTTAACATAGAAATAATAAAAAAAAGAACATACATTCCACATTCGGTGTTTCCTTTCTGGTGTTGTACGCTTTGATTATTTAATTCTTTTAGTTTGATTTGTTCTTTTAATCGTTTGATTAGTTTTTCAACTTCGTCGGGTATTTTATTATTTGCAGAATCAAAATAGTATACAAATTTTTTTTTTAAATCTATGTATAAGGTTACCCAATGAAATCCATTGCCCGTATGTTTGTCTAAATTTAGGGGAATCGCAATTTTTTTAATACCCTTGTTTAGATAATCTTGTAGGTTTATTTTACAAATCTCTTCCGTAACACACTTGTCTCCTTCTTTCGTATCAAAATCTATAGGAGAAGGTTCAATAAAGGTGAAGTCGGAATGAGTTTCTTTGTATTGTTTCAAGACATTTGAAATATCGTAATTACTTAACCATTCTTTTTCGTTTTTTTTCCAATTTTTAGGCTGAAGTATTGCAAAATTATTCTTCATAAGGCTCTGTTTTTTTTCATAATTATCTACCATTTTTAACCAACATAACTCATTTTTACATTGCTCTTGATATTCACGTAATTTTTGATAAATGGTTTCTCGGTGGCTGCTTACTATCCTTTTTGATGGATTTTTACGATTCCATTCATCCCGTAAATAAATCAAGTCACGGTCTTCGTAACAGGACTTATTTTTTTTTGATTTGCGTGGATGGCATCTAGCTCTGTGCGTGTATGTTCTCATATATATATTTTATATTTTTTTCACTTTTGAAAATAACTCTAGTATGGATTTTGATTTCGGTTTTACAAGTAGAGTTTTATCATCTTCCATGTAAGGAGGAACAGAGGTCTCTGTTGTTTTATAATTTTGTATATGGATAAGTTCATGCATTTGAGTTAAATACTGTTCAAAAGGTTCTTTGTATTTCTGGTAATGTATGTAATTTTTAGATGCATCTGGTTTAATCATTTCTTTGGTGATGCTACACACTTCTTTTTTATCAGCATCTGTTAAGACTAGAATAGCATTTTTACATACCATTCTATGATACATACACACTTATATTATTTTTTTATGTTAAGTCTTGTCATATTACCAAATACAAGAGGTTCTAATTGTCCTGGGGGTTTTCTAGATGCAATATCTTGTATGGGAGTAAATTCTTTTTGTTTTGTTGCCCCTGGTAACGTATATAAGTCACTGGTGAGTTCTGGTATATATACTGATTGACTAGACTTTTGAAGAGCCATAAACTGAGAACGTAGTTTAGATTCTACATCTACTGATTTCATATAATATTCTACAGGCGCTCTGCATCCAGGATTAAATACTTTATGTGAATATTCTTGATATGGAATAGATGGAACTTCCGTACGTAATGGTTCTTCCGCCGATAATCCGAGTGTGTATTTTGTAGAAGTAGGACGAAAATCGTACAAGGGTTTTAAGGGAGTAGACGGAAGATATCTTTTTTCTAAACGATGGTTCAACTCATCTTCATAGTCCATTAATATAGAATAGAGATAATTCTATATTCCTAATTGTATTTCTATTTAAAGTATACATCTATAATGTATTATGTGTGGAATCACTGCTTTTTTTGGAGACCATACGGTAGCGAATCTTGATACCTATTTTAAACGAGGTTCTAAAAGAGGTCCTGAACATTATACCTATGAATGTAATCAGGATGTACATCTTGGGTTTCATCGTCTTGCTATCAATGGTCTGACACGAGAATCTTCTCAACCATTACATTATAAACATTATGTAATGGTATGTAATGGTGAAATTTATAATTACAAAGAACTGATTGAACGTTTTCAGTTTACAATGAATACTCAAAGTGACTGTGAAGTCATTCTGAAATTATATGATTTGTTAAAAGAGAAGTGTATGGATGAATTAGATGGTGAATTTGCCTTCGTGATACATGATTTATCGAACAATCATATTTTTGCGGCACGTGACCCTTATGGTGTACGTCCATTGTATATCAATGAAGTACAAAACTCTTTTTGTCTATCCTCTGATTTATCTCCTATGAAATTTTTACCAATGTTAGAAGTGAAACATTTTCCTCCCGGTCATTATTCTATATTTACTCCTAATTTTTGGGGATATACAGAGAATTTGGTTCGTTACCATAGGATAGGTACACCAGCCATTTCTATGATGAATCATGTCATTCATTCAAGTGTACCTCTTATATGGAAGTCTATGGGAGATACTTCGCCTCTCTGGTTTGTCTATGCGTCTCTTTATACAGCTGTCCGCAAACGTGTGTTGAATACAGAACGACCTGTAGCATGTCTCTTGTCAGGTGGATTAGACAGTAGCCTTGTGGCGGCTATTTCTGCAAGAATATGCAAACAAGAAGGAAAACGATTAGAAACCTACAGTATTGGATTGCCTGGTTCAGAGGACTTGAAGTTTTCTTCTAAAGTAGCTGAACATATTGGAAGTAAACATACTCAATTGGTTTGTACAGAAGATACTTTCTTTGATTCTATTCCTCATGTCATCCGAGACATTGAGAGTTATGATACAACTACCGTACGAGCAAGCGTAGGAAACTGGAATATAGGAAAATATATACGCGAGAATAGTGATGCAAAAGTTGTACTCAATGGAGATGGAGCAGATGAAGTCATGGGAGGGTATCTCTATTTCCATGCGTGCCCGGATGAAACACAATTTGATACAGAATGTCGTAGATTAATAGATAACATTCACATGTTTGATGTGCTTCGTAGTGACAAGTCAATTGCATCTCATGGCTTGGAACCAAGAACACCTTATTTAGACAAAGATTTTGTGGATGCTTATCTTGCATTGCCTGCAAGCATCCGATATCACAAAGGGTATATAGAAAAACATGTGATTCGTTCTATCATAGAATGGATGGACCCCGCTTTACTCCCTCCTGACATTTTATTTCGCAAGAAAGAGGCTTTTAGCGATGGAGTGAGTAGTATGGAAAAGTCATGGTATCAGACCATCCAAGAACGAATCCCCTCTAACGTTACCTCTACCCATTATGACTTCAATGTACCTACCACTGATGAACAAAGATATTACAGAGACTTATTTTGTACATATCATAAAGATTGTGACCATCTCATACCGTATTTTTGGATGCCTCGTTTTGTAAAAGCAACCGATGCAAGTGCACGTACTTTATCTCAATACAAAGAGACGAATGCGTTGGACAAGTAGACGACTTATCTGTTGTTGATTATTTTTATTGAGATATCTTTTTTTATAAATGTATTTCGGTATCTCTTTTTTAATACGCTCTACAATGACGACTTGTTTAATCAAATGGACATAGCCTTCGCATTTAATATAACAAATATTGCTTTTATTCATGAGGGGGTGCATTTTATCGTCTACAAAACAGATGACAGAATTTTCGTGTAACAGTCCTTGTCCTATGTATAAGAGGTCGTCATAATCTTTCTGTTTGTTTTTTCGTAGTGGATGGTCCATGGTGATGATTTTATCAAATAATGGATATTCTATAACTTCGTGAATATAATCAATGACTGTTTTTACAAAAGACTCATTTTTGTTATTGCTATAGAGTAAAATACTTTTTACTTTTCCTGATTTTTTATACAGAACAAGTGATTTTAGAAAATCTATCAATAAAGGACGAAAACATTCAGGAAAGAAAGACAATACTTGATGACATGTAAATTCCCCGTGATGCATGATGTGAATGATTTGTTCAAAGAATCCTAACGTATGGTCTAAATCAAAAATAATATTCTTTTCGGTCATAAAGATTTTAACACTATAGTATAATTATATTTTATGTTAAGTATAAACGATTGTAGAGATATATTAAACTATTATCATATACCTCCGCAATCCAGTATCCGAAAATTAAAAGACGTCTCCATCTCACTCTTTCAATCCAGAATGTGTAAAAGCAATATCCCTTTCTTGTACCTCTTTAAAAGACAGTCTAAAAATTTTAGACTAACCCGTAAACAAAAGTTAACGTTTTATCTGGTCTAAAATTTGTATCAGAATCTTTTCTTGGTTTGTATTTTTCTGAAAAAGAATACATTCGTTTAATTTTAACTTGAAGAACCTGTTTCTATTCTTAAAAAGTAAAACAATCTCTTGATTGCTCATTTGAATATCTACCAAGAAGCCTCCTTGACCTAAATCCAATGTTTCCGCAGTTAAGCGAAAGAAGCGTATATAACTACCTATTCTCAGTTCATCTACTTCATCCACATATCTATATTCTCGTAATAATGTTTGGTAATGATTCATCTCTTCTTTATCCAGTACTACCTTTCGTAAGATGTGTTTTTTTCGTTCTTGTATCGTCATTGAATCCGTAATATGATATTGATTCATTTCATCAATCATTTTGTCCATTTCATTCTCCATGCTTACGATTAGAACTATCTATTTAGATACGTTGTCCATTTAATAATTCAAAAAGGAACATCCCATTTCATTTGAAGCCATAGGTTCGCCCATTCCGATACCATAATTCGTATTCATCTCTGGTAATTCTCTAGATTCTAAGGAAGTATTCATCGGCTTTTGTTGCAACTGTGGTGGAGGCATCATGGGCATCATAGGCATACTTGACATAGGCATTTCAGGAGTGCTGCACTGTTTTTTTTTGTTTGGTTTGTTTGTTTTGTTGGGCTTTTTCTTGTCGTCTTCGTCGTCCTCGTCCATACCTTCTTTCCGGATACCTATAAGAATTAAAAAACGGTCTAATAGGATTGACATTTTTTCAGATAATGTACTTTTCATACAAAGCAACAGAAAAAGTACGGGCAACACCATTTGAACCATATTTATTTTTTCATAAGGACTTTTACTGTAGGTGGGAATATAGAGAACCACTTTGTGAATCAACCAAAACACGACGAAAATAAGAAAAAGTTGAATGAGTACCTCTGTAGCAATTTCAATGGTAGATTTAGAGGGATTTTCTGGTGGAATATAGTCCTTCATTAATTTTAGAAATAATACCAAAGGTATAATGACGAGGAGGATATATTGAAACACGTTTAAGAGTTCATTTTTTTCTACCGTCGTAATTGTAGTTAAATAACTAATAAAGGAACCTGATTTACCTCCTGTCATAAGTTTATCTTCTTGTAAATCCATAATATAAATACGAAAGAAATTAAATCCGTAAATAACTTAAAACAAAACTGTTTGAAGATAGTATAATGAGTGGAGCATCCGCTTTAGCTGCTGCTAAAAGAAGACGAGCTGTACCTACAGAACCCGTACGTCCATCCAATTCTAAGGTAAATCAACCCGTCCAGTCACAGTCACAATCACAGTCCTCTACGATTAACCAGGTCCAAGTCCCTATTGCTGCTCAAAATCCATTGGCGTTGTTGTTGCAACATGAACAGAAGTTGAATGATTTAGAGAAAAATATGACTCAATTAAAGATATCGGATAAAAAGTCGGAGATATTGACTCCCGATACATTGCAGTATTTTAAAACTCAACATGAACTCATGTCTCAAGAACTACAAGAATTGAAGAAAGTCCTTATTAAAGTACAAAGTTTTTCTATGGAGACCAATCTAGATGTGCTAAAATTGAAACAGTCCATAAAGGTTATTGATTCAAATGTCCCTACCGAAAATGTAGCGGTATAATATGGTATGCTCATTTGTTGAACCAGAAAAAATAAAAGAATGGATAGAAATCTGTAAACTCATGAAAACTTTAGACAAAATGGTTTGTTTCAAGTTTACTACCACTGAGCTAACGATACAGATGATACATCCTTCTAAACGTAGTGTATTGGATATGAATTTTCCGAAAGACTGGTTCCATCAATATGATTGGACAAACACCGAGTTTTATATTTCTACTAAATCTTTATATACGATATTTTCACTTTATTCAGGTGAAAATATGATGTCTATGGAGTCAGAAAATAAATTTATGAATATCAAATTTTTTCACGAGAATCACACGAAAAACTTTTCTATTCCTTTGGATGTACACCTCCATAAACAGGTCTTGGTTGAAGAAGAAAAGGGTATACAAATTTCTATAGATTCTCTCTATTTTCATTCTCTGTGTGAAGAGTTGTATAAGTTTGGAGATATCTTAGTGTTCCATATTAGGAAAGATTTTTTCCATATGGTCTCTTATGGAAATGAAAAAATGGTGATAGAAATAAATCCTACTAAAATTGAAGTACTGTCAGAAGGTGAATATGACCAATCTTATCCACTTATTTATTTGTTGTTATTTTTGAAATTTTCGGTATTGTATCCGAAAGTCATTATTAACATTCATAAAAATCTTCATATTTCAGTCACCAAAGGATATACGTTGAACTATTTTTTAGCCCATTCTAAATCGTAAAAGTAGAAGAATAAAAAAAAGGGTCCATGTTAATGTTTAAAATAGTGATTGTCTTTATTCTTCTTGCTTTGTATGCACATCTTTATTTACATTTTATAGTGAATCCAAATAACGAATGTACTATTTTAGAGGATATAAATAAAGAAGACATTACCAATCTTGTTTATGTTAAACAACCCTTTCTTTTGGATGCTTCTCTTTTACGAACGGAATTGAATCTAAAAGATAAAGATAAAGATATCCCTAACTGTTCCAATCCTTATGGAGAGGTGTATGATATCTCCTATGTGAGTGTACCGATTTTAGAACCCTATGTTCGGTTTTCAACTAAGAGACAAGTGATGCATTTCATAAAAAAAAGGAAATGTTTGGATACGAATCACTCCTGCCGTACTTTTTATCGTTTTCATAAAGGAACCTTTCAAGTCAGTTGTATCCATCCAAAATATAAGGAACTTGTCTCCGACAAAAAACAGTTGAAGGAGCATCCGCATATGATTCGTCTAACATTACATCAAGATAGTGTTCTTTTTTTGCCTTGTTATTGGTATGTACATATCGTACCATTAGAAAAAGATAGCATGGTAGATAAGATACAGTATTTTACTCCACTCAATCAATTGGCAAATGCAATAAGTAAGATTACCCAATAAATAGACGAGGTCTTTTGTATAGATGTTCAATGAACGTAGTCCATTTTATTTAATAGGAACTATTTTTTTATTTACGGCGATTGTATTGAGTCTTGTCTCTACATTTCATATCCAAAACAACGGGGCCGATTTTTTTCCAAAGGGAGGCTATTATCATGGTAAATATATCATTGATGGGACATTCGTGGACAAATTATGTTGGTATTTCTCTCAACTCACCCATCATACTCTGTTTTTATTATTTACCTATTTTTTCATGGCTCTTATCAACATAAGGTCTGTCAAGTTTTTCAAGATTGTAGCACCTTTGGCTCTCACCATCAGTGTGTTGTATTTTTATTTTCTCTATCCAAAACAATCCTTAAAAATACATCAACTATCCTTCACCAGTTTTTTTTCTCATTTTATGATTATTTTTCTCGTCTTTGGCGAATTGATTTATATCAAGGAGTATACATTCCAAGAGACCACCAATTGTCTCGTTTTTATCATTACAGCTCTATTGTGTGTGTATATAAATTATTGTTTACGTGGAGTATGGAGCTATAATATGATTCGTTTAGATAGTTATACCGGGTGGAGAATGGTATCTGTTGCTGTCATCATGATGTATTTATTTAGTCTTATGTTTTATTTATTCAAATATGATGGTACAAACAGAGTATCTTGGAAAGATTCCGGATATTTCATGACGTGTATTGCTCAGTTGATTTTTGCATTAGGATTTACTTCTATCCATGCTTAGAATTGAATATCTTAAAATATACACTACTATATATAATGTCTCGTTCCAATTCTAGAAGAACTGCAAGAACAAATCCTTTACGTAGCTCTGCCCGGTATAATGTCAACACTCAACTCGTAGCAGCATTGGAAGAAAGTAAGAAAATGGCGAAAGAGGAAAAAAAACATAGCATACGAGAAAAAATAGCCTTACATAGGGCAGTAGAACAAAGTAAAAAAAACAAAGAACTACAAAACAGTGAAGAGTTAGCCAAAAATTTACAAGCAGTTGAGGAACAAGAGTATCGTAATCAGTTACAAAGAGAACAGAATAATTTTAAACTAGCAAGGTCACTTCAGAAGGGTAATTCTGTAAAAAAAAATGCGGACCTTGCTAAGCGATTACAACTCAAATATAATATACAACATGCAAAGAGATTAGCTGCGAAACAATCAAAAAGAACACCTGTTTCCGAAGAAGAGTCCAAAGAAAGTGAACCACCTCCACCAAGATATGTCGCGAATCCAATACCTTTCCGTCTGAAACGGACCAGGTCTAAAAGTATTGCTATACCTAAGGTCTTGTCAAAGTCATTGTCAAGGTCCAGGTCAAGACCAACAACAAAATCAAAATCAAAAACAGTAAAATGGTGGCCATTTTAAGGAATAAATGCATAGAAAGTAGAAAAAAAACTGATAAGGTGTAGACAGCCGTGACAGAAAAGGTGTTCATTGCAACACCATTCTTTCATCGCAAAATAATGACTAACGCAAAAAGAAAGTACCAGAGCAAGTATACATACTAAAAAACTTAATTTGAACTTGTAGAAGATTACGTATGACACAAAACAAACGATTGTACTTTTCGCAACAAGTGCATCTATTTTATGAATGATAGAACCTTTGATTGGATTGTTCCAAAACAATTGTGAACATATCATCACCAAAAGAAGAAGAAATGCTAATAGATATTCTATAGGATGTAGTTTCTTACGACTCATGTTGTATAGGAAATAGTAAAGGGTGAAAAATAATAATTGAATCGTAAAACGAAGATAGTGATGGTTTGTATTCATATTAACATGTCTATATTGTATGTACGTAAAGTTGACGAACTTATTTCTGTAAAATTGAATAGTGTGTTATATCTTATTCTATTTTAAAGATGTCTCAACTCATGACCGTATCGGTCTATCGGCCAGAATACAATCCCGAGACAAAACAATACGAAGACTATAATCCAATTCCTGCGCGGGTGAAAGGGTTCCACTATCGTTGTTTGTGTACACATGTCCATAAAACATTTACTAAATCTTCTGAATTTACCCTCCATTTTAAGTCAAAATCACATCGCGATTATGTGAGTCATTACGAAATCAATACGAAAGATTTGACAGATGCCCATGAACGGATTAAACAACTTCAAATCAAGTTAGAATTGAAACATCATGAAGTGTTACGTTTAGAACGAGCCTTGCATTTATCCAAATCCGTATAACTGGATACGCAACTATCATTCACAAGTATGATAATTTCAAATGAATATAAAAAAAGAATTAGACTAAAGATAGATGGCACAGGTACTAGAAAGTCTTCTTCATTCTTCTACACCTATTCGTGTAGAAAAGAACCATATTTATTTTTATGCCGAAGTAGACCGTGATACAATACGCGAGCTCATTGAAGGAATTCGTACCGCTGAGGAATTTTGTCTCAAGACAAAACGTCAAATGAATTTGAAAAAGGTGCCTATCTATTTGCATATCAACTCCTATGGTGGATGTATTTTTTCTGCGTTGAATGCGATTGACTATATTGAAGCATGTAGCGTCCCTGTGTATACCATTATTGAAGGTTCTACAGCATCTGCCGGAACACTCATTAGTGTTTGTGGAAAAAAAAGATTCATTCGTCCAAATGCACACATGTTAATTCATCAGTTGTCTTCGGAATGTTGGGGAAAGATGAGTGAAATTGAAGACGAGGTTTCTAATTTGAAAGCCATTATGGTAAAGCTCAAGAATATTTACAAGGAACATACCACCATTCCAAAGAACGAACTAAAACGACTTTTGAAACACGACCTTTGGTTGAATTCAGAACAATGCTTGGAATATGGATTGGTAGATGAAGTATGGACAAATTAATAATTGATTGAAAACAATAATATATATCTATTGATAAAAATGGAACCCATTCCATGCGTATTAGATACCCGCCAGACCTTTGGTAAATGCAAGCATAAATTCTTGTATCGTTGTTATCCAGATGATCAATCCGAGCCTATACTTGTTCCCTATGAAATACCTCATCATTTTCAAAAAAAACGTAGTTCTTATTATGTATTGGTTTCAGATGGAAAACTGATACATAACATAGGAGAAGTAGATGTACCTTCTCACTATTACGAATACTTATTGCATTGTAAAAAGCTAAATGTGTCTCAGCGTAATTTCAATCAAGTTGTGTTGTCTAAATTAGCATCGTTTACATTGGATGCCTTACCTTTTCGTAATGCAAAAGTATTTACGATTGATGGAGAAAGTAGTATTGATTTGGACGATGGATTTAGCATAGATGACGAAAAAGTATCCATCTACATCTCCTGTGTGCCGTATGTGATTAACCAGCTAGGTGTTTGGGAATACATGTCTTCGCGTATCAGTACAATCTATTTTCCAGACAAGAGGCATACGATGTTACCTGGATTTCTGTCTACCTTATGTTCACTCAACGAAGGTACCGTTCGTGCATGTTTGGTATTGGACCTATTCAAGGATGGAACCAACAAGTGGTCTATTTGTTCTGTCAAGATTCATAAAAATTATACCTATGAAAATGTAAATGGACCCGACTACGAAGCCTTGTTAAAAGAAAGTGGTGTGAGCGATAGTCATCAAGTGGTACATAACTACATGACTGTGTTCAATACCACGGCTGGGTCTATCTTGGACAAAGGTATCTATTTGAAGATACATACACCTGACAATTTGCCGGCGGAATGGCTGCCTGTTTATTTCAATCAGTATTCGTATTACGATACTACAGGTAGCTATGCTCAAACGACGTCTCCCATACGACGGCTGGTGGATATTCTCAACATGATGCAACTGACGAGGCATTTAGGTATCTGTGATTATTACGACAACGGATTTCATGACCATTGGTATTCTAAACTAGAGAGTATCAATACAACCTATCGTACCATTCGCAAAGCTCAAAATACAGCAAAGCTATTGGACAAGTTTGAACAAAATAACCATCAAGTATTCGAAGGTATCGTATGGGACCAAAAAGTCTATTTGAAAGAACTTGGACTCATGATTCCTTTTCAAAATGAATTGAAAGAATACACACGTCATTCCTTTCAGATTTACGTATTCCACGATGAAGCACGCCTCCGAAGAAAGATTCGTATTCAAAAGGTAGAATAAATTATTTGTTGTTTTAATTTCTATAGATAGAATGTATAATGAGTTTTTTTCCGGTACACTCAGGGTTTGACTGGGGTCATCACGGATACGACCACGGATACGGACATGGACACGGAAATATTGTGAATAACTTGGTTGTTCGGGTGGACGACGATAGGTATGGTAGATATTACGATGGCCCTTATTGGGGTGGTCGTTGTAGGCGTCACCGGAGTCGGTGTCGGAGTCGGGATAGTGACTCTAGTCGTAGTAGCCGCAGCAGCCGTGGCTCTAGACGAAGCTAAAGATACAATGAATCATGTGTACAAATAAATTTCATCAGTTTGTCAGTTCCTTCGCG
>Ga0164295_10001995_pt1 | contig 16979 bp, 4 predicted proteins | sample GEODES006metaG_FD_111798 | JGI IMG/M metagenome (GOLD analysis project Ga0164295, IMG submission 111798) | Oligotrophic lake water microbial communities from Sparkling Lake, Wisconsin, USA - GEODES006 metaG | ecosystem: Environmental > Aquatic > Freshwater > Lake | place: USA: Sparkling Lake... | reverse complement strand
GGATCCAAGAAACATCTCTATAAACTTGCATTATATCCCGCATCGGAGATGCGGGATAGTTATCCGGTACCGCGTAGGTTTTTGAGGCGCTCTGCGACGAAAAAACCTCGTAGTTATATGGTACAACGTAGGTTTTTGAGGCGCTCTGCGACGAAAAAACCTCGTCAAAAACCTCGTTAGGCAACCACCGCATCCATATTCCGTTTCGCCAGCAATGCATGTTTCTTGGCCGGCCGGAAATACCTTGGCATTTTTTCATTAAAGTCGCGCGTGATCATATCCCCGATATCTTTGACCACCATGATATCTTTCAAGACATCCTTCAGTTTTACTTCCTGGAAAAAACAAGTGTAGCACCATTTATGGATTCCATCGGGCCATTTGGTAAGATGGAAACCAGCCATCTCGGCAAATTGGTCGTCGCCACGATCAATCTCTTCAAACATGGCGTCGATATAGGGATTCAAATCAAACGTAGTAAATATCCATACTAAGTACGCCGTAAGGGGGAAGATCAAGTACAAGATGTAACAGAGTAAGGTAATCGGATGAAAAATGAAACATCCGCCGAAGGCAGTGGTAATCCAAAAACTCAAAATGCACTTCCAATACTTGACAATCACTTTTACAATGGCCACGATAAGAAGAATCATGTCTTTGATACCTAAATACCCGGATTTGCCCAAAGCGCCGACGGTTTCGCCCAACGCGGTTCCTCCGTTGGACAACATCCCGAATACCTTGTCGAATCGGGTGGGTATTTTAATGATGGTCAAGAGAATTTGAATCAAACTTGGGATGAGTCCGCGGTCTTTGGACCTTTTCAATTCTTGGGCTTTGTAACGAGTTTCATTCACTACATCCGATAAATCGCCAACGTCTGGGACGGGGATGGCATCGATGGATTTGTCGATTGCGTCAGTAGCCGAATCAATCGCATTTAGGGCATCGGTCATGGAGTCATCGGCAGACGTGTTCCAAGAGCTGCCAGATGCGTAGGTACCAAAATCGCTAGACTTCATGGAAACTATGGCGCGCAATCCGGTGAGAGCATCGTCGAATTCATTGGGGGGAGGCGAACCCGGACGCTGGTAATGGGGAATCATTGTTACTATATTCGCAGATTTGTCGTGTTTATGATGGGACGCCGGACACCCAGTATCGGTAAAAAACTCATACCGATTCAAACCCACTTAAACGTCTCCCCCTATACTTCCCCATAGAATCATGTCTCTCGAAAACCTTTTCCAGCGATCCACCGAAATGGCCAAAACCCTCAAAAATGTGTCGAACGATGATTTAGGAATTCTTTACGGAAATTACAAGCAGGCTACTTTGGGCGACAACACACACGACGCCCCCTTCTTCCTGCAATTCGAAGCCACCGCCAAATGGTCTGCCTGGATGGCCTGTAAGGGAAAAACCAAGGAAGAAGCCATGAAAACGTATATAATCAAGACGGACGATTTGTTTCGTCGCGAAAACTCCATCTCTAGCCACCCATAATTCGCAAAAACCTGAATACTTTGTATACATGGTGTCGAATAAAAAGTGCGTACCAGGAGTCATTTGTTTCGAAAACATGACTCTTTTTCTCTTTTTCGTGATTGGAATGAGTGTAGTGTACTTGTACTATATACAATTTTCTCCGTCACAAGGGAAAGGATATATCCACGTCCAATCCCCTCCTCCTCCTCCGATCCGCTACGACCCCGCTCTCGTCTTCGACCCTCCTCTCAAGACACTCGACATGCGGGGCGGAATACCCGTCAACATAGAGACAAGTTCGTACAATACGTCTTACCAGCAGGTGGGCATCCTGACGAAACATGGCGCGAGAGAGCCCACGATTCTCGCCTTGATGGGGCGGTATTATGGCCGAGACAAATGGCAGTATTATACCGTCTCGAGTACACCCGGATTATTCAATCGCTTGCCGATTCGGGTGAATGGCAAGAATTGTACTGGCGAATATGGGTGCGAAGGGCTGTCGACGGGGGACACGGCCTATGTGGAAGGCTACGACGAAACCTTTAGGGTAACCATTTATGAGAATGCGCGGATGAACTATATCCCGTATTAGTATGTAAGGAATGACGTCTGCTGTATACTATAATTATCCTGCCATCCGCATACAAGGCGTAAGTAAAGAAAATAAGGGGGTAATTTCGTACACTCCGCCAAGCGAGTATGCAGTCAATATATCCTACCATACGTTCGACTATATATTGTCGGGGATTTGCTTGTATAAGGCCGATACAACTCACTATTTGATTTTGCAAAACAAGAATACTGTTACGTCAAACGCCAGTAATCTGTACATCTATTTGGTAATCAAATTAGATGAGGGAGACTCGTCTAACGATATAAATACGATCCTGAATCAGTTGCAGAATGCAACTGCATCTGAAGTTTCATGTGATAACTTGAACGCGGTGTTGCATACTAATTCCATAGGCGTCGCGAACATTTGTCCGAATACAAATACCAGTCAAGATGGGTATATTGTTCATTTTGCAAATTCAATCAAGGTTAAAAACTTGTCAGGTAGTACTAGCGCATTTGCAACGAGCAATGACTGGATTGGTAATATTACACCTGGAAATTCGACTCCGATTAACTGGACCAACGAGAATTTGGACTGGACATTTCAATGTTCTTATAGCGACGACAATGGGTCTGGTACGAAGAATGAAAAGGCCGTGAATGCCGATCCCATGCACGACATTGTCACCATCATGGTGTTGCTCATGGTTGCGAGCGGGATTTATGTTGCGATGCCCGTTATTTACGCGCAAGGAATTCTTGGGATGTATGCAGATGCAGATACGGATCCGATGTATTTAAAAGCTTTGGATTTCATTTGGTCCTTGAATGGGTTTTTATGGGGGCTGCTCTTTGTGATTGCCGCCATTGTAAAGAAACACAATTCGTACTATTTTATGTCGTTGATGGTATTCTTGATCTTGTTTGTTTGCAAAACATGGATAGGCGACAACGTGGGCGATTTGTATGGTAAGAGCGAGGAGAATAAACCAAAGATAATTAAAAAAATAACTGAGTTGACTGGTAGGAAAAATGTACAAATCGAACCAGTGTATCCGAATATACTAAATTATGGACATCCATTCTTTTTGATGGAGTTTGTTGCATTTGTGTTTTTCATTATTTCTGCGGTGTATGCTGGCGTGGACGCCAGCAAATTCAATTATTTTGCTTATACGTTCATGGGGCTAATTATTGCGGCCACGGGTTTTTTCAATGGTATTCCGTTTATTCGTCCCTGGAACACCCCAGGATTGTTATTTTTAGCCTTGGGCGTAATCGTCATTGCCGTCGGGTGTGGAATACAAGGCGGAAAAAACAAGGGTCTAGACGACATTCCGATCTCCTCCAAAGAATGAGACCAACGAAAACATATGTATATCGATATACCTATGTTTCTTATTTATAACATAGCAGTTATTGTTTTGAATTGGCTGGGCAAAGAAGGCAATGATTGTCCCACATCGTTCACCGCTACCAACGCAAACGTGTAGCTCGTATTTGGGGTGAGCCCCGTGACGGTAAAGACGTTGTTCGGCGTTAGACCCACATCTATGTACGTGGTCGCTCCATTCAGCGCGTATTTATACGACGTAATATCGCCACCATTCAACGCCGTGGGTGGAGAAAATGCTACGGTGGCCGACGTGGTTGTCGGCGTTATTTTTACAATCGTAGGCTTCGCCGGCACAGCATGAATCGGTTTCACCTGCAACATGTTCGACGCAACACTGGTTCCAACTCCGTTCACTGCGTACAAACGAATGTTGTACGACACGTCGTTCACAAGACCCGTGATCGTAATTTTGCCAGACGCGTCTAGAGCAGGCACATCTTGCAAGACAAGCCCCGAAACGTCGGTGGAATACTTGTATCCAATGATGGCCGAATTGTTGGTCTTGGCCGGTGGCGTGAAGTTCACTCTAGCGCTCGCGTTCCAAGGCGTTATGGACGTAATCACGGGCGCCGAAGGCGCCGCGTATACGATGAATACGGTCAAAGGGGTCGAGGGAGGCGAGTTGCCAGCTGGCGTGCCAGCATAAAGTCGCAGGTTAAACGAGACGTCGTTTTGCAACCCGGAAATCCGGAGGGGATTGGCGCTTGAATCCAAATTGATAATGTCGCCGCCATTGATGGAATACTTGTACGTCGTGATGGGTGCGTTACTTTCTACCGGCGCTTTGTAAGCCAAATTAATGGTGCCACTGGCGACAAACGTCGCGACGAGACCCGTAGGTCCTGCGGCGGGAGGACGATAATATGGCATGAACGTTTTTGGCGCAGACAAGGGCGAAATACCCGCCGGCGTCTTCGCCACCAACGCCATGTTATACGAGAGATCGTTCGTTAGGCCAGTCAGCGTGGCAGAAATCGCCGTGGAAGCAAGCGCCGTGTAGCTCAAGTCGTAATAGGTGTAGCTGCCGTCGAAAAACACGTAGCCCGAACTGTTCGCCGGTGTACCGTAAAACGTGTACCAATAACTGGTGATGGGCGCGTTGGTCGACGTTGTTATTGCGGGCTTCGTAAAGGAGAACGACGCCGTGTTGTTACCCACCAAGACATTGCCCGTGATGACGGGTGCCGTCGTGGGCGGCAACCAGGGGTACGCTTTCGCAAATACTGCAGTCGAAGGACTCGCCGAAGCACCCGCTGCATTCACCGCCACCAACTGAATGCTATGGGGGAAATTGTTGGACACGTCGTGAATGACAAAGGAAAGATCGGTCGTACTTGCGTCGATAAACGTCGTCGAACCATTCAACGCGTACTTGTACGTGAGAACGGGGTAGTTATCCGAGAATTGGGGGGGCTTATACGTGACGGGGGTCGGGGGCTTATACTTGACGGTAAGGGTCTGGTAACTCGCAACTAAGGTAACGCCCGTGGGGGCAAGAGGCGGTACAAACACGTATTGGGTCTCTTTGGACGGCTTCGAAGAAACCGAGTCACCGGCTAAGTTGCAAGCTATAACCGACACGATGTACTTCACGTTGTTAGATACGGGGATAGTGAATTTCGGGCTCGTGCCGGCGTACACGAACGGGGCCCAGTTGAGAGAGTACTTGTAGCCCGTGATCGGGTAGCTATTGGTCGCGCCGACGGGGTTAACCACTTTCGGCGGCGTCACGACTACATTTAGGAGTTCGAACGATGGAGTCACGGTAGGGGCGTCCGGTTGAAGAGGAGGATTAAAGTACCATATCGGGATATTCGGGGGAGTAAGAAGGGAAGACTTCGAGGGTTTACTCCGACCCGCCGCATTGACGGCCGCAACATTCACAATGTATTTTATGTTGTTCAAGATCGGCACAGAGAAACGGTGAACCCCGCTTCCGTCCACGGTGATACCACTTGCATCCGTCCATGTATTTGTAGATGGATCTGTATTGAGATGGTATTGGTACTTGGTAATCGGGTTGCCGTTATCGATCGGACTGTTTTTTAGTCCTTTGGGTAAAAAGGAGACGAATAGTTGTCCAAACGAGGCGTCGACCGTGGGAGGGGTAGCCATTTCGAGGGGCGCTCCGTAAGGCAATACCGGGCCAACCGAGTTCGAATACGCCGAGGAACCGTTTTTATTCTTGGTAACCAAGACCGGGTGGTACATGGTACCGTTGGTCATCGAGATGATTGTGACTGGACTTGATAAACCAGCGCCCTTAAGAAATACAATGTCAATAGGCTTCGATGAGTTTCCACACAGGTCTACCCAAGCATACCCCGTGATCGGACTGCCATTCGTAATTGTAGACGCACTGAAATCGATAATAAATTTACCGTCTCCCCTCGTGATACTATTGATCGTGGGTGGGAAAGGTACACCAGGAGTAATCGTCTTGCTGACGGAACTGAGGGACATACCTGCCGCATTGCTGGCGTAGAGGGAGAACGTAATTGCTTTACCGTTCGTTAATCCGCGTATCGTGAGAGGCGACGTTAAATTACCCGAGAAATCGGTCAGGAGACTTCCTATGACATAAGATATTCTCGTTATTGGCGAACCGTTATTGTTAATAGTAAAATATACATCCACACAAGCATCGCCAGGCAAGACTTGGGTAATAACCGGGGCAAAGGGTGTGCCGAACGGCATGATGGGACCGACTTCATTGGACGCCTGCGATAACCCCGCCGTGTTGGCCGCCTTGAGACGCACTGTATAATTCACCGAGTTGGGAATGGGGTACAACACGATGGGCGACGCATCTTGCATGGTGTATTTGTAGGTGGATCCGTCAAAAGAATACATGTAGTACTGGATGGGTGCACCATTTAGCACTCCGTTGCTGAAATCAATCACCAATTTCTGGTCGCCTGGCGTAACGCGGTTAATTACGACTGCACTCGGCACATTCGCCGGGACAAACGTGGCCGACTTTGTAGAGGCGGAAACGCCCGCGTTCGACACGGATTTCAAAAAGACGGCATAGGCGTTGCCATTGACGAGACCCGTAATCGTGACGGTGTTGCCCAAAGTATTTACCGTAGTCCAAGAATTGTTGTCGATCGACCATTCGTATCCGAGGATGGTGGCGCCATTTGCGGGGTTATTTTGGACGGTGAATGTTACTTGCTGGTTGCCGGGAACGATCGACAGGATGGTGGGCGCAGCGGGGATCGTGTAGGGGGTGAACATGGAAGATAAATTGGACACGGGAGAGTCGCCGATTGCGTTATAGGCTTTGACCAAGACGACATACGAGGTGGCGTTAGTGAGACCCGGGACCAAGAAGGTGGTACTGGGGTCGCTTACGGTGGTATAGTTGATGCCGTTGAGAGACCATTTGTAACCGAGGATGGGTTTGCCGTTGGTAGCGCCATTTGTAATAGTGACGGAGGCGGAAGCATTTCCTGCCACGACACTGGTAATCGTGGGCGCAGCGGGGGGCGTGCAGGGAGTGAAAAAGGAGGATACGTTGGAATCGGCGGAAGTACCGAGTGCACTGACGGCTTGGACCACGACGGGATACCAGGTGTTGTTGTTGATACCCGTGATCACCAGGGGTTTGGTCGTCGAGTTCACGGTGGTGTACGTTGAGCCATTGATGGAGTATCTGTAGCCGGTAATGGGGGATCCGTTCGTCGATCCGTCGGTAATGTAGATCATCGCGGAGGCATCGTATCCGACGGCGCTCGTGATGGTGGGAGGAGAAGGCGCCTTGAAGGGAGTGTGGAAAATAGACGCATTCGAATCGGCGGAAGTACCGTAGGCATTGATGGCCTGGATCACCACGGGGTAACAGGTGTTGTTGTTAATACCGGTAATGACGATTGGTTTCGCGTTTCCTACGGTCGTGTACGTTAAGCCGTCGACAGAGTATCTGTAACCGGTAATGGCTCCGCCATTGTTGGATCCGTCGGTAATGTTCACGCTGACGGTGCCGTTTCCTTCGGTAATGCTCGTGATGATGGGCGGTTCTGGAGCGGAAAGGGCAGAGTATATGGAAGACACATTGGAATTGGCGGAAGTACCGAGTTCATTGACGGCCTGGACCACGACGGGATACCAAGTACGGTTGCTGAGACCGGTAATGACGATTGGTTTCGTGTTTCCTACGGTCGTGTACGTGGAGCCGTCGATGGAGTACTTGTAACCCGTGATGGCAGACCCGTTGTTGGAGCCGTCGGTAATGTTGATCGTCGCGGAGCCATTGCCTCCAACCACGCTGGTAATGGTCGGCGGATTTGGCGCAGCAGCAGGAATGCCCGTAATCGTCTGCCCCGAGAACGGCGAGTTGCCTTGCGAGTTATACGCCTGGAGAGCGAACGAATAGTTGGTGCCATTCGTCAAATTCTGTATAAGGATCGGTGTCGTCGTTTCTCGTGCGTATTGCGTTATGGAAATACCGGTGGATACGTTGGTCACCTTGTAAATATAACCCAAGGTGGGCGGGCAGTACAATTGCGCAGATCCGTCTACAAAAGTGAGAGACGCAGATCCGTTGCCCATGGTTATGCCGGTTACAACCGGGTCCAAGGGAGCGTTTAGTGGCACGACCTGGAAAGCGGAAGATCCGGCAGAATAACCCGCCGCGTTCTGCGCATACACCTGGATCGAGTAGATTTGGTCGACGGCGAGGGAGGGAATGGAGAAAGAGGGCAGAGAACAGGCGACGTAGGATCCGCTATTCAAGGTATACGCGTATCCCGTGATGGCATTGCCTCCGTCATACGTGGGAGCGCTGAACAAGACACTCATTTGACCGTTTGAAAATGACGCGTAGTTAATGTCGGGGGGATTCGGCACATTTCGCGGAATCCCAGCAACCGACAATGCAGAAACCGCCGAGTTACCTGCCGGATTGACCGCCATCATGCTGATCTGGTAAGACTGGCCGTTGGTGAGTCCGGAAATCGTAAAGGGATTGCCCGACGCACTAATGGACGTGTAGTTGACCCGGTCATACGAGTAATAGTAACTTGTGACGGCGGAGCCTCCATTGTTGGCAGGTGCGGTGTAGCTGACCTGGAGGGTTCTGTTGCCGGGAACAATCGAGCCCAACGTCGGGGTACCGGGGACGGTGAAGGGAGCGGTCGGACTACTTGTGGCCGCGGTCGACACGCCGACCGCCGAAACGGCTTGCAACAAGACGGTATACAACGTGCCGTTGGTGAGCCCGGAAATCACAAAGGGATTGCCTGATCCACAAGAGATGTAAGTAGACCCGCTATTGATGGAGTACTTGTAGCCTGTGATGGCGGAGCCGCCGTTACTTGCGGGTGCCGAATAGGATACGCTGAGTGATTGGTTGCCGCCACTAACACTATTGATGGTCGGTGCGCCAGGGACGGTAACAGGAATGGCGATTATGGCATTGGACGCGAGCGAGTTACCAGACGAATTGACGGCTTTTACGACCACCGAATAGGAATTCCCGTTGGTAAGACCCGTAATCAAGGCCGTCGTGCTCGTGCTTGCAAGAGATGTGTATATGGTCCCCCCATCCGTGGAATAATAATAGTTGCTAATAGCGGTACCGCCGTTCGCGGGAGCCGTGTAATTCGCGGTGAGAGTGCCATTTCCGGGAACCACGGTATTCAGGACCGGCGCACTGGGAACGCCCGCAACAAGAGTGACTGCGGTAGTACCGGTAGCCGTCGAGTCGCCAATTGAGTTGACCGCTTTCAAAGACACTTGGTACGCGGCGCCGTTGGTAAGACCGGTAATGACAATGGGACCTGAAGGCTGGGCTACATAGGTATACGCGCCGCTCGTCACCGTGGCATATTTGTACCCAGTGATGGCCGAGCCACCGTTCGCGGGAACCGTGAAACTGACCGTGATTTGGTTGGAAGCGGCCACGCAACTGATACCGGTGGGTACGCCAGGAACGCTAGCTACAAGTATGGCAGCGCTCGTGGCATACGCGGTGGAAACCCCTGCGGCATTCGCGGATTTCAATAACACGGTATACGTGGTTCCGTTGGTAAGACCCGTAATGGTATAGGTGGTGGCGGCGGAACCGGTACTGACAAAGGTGGTGCCTCCATTGATGGAGTAATAATAGCAAGTGATGGCCGATCCATTGGTGACGGGGGCACTGAACGTGAGGGCGATGGACGCATTTCCTCCCGAGGCAGTCAAAATGGTGGGGGCGCCGGGCAAAGAATAGGGGACCACTGCACTCGACGCAGTAACGGCGGTCGAGTCTCCGTTCAAATTGGTGGCCTTGAATTGGAGTGTATAACTATTTCCCAGGGTAAAGGCAGAGTTGGGAATGCTGAAACGGCTAGACGTGCTGGTGGTAGTCGTATTTTGGATTAATTTCACTTTGTACACAGGTGACGACAACGTTGCATTATAGTTTACCATATAAAGGTTATTACTCGGATCGAAATCCACCCCCATACTTGCCAATGCGGGTACACCTACCATATTTACAAATGGGGTAAAAGTGATTCCATTCCAATACGAAATATGTGTCTCCTCTGTTACTAACGATGCAACCAAAATGAGTCCATCATTCGATAGTTTCAGCGCCCTTTGAGCCGCAGGAAACAAATAGAGTGGCGTTCCCGGATTGAAACCAGAACCATTCCATACTGTGTAACTGATACCGGCAGCATTAGCAGACGTCGGATACACAATTAATGTGCCGTCCGAATTGATCGCCATACCCATACCCAAACCATAAGTGGTTACTACATCATTGTTTGCTTTGATAAAGGGGCCATAGTTTTGTGACGCGTCGATCCATTTTGCATATAATAAGGAATTGCCACTGTAATCGATGGTCGCAATAGTGGTTCCATCTTGACTCATGCACACTGATCCAGGAAATTTATAATTGTTGTTCGTATCCAGGGTTCTTATCGGCGTAGAAAAAGCGTTCGTAAAGGTGTAGCACGCAGTCGAGGCTATACCAGTGCAAACAAACCTAGTACCTGCACCATTCATGGCAAACCCAAAACTTGAATTATTCATGCCATTCATGGAAAACCCAGAAACTTGGGTCGGAGTACCCCAACTGGTACCGGTATAAGAAGATGTGTAGAGATTTCCATATAAACCCGCAATGTACATAGTGGTTCCCGATGCATCCAGGCAAAGGCGTCCAACCTGAAGCAATGTTGTTGTGTTCGGAATCGCAACGGAAGAAGAATCAAACGTGATGCCCGTTCCGACCGTTTGACTCGGCGCGGCTTGAAACGTGGACCCGTTGTCGATGGAATACTTGTATCCAGACAAGGCCGCACTTCCGGTATAGGTCGGCGCGGTAAGAGACGCTACGACTTTATCCCTTGTGGCAAACACATTATTTATGGTGGGAGCATCGGGTGCAATAAAAGGGACAATGGCGTTTGGTGCAATGACGGCGTTCGATTCCCCGGTAGAAGTGGTCGACTTGACCTGGAGGATATACGACGTTCCCTGGGTAAATTCGGAATTTGGGATGGTAAATGGACCCAGTAGATTGTTCGTACTGGTATTTTGCGTAATGACGTATTTGTAGATGGTTCCAATACTCGTTGCTCCAGTACTATAAATGTGATACAAGTTGTTGCTGTTGTCCATTACGCAGTCCCAAGCGGGGGTAGAGGTAGTAACGGGCGTTCCCAAGGATCGGAACTGCGAAAAGGCGGTACCGTTCCAATAGGATACAAAAAAACCCGTATTGTAGGTAGTCGCAAACAACATCAATCCATCCGGAGAAAACCGAAGACCCAATACTTGTTGCGTGACGGAGTAAGTAGAAGCCGGGTATGCAGGTATCGTGGTTCCCGAATTGTAACCGGTTCCATTCCAAACCGCGTAGGTGACGTTCCACCCGGTAGATCCGGTAGCATAAGCAATCATGTTGCCGTTTGGAGTAATGGCTGCGATGGGGGAGTTCGCAGGATCTGAGTTGGCCTTAACGAAGGGTCCATAGTTCTGCGATGCATCAATCCAATTTGCGTAATACGGACATTCATCGCATGCACAAATACGTGATCCGTCTAGTGTCATGGAAATGCCGAAAAACGTATGACTGTTGTACGAAGGGTCCAACGTTCGGATTGGCGCGGAAAACGCGTTTGTGAAGAAGTAGCATCCTTTGTTGATATTAGATACGGCGACAAAGCGGGTCGCGGCGCCGTTCATGGCAAACCCAAACAAGCTAAATGAGCTGGACACAATCGTAAAACTGGGGATCGCCGTCGGGACAGACCACGTACCTCCACTTACCGTAGAAGTCAACAATGTACCGTTGTTTTGCGGAATGTACAGTTTGGTTCCTGTACCGTTTATGCCCATACGCGACATGGAAGTGCTTGTTCCGGTGATAACCGTGGAATATGCCGAATTGGTTACACTGGTGACATAGGCTTGACCCGACAAATTTTGATACGTGGCACCGGCGTCCTTAGACCACCTGTATCCGGTCAATGGCGAAATCCCTGTATATTCCGGCGCAGTAAGGACCATGGAAATTTGACCCGAGGTAGCGGTGACGCTGTTGATGGTGGGGGCATCGGGAACGGAATAGATGGCAACCGAGTTTGGTGCAATGACGGCGCTCGAGTCTCCGGATAAATTGGATGCTTTGAATTGGAGGGTATAGTTCGTTCCCAGGGTGAACTGAGACATGGGAAGAGTAAAGTTTTCAAGATTATTGTTCGCCACCCTTTTAATGAGTTTAAATTTGTAGATACCGTCTTGACCATAGTTGGCAATGTACACATTATTGTTGGAATCCAAATCAATTCCCCATGAATTGACCGCCTGATTGATGTAAGCCCCCATTTGGACAAATGGGGTAAATGCAGTGCCATTCCAATACGAAGCAAACAATCCACTTTTGATAGTACATGCCAACAACATTAGGCCATCGTTTGAGAATTTCATTCCTACTGCAGGAAATGGCAAATTGGTACCACTCGGGTTGGTTAGTAGAACTTGCGTTCCCGCATTGAATCTCGTTCCATTCCACACAGCGTATTTGATGTTGGTAGCCCCGTCCGTAGGATAAGCAATCAACGTGCCGTCGGCATTTACCGCCACAGCATTGCCAGCAGTGGAAACCACGTCGTTGTTTGCCTTGATAAAGGAGCCAAAGTTGTTGGCTGCATCGCTCCATTTTGCGTACAATACGGAGCGACCACTGGTATCGCATGCAGCAATGGTGGTTCCGTCTTGACTCATGGAAAGAGACCCGTTAAACATATAACTATTGTACGTATCCAGGGTTCTTACCGGGGTAGAAAAGGCGTTTGTAAACATGTAACACTTGCTGGTGGATACAGCCGAGGAAACAAACCGGGTACCAGCGCCGTTCATGGCAAATCCATAACACGCCCCATTCATGGTGAATGAGGGTCTTAGTGTCAAATTGCTCCAACTGGTACCATTATAAGAGGAAGTGTAGAGATTTCCATCAATGTTCGATACGTACATCGTGGTTCCCGCCGTATTGATAGCAAGACGCATCATGTTACCCAACATTGCACCGGCCGCTGGAATCGCCATAGAGGAAGAATCAAATGTGACTCCGGTGGTTACAGCAGAAGTTGGAGTGGGTTGAAACGTGAGACCGTTGTCATTCGACCACTTGAATCCGGTGAATGCCGACGTCCCTGTATAGGTCGGTACATTCAGGGATGCTTTTACTTGGCCAGATACCACTGACACGCTGTTGATGGTGGGGGGATCGGGAACGGAATAGATGGCAACCGGGTTTGTCGCAAACACGGCACTCGAGTCTCCGTATATATTGGATGCTTTGAAACCGAGTGTATACAACGTTCCCAGTGTAAACATATCCATAGGAAGGGTAAAGTTTCCAAGAGAGTTGGCTATCGTGGTTTCGATTAATTTAAATTTGTAGATGCCTTCTTGGCCATAGTTGGAAATGTACAAATTATTGTTGGGATCCAAATCAATTCCCCATGAATTGACCGCCGGATTGATGTAAGACCCCATTTGGACAAATGGCGTAAATGCAGTACCATTCCAATACGAGGCAAACACCCCACTGTTGATAGTACATGCCAACAACATTAGACCATCGTTCGATATTTTCATTCCTACTGCAGCATACGGCAAATTGGTACCACTCGGGTTGGTGAGCAGAACTTGCTTCCCCTCATTGAAACCCGTTCCATTCCAGACAGCGTATTTGATGTTGGTCGCAGCAGTATTGGATGGGTATGCAATCAACTTGCCATCCGCACTGATGGCCACACCATTGCCAGCAGTGGCAACCGAGTCGCTGTTTGCTTTGATAAAGGGGCCAAAGTTTTCGTCTGCATCGCTCCATTTTGCATACAATACGGAACGACCACTTATATCCGTAGCAACAATGGTCGATCCATCTTGACTCATGGACAATCCGCCCACAAAATTATAACCATTGTTCGTATCCAGGGTTCTTACCATTGGTGAAAACGCGTCGGTAAAGGTGTAACAAGCGCTCGTGGATGTAGTCGAGGAAACAAACCGAGTACCCGCGGCGTTCATGGCAAATCCATAACTCGAATTATTCATGGTGAATCCATTTACAAGTGACAAATCGGTCCAACTGGTACCATTGTAAGAGGACGTGTAGAGATTCCCATTAATGTTCGTTACGTACATCTTGTTTCCCGCCGCATTCAAGGCAAGACGCATCATACTCGTCAATGACCCGGCCGCCGAAATCGCCAAAGAGGAAGAATCAAAGGTGACACTGGTTGCGACGGAGGTAGTGGGAGCGACTTGATACGTGAGACCGTTGTCAACGGACACCTTGAATCCAGTTAATGGCGAAGTCCCGTTATATTCAGCGGGGGTAAGAGAAACTGCGACCTTGCCAGATACCACGGCGACACTGTTGATGATGGGGGGGTCTGGGATGACTTCAGTGCGTAGAGATACACTGTTCATTGTTAAACCCGGAGTCGAGCTAGAATTGGCAATCGTATAATTGGTCGTAGTGTCGACGACGGACAAGGACACGTTACCCGCAGTGGTAATGACTACGTTTGTGAACGTATAGGTATATGTATTAGTTAGCGCAATAAAGGTACTTAACAGGGTGGCTCCATTGTAGAGACCATAGGTATGCCCCACGTTCGCCATTTTCGACTGTATATTGGTAGAATAGGTGATGGTCGAGGGTACATTTTGGGCTAATGTGTTGTTGTTCGTGTTGGTTACCGAAATCGTCGTCTGTGGAGTATAACCTACGATGAGTGCAGTGGAAACGGGTACGCTAGAGTTGAGGGGAAATATACCGACCGTTTGTCCAGGAGTGATGGACTTTTCATTGAGTAGCGATGCCGTCGACGTACTCGTATAATACCACTGATTTTGATTCGCTCCCCAAGAAACAATACGATTGTCGGATGTCACTGCCAAACACCCATTGTACAATGCGAACAATTGCACGACATTTGTCAATTTGGATTGCACCGCAGTAAGGTTCGCGTATCCACTCCCTCCATCGCCCCACGAAGTTACCGTACCGTCGGACAACAAAGCGGCGATGGATTTATATCCGCTTACCAATTGAATGACTCCACTGGATACGCTTTTACCGTTTGCGATACCGTACGTGCCGGTGGTAGATCCGCCATATCTTGCACTTCCTCCTGCAACTACCGCGCCGTTTGAAATATAAGCATAGGTATTGGTTTCGTCGGTGAGGACCAAATTGCTTACTGGACCGGTGACAAATCCGGTAATCGTACCGTACATGGTTGCATTGTCAAACAGCATGAAAAACTGGCTACTGTTCGGACAAGGTACAAATTGTACAACGGTACGTCCGTTAGGAATGGTATACGCGACCGTATTGGAAAACCCGGTGTATACGGTTCCGTCGGCACGTTGAATGACGCATCCATAGGGAGTCGGGTAGATTTCAACAATGGGCGAAGTAGAAGTGAGAGATACGGTGGTGGTTACACCGGCAGACCCCCACATCACTGCATGTCCATCGGAACGCAAAGCGCAAAAACTGTAACTTGGATATCCCGAGGTGGCAACGATTTTCGTCACATTGAACAAAACCGAACTATTGGGCAATGTCCATCCGTTCGTGTACCCCCAGGTAACCACGCCGCCGCTTGCATTCAACGCCGCATAGGTATGTGTATACGAAGAAGCGACCACAGAGGTATAATTGGTCAAGTTCAAACTACTTGGAGGAGGGATGAGCTTGCTGTTTCCAGTCGTCGTGATGGGCAAAAAATTCACGTACCCCCACGAAACCACGGTTCCCGACGCGGTAAGTGCGGAAAACCCTTGCGACGAAACCGCGATTTGCCTGACTCCGCTTAGCAATTGCGACGCGCAGACGCTTGAATCGCCTCCAAAAAAATTCACACCAAACGTGATGACCTGACCGCTTGCCGTTAACACAGCATACGCCCCATTTGCCGTGTTGTATACATTGACCACATTGTTGATGGTGGACGGCGGATTGATGTAGGTGGCGCCACCGTAAGCAGTACCACTGTTTATCATGGAACCAAAAAGAGACACATATTCCGTTGATGAGAATGTACCTCCGTTCCAAGGCAAACTGACCGGTGGGTTGTACGCGGTATGTGGGTCTACCACGCCTACCGCCGAGTAATAAAACGAATATTTATATTGAATAATATCTTGCGTGAAATAGATTCCAATCATACTTGTTCCATCGCTCTCGAATATATAATCGCCTTCAATGCCAATCACGTTAATGGATGCCCTCATATGGATGCCCGATTGTGCCTCGAATTGCTCAATCACATAACGCCAATCCGGATTCGCCCAAAGATCGCATATCAAAAAATCGTAATTGTTTACACCCAATCCTTTGAAATGGTTCACTAGATCCGACAACTGGTGCCAAGAATTGAGAGAAGGGTCTTCTGTGGATACGTTGAATACTACCGCCGGTATCATCTCGGAAAACATCTGGTAATAACCTCCGCCGCGGTAGTGCTGTGCAATACCGATCGAATCATAGGATTTCGTAACAATCGATTTCAACGTATCGAACGAGTCGTTGCTGAAATCAAAGACCCAATAATCGGTAAATGGTTCGAGAGATTGGATGATGTACGAAATGTCACTGAGGGTGTTGTCAATCAACAGCAAATTGTAGGTCCCCGTAGGCGATGGTTCTTTGGCAGAAACGAGAGGTTGGCTTACAAAAGGTTCTGCGGATGGTTCAGCGGATGGTTCCGTAGATGGCTCCGAAGATGGCTCTGAAGAAGGTTCCGTCGATGGCTCCGAAGAAGGTTCCGAAGAAGGCTCTGAAGAAGGTTCAGCGGATGGCTCTGAAGAAGGTTCTACGGATGGCTCTGAAGAAGGTTCTACGGATGGCTCTGAAGAAGGTTCTACGGATGGCTCTGAAGAAGGTTCCGAAGAAGGTTCCGAAGAAGGCTCTGAAGAAGGCTCCGAAGAAGGTTCCGAAGAAGGTTCCGAAGAAGGTTCCGAAGAAGGTTCCGAAGAAGGTTCCGAAGAAGGTTCCGAAGAAGGTTCC
>Ga0164295_10001994_pt1 | contig 16983 bp, 12 predicted proteins | sample GEODES006metaG_FD_111798 | JGI IMG/M metagenome (GOLD analysis project Ga0164295, IMG submission 111798) | Oligotrophic lake water microbial communities from Sparkling Lake, Wisconsin, USA - GEODES006 metaG | ecosystem: Environmental > Aquatic > Freshwater > Lake | place: USA: Sparkling Lake... | reverse complement strand
CGTGATTCAACGGGGTGGCACCGAATCGCTGTCTCAGGCGAGCCTTGAACCGCTGCTCGAGATCTTTCTGAGGGTCTGCGACGCCGTCGCGTACGCCCACAGTCGCGGCGTCGTGCACCGCGATCTGAAACCCGAGAACGTGATGGTCGGCCCTCTGGGTCAGGTCTACGTGATGGACTGGGGCGTCTCGAAAATCCTCAACGCCGAGGGGCGGAACATAGAGCCGCTCGTCGGCGTCGCGCCGTCTGCTGAGGAAGAGGGCGCGATTGTCGGCACGGTGATCTACATGTCGCCCGAGCAAGCGCGCGGACAGTGCTCCGCGGTCGATGAGCGCACCGATGTATTCGGCCTTGGCGCGATCCTCTACGCCATCCTCGCGGCGCGGCCGCTCTATCACGCGGCGACGATGCTCGACGCGTTTCAGCTCGCACGCGACGGGCGCTACGAGGCGCCCGAGGTCGCTGCGCCCCACCGGGCGCCACCGCCCGCGCTGTGCCGGATCTTCATGAAGGCGTGCGCGTTTCGGCGCTCGGAGCGTTACCCCGGCGTGCAGGCGCTCAGAGACGCGCTGACGCGGGTCTTGAGAGACGGCATTTGGTTCGCGACGCGCAGCTACGCGGCCGAGGAGATGATCGTCCTCGAGGGGGACTCGGGCGACGAGGCGTTCATCGTGGTCGATGGTCGGTGCGGGGTCTTCAAGCACACACCGCGCGGGCGCGCCCTGGCGCTCGAGCTGGGCCCTGGAGACGTCTTCGGAGAAGCGGTGATGTTTGGTGCGGCGGCGCGGACCGCGACAGTCGTGGCGCTGACGCCGCTGACCGTTCAAGTCGTCACGAGGGCTGCACTCGACCGGGAGTTGGAGGGGCGCACGTGGGTGCGGCACCTTTTGATGACGCTCGCCGGTCGGTTCTCGTCGACAGATGCTGAGTTGAGGCGCCTGTTGACGGCGTCGGAAGCCGAGGCCCATGGAAGAAGCTGAGCGAGAGCGATTCAAAGCGCGCCTCAAGGAGCGCCTGCGGGTGCTTCTCGAGGAGGGCGACGTGCCCATCGAGGCGATTCGCAAGTCGGAGACTGAGGTCGGTGGCGACGAGGACGAGCAGCCCTTGGCCGAGATGAACCAAGCGCTCGCCTCGAGTCGCAACCGCGCGCGTACGGCGGAGCTGAAGCAGGTCGAGGGGGCGCTCCGGCGCCTCAATGCATCGCCCGAAGACTTCGGATTGTGCGAGCAGTGCGAGGAGGCCATCTCCCCGAAGCGGCTCGAGCTCATGCCGTTCGCACGACTGTGCGTCACGTGTCAGAGCAAGAGCGAGCCCGCCGTGCGAGGCGGCGTCCGAAAGAAGCTCACGGACTACGTCTGAGTGCGCTCGGGAGTAGCGCTCATCGGGTCACTCCAGCGTGACGCGCTCGAGGATGCGGACGCGCTCGGCGCGCAAGGTCGCACGAGCACGGGGAGCACCTGTGTCGACCACGCGCTCTCGCACACGCGAGACCGCGACGCTCACGTCAGCAAGGTCGGCGGCGAACCACGCGAGCGCCGGCGCGGGGATGTCCAGACGACCGTCGTCCGGCACGCTGCACTCTACGCGCTCGTTCGCGTTGGCGTTGCTCAACGTCACGATGATGGCGTCCCCATTGCCGGGGGTCCAAGTCACCGAGGCCTGGGCTCGTCGCAGCATGAGCGCGCCGAGCGGGTCGGGCATCGGCGACGTGATCTCGACGTCGTCTGGGGCTGCAAGATCGCGTTGCACGGGGCCAACGCTTGCGCTACCGGGCCCGCTGAATTGGAGCAGCGCGCGCGGGAGCCACAGGTCATCGAGCTGGTCGGCGGGTGGATCAGAGGTGTAGTCAAACGTTCGCGGGTCTACACGGAGCGCGAGCGGGACGACGCCGCCCATAACGTCGACATTGCCGCCCGAGACCGCCCGGTAACGCCCGGGCGAGTTCGCGTCGCCGAGCTGGAAGAGCGCACACGGACCTTCGATGTCGCGCGGCTGTGCGGCGGAAGGGAAGACCGAATAGTCCCGGAAGTAGGCCGTAATGTCAGCCCGCGGGAGCTGGTCGAAACCGAAGCGACTGAACTCCGAGATCTCGCGCAGACTGAACTCGCCGAGAATGCTCGGTGCGTCCCCCATGGGGGCGCCTGCATCGGACTCGGGAGGGCCGACGTCGGCAAGCGCTGCGTCTGGGGAGGCCGCGTCGACCGAAGGGGTCTCGCCCCCCTGAACGAGGCTCCCACCGCCGCCGGCTCCGCCTCCGCCCGCTGAGCCGCCAGCCAGCGCACCGCCCGCCTGCGGTTCGCCACCCACGGGGGCATCCCCGCCGACGGGCGCGTCGCCGCCTGCCGGTGCTTCGCCGCCTGCCGGTGCTTCGCCGCCCACGGGCACGGTGCCGCCCGAGGGCTCGTCGCCTCCGGTCGCGGGCTTGCCCCCGGCGGCGCCACCCGGATCGGCGCCGCCGGCGCCTCGGCCACCCACCGGCGGGCTCGCGTCGGCTTCACCACCGCCGGCCGCGCCGCCTCGAGGGGCATCAGCCCCCGCCGCGTCGAAGGTGAACGCGGCGTCCGGCAGTGTGCCGGTCGGGCCGGAAGAGGTCGCGTCACCGCACGCGACGACCGCGAGACCAGAGATGACGCTTAAACGGACAAACGCCGACATGTCGCTCCCCCCCGAAAGGTCGTGAAGGCCGACGCGTGGGCGTCAGCCGCTCAAGACTCCGACTCTTGGGCCCTGTCGCGCAAGAGCTTCACGGTGTCCATCACGACGACGCGCCGATCAGCGCTCTGGGTACGGGCGAGCTCACGGCCCTTCCAGTGCAGCTCGACCATGGTCGCGTTCGGTCGGGTCAACCCCTCGGCCTCAGAGACGGCCAAGAAGCGCTGAAGGTCGTTGCCCCCGAGTCCGAGCCGCGAGCCGAGCTGCTCTACGTTGAGTGAGCCCGTATCTAGGCACTCGAGCAGCTTGTTCACGCGCTGCGACGTGAAGAGGTCGTTCGCCGAGATGCGGCGCTGCGGCGCGGACTCGGCCTCGCTCGGAACGACGGGCGGAGCGGCGCCTTCGCCCTTGGAGCTCGCGCGCTTCTTCGGCGTGCCCGGCGTCTTGGCGGCTTTGGCTGCCTTGTCCGCCGGCGCCTTCCGCGTGGCGGATTTCTGAGCCTTCTCACGCTCAGCGCGCTTCTCCTTGCTCTCCTCGATCGACTCGATCGTCACGCCCGGGGTGGGCTGGACTCGGCTCGCGCCGCTCGAGTGGTCGTGGACCATGCGTCGGACGCGCTCCGCGAACGCGGGGTCGAGCGAGAGTTGCCCGCCCTTCTCTGCGAGCAAGCTGCGCTTGATGAGGTCCCGTTGAATCTGCGGGAACGTCATCTCATAGAACTTCGCAGCGCCCCCTTGGAGGGTGCGCCCTGCGGCTTCGCGAACTCCCGCGATGGGGCCGGGCGAGCGCGCTGCTGCTTCGATGAGCAGGCGATCGAAGGTCTGCGTGACACCCAGACGGCGCCACATCTGATCGTTGAGCACGCTCAGCGTGCTGGCCTCGATGGTGACCGCTTCGGTCAAGGGACTGCTCCTCAGAGAACGCCTGTGAACAACGGGGCGGAGTCTCGCAGAGGTCGCGCAGCATCACAACGATTTGTGCTCGCGCTGCGTCAAGAGACGGCGCGTACCAGCCTGAAGCCAAGGTCTGGTGCGGTGCGGTCGGCGGGCACAATGTCGCGTGACCACAGCGGCCGACTCCCCTGGCTGCCGCTCAGGTACGAGCCTCCGCGCACGGCGACGCGGGCGTGGGCGCCCAATTCGTAGGTCGAGGTCCACTCCCGCACGCCCCCCGCCGTGTCGTGCACACCGTATGGAGAGCGGTCGCCCGCCATGTACCCCACGACAGGTGGCCGCCACTGGTGCCAGGTGTCGGGGGTCACGGCATAGGTGCTCTCCCAACGATTCCCCCACGGCCATAGACGCCCCTCAGGGCCGCGCGCTGCCTTTTCCCACTCGTCTTCCGAGGGCAGGCGGTACACGCATGCGTCCCGCAGACCGAGCCAGTCCGCGTAGGCGGTTGACGCCGTGTGCGTGATGCAGGTGATCGGCTCGTCCGGGTCGACAGGGCCAAACTCGGAGTCGGCGCCGGGCAGCGCGATCAGCCCGTGCGCGTCGGCGCGCCATGCGAGCCGGCGGCCATCTGCGGAGCGGGGAATGAGGGCCGTGAGCTGGTGAGGCTCGCGCCGCGCAACATCGTGGAGAAACCGCAAATACTGACCGCAGGTCACGGGCAGAGCCGCGATCAGGTAGTCCGGCAGGGCTTGCTCGACCCCCGCCGTGAACTGCCCGCCCGGTGGTCCGATGCGAAACGTCCCAGCGGGGACATGCACGAAGCCCGCGGGGACTGAGCCCTCGGTGAGAAGGCGCAGACGCAAGCGTGTGCTCTGGCCCGCCATCACCGCGAACGTGGTCATGAGCGTCTCGCACCCGGGCAGCGTCGCGCTCAGGCTGTAGAGGCCCGCAGGCAAGCCGTCGAGGCGCGCGGGCGCCGCTCCGAGCTCGCGAGGCGATGCGGGCGTGAGCATCCGGCTACGCTCGAAGCAGCGTGAGACGATGACCTCGGCGCCGCGGGGATGGGTCTCGATCTGGAGGCTGCCTGTCCCGGCCAAGAGCGCCGCATGCTGGCCGTCGTCGAACTCTGCGAGCACACGACGGTGGTAGGCGGCCGCGGCTTCATCGCCGCGCTCGATCGCGCGATCGTGTCGCGCGATGATCTGCTCGCAGAGTAACGCTCGGGCTTCGCTGTGCTCAGGGTCCAACGTGACGGCCCGCGAGAGCAGCGTCATCGAGCGGGCGTGCGCGTCCGCGATTTCGATGTCGAGCGCGCGGATCCGTGACTCCGCCTCCCACACGTCCTGTTTGTGCTCGGGCGGGTCTTCGGGGGCGACGAGCGCTCGGGCCGAGGCGTGCGCGTCGCGCACCAGCGCGATGTCCTCGGCGAGAGACTGTTGGCGAGCGATGGATGCGACGCCCGCCGTGACGAGGTCTTCGACGCTTGGGCGGTCGCCCGTGTCGGGGCGCTCAAGCCACTTTTCGACTGCGAGCGCGAGCGCGCGTGCGTCCGGGTAGCGCGCTGCAGGGTCTCTCGCCATGCAGCGCTGCACGATGTTGTCGAGCTCGGGTGGAATGTTCAGCTCGGGCGCTCGAGCACGCAGCGGGACGAGCGGCTCGGAGAGCACACGCTGCACGATCTCGCGGTTCGTCTTGCCGATGAATGGCGGGCGCAGCGTGAGCAGATGGTAGAGGATCGCGCCGAGGCCGTAGACGTCTGTGCGAGCGTCGACTTGGTCAATCAGGCCCATCGCCTGCTCCGGCGCCATGTACGCCGGCGTGCCGATGATCTGCCCGTGCACCGTGCGCCAGCGGTCGCTCGTTGAGCGCGTCGAACGCGTCGCGTCACTGATGATTTTGCACAGGCCCCAATCGAGGAGAGCGAGCTCACCGAAGTCGCCGACCATCACGTTCGACGGCTTGAGGTCGCGGTGGACGACGCCGCGCGTATGGGCAAAGGCGACCGCGAGGCAGAGCTGATGGAAGAGGTTGAGCAGGCGAAGACGGCCGAACGATTTCGCGACGGCAGGGTCACCGCGTCGGAGTGCGGCGATGATGTCCTTGAGGCTCTGGCCATCGATGCGGCGCATGACGAACGCGATCTGGTCGTGTACGCGGCCAAGCTCGTAGACCGGGACGATGCTGGGGTGCTGGAGCTGACCCGTGACCTGGGCCTCCTCCAAGAAACGAACGCGGTCGAGGTCGCGGAGCGTCGACTTTCGCAGGACCTTCATCGCCACAGGCCGGCCGAGGTGCAGGTCCCAAGCAGCCAAGATGCGCCCCATGGCGCCGCGCGCGATCTCCTCCTGAATCTCGTAGCGCGGGGTCATGTCGATGAGGCGCGCGACCAAGTCGTCGACCGTGGGTTCGTCGAGGCGAACGATTGCGGTCGCGGGGCGCGCGAGCCCCTCGTCGGTCAGCGTCTGGTCATCGGGTCTCTGCTCCATCGCCGAGAGGGTCGGCAGGCGCGTCGGGCGCGTCGGCTCCGGGTCACCCAGAAGGCGCTCGACGTCCGAGGCGTCAAACCCGACGTCGATCAGCACGTCCTCGGGGGGGCGGCCCTCTTGCAGGACCGCGCGCTCAACGTCTTTCAGGAGTTGGGGGTGCAGCCGTGTCCGGCGGCGAATGCGTTCGAGCAGAAGGGCATTGTCCGCCATGCCGGCAGGATAACGCAGCCTTCAGCGCGGGGGAACCACCCACGAGCGCACGGTGCCCACCCGGGGGCTCGCAGCGAAGTCCCTGACAAACGCCTGCGCGCGTTCGGCGCGACGCGTCCATTGTTTCGCTTGACCTAGGGCCTCGAGCTCTCGAAACGCGACCTCTTCAGCGTGAATGCCCGCAGGTGAGAGCTCCCGCGCCCGTCTCCACCAACCGACCGCTTCGGCAGCGCTCGTCGTCGAGGCGGCGAGCGCTCCATTGAGGAGCAGAGTATCCCGCTCGACCGGGTCGGCCGACGCGGCGGCGCGCGCGGCGAACGCCTCTGCGATGCAGCGCGGATGCGCGGACCGTTCGGCGGCCTCGACCGATGGGCCGCAGTTCATCAGCGCACGCTGTTCGCCCGGCTCGACGAAGGTGACCACGCGCCAGTCTTTGGGTGCGACCTCGACCTTGCCGTGTTCGACCGATACGAGCGTGTGGTCAGGCGCCTCGACCGCCACTGCGAACCGTGTTCCGCGCACCGAGACCAGCGCGGTCGCCGTCTCGACCTCATAGCGCTGTCCCGCGCGCAGGCTCGGTACCTCATTCGAGACTCGCCCGGTCTGAAGCCGCAGATGCGTCGCGTCCGCCGTGGCGGTCACGACCTCGATAAGCGCCCCTGATGTGCGCTCCGCGAGCGCGCCAGAAGGCAGCTGAAGACGGTCGGTCGCGTCGAACGTCAGCGTCGCGCGCCCACCTCGGGTCGAGGCGCTGGTCCGGGCTTCAGCGACGCGTGGCGTTGAACGCGCTGCGGCTTCGCCCGAAGCCCCCGGGGCCTCCACAGGAGCCCACAAGGCAAACGCCAACGCCCCTGCAGTCGCCAGGCCGGCAATCCCCAGAAGCGCCTGGAGACGCAGGGGTGCTTGCGGCTGCTCTGTGTTCATGCGCTCCTGAGTTCGACGCCAGAGAGCGTCTTCACGCGCCCTATCCCAGCTCGGAGGCTGCTGTTCGAGCGACCTGAGGAGGGCGCGTGCAACGGGCGCGTTCGGATCGCCCTGCGCAGGGTCTTCGGATCGATTCATGAGTGTCCTCCGTCCTCGGGGACGTCGACCCCCGCCTCGCGGGCGAGTCGAATGAGGTCAGCGCGAGCGCGCGCCAAACGAGTGAGCACTGTCGAGCGCGGACAATCGAGGATCTCGGCGATCTCGCGCGTGTCGAAGCCCTCGAGCTCGTGGAGCACGAGCACAGCGCGCTTCTTCGACTCAATGCGGTCGAGGCACGCCCGAACGAGGGCGAGCTGCTGCGCGCTCTCGACGCGCTGCGCCTGGTCGGGCTGGTGTTCGATTTGCTCGGGTAACGCGTCCGCGCCGACCTCTCGGCGACGGCGCCACCAGCGTTGCCGCTTGAAGGCGCGGTTCACTGTGATGCGGTAGAGCCAAGTCTTCAAGCGGGCGTGGCCGCGGAAACGCTCGATGTATCGAAACGCCGCGAGGAAGACCTCCTGCACGATTTCGTCCGCCTCGGCCTCGCCGTTGACGAACCGCAGAGCGAGCCGATGGACGTCGGCTGCGTGCGTGCGGAAGAGTTGGTGAAAGGCGAGGGGGTCTCGGGCCACCAGCCGCGCGACCAAGTCCGCCTCAGGGTGCTCGTGCGCCACGGGGCGGGTCAGGGGCGCTGTGGGGCCTTGCGTCATGACTACGCTCAACATACTCACGGTCGCGCTTTCGTCCGAGGTGCTTCTGGGCGTTCTGACCCCCGGTTGCGCGCGGCTGTCTCAGAAAATAAAGCCAGCGGTGTCCTACGGGATTGGCCAGCTGGCGTCGAGTGCCAACGTCCATCGTTCGGGGGCAGCGGCGCCCGCGGGGGCGTCCGCGCCGATGCGCCCGGCGGGGAATGTGAGCTCAGCTGTGCCACACAAACGAACGCCCCCGTGAGCGCTGGGCGTCCACCCGACGCGCACCTCGGGTCCGAGCGTCAGCGTCGCTGTGGGACCTTGGCCCGCATCGCTCGGAAGTCGAAGCCAAAGGTCTGCGTGTGCGCCGAGCGCCGCGTCGACGGTCCAAGCGGGCGGCGCGTAGCGAGCGAGCGGGCTCAGCGCGAGCTTCAGCGGCCCCGCCGTTGGTCCGCTCGACGTGAGCCAGAAGGGGGCGGCGCTCACGAGCAGGGCGGGCTTGAGCGGGACCGAGCCGCCGAAGGCCCCGAAGTCCACGTCGGCCACGACACCCAGCGCCAGCCAAGGCTGAGCGGAGCCGCCCGTGACCTGCGGTCCCAAGCGCACGCCGCGACTGTCTTTCAGAGGGTCTGGCTCGACCGGCGCGGGCTCGGTGTCGACGCTCAGCTCGTAACCGCTCTGCGTGGGTGTGTCCCTCTCGACGCGCGCGGTGACGGGCGTCGGAAGGTCGATGACCGGCAGTTCGGGCCAGGGCGCGCGTGGGGGAGATGCGAGGTCGAGCGCGACCTCGGGGGGCAGTGGGGGCAGCGGCTTGGGGGGCGGCGCTGGGACCCACGCGCCGCTCCCCAAGGGCGCGGTCCGGAGCAGGTCGAGACGGAGGGCCAGCGCGCTCGTCAGCGAGGTCGAGGGTGCATCGGCGGGTGCTGCGCCCAGCGCTGCGGTGAGGAGCTCGCCGTGTCCTCCAGGCAGGGCTCGGTAGAGGCTCAGCCGAACGCCGTCGGCATCGGCGTTGAGCACACACAGGTGGTCCAAGCCCCGATCCCGCGCGGCCTTCGCCAGAGCGCCTGCGGATGGGTTCGCGGTGGCGAGTGTGCGGGTGATCTGGACACCCAGGCCATCGAACGCACGCCTCCACTCTGGGGGGACGCCTTCTTCGGGTGCGGCGCAGACCACCGCCGCGATATGAGCCGACACCGCCATGCCCCCCATGCTGCCGCAAGTGGGTCGCGGTTGACAGGGCGAGGTTCGCCGGTGAGGGTGCAGGCATGGAAGCCTCACGAGAAGACGCCTCGGCGTGGCTGCGCGCGCGCGCGCTCTGGGTCGTCGTGGCGATGGCCGGTGTTGGGTGTGGCGCAGCGACACGACCAACGGTCGTCAATGACGATCCCGTGACGCAGGCTCGAACAGCGCGACGGGACGTCCTTCGCGACGTCTTCCTCCGAGGCGCGCCCGCCGCTGCCGGTGGGACCGCCCGCGTCGCTCTCACCGTCGAAGGCCTCGACGCCTGCACGGCCGCGCTGCTCGCTCGAGGCGGCTCGCCGGGCATGGCAGAAGCGTCGCTGAAGTTGACGCTCTTTATCTCGGCGTCTGACGTGAACGCCGCCGCTGCTGCCGCGCCTGCGCTCGTGACGCAGACGGTGAACGCGATGCGTTCTGCGGGTCACGAGGTGGCGCTGCGGCTTGACCGCGCGCCCCTCGAGGGAGAGGCGGACGCGCGCGCATTTCGGGCCTTATTGGTTCAGGAGAGCGAGGCGCTTCGGGCGGCGCTGATCGCCCACGAGTGGACCGACGCCCCCGCGCCGCGGGCTTGGCGGGGGCCGCCAGACCGGGGCCTCTTCGACCGCTCAGGGTTCTCGGACCGACCGCTCGTGCTGTGGAGCGTTCACCCCGAAGACCCGCAAGACACGACGCCAGATGCCTACCTCGCCAGCGTGGCGAGCGGGGTTCGAGATGCCGACATCGTGCGATGGGCCTCGGGTGCCGGTCACTGCGGCCTGCTTGAGGCGGCTGGGACGACCGCGCGCGGGCTCGCCATGGCGGGCGTGGTGTCTGCGACTCTCTCGGAAGTCCTCGGGCCCTTCGGCCAACGTCGCGCAGGTGCGCGCTTGCTCCGCTACGGGTTCGAGTCGCCGCAGGGGTTAGTCCCGCGGTGGGGGCGCGTGCTCGATACGCCGGACCCAGAGACGGCGATCGTGGCCCCGCTCAGGGTGGACGGCTCACTCGCAGAGCGGCTTGCATCACCGCAGCCTTGGGGCGAGCTGGCTGCCGCTGCCGAACCTGAGCGCGTCCCTCGGTCACGCTGGCTCTCGCCGCTCGCGTCGGATCGCGCTGTCTGGGTCGTGGGCGATGGCCGACCGTCTCGACGCGACGCGCGTGCGCTCGGTCCAGTCTCGGCGCCGCTTGTCCTGCCGACCATTGCAGACCTTGTTCGACTTGAAGCCCGGCAGCGGCTCCCGTGGCGTCTCCGCGGCGTCGTCGCGCGGGCGCTCGAGCTGCTCGAGCTGCAGACGCCGCTCCTCGTCGACCATCGCGCGAGCGTCGGTGTCGTGGTGGGCGCCCTCCTGTCGCCCGAAGACCTCGTGAGAGCGCCTGAACGGCTCGAGCGCGCGGTCGCAGGCTTCGTCCAGTGGAGCGAAGCGAGCCTCTCCGAATATGCGGTCCTTGCCCAGGAGCGGCCCGACGACCGCGACGTGCTGTTGCGCGCGGCATATGCCTTCGACGGCGCGCTTCGGGCTGGGCCGTTTCTCGTCGTTGGGGCCGACGGGCACGCGGCCACGACCATCGATGCTGGGCTCTTGCCGGGGCGCGGGGCGCCCTCTTTCGCTCGCCCAGCGACCGCGCTCTTGGCTGACGTCCTTCGTTCCGGGGCGTCGCTGGCGCCCGGGGATGTGGTCGTGCAGGCGCCCGTGGCTCTGACGAGCGCGTGGGTGCCGCCCGCCCCCGATCATGCTGCTCCGCCAGCGGGGCGCGCCGCGCTTCGGTCCGCGCTGACGCGCGCACTCCTGAGCGGTGTCGAGGAGGGGCGATGGCTCCGGCCGGGTGTGCCGATTGACACGGCCGCGGACACCCTCGGGGGCATGGCGTATCGTCTCGTCTTGCCGGCAGGCGTTGCGGTCCCGAATCCCTCTGGCCTCCGCGACGCGTTGCCCGCGCTTGACCCGCGTGGGCATCCGTAGGAGCGTCGACGCGGTCATGAACGAGCTCAAGGTCCGACTGTCCCGCAAACACTTCGAGCGCGGGCGCGCCTTCGAGGTGCAGGACAAGCTCGATGAGGCAGTGGACTGCTACCGGCAGGCCGTAGCGCTGTCACCGGATTTTGCGGCGCCCTACTTCGGGCTTGGCCGGGCAGAGGCGTTGCTGGGCCAGTTTGGGAGCGCTCTGCGGGCTCTGGAGCGGGCGCGAGACTTCGGCCCCGACGCCGAGGTATCGGAGTGGCTCGGCTACACGCTCGGGCGCCTGCGCCTCTACGACCGCGCCCTCGCTGCCTATCAGGAAGCGATGGACCCCGACGACCCGAACCTCAGGGTGAACGCGGCCCGCATGATGCTCGCACTTGGGCAGTGGTCTGAGGTCGAGGCGCTGCTCTCGGGGGCGGATGACCCCGCGGCCTTGGCGCTCTTGGACGGCTTACCGCGCTACCAGGAGTTTCAGCCACCGGGCATTGGCCCGCTCACGCCACCGCGAGACCCGCTCGACGAGGCTCGTGCGCTGCGCTACGTGGCCGCGGGGACGCTCGTTCTCGGCACCTTGGGCGATGGCGGCTTGGTGATGAACGGACCTGGCTATGTGCTGCTGTCGATGCGCCACGTTGCGGTGACGGTGCGGCGGCTCATGCGGCTGATTCGCGAGCGCCGGTGGGCGTTCGACGCAGTGGTCGGCTCGGGCCCCGCTCATGCTCCGGTGGCGCTCGCGCTCTCGACGTTGCTGGAGGTCCCCCATGCGACTGAGGTGGCGCCCGACGCGCATGTGCTGGTCGCGAGCGCGGTTGTCCACGGACCCGAAGAGTCGCTGAACTTGATGCGGCCATGGACGAAGCGCCCAGGAAAGACGCTGCACTTCGCGCTCGGATACACCAGTGAGGCGGACGCGACCCCGGACGAGCCCGAATTAGTCGGCCACGCGGGTCGCTGCGCGGTCGAGTGGTATCGCGTGGAGAGCTGGTCCCGCATGCGGATCGTCGAGGTCCTCTTTTCGCGTCGCAAGCCCGACCTCGCCGACTTCGACGTGGGGCCGCCCTTCGTGGACCCCAACTCTGGTCGTGTCGCTGCGGCCATCGTCGAGGCGGTGCAGCGCTTCCGGAGCGACCCACCCATCGCGGCGGTCCTCGACTGGTATCGACGTCACCCGCAGACGCGCGCGTTCGCAAACGAGCCCATACGGCACGTCGATGCGTAGGACGAACATGCGCTTCTCTCTCCTCGCAACCCTTGCCCTGGCTGCATGCACTTCGGCGCCGCTCCCGGTCACCTCGGTCGATGGGGGCCGCCCGGTCGACGCGGTACATCCGGCCTCGGCGGCGGTATCTGTCGACGCCGAGGTCCCTGAGATTCGCATGGGCCGAATGCAGGTCGTCTCGGATGTCTCGGCCAAGGCCGCGCCGCAGGCGCCCTCGACGCCTCGCGCGCGCGGCCCTAACGCGCCCCGCGCCGCGACCGCCCCGAGGGCCGAAGCGCCGGAGCGGGGCGCTGCGCGGACAATCGGGGCGGTCATTAACGCGCATTTCAACGATGTCGAGGCGTGCTACAGCCCGGTGGCGCAGAAAAACCCGAGCGTCGCGGGCCGGATCGCGTTGCAGTGGACGCTCGGTGCGGATGGTCGGCCTACGGCCGTTACTGTGACGCAGGACACGCTGTCGGACCCGTCCGTGGCGGCGTGCTTGCGCGGCCGCGCGAAGAACTGGCAATTTCCGCCGCCCGAGGGCGGGGTCGGCGTCGTCCGAGCGCCCTTTGACTTACGGATGCAGTAGACCCGCGTGACCGAACCTCAAGACGCATCGTCGCTCCGCACAGCGCGTCCGACCGGCAGGTCGATTTCGAGCGCATTTGCTGCGTCTTGGTTCGCTGCCCTAACGGTTGTCGGGCTCGAGTGGGTGCACGTCTGGTGGGTCGGTGGGACGCTCAGCGTGACCGCCGCATGCGTCTCGCTGGGCGTCGCTGCGTGGCCGCTCGCCCTCGCCGGGTGGGGGGTCGTTGGGGCGCTTGCGGTCGCGCTGCGCGCCTCTTCGGCTTCTGACGCGCGACCTTGGCCGCGTGCGGTCTATGCGCTGGTCACCCTGGCGACCCTCGTCCTTGCAGTGCAGCAGGCGGTCGTCCACTTCAGCGGCACGATGAAGAAGCCCGTCTACCAAGGGCTGGCATCGGGGTTGGCCGCGGCGGCGACGCTGGTCGTCCTATGGGCGCTGCGTCCGGTGTTTCTCGCCGCCACGGCGCACGTCTCTCGCTTGATCAGCCGCCGTGGCCGGGGGATCGCCGCGCGGCCGGCGACGCGCATGCGCTGGCTCGCGTGGGGCGTGGGCGCTCTCGTGGCCGTCTCGGGCGTCGCGCTTGTGCCCACCGTGCGGCCTGAGTTTGCGACCATCGACCTCAGGCCCGCCTTCATGGGCGTCGCGTGGCTCGTCGCCCTGAGCGGGGCTGGCCTCGTTGCCTGGTCGCGTCGCGGTCTCTGGGCGGCTGGAGTCATCGCGGGGTTGGCGGGGGCGGCGTTCGGCGTTGCGGTCTTCGCCCTCCCGCATGACCACGCTGCGCGCGTCAGTGCCTTGCGAGATACGGTGGTCACGCGCCTCGCCTTGCCTGGTTTGGGGCGTGCGTTCGACCAAGACGGCGACGGGACACCGGGCCGTGCGCTGGGGGGCGACTGCGACGACACCGATGCGCGGACGGCGCCGACTGCGTTCGACGTGCCCAAGAACGGCAAGGACGAGAACTGCACGGGCGCAGACCTGAACCCGCGTGACGACCCATTCGCTGGACGTGGGCGGGCGGTCGTCCCGTCATCGGCGGCGGCGGGTGCGCGTCCGAAGCACGTCGTGCTCCTCACCATCGACGCGCTGCGCGCCGATACTGCACGGGCGATGATGCCCAATCTGGCCGCATTCGCGGCGGGAGGGGCTGAGTTTACGCAGGCTTACGCTCATGGCGCCGCGACCTATTGGTCGGTGCCCTCGCTCGTGGCGAGCACTTTGCCGAGTCGGTTGGAGATGGGGCCTGACCAAACGCCCGTCGAGCGCGAGACGCTCCTTGCCGAGGTCCTGCGGGAGAGCGGCTACCACACCGCGCTCTTCGCCAACGTGACTGTATTCTTCGTGCGCGGGCTCAAGCAGGGCTGCACGGTCGCAAACTATGAGACGAGTGACTTCACGAAGCACGGCGAGCGACCGGGCGCGGAGCACCTCACGGATGGCGTATTGGGCTTCGTCGACCAGTGGCGGCAGAAGCCGGCGAAGGACCGCTTCTTCGTCTGGGCGCACTACTACGACCCGCATGACCCCTACAGCGACATGCCCGACGAGCCCGCAAATGGGGGCAGCGACCGCGCGAAGTACGAAGCGAGCGTGCGTTACGTGGACCGGCACCTCGGGCGCCTCTTCGATGGCTTGCGGGCGCGAGGCGTCCTCGACGACGCCCTCGTCGTCATCACCGCCGACCACGGCGACGAGTTCGGCGAGCATGGCCACAGGTTCCACGGGAGCACGCTCTACGAAGAGATGGTGCGGGTCCCCCTCGTTGTCCGTGGCCCGGGCGTTCGTCCTGGCGCGGTGGACGCGCCGGTCGGCCATATGGACGTCGCGCCGACGATGCTCGACTTGGTCGGTGTTGCAGCACCTGAGCGGTGGCTCGGGCGCTCACTCGGCGACACGCTGCGGACGGGGTCGGCGCCGACGCCGTCACCCGTGTTCTTCGAAATCCTGCCCGATTCGAACTACGGCGTGCATCGGGTAGGCGCCCGGGTCGGCACCGGCAAGGCCATCTACCGCGTAGACGGTGGTCTGGGTGAGCTCTTCGATCTCGCCACGGACCCAGGGGAGCGGGACAACCTGTGGGACCGGGCGCCGGACGGCACCGACGCTGCCCGCGCGCAGGCCGACCTGCTCCGCTACCTGGACCAGCACGCGTTCGCGCTCGGGCAGGGCAAGACAGGCGCGCGTGTGCCCGCCGAGGGCCGGGCCCGCCGCTGATCACCGATCGGCGGCGGCGCGCCTCAAACGGTCGTTTAGGGCCTCACCGAGTCCCGTGCTGGGCAGTGGGGAGACGGCGATACAGTCCACACCCGAGGCATCCGCTTTGCGCAGTAATCGAAACAGGCGCGCGGCCGCCGTGACGACGTCATCCCGATCTCCCGGCGCAGCGAGCCAGAGCGTGCACGCGAAGCCCGTGGGGTCAGCGTCGCCGAACGCAAGCAGCGCCTCTCGGCCCTGAGGGCGCGTGGCGTTGAGGCGCACACGGAGAACGGGCGCATAATGGCTCGCAGAGAGGCCCGGGGAGTGAGGGCGCAGGGCGTCGGTCACACCGGGCTCAGCCAGCGGACCCAGAAAGGTCTCAAGGGTTGCCCGTGTGATGCCGCCCGGCCGGAGGAGCACCGGCTGCCCACCCAGGAGCCCGACGACGGTCGACTCAACGCCGACCTCACAGGGGCCGCCGTCGAGGACGACCGCGACGCGGCCTCCCAGCTCTGAGATGACGTCCCCCGCCGACGTGGGGCTGATGCGTCCAGAGCGATTCGCGCTCGGGGCGACGACTGGGCGCCCGAACGCTTTGAGTAAGGACAGGGCGACCGGATGCCTTGGGACGCGGACCGCGAGCGTGTCGAGCCCCGCAGACGCGAGCAAAGAAACCGGACAGCCCTCGCGTCGAGGCAGAACGAGCGTCAGCGGTCCCGGCCAAAGCGCGGACGCGAGTCGGTCGGCTTCAGTCGGCCAGGCCACGAGCTCGGCCGCGGCCTCTGCTGAGGCGACGTGGGCGATCAGCGGGTTGAGCTGTGGCCGGCCTTTGGCTGCGAAGACCCGCGCGACTGCGTCGTCCTGCGTCGCGTCGGCCGCGAGTCCGTAGACCGTCTCTGTGGGCAGACCGACCAATTCACCCCGGCTGAGGGCGTCGACGGCTGCCAAGACGGCCTCTGTCTGGGGGGGATGGCTCACCATGCGCGCTCCAGACGGCTGCCCGGATAACTGTGCTCCAAGATTTGGGCGGCTGTGCGTCCCTGGAGCGCCTGGCCAATGGCGCCGTGCTGGCACATGCCGACCCCGTGGCCGTGGCCGCCCCCTTTGAAGGTCCACGTGCTCGGCTGCGCAGGCGCTGCGCCGTCCCTTGAGGCGACCCAGAGACCGCTCTTGAGGTGCCCTAAGAGCTTGCGATTGGCGTACTCGCCCTTGTGAACGTACTCGCCTTGGGGTCCGACATAGCGGACGGTGAGGGCGCGCCCGCTGCGACCTCGGCGGACAACCTCGACGCTGTGCACGGGGCCAATGGGGGCGAGCGCGTTCACTGCCCGGGTCACGTCCGCGCCGCTGCGGGTCGTGGTCCAGCGGAAGAGACCGCTCTTACCACCAGACGCTTTGCAATAGGCGCTCTCGGGCGGCTGGGCGATGTAGCGTGCCACTTCGGCTTCAGAGGTCGCAGCGGGCGCCGGCGGCGGTAAAGCACCCGCGGCGCGCGGCGTGTCGAAGTAGCCGTGCACGGCGGGTGAGGCCTCGCCGCCCCACATGGCCTCGAAGGCCTCTCCATGCCCGCCGCAGCAGCTCGAGTAGACCGTGTCAACGAGCCCGCGATCCTCAAATAGGAGCTGGCCGCGGGTCGCGCGGACCGCCGCTGTCGTTCGGGCGTCGACGCGACCTTCCCCGCCGTAGACCTGGCAGTGAGTGTCCGCGCACAGCAGGTAGGGGTCTGAGCGATGACGTGTCCCGACCTTGGTCAGCAGCTGCCCCCGAGCGGCCACGGCCTGCGCCTTGAGCGCCTCAGCGGGCATCGAGGCAGGCATCTCGGAGGGGACAACGGATTCCAAGAGGGTCTCGGCGCTCGCGAGGTTGACGACCGCGATCAAGCCGTCTGTGCCGACGGCCAAGTAGAGCTCGCCGCTGTAGCGACGGTCGGCGCGG
>Ga0164295_10001993_pt1 | contig 17001 bp, 19 predicted proteins | sample GEODES006metaG_FD_111798 | JGI IMG/M metagenome (GOLD analysis project Ga0164295, IMG submission 111798) | Oligotrophic lake water microbial communities from Sparkling Lake, Wisconsin, USA - GEODES006 metaG | ecosystem: Environmental > Aquatic > Freshwater > Lake | place: USA: Sparkling Lake... | reverse complement strand
TTCAAATACAAGACTAAACTTAATTGAACATTTAAAACCAAATGGTATTTATAATTTAACTCAAGATGAAATTAATCTTTTGTCGAATGATTTATCTAATTTTACATCTAGTAACATAGAGACATGTAAAAATGATAATTTTTTAGGAGATATTACAACCGCTTTTATTATAAATGACTTAGAGCAGTATTTAATTGATAAAGCAAATAATAGAATTTCTTATCCTAAATATAGTGATATTTTAGATAAATCGTTTGAATCTATGTCAAAAAAATTGGGCAATGAGTCCATTAATGAATTTTTGAATTGGTTTGATTCGACTCAAATTAGATATCCTTATTTAACAAGTGAAATTATAAATACCTTCCTTATTAACTTATCAAAGACAAAACAAAAATACTTTAATGAGACAGAGACATCTTATTTATTAATTGAGTCTATAAATAGTAACGTTGATACTTTTAAAGAAAGTTTAAGTGATCATTATAAAATGATTCCTTATATGAAATCTACTAGATTAATTTATGAAAAATGTTTTCATAATTTATTGTTTTTAGATGAAAAATGTAGTCAAGATAATATTGCAAATAATTTTGTGGTAGTAAAATTAAAAAGAAAAAATAAAACTTTAAATCATTTGGTGTGGGTGGGATATGAGTAGAAAACAAATTTTTTATATATTTTCAATTATTTTTGTTTTAGTTTTTATCTCTTTTTATATTACAAGAAAAAGCTATACAGATATAAATACTTCAAAAATATCAAATCCTGAAGAAAATAAAAATGAGATTCCAAATTCTAAATCAATTCCTGAAAAAACAGAGTCAACTAAATCAGACAAAAATGTAAACGAAAATGAAGAAAAAAACGAAGCTAATAAAAAAATAAAAGAAATGTCTCCGCAAGAGTATGTAGCCTGGTTAAAAGATCCTCAAGACAGGGTTCTTCTTGAGATAAAGCCTGAAGGAACAACTGTATTTAGAAAAGGTAACGTAACTATTACCGTTATGCCTAATGGAGAGGAAATATATCTGCCAGATGAATTTTAATTTTATGGGATTTAAAATTTGTTTTAATTAAGGATGTCTTACAATCCAGCTTTTACTAAATGTTTCCCCATTTGGTAAATGCCAGTTGCCATTAGAATCTCTTTGGACTTTATATCTTTCCCAGAGTTCTGTTTTATCATTATATTTTTCTATTATATCACCTTCATTAATGGGGTGTTTAATGATCCATATATCATTTTCTTCATCATAATTAAAATTTTGCATAAAAAACCTCATTCTTTATGATCTTTTATTGATGCATTTATTTTTAAATTAAAAAATAGTTACTTTTATAATTATGATTTAACTTAATAAATACGAACGTTTATTTTTATTCGGTTAAGTAAAAATAATATTTATTTATTTTATTTTTATTTTAGTTATTATTTATGTAATTGTATGTATTTATTGGTTTAATATTTATTTTTCTTCACATGTATGAGGGCCTGTTTCCGTAAATGAGCCTGTTCCTGTGTATTTAGGTTTTGTGTCAGGAATAGGTCCTGTTGGGGTAGGCTGCTGAGCTGGAGCTATAACCTGATATTCTGTTTCAAAGGATCCAGAACCTACATATAATATTTTTTTACCATCATCTGTAGCGATTTCGGAAATATGGCTTGAGTGCAATTTTGTGATTTTGCATAATACCATTCCAGGGATGGGGTATGCTGGGGTCATATAGCCACAAGGGGCAAATATAATATTTTTTTCATCTCCCTCAACACAAACGGTTCTCATCGTATCTGAGCAATTAGAGGAACCATTAATGATTCCCATGGCAAAAGGGATGAGGGTTCCACCTTGTATTGTGGTTCCCTTCGCTATGTCGGCAGTTAGTAAGAAATTTTTTGCACCCATAAAAAATCCCCAAATAAAAAAGGATTATAAAATAATTTTTAATATAGTTTATTTTTAATGACGTGTAAAATTAAATTATTGTAACCTTAATATCCCTATAAATTACCAATAAAAACGAATACTTGTTTGTCTGTGTAGTGATCAAAATCGGTTTTAAAGGTTCTATGTAATTCTGTTTTTGGGGTATTCCATACATTTTGCCATATCTTTTGGACTTCTGTAGGGTCTTGGGTTTTTGTCTGATAAGTCCTATATTTTCCTGGTATAATTCTCATAATTTTAAAATTTTGAGGCATTTCTTGTATATTAGATACCTCCATTCCAATCATGACAGAGTATTCTCCTTTATCTTCATTTTCATAGTCATAATAAATACAGTATAAGGATTTGTCTTTTGTACAGGGTATTTTTTGTAACTCATTATGGCTCATGACTTTTTGCCATAGTTCTCCAATGTCTTTAAAATGTTTTCCATTTATAAAAGTTGTTCTTATTTCAATGCCTGCAATTAATATTTCATTAGAGATTTGCTTATTTCCCATTTTTTCTCCTTTATATAAAATGGTTAAGGAATGATATGATAACTAAAAAAGAGTTTCTTGATATTTTGTATCATTTTAGTAGGAGTTTTTTATCAAAGATTTATTTTTTAAATTTTAAATTATTATACAAATAATACCTTTCAGGAAATAACTTATTTTGTATTTTTAAACTAATGGAGATTCTTTTATGTGTGCACAATTTCTTGTAGATAAAATTCTTTTTCAAAAATCATTGTCTATATTTAGTTTGCATTTAAACATGATAGATTGGAAAGATAGAATTCTACCACATTCACAATCTCCAATTATTGAGTATAAGAATAATGAATATTTTATTGAGTTATTTTATTTTTCTTTAGTTCCCTCTTGGTCTCATGATCGTAAACCCAAGTTTGCCACACATAATGCCCGTCTCGAAACGGTATTGGAAAAGCCAACATGGAAAAAACCTTTTTTAAAAAATCATTGTCTTGTTCCCATAACTACGTTTATTGAACCCATCTATGAAGGAAAATTTGCAGGAAATATGGTTAAATTTAACTTAGAGGAATGTATTTTTGTTCCTGCTATTTTTGACTATTGGATGAATAAGGAGACGGGTGAAGTGATTTCGTCGTTTTCTATTTTAACATCAGAGCCAGGTGAGTTTGTCAGGAAAATAGGGCATGAAAGATCCCCAATACTTTTAAAACAAAAATTAAAAACTTTTGAAAATTGGTTTGATTGTGAAAATCATGATGGAAAGGATTTTATTCAGTTACTCAGTAATAGGCAGGAACCTAAAATGTCAATTGAAATTGATAGACCATTAAAAAAAGGTTGGGAAAAACGAAAATAGCCTTTGACAAATGTCATAACACCATACAAATATATGGTAAGGAGGTTGTGATGTATTTTAAACCATCTTTTGAAACAAAAATTTATATTCCTTTTGCTTTTAGTACTGTATGTGCTGGATTTCCCTCTCCTGCAACAGACTACATAGATAAAAAAATAGATTTAAACGATTATATTGTAAAACATCCTGAATCAACATTTTATGTACGAAGTCAAGGAGACTCTATGATCGGTGCTGGTATTCATAGTGGAGATATCCTTGTTGTTGATAGATCATTAAAAGTAATTAGTGGAAATATTGTAGTTGCTATACTTGATGGTGAGTTTACGGTAAAACGATTTTTAATTCGTCATCATAAAATTATTTTAGCAGCTGAGAATGATTCCTATGAAAATATTTTTATAAAAGAAGGAATGGACTTTGAAATTTGGGGCGTTGTGACAACTGTAATTCATTCCGTATAAAAATAATATCATATTTATTTATATTAAATTTGGTGAGCTATATTTTATTTAAAAAAATAATAAAACAGATCGTGTTGATCATAAACTCAATTCAGTGTAATTTCTTTTTGCTCTCAATGGTGCTGTTTATATTTTTTTAAAGGAGTAATGTATGAAACTTTATTTTTCAAAAGGTTCCTGTTCTCTAGCTTCACGTATTGCTATTAATGAACTTGCTCTGGATTGCCAGTATGAAAAAGTAGATTTTAAAACATCTCTTACAGAAAGTGGAATGGATTTCACAAAAATAAATGCAAAGGGAGCTGTACCTACACTAAAACTTTCTAGTGGCGAAATTCTTACAGAGGGGTCTGTTATTTTACAATATTTAGCAGATAATCATTCCCAAGGTGGAAATTTTATTCCAATAGAAATGGCTTTACCACGTTATCGTGTACTCGAAAAGCTGAATTTTATTTCTTCTGATTTTCATAAAATAGTAGGTAATTTTTTTAGTCCGGAAATTTCAAAAGAAATTAAAGAATCTTTATTTAGACCAAGGCTCGATAAATTTACCAATTATATTGAGAAAGAACTAACACAACATTCTTTTTTTGTAGGGGATCATTACACTTTTGCAGATTCTTATTTGTTTGTTATTTTAACTTGGTTTGATCATATTGGTATTGAACGTAAAGCTTGGCCTAAAATAAATGCTTATTTTGAAAATCTTAAAAACCGCCCTGCTATTGCAAAAAGTTTGGCGGAAGAAAATAATTTAAATTAGTTGAAATATGATAGCCCTCATTGATGGAAATAATTTTTATGTATCTTGTGAACGTGTATTTAACCCAAAATTACGTAACAAGCCTGTTGTTGTTCTTTCCAATAATGATGGTGCTATCGTTAGTCGTAGTAATGAAGCAAAAGCTCTTGGAATTAAAATGGGGCAAGCTTTTTTTGAAATAAAAGATCTCATTAAAAAGTATGATATTCAATATTTTTCTTCTAACTACGAACTTTATGGAGATATGTCTGCAAGGCTTATGAAATGTCTAGAAACCTTTTCTCCAGAGGTTGAAGTTTATTCTATTGATGAAGCTTTTATTGATTTATCTCATATTCCTAAACAAAAATTAAACGAAATGGGTTGGAAAATAAAAAATACTGTATATCAAAATACTGGAATTCAGTGTGGGGTTGGCATTTCGTTTACAAAATCATTGGCAAAAGTTGCAAATAAAATAGCTAAAAAATCTTTAAAAGCAAATGGAGTATTGGCTTTATATGAGCAAAAACATATTGAAGAAGCCTTAAAAAGAACGGAAGTAAAAGATATTTGGGGAATTGGCTATCAGTATTCTAAAAAATTAAATGCATTTGGTGTTTCTTTTGCAAATCAATTTATTGAGCTTGATGAATTATTTTTAAGAAAACATTTTACAATTCAAGGTTTAAACATTGCAAGAGAGTTAAAAGGAGTGCCTTGCATTGAGTTGCAACTGTTTAGTGAACCTAAAAAAAGCATTACAGTCTCTAGAAGTTTTGGTAATTCAGTAAGAAATAGAGAAGATATTTTTGGAGCTCTTGCCAACCATATTGTGATTGCCTGTAAAAAATTAAGGCAAGAGCAATTAGAAGCGCAGTACTTTACTGTTTACTTAAGTACAAGTTATCATAAAGGTGATTTTTATAGTGAATCTATAAATATTCGTTTGCCTTATTATTCTTGCTACACACCAGACTATTTAAAATATGCCAAATTAGCATTAATAAAAATATTTAAAGAAAATAAAGATTACAAAAAATGTGGTATTGTTCTTTTTGATTTAAAACAAAGAAGTTTATTACCTTCCAATTTATTTGATTTTAGAGAAATACAAAAAGAAAATTCGATAATGAGTGTTGTAGATAAAATTAATGACTTAAATGGAATGTTTACAATTAATTTTGCAGATTCTTTTGATAAAAAAGCATGGATTGCAAAAAGAGGGTTTGTGTCTAAAAAGTTTTCAACAAATTTAAATGAGTTGATTGAGGTTAAATAAGCCTATTCTATATCTGAAATTTGTCTTTAATAAATTCTAAAATAATGGTATCCTACCTCATTGGTGAGGTTAAGCTATGGATAAACCTGTAATTATTATTGATGATCAATGTCTCATTTGTAATAGATTTATACAATTTGTTATCAGACAAGACAAAAAAGAAGTTTTTTTATTTTCGGCATTTCGTTATTTTTTTAATGATACGCCAAATACAGTGATTTTAATTTTTCAAAATAAAGTATACACACGTTCTGCCGCTGTTTTAAAAATTTTTCAATTATTAAAGTTTCCCTGGAATTTATTTTATATATTGAATATTATTCCAAAATTTATTTTAAACTTTTTTTATAATTTATTCGCAAAATACCGCTATCAATTTTTTAATAAAGTAGAATCTTGTTTATTAATTGATTCTACTTTAAAAAAAAGGATATTAGTGGAATCCTCAAATGAGGTTCAAGAAATTAAAAAAAGGATAGAACTAAATAAACTTGAATAAAATAAAGATTTTATTTGCCAATTTTATCTGTTAGTTTTTTATAATCAGGAGTTTTCTTAAAAGCTTCTATTGCGTCAGTTACTTTTTTTATTAACTCTGGAGAAGTTGCTGATGTTGTTGCAATATATTTTTCTTGAACGGCAATCGCTTTTCCTATGCGAAAGTTACTTTCATTTAAATTTTCGGCCTTTAAATTTGCCTTAATCATGGTAAGAGCAACTATATTTATTGTAAACCAAGCATCAATTTTTTTACCGATTAGTTTTTTAAAATTTGTTATATCATTTGGTACGGCGTCAATGCTGCTTTTTTCTATTTTACTATCGGGGTTTGATAAAATATTTTCGTAAGATGACCCAGCCAAGACCCCAATTTTGGAGCCTTTCGCATCAGCCATGCTGTCTATATTTTTGCCTCCTGACATAGTAAGAAAAATGGTTTTTGCTTCATAAATTTTGGAAGCCCATACAAATTTTTCTTCTCTTTCTTTATTTCTTGTCAAAGGAATAATAAAAGACTTTTTATCTTCATTTGTTAAAGCTTCTGTAAACGCTCTTTTCCAAGGTTTTATCTCTAATTTATAGGAGATCTTTTTTGCTTTAAGAGCTTGAATAACAATATCACCACCAATGCCTCCAAGATCATTTTCGCCTCTTTTTTCTATTTCGCCAGGGAAATCATCAGAAAATAAAGTAATGTCTTCAGCATAAGAGAATAAATTAAAGAAACAAGCTAGTATAATAAACGGTCTTAAAAGTTTTTTAGCCATTTCATGCTCCTTACAAATTTAGGAATACATGCGCTTATCGGCGGAATTCTATCATATTTAAGAAAAAGGAATTAAAATATTTGAACAATTTGGGTAACAACAATAAATTGAAATATTGTTACCCAAGATAAAAATGCTTGATTAGCCGCATGGAGCGCCAGCGGTACCTATGTGCCATAGCGGAACAAAAGAATCACTGTAAATAACTAGATTTCCATCATTTTGTAACCTTAGAAATCCAAAAGCTCCTTTTGTATTTGTCTGCCAACCAATGGGAGTATTTGGTGAGGTTTGTAACCTTAAATTGCTGCCATAATCAATATAAAGTTGTGTTGCATTCGTATTATATGTGCCAGTGCTCCAAATCATTTTACCTGATCTATTGGAAAGAACTAAATTTCCTTTGTCTTTAAAACTTAGAGTAAAGCATAGGTTAGGAGATTGTAAAACTCTTTCGGAAGTAAGAGTTTCACCTGGTTCTAAAATAGATTTTGCATTTGCTAAAACAGGAATAGCAAATACCAAGGATAAAGCTAAACTACGCAGCATAAAATACCTTTCTATTAAATTGTTATGATACTTAAGATTAAAATAATAATTTTAAAAAAAATAAAAGTCAAATTAAGGAAAGCACTATTTTATTTAGAAAGGTATTAAAAAGAAATGAATAAGGATTTCATAAAATTTATATAAAATTATCTTTTATGAAATAGAATAAATATGTATTATCAAAAATTAAAATTGCCATTTGAATTATTAATTACAAAATTTCTCTTATGAGTTGCATTTAGTTTTATCGATATTCTACTTATGCCTTTAAATGATTTTTCAAAATTGAGTCCAATTTTTTCGTTTTTTAAATCTCTGTTACAATTGATATGTATATCGGATTCAAAAACAAAATAATCCGTTTTCATTTTTTTAGTTTCCCCTTTTTTATATTGATAAGAACTTTCACTAGCATTGGCAAATTTTTCAATTCCACCAACTTCATAAGTGCAATTTTCACCTAATAAAATAATATTTGAAATATCAGATTTAAATTGATCAATTACACGATTTACTATCTCTTCTTGTTCAGGGGGTGTAGATTTGCCTTCAAAACCATAAGCCTGTTGAGATGGAATACGAAGATGTATATTCGCTTTTTTCTTATTAAAAAAAGAGAGACCAATATCTATTTCGGCGGTTTTATTATGTAATTCTTCGGTGTTATTTTCTATTTTTGCTTTAGCTTGTAAATGAAATATTGATGAAATTAATATGAAAGACATGAAAATTTTATATTTCATAATAAATTTATTCCTTATTTTTAAATTTAAAAACAAATCAATTTTTTGGTAATATTTTTTCTTTTATTTCTTCCGCTTTATTTATGATTTGCTCTTTTTTTTCACGGAGAAAAATTACTTTATAGATATAAGATAATTTAAGCTCTAATGCTGTAATATCTATAGCGCTACTTAAATTATGTGAATACATTTTAATTTTATTAAGTACATCTTCAAAAAACGGTTTAATTTCATCTAGTTTTTTTAATAGAGAATCTAAAAAATTTTCTGAGTGTATGTTTTCACTAAAAGCTTCATGTTTTTTTATACTTTCTTGCAATTTAATTTGAATATTATCTAATGACTTTTTTAAGTCGTTTAAGTTTTCTGTTTCAATTTCTCTTTTTTCTATTATTTTAGTTTCAATCTCTTTTTGAATTGAAATAAGATCATTAGTAGAATTTTTTAATTTTTCAATAAATGTTGAAGATAAATTTGTCATAAAAATTTTCCTTTAATTTTGATATATTTATATAAAGAATGAATGTGTTTAAAAACTATATCCTATATCAGCACCGATCATTTGGATTCTTTTTGTTAAAGCATAACTTGCAAATAAGGATATTCCTTTTTCCCATTCATATCCAACACGGCCTTCACCACCAATAGCAAATTCATTTATTTTTTCTGTTTTATTATTAATATTAATCCATTCATTACCTAAGAGAAGTCGAGCTCCAGTTACAAATCCTTTTAAGCCTATGCCGCCGCCTAAAAATCCATAAGCATTCATAATATTTGTTACTTCTTGTTCATTTATTTTAACTCCACTTATGGAAGACATAAATTTAACACCAACTTCTGGTCGAATAAATGTATTTCTATTTATCCATGCAAATTCAGCACCTCCAGATAAATAATTTAAATATCTTCCATCAACGACTGTATCCATTCCAGTTCTTATAGCGACACGAAAATTTGGATTTTCATTGAAAAAGGCATTTTTTTTCTCATTTTTTTTATTTTGCTCTATTTCATTATCAATAGATGCTAGTCTTTGTTTTTCAGTAATTTCTTTATTTATTTCATATTGCTGATTTTTTAATTTTAAATCTTCCAAAGATTGACTGAGTTCTGAAATTCTTTTTTTATCAGATTCATCATTTATAATAAAAACGATTTCATTTTTTCTTCCTAAATCTTTGTTTTCTCCCATAGAAATTTTCTTAATTAAAATATCTGGATACTTTAATTTAACTATTCTTTCAAGGGTTATTGATCTTTCTTTAGATAAAATGAAGTTATGATTTTTTGTTCCTGTTAAACTAGCAGAGCTAATGATAGTTGCTGCTTTTATGTCTTTGTTATTTAACTTTTCAAAACATTCGTTTAAATTGTTTTGATTGAGAAAATTTACAGATGAATTGTTTTCAAATTCAATTATACAATTGAACTCTTCTGATGCTTGTATTGATATTGGAAAAGTAACAAAACAAAATAATGTACTAATTTTAATTAATTTCGTTCCCATTTTTGAACTACATCTTTTTATTTAATTTTTTTTGGATTATTTATTACGGCAAATAAATTTAAATTTTATAGAGTAAAGCTTGCTCTATCAACTAGCTATCCTCAGTAGGAGTTGAGATCTTTCAATCCTATTTTTAATATATCTTTTTTTGTTTTAAAAACAAGAAATTGATAAGTATATTTTTATTAAATGTGTTGAAACAATATTAAATTTAATGAAAAAGGATTTAAATAAATTTAAAAAATAATAAATAATAATATATATAATATATAAATAGTATATTAATTTATTACTCTTGAGCCTGAAATTAATGGATAAACACCAAGGATAGGAAGGGGGTGTATAAGAGAGTGTACACGATCAAGTAAACGATTTTGATCTGTTCTATTATGATCAAACATGACTCCCAAAACGGTTCCGGTATGTGCACAATTGACACCAAGCCCACCAAAATCTTTTGTTCCATTAATTAAGGTATCTAATGGATCTTTATATAATACATTCTGGTTTATTTTAGCACTTAATGTTGCTGCTTTAGCTATGAGATGGGGATTTTTTGTTTTGAATCCATCTGTTATCATTTTTAGAGCGCTTCTTAAAGAATTTTCATTTTTAATGGAAATATATCTTGCAAGATTTCTATCAAATTTTTGAGTAGATACTTCACCACCAGAGTCTATAATAATAAAAGATAATGATGGAATATATTTAAATTTTTTATAAATATTTCCTTTTAAATGATTAATATAAGATATTCCTGGTAAAAAAACACCATCAGAGAAGTGATCTACAGAAATCAATAAATTTGTGATTTCATTATCGCTTAAATTTTTATTTAAAGCCTTGCTTAATGCTAATAATACGGCAGTGAGTTCCGCAGTGCTAGATGCAAGTCCTTTTCCTCTAGGGATGTTAGAATCAATCTCAAGATTTAATGATACCTTTTCATTTATATTAAAGTGAGAAAAAATTTTTTTAATGATATTATTAATTTTAGAATATTTTGATTCTTCTAATGGTTCCATTAAATTAGAATTATTATTAATGGAAACACTTGCTTTTGCAAAAAATGGGATAGGACTATTTATTAAAAAATCTTGGTCGTCGATAAAACCTTGAAGAAGTTCGCCACATGTACCAGGCGCTACAGCAGTATATTTCATATTTTTTACCTTTTTAAATTAATTTTTGTTTTAAATATTGATTAATGTAATAATTCCAAGGAACTTTTATGCTTAAAATTAAAATTTCTATAATAAATGAAATAATCATAGAATAAGCGGCAACAACAGCTCCTGAAAAATTTAAATAAATTCCCAAAAAAGAAATCATTAAAAGAATTGCGGTTCCTGATAAGGTCGCAAAATTAATTTCTTTTGTTTTTCCCACTCCCATTAAAAGTCCTTGCATTACATTTTGCATTGCTACAAATATGGGAATACAAAAACAAATAGTTAATATTTTTTGAACCCCATTTAATAAATTTTCATTTTGTCCAATAAATAAAATGAGTGTGTTTTTTCCTAATGTGCTTGTAACTAAAAATAAAATAAAGAAAGATAGAATGGAGCCAACGCTTAGAGCAAAGATAATAAAATCATAAGGATGATATTTTTCTTTGTTACGAATAATAACTTGTTGAATCATTCTTGTTGTATTTGCAAAAACAAGAACGAGAGCCCAAGTAACGGGCCAAATAGCTAGAGAGATTGAGCTATCTGCTGCGCGTGCCAAAAATAAAATTAAGAGAGCTCTACCACCCCAAACAAGAACCATAGAATGAGCTAATGGCCAATAATAGATCCAAATCTCTTTTACACTTTTCGGGTTTAAATGATGAATGTCTTCTTTTTGTGATTTTGTTTCTTTAAATGTATTTCTATATTTTTGAGCCGCAAAAATGATAAAGATGGTTTCTGCTAAAACCCCAATCATCATAGATCCGCCAGCTAAAATACCGCTATTAATATTTAATAAAAATCCAATAAATAGAGATATAAGTAAGACAAAAAAACGAAAAAAACCCGCGTGTGCTAATGTCTTCTGTTTTCCATTGTTAATTAAAATGCCTTGAAAATATCTTCGAATTGCAATTGAGGATGGCCATAATAAAAGGCATAAAAACATTTTATGGGCGATAGAAGAAATTTCATTTGAAATTCCAAATAAATTAACAGTTAACCAATAAAAAACAGTTGGTATTGCAAGAATCAATAAACATGTTGTTAAAATACCGCAAGAAATGAATAAAAAACGCCATAAAGCTTCACGTGATTCTTTTTTGCCAGATAAAGCATTAGAAGCATGAAGCATGGAAATGATTGGACTTTCAAATAAAACAACAATTGATTTAATAATACCTAATGCCGCAAAATTTTCTTGAGTCCTAGGCATATGCGCTAATGCCGTATTTACCATGGGATCACCCATCGCCATGGTAACATCACTAATAGAAAGCGGTAAAAACTCTTTCCATAAGGTATACATTTTTTTTATAAATAAATTTTTCATGATATTTTACTTTGTTTTCTATAATAAAAATTTTCAACAGGTTTTAAATTAGTAATTTCAGTATGAAGAAGTTCATCTGATTTTAATTTTATATTTTGTTTTTCAATCCACTCATTATTGTAAATCGTATCTAAATAACGATCTCCTCTATCAGGATTTATCATTAAAATGGATTGTTCTTTTTTTGTATCGAGCGCGTATGAAAGACCAGCGGCAACAATAGCGCCCGTTGATCCTCCTAATAATAAACCTTCTTTTTTTGCTAAAGTACGACAAACAGAAAAGGCTAAATTATCGTTGACACTGTATGCAATATCTATCAAATTTTCATTAAATTGTGGTGGGATAAAAGAAAGTCCTAGTCCCGTCATTTTATAAGGATGCGGAGGTGTTCCTAATATACAGGAACCAGCAACATCGACTCCAATGATTTTTGTATTTGGATAAAACTTTTTAAAAAAAGATCCAATTCCTGTTAGTTGTCCAGAAGTACTTAGCCCTATAACAATCGCATCGGGAGCTCCTTCAAAATCATTTGAAATTTCTTGAGCTGTATAAATGCTGTGTGCCGTTGGATTTTCTGAGTTTTTATGCTGGCATGGATACCATGCGCCTAAAGTTGAATTTGCAATTTCTTCCGCTTTTTTCATTCGAGCAACTTGCATAGATCCATTTGCGTCTGCTTCGGATAAAGGAACATCAATTAAAGTTGCTCCATAGGCTTCAAGCATTCTTCTTGTTGCTGAAGGTGTTTTTGCATCTACAACAATAAATACTTTGTAATTTTTAGCAGCACCAACAATAGCTAGGCCAATTCCAAAATTTCCGGAACTTGATTCAACAATGATCCCGTCTTTAGAAAGCAAACCTTTTTTTTCTGCTTGTTCAATTAAATAAACAGCATTTTTTTCTTTAATGCTTCCACCAGGATTACAGGACTCTAATTTTAAATATAATTTATGAAATTTACATATTTCATTCATATTATTTAAGCGAACAGTAGGTACATTTCCAACAGCATGCATTACATTTTGATAAAGTTTTTTCATGTCTTAATCCTATTAAAGATGAATATTAGATATTGAATTGTTATTTGATTTTAAATAATGGGATTAAGCAATGGGCGGTCTTAATAAATCATTATGAAGTTGTGTAGATATATTTATTCGTCGAACGTATTGAGTTTTTTTTAGCTCTTTTCTATTCAAAACCATAAATTGAGCCGATTCATTCATAAAATTTTTGCAGCATTGCTCGGTATCTATGCTCGTTCCGCAAATGGGAAAATAATTTGAACTTGCTCGTTCTATTTTTGTGGTTTTGCTTGAACTCGATTTTTCCGTTTCATTAGATTCAATGTTATACAATTGTTCATTTAAATTAAAACAAGGATGATTTGTAGTTAATACTAGAAAAACAAATGAAAATAAAAAAATTTTAATTTGTTTTATTTTATGGAATAAGAAGAGTATGCTTTTTTTAGCGAAACGTCGCAAAATGTTCATGTAAACTTAAGTCTTTCTATGTCTAGCATTCACTAAACTGGATGTTAAAAAAAATCGCATAGCCCTCTTCAGTGGCTCTTTCAAAAAGACTACATAAAAAATTTTGATGGGACAACTGTTGGAAGGATTTTATTTTAACTTTTTTTTTCAGCTATTATTTTTCTAATTATATTTTTAGTGTCCTTAATATAAAACAAAAACACTTTAAAATATTGAATATAAAATGATATTGAGAATTTCATCGTGTATTTTTTGGTTAGATATAGAAAAAGAAAGGTTAAAAGTATTTATAAATATTTTTGATACCTTCACATAGATTTAAAGCAAAAAATTTGCAAAAAGATATTTTTGTTATAATGATTAAAATTATAGCAAATTATAATTTGGGTAGGATTTTGGATCATTATTAGTTACTTGCTAAAAATCTGTTTCCAATTGCTTCTTCGTTAAGAAGCTCAAATTCTACCAAATAAGCTGGAAATATTTGTTTATAATTTTTTATTAAAAATTCGTTAGCAGAATTTCCAAGTTTAAAAGGATTACGAGTCGCATCTAATCCTGCTACATAAATCGAATGAAAATTAGGATCTTTTACATCAAATGTTTCTTGCCTAAACTTTCTATTGCTAAAAATATCCTTAAGCCTGCTAATATGCCTTATATTATTTATGAGTTCATTAACATGCCTTCGATGATATATGTTACCTAAAAGACATTTAGTTAATATTGCGTAACGAGGAAACTTTTTTCTAGATCCCATCATGGTGCAATCGCATTCAAAATCCCCACAATTTGAACAAGAAGTATAAGACATCATTTTACTAAAATTATCTGTAAAATAAGACCCCTGACCACTATACCCATAAATCGGGTTTTCAGGCGTTCCGTAATTTCCTCCCAAATCCGGTCTAAAACCATTTTCTAATGTTCTTTTATAACTTCTAGCTGAAATTCCATGCCATAAATAAACTTCTGCAAATAAAGGATCTAATACAACTTGATTTTTATTCACTAAAGATAATTTATTAAAATTTGTTTCGATATCTGCTTTTAGTTTTAGATTTTTCGATACATCATTTTTAAATTTCTTTTTAAAATCTTCGTATATTAATTCTAAGGGAGGGTTTACATTTTTTGAAATATTTTGAATTCTAATTGGAAGACTTCTTGGTGGCAAAATATCCGTCATATTTTCTCTTAGTCTTCTTTCTGCATTTTTCTTTGCGACATCAGAGCTTTTAGGGTTAACATAAATTAATTTAGCCTTTTCCATTCGAGCATCTTCTTGGAGAGGTGTTATCTCAGGATTATTTTTTATACAATAATCAATACTTTCTTTGATTGAGTTATATTCATCCGTATTTCTTCCAATTCTTTCTAAAGAAAATTTAGGCTCTGAAGTATTATAAAGAAATGACATTTTTTTTGACTCTAATTCCTTAAGTCTATTTAAAAGAAAAACGTGAATTGATTGTAGACATATAGAATATTTATCTTCAAAATTTATATTATGTTTTCCAAAACAATCTAATAAATGTAATTCGATAATTTTCATCATATTTTTTAAATATACTTCAGAATTATCATATACAGAGATATTGTTTATTTCATTTAATAAGTAATTACAATTATTATATTTTTTGTTTTTTAAGAAACTAAAATTTCCACTAAATTCTTTTTTTATTAATTTTACTATGATATCACAAATATTTTTATTAAATAATTCTGAATTACTCTTGTCCATCATTCTATAATGATTAATTAATTCTGAAAAATATTTTTCTTGCATTTATTCACCTATAAGTTTTAATAATTCATGAAGACTTCAGAATTTGAGATATCTGAATTTTTTTAAGCTTACCAAAAAATTTTATTTTGTAAAACTAAAAATGTTTATTTAAAATATCGGTAGTTTTATTTTTATTATAATTTTTGTTTAGTAATTCAAGAGCATTAGGTTAATTTTTTCTATTAGAAAATTTTGAGGTTATAAAAATATAATTACATAAAACGTTTGATCATCTTTTTATGTATATTTTTATAAATTATAATAGAATTAAAATCCATTAAAAATTTGACTTTAATTAGCTATTTGATTAACAAAAAACTGTAATCTATTCTTGTCGAATTTAGTATATTTATAACTAAATTTTAATTTTAATCATGATAGATGCTTTGAAATAATATTATTTCTGATAATAAAAAAATGAATATCGAAATTTAAATTATTATATAATTGCTAATGTATTTTATGAATTCATTATTTATCAAACTCAAAATAGATTTTAAGTTACGACTATATGAGGAAAAAATTTAAAATTTATGACTCCAATCCTCTGGAATAAATAACTTATAAAGTATGAGTTCATGTGTATGATTTTTTATTGATATCCATTTTTTTATATAATTTAACAAACTTTTTTTATGAAAGGATACATATGCTTTATCATTTTTCTACTTCTTATAATTCTAAAAAAACCTTAAGGTCTTTTATATGTGCTTCTCTGGTATTATACTCTACAAATGCTTTTGGTTATTCTTCAAATGCAAAAATTACTTTTCATAATAATACAAATAATTCAGCAATATTAGAATTAAAACAGTTTCCTAATTTTGATGTAGGGTGTAATGAAAATAAGAGTCGTATGTCCTTAATTTCAATAAAAGCAAAAACCTCTCAGGATGTCTGTGTTCGTTATTCAGACATTTATAAAAGTAACTTAGGTAAATTTAATTTAAAAATTTTAACGGGAATAGGCTTGTTTGCAAAACCAGAGCGAATTATAAATGGCAAAGAAATAAAATTAGATGCAAAATTTTTAGAACCAGCGCAAAAAAATTTATTTTTTAATGTAAATTATGCAATAGAAAATTCAGGAAACCCTTTTGAGCTTTCCGTTCAGATCGATAATAAAGAGATATATGTTTTAGGTGATAGTACTTCGGATAGTGGAGCTCTATATGGAATACTAAATGATTTAAAAACACAGAATCTTATTAAAAAATATTATCCATATACGATTCCAGATATAAATTTATCTCCTCTTCCCTCAGAAAAAACGCTTGTAAATGCTCAAAATTATATTGATATATTTACAAAATCAATTACTGGAAAAGAGTTAACACCTGCTTGGAAC
>Ga0164295_10001992_pt1 | contig 17006 bp, 21 predicted proteins | sample GEODES006metaG_FD_111798 | JGI IMG/M metagenome (GOLD analysis project Ga0164295, IMG submission 111798) | Oligotrophic lake water microbial communities from Sparkling Lake, Wisconsin, USA - GEODES006 metaG | ecosystem: Environmental > Aquatic > Freshwater > Lake | place: USA: Sparkling Lake... | reverse complement strand
TCAAAAATCAATAATTTACCAATAATAATTCTTTATATTTGGGATAACAGTAGTTTAGATTGGTTATTTGATAAAAAACACAAGAGTCACTATATAATCTTTAATGCAGAACACCAAAATGAGTTAATGACTGGTTATATGTCTGCACAACGTAACTCATCTTATTTTGGAATATTAAAAAACCTAGCCAAGGTCAATACAAAGGCTATATATAGTATTGATGACTGCATCAAATTATTAGAAACCGTAATAGGAACTTATGAACAACAATAATACAGTTAGAGCCAATGGTAACACAGTCTACGTCAAAGAGAACGAAAATATCAATCAAGCTCTTAGAAGATTTAAAAAGAAAATAGACGATAGTGGACTTTTGGAAGAATTGCGTCAGCGTGAATTTTATGAAAAGCCGACCACTGAACGTAAACGAAAAGCCGGTGCTGCCAAAGCACGTTGGAATAAAAAGCTCAGAGAACAACAACTTCCTAAAAAAATGTTTTAATCTATTGACCATTAGTCAGAAAGGCAGTATAATAGCTGTATGAACACAGATATTATGATAGATTTGGAGACGCTTGACGTACTCCCCACCGCAACCATTCTTACTATTGGAGCAGTTAAATTTGATCCGTTTGGTGATGATGTTAACGAAAACAAATGTGAGAAATTTTATGTCCGTGTTGATGTTGATAGTTGTGATCGGATTGGTGCTACGATTTCGCAGGCTACCTTAGATTGGTGGGCTTCACAATCACAGGAAGCTCAGAACGAAGCATTTGATCCTGCAAACAGAATTCCTATCGAAGACGCCATGGCGCAACTTTACAAGTTTTGCTGGGGTGCTAAACGTGTATGGAGTCACGGTGCAGGATTTGACGTTACAATACTAGAATGGTATTTCCGTAAAATTGAAAAAGCTATTCCTTGGAGTTTCTGGGAAGTTCGCGATACCCGCACCATATTTGACATTGGAATAAATCCCAATCGTCCTCCTGTACTAAAACATCACGCTCTTGAAGATGCTTGGAATCAAGCGGTGGGAGTGCAGAATGTTTATAAAAAATTACGAACTGCTAGTAGTATCAACGGTGAACTTTTTCAACCGTTGGCACATCAAAGATAAATAAAATCGTGAATTGTACCAATAGGGCAATTGACAGAGCATAGTGCTCACAATTTAGATCTTACTTTATAAGGAGATATTATGTCTAAGATCATCGGTATTGACCTCGGCACCACGAATTCTTGCGTGGCGATCGTGGAAAATGGAATTCCCAAAGTTATTGAAAATTCAGAAGGTGCTAGAACTACACCCAGTGTTGTTGCCTACGCCAACAATGAAATTCTAGTTGGCGCCAGCGCAAAGCGTCAGGCAGTAACAAATCCCAAAAACACAATCTATGCTGCCAAGCGTTTGATTGGCCGTAAATTCACTGAGGATGCAGTTCAAAAGGACATCGATCTGATGCCTTATCAAATTATCGAGAACGGTAATGGTGATGCTTGGGTCAAAGCAGGAGAACAACGTCTTGCTCCTCCGCAGATTTCAGCTGAAGTTCTGCGTAAAATGAAAAAGACAGCTGAAGACTATCTAGGACATGAAGTTACACAAGCGGTTATCACAGTTCCTGCATATTTTAATGACAGTCAAAGACAGGCAACTAAGGACGCTGGTCAAATCGCAGGCCTAGAAGTACTGCGTATTATTAACGAGCCTACTGCGGCAGCTCTTAGTTATGGCGTTGATAAAGTTGACAAAGCTGATAGGAAAATTGCTGTTTACGATCTCGGCGGCGGTACTTTCGACGTATCGATCATTGAAATCGCAAATGTGGAAGGCGACAAACAGATCGAAGTACTGAGTACCAATGGTGATACATTCCTAGGCGGTGAAGACTTTGATCAACGTATTATGGATTACTTGGTCGATGAGTTCAAGAAAGAAAATGCCGTTGATCTAAAGAATGATGTGTTGGCCTTACAGCGATTAAAGGATGCCGCTGAAAAGGCCAAGATTGAATTATCTAGCAGTGCTCAAACAGAGGTTAATCTTCCATATGTTACTGCCGATGCAAGTGGTCCCAAACACTTAGTGGTTAAAATTAGTCGTGCTAAACTAGAAAATCTAGTTGCAGATCTAATTGAACGCTCACTAGCACCTTGCCGCACAGCTATGAAAGATGCCGGAGTTACATCCGCTGATATTGATGAAGTTATTCTTGTTGGCGGACAAACACGTATGCCCAAAGTGCAAGAAGCAGTTGAAGCATTGTTTGGCAAAGCACCACGCAAAGATGTCAACCCAGATGAGGCTGTGGCCGCAGGTGCTGCTATTCAAGGTGCAGTTCTAGGTGGTGATCGCAATGACGTTCTGTTGTTGGATGTTACACCGTTGAGTGTTGGCATTGAGACCATGGGTGGTATTATGACCAAGCTGGTGCAAAAGAATACAACAATTCCTACCAAAGCCAGTCAAACATTCTCAACAGCAGAAGACAATCAGCCAGCTGTAACCATCAAGGCGTTCCAAGGCGAGCGTGATCTTGTACAACATAACAAGTTGCTAGGCGAATTTAATCTAGAAGGCATTGCACCTGCACGTCGAGGCCAACCTCAGATTGAAGTTAGTTTTGATATTGACGCAAACGGTATTATGCACGTTAGCGCCAAGGACAAAAACACCGGCAAAGAAAACAAAATTACTATCAAATCAGATAGTGGTCTGAGCAAAGAAGAAATTGAACGCATGGTTCAAGATGCCGAGGTCAATGCAGATGCAGATAAAAAAGCACGTACACTGATTGAAACACGCAACAGTGCTGAAGCACAGATGCACGAGGTTCGAAAGGATCTAGAAGAATTCCGTTCAGAACTATCTGAAACAGAAATCACTGAGTTAGAAACAGTAATTAAGTCAGTTGAGGAAGCTGTTAAAGGCACTGATCCTGAAAAAATTACTGAAGAACTCAACAAGGTTTATCCGGCAATGAAAACATTGTTGGATAAAAAACAGGCCAAGGAACAGGCAGCTCAGGCGCCTCAACCAGAAGCCGAAGCAGGTGACAATGTGGTAGACGCAACCTTTACAGAGACAAAGTCTAACTAATTGTTAATAAGGGGTACTTTCGAGGCCCCTATTGTTCTTACTTTATAAGGAGACTATAATGAACAACAATCAACTATCGAGACTAGATACATTGAGCAGAGCACTTGTGGGATTTGACACAATGTTCGACCAAATGGAACGCAGATTTGCTAACCAAGTATCTAACAACTATCCTCCATTTAATATCCTTAAATGGAATGAAGACCAATACGAAATTCAAATTGCAATTACTGGATTTGAGAAAGAAGAAATTCGAGTAGAAGTTGAACGCAATCAATTGAGTGTGTTTGGCGAATCTAAAGAAATGTCTTTAGGAGATGCCATGTATCTTCACCGTGGACTTGCTACGCGAGACTTTGAAAAAACTTTCACTCTAGCAGAACACATGGAAGTTAAGGGCGCTGAGATTAGAAATGGTATGTTGAGAATTCAACTTTTCCGTAACGTTCCGGAATCCGAAAAACCACGTATCATCGATATTGTGGAAATTAAGTAATTAATTAGGGGAGTATATCTCCCCTAATTTGGAGCAAATAAAAATATGTCCACAGATTTAAAAATTGATGAAAAAATCACAGTTTCCTTACAGCCCCCAACGCTATGGAAAGTTGTGTTACTGAACGATGATAAAACCCCCATGGAATTTGTCATCGAATTGTTGACTGGTATATTCAAACACGCACAGGATCGAGCCAAAGACATTACCTTAGAAATACATAACACAGGTAGTGCGGTGGCAGGAATCTACACACATGAAATTGCCGAACAAAAAGGCCTCGACTCTACTCAGGCTGCAAGACAAAATGGATTTCCGCTAGTGATTACCATTGAACCAGATGCATGAATCAAGAAGATATCAGAGTTATAAAATACACTGATCTTGGCACAAAAAGATTTCAATATTGGCTGACTCTTTTTGATTGTAGAAGCGGCAATCAAACTACTGGAAAAAAAGGAAAAAGAACTTTGATAAAATATTTAGAAAGTTTGTTTGGCCCGTTAGGACAGAGATGGCATTTTCAAAGACAAAATGAACAGGTATATACCGTTAAATTAGATCAGGAGAAGGACCTCCTGATTTTTCTTTTGAAGTTCAAATTAAAGAATTAAATATACATATTATGAGCCTAAAAGAAATTACCAAAGACCTCCATCACGAGGCAGAAACAACCAAATTTGCTAAGATGCTACTCAGTGGCAAAATTAGTAAAGAAGATTACAGAAACTATCTGTACAATCTAATGGCAGTGTACGATCCGATCGAATGGTATTGCAAACGTCAAGGCTTTCTTGACACTATGCCAGACCTTCCAAGACTAAAGTCTATCTATGCAGACTTTCTAGAATTAGATGACGGTACCTACTGTTACCTAACTTCTGCTACCTTAGAGTACCAGGCATATCTACACTCAATTGGCAATGATCCAGAATATAAACATCTTATTAAAGCGCATCTATACTGCCGTCATATGGGCGACTTATTCGGTGGGCAAATCATTAAGAAACAAGTAGCACACATCAGTAGTGGTAAGTTCTATGATTTTGAAAATGCCGATGCTATGAAAATGGCTATTCGTCAAACACTAACAGATGACCTCGGAGACGAGGCTCGTATAGCATTCGAATACGCTATTAAAATGATGCGAGATCTTTACAATGGAGAGTAAAGTTTGGAATACATTAATTGAGATCCAACATTTATTGGAAGATAACTTCAGCCGCACGGGTCAAGAGGTTAAAGAACCTGAGATGGAAAGATTTAATCAGCCAGGTTGGGTTAATCGCGTCTGGACTAGTGATAGTTATCGTCGTGCTCATGTGGATGTTGTAGACGCAAGAGAAACCAAAGGTCTATGGATGATGCATTGCTGTATCTTTCCACATACACATAATCCTGCTCCTATATTTGGCTTCGACGTAATAGCTGGTAAGAATAAAATTACCGGCTGTTTTTATGACTACAGTCCTGCAGGAGACTCTGAGCATCCTATGCTAAACTGGTTTGCAGAAGAAGCACAAAAACTACAATGGAATAAAACACGCAAATTACCAGATTGGGCAGAACGTATTTTTAGTGGCTGTATGATTGCTGCCGGAAATGTTAGTGATGAAGCAGAATTAACACAGATCTTTGAAATTGCTCGTAAAGGTATTAATCACTACCTGGATAATGTAGGTGAAACCAATAACAGCGCAGTTAATACAAAATTTCACCAAAATTATTACTCTCAAAATCAAAAACAAAACCCACATACTCCTAAAGTAATGGTTAGTTTAGGGTTAAGCGAAGAAGATGTGCGGGTGTTTATTCAAGAATGTTTGTTTCCTGAAATACGATAAATATTCGTATGAGATTCTACGAATTTACCACCCCAATTGACGAAAAATCTTCTACTGGCGGACTTGAATACGAAAAGACAGTTTCTTCAGTTTTGCAAAAGATATTACCTCAATTTAAAGATCAAGCAAAATTTGTTAGTCTTGATTGTGGAACTGCTGGATTTTGTGCATTTGGTGTTGATTTAGAACTTGATATTGGCGGAAAAGATTTCAATGTAGAAATCAAACAGAGCAAACTAGCACAGATGGGTGGAACCAGTATTAGATATAATCCCAACACCGACACTGCTGAGATTGTTAATGCTGATACGATCGACAACGAATCAAAACCTTATTTTATTTCAGCAGCAAAATCCAAGAAAGATGAAATTATTGCTTGGATTGATACTATAAAACAACAAGAGCCAGCCGAACTTCATGCCAATTTACCTTATAAGTTTCCAGTGGCAGGTGTTACTAAAGAAGCATGGAACGCCGCAATGAGCTCTGGAGCATTAAAAGCACTAAATGATAAAGTTAGATTCAGTAACACAAATCTAATTGCGGCAGCATACAACAAGAAAAACGTATTCTATATTCAAATAGGTGGTGCCGGACTATTTTTCTTAAACAAAAATCCTTATAATTTGCCAATTCCTCAGTTTGAAGGTGAAATTGATATCGAATTTAGACTAGGGCCCAGCGGTAGTAAATCTAGAAAGATAGCTGGTAAAGAGTATAGAGTTGTTGGAGCTTCTTACAGGTGTCAGGGAAGATTAAAAACTTCTATCAAAAGCCCTATGAGTCTAGATAACCCGGAGCAAGCAATTGCTATTATTAAACATATTATTGATATAAATTCAAAAACTCAATTAGCACCTCCGGAAACGAAAACAAACGTACAACCCCAACAAAAATCACCAAATTAGAAATTAGAGGTTGATTAGGCTATATAAATAGCTAACATGGAAATTCTTGCACTTTTACTGTTATTTCAAATCAAGCACTGGTATGCTGATTTTAAAATTCAAACCTATATGCAGACTGTTAAAAAGGGTATATGGTTAGATCCTGTTGGCATCAGTCATACGCTAGACCATGTCTGGGGAACATTGGTATTATTGTTAATCTTTAGTTTCTTTCATACAATTGGTGCTATCACAATAATAGCTGTAGCAGTCATTGAAGGTGTATATCATTATGTAATAGATTACACCAAGGTAAAATACGGTTGCAAAGATAATACCAAACCTCTGTTTTGGAATCAATTTGGCCTAGATCAACTGGCACACCAAGCATCTTACTTGGCCATTGTAGCCTATATCTGTCTTTAGATAACTCATAGTTTAATCTAGTACAACTTCCGGTAAATACGATACGTAACCGGGAGCGAACCGATGAAAAAAATCTTAGTACTACTAAGTCTATGTGTATCTATGTCTGTAGCACAGGCAGAACTAGTACATCAATTTAAGAATCCGGCCTTTAGTGGTATTGGATACAGCAGTCATGTACTGACAATCGACAGCATTGAAAAGAGCCGTCGTGATGCTATCGAGGCAGATAAAAAAGCAGCTATTGCCAAAGCAGAAGCAGAACTGCTAAACACACCTTTGAATAGATTTATGAGTCTATTCCAAAGCCAAGTATATGCTCAACTAGCAACACAGTTAAGCAACAATCTTTTCACAAACAAATGTTCAGCACCAGACGGTACTGCAATTCCAGGCTGTGTAAATCCAACAACAGGTAACTTTGTGTTAGATGGTAACACAGTTACTTGGGCAAAAGCCAACGACAAAGTTACACTGACAGTAGTAGATGCCAAAGGCACCGTAACTAAAGTTATTGTTCCTATTGCTAGTTTCAGTTTTTAAGGAGTAAAAGATGAAAGCAACTAAACTATCCTTAATTACAATCGCAGTAGCAATGGCTCTTGCTGGTTGTTCGACTGTTCGTCCATGGGGTGACACAAAGATCAAAGAAGAAGCCAAAGTTTCAGAAACAATTAACAAGAGTTTTTCAGCAGTTCCTGCACCAGCAGGCCCAGCAGTGACCGTGGCAGTATATGGATTCAAAGACTTAACTGGACAGCGTAAACCAAGTTCAACCTTGAGTTTGTTCAGCACCGCAGTTACACAAGGCGCTGAAGCATACTTGATGAAAAGTCTACAAGAAGTCGGCAACCGTCAATGGTTCACAGTGGTTGAGCGTGTTGGCCTAGACAACTTGTTAAAAGAACGCCAGATGATCAAGCAGACTCGTGAGATCTATGAAGGCGCCAATGCTAAACCTTTACCTCCACTGCAAATGGCAGGTGTTATACTAGAAGGCGGAATTATTGATTATAACTCTAATACACTAACAGGCGGCACTGGTGCTCGTTGGTTGGGTATTGGAACACAGACAGCCTATACTCAGGACGTGGTTGTTATTAGCCTGCGCCTAGTAAGCGTCCAAACTGGAGAAGTTTTAACTACTGTTACAGTGGAAAAGAACTTGCTCAGCACCGCAGATGGTGCCACGGCGTTGAAGTTTTTCAACCAAGCGACTCAGGCATTTGAATTTGATTCAAGCCAAACATTTAACGAGCCAGGAAACTATGCTCTACGTTCAGCTATTGAAACAGCAGTTATTGAGTTGATCAAGAAAGGTGAACGTAGTGGATTGTGGCAATTTAAAGCTCCTACTTCATACGGAGTTAAATTGGAGAAGTCTAATGAGTTGGTTCAAACAAAAGCCACGGCCAAAGACGCAGCCCAAGCTACACCCGCACCATCACAGCCCAATAGCAGAAAAGATAATGGAGCAGAAAAAACTCCAATATCGGGGGCACCTGACGACTACGGAAACCCAATCCGATCAGGAAATTAAAAATAACCCACAAGGTTAGGAGAAAAATATGAAAAAAACAATTATAACAATATTATTAGCAGCGGCATTTCCAGCAATGGCACAGACCGCAGTGTCTGCACCAGCTGCACCGACAATACCTACAATGGCTACAGTTAGTCCTAACGCAACAGCCGCATTGGCCATTGCTACAACTAACCGTATCTTCATTGATCAAAGTGGTGACAATCCTAACGTCAACATGACACAAGATGGCACTGGCAACAAAGCTGGTTCGGCACAACGTCCGATATACCTACGTGGTATTGGTCAAACTATTGTCACTCGTCAAATTGGTGTTAACAACGATATCAATTTAGAAGTAGTTAACGCAACTACAGGCACTGTAGGTGCTACTGTAACTATTCAACAGATTGGCGACAGCAATAAGGTTGATGCAGCTTGCGGATATGGTACAGCATCAACAGGAGGCACGGCACTAACAGGTTGTAAGAGTGCTGACATAAACTGGAAGTTCACTGGCAACAGCAACGACCTACAGTTCCGTGGCACAGGTGATGACCTAAAGAGTGCTATTGATGTAGCAGGTAACAGCAACGTATTCCGTATTGATGCTATTGGTGATAAACATACACAAACTATCAAGGTAGTCGGTGACACTAACACATTCAACATCAATCAACGTTCGACTGGCGCAGCTGGTTCTAGCATTTGGGTTGACTTAACAGGCAACAGCAATACACTTGCTATGAGTCAAACTGGAACTATTGACAATGTTATCAATATCAAGAGTGTGAGCAACAGCGGCACATTTAATATCACTCAGAAGAACTAAGGAACGGCAATGAGAGTTGCTGCTCTTATCGCAGGCCTGCTGGTGGCTGGAACAACTTGGGCAGACATTGGGTCTGTCACAGAAGCCACTGGCACTGCTATCATCAAGCGCGGTAAGGATACAATTCAAATTTCCAAAGGCACCCTAGTTGAAACCAATGACAAGGTTGAGACTAAGAACGGTAAGGTTAAGATCGTGTTTAAAGACGATACAAATGTCACCGTTACTGAATCAAGTAGCCTTGTCATTGATGATTTTGTATATGATCCTAAGAGCGGTGCTGGCAAGCTAGGACTTAAAGCAGCCGCTGGCACTGTTCGCTATGTATCGGGTAGCATTGCCAAAGATCCCAAGAACGTAAAAATTAACACACCCACAGCGGCCATTGCTGTTCGTGGCACTGACTTTGTTATGGCTGTTGGTGAAACAGGTTCTAGTATGATCATGTTGATGCCAACATGCGAAATAGAACAAAACGTAAACTTAAAAGGTCTAACCTGTGGTAGTGGTGCTATTGATGTAGAAACACCGGCAGGCATAGTTAAACTAACTCGTCCTTATCAAGCCACACTGGTTGAAACACTAAACGGTATGCCTAGTCCTGCTGTTATTGTTGCGCTTAATGGCATGGCGATTGGCAACAATCTAATGGTTAATCCTCCACGAACAACTACTGGTGTAAGTGTTATTGCTGCTGCTCGTGCTGCTGCTGAAAAAACAGGCGATGCTAAAAAATCAGATAACAAAGATAAGAAAGACGAAAAAGACGATAAGGATGATGCTAAAGATCAAGAGAAGCAACATGTAGCAGGTAAACAAGAAGGCGGAGGAGGTAATCGATCTTATAGACAAGGTCGTAGTGCCAACGAAGGCGATGAAGATCCCGCTAATAGATCTAAAGTAGGAGTTGATATTGCTGCTAACAAAGATTTAGATCCTAACAACAATGCTGTAGCCAACGATGTAGCTTCAGCAAGCGAAACAGAAAATCCATATGTTAAGAAACTATGGAAAGACAAAAGCGAAACAAAGCAGATTGGCTGGCAATATGAAAGCCTGAGCCCTACTAGTCGTAACTACGCTAATGTTACCATGCCTCTAGATACTAAAGTCCAGGTCACAGTAACACAGGACATGCAGACTAATCAATGGAACTTTAGCAGTGGTAAAGCAGTGGGGCAGATTGTTATCAATCAGAATTTTAGATAATGTTATGAATCAAGAACAAATTTATGAATTGGTTTGTGGTGCGTTAATAGTAGTAGCACTAATCGGGTTTGCCTTTTACTTTATTTTATAAGATGAAAAAGATATTTTTATTATTACTGTTGTTATGCTCAAGTTCTTGGGCAGCATTGACTGATATCAAATTTGGTCAAAGTCAAATTGCTGACAGTCAGTGGAATGTCAGTGCTTGTTTAAATACTACCACCTGTCAAATTTATAGCAAAAACCCAGGAACAATGTATAAGATTCCTTGGACCACAGGACAATGGTCGTGGCAAACGGGTCAGTATGTGCAGTTTAGTCTAACTGGAAATTCTAGTTACGCCTACGAAGGTAAAGTTTATAACAGCAACGGTACATTGGCAGGGACTATAGGTACAGGTAAAATTGTTAATATGGGTCCTGACTATTTCTTTTTTGTGGGCTCGGATAATAATACAGGACAGCTATTCAGTGGATCAAGCGGTATGAACAATACCGCTGGTGTTTCTTGGACGGGTACACTTAACCCTACCATAGCACAGGCAGATTCTTATGCTAATGCCACATATTCTACTGCTCCGTTAAGTGCAGGCCAAACAGCAACTTCAACTCCAAACAATAGCACTCCTGCACCAAATTGGCAAATGATTAGAACAACCAGCAGCCCTGTTGTAATCAGTAATATCTATCCTACCAGTAATAACAGTCCCAGCAATGAAACAGCAGTCAATGCCTTTGACGGCAATGTAGGAACCAAGTATCTAAACTTTGACAAGCAAAATGCAGGTGTCACTGTTAAACTAAACCAAGGACGTGTGGTTAAGAAATTTACAATTACCACTGCCAACGATGCAGTTGAACGCGATCCTGCCAGTTATAAACTATACGGATCAAACGATGGTGTTAATTGGATTTTATTATCAGAAGGAGCATTGAGCTTGTCCAACAGTAGATACACTGTCAGCAGTGAGATCGCAGTGGCCAACACCAATGCCTATATCTATTACTTTATAAAATTCCCAAGTATTAAGAACAACAGTGGCAACAGCGTACAAATCGCTGAAGTAACTTATTACTATGATTTAGATGACGGTGTTATCAGTACTGACACAGGCACCGGTGGCACGCCTAGTAATCCAGGAACATCTGGGGCCAGCGTAGCAGGAGAAACTCCTACATGGCCGGCAACCAGTGATATTACTGTTAATCAAACAGCACAGAAAAATGCGGCAAAAGGTCGTGTTAGTAACATTCAATTAGGTAACTATGTCTACATTGATCAAAAGATTGGCAGTAGCGGTAATGCTGTGACCATTGAACAAACTGGCAACTACAATAAGGTTGCTGGATTAGGTGGCACAGATTATGCCATCATCGACGGTGACAACAATACTTTTAACATCAAACAAGGTGATACTCTGGGCAAGAACTTGATTGAGTTTAGTATTACGGGTAATACAAATAACATCACACTATGGCAAGCTCGCAATCCTACAACAGGCCTACAAGATGGACAAGAAAGTGGTGGACACTATATGGGCCTGAATGTAAACGGCAGCACTAACACCTTGAGTCTAAAACAAAGCAATGATGGTGGAACATCAAGTGGACACTTTGCCTATGTTGATGTCACGGGCAACAACAATACCGGCACACTGAAACAAATGGGCAATGGGGAGAAAACATTCTTTGGCGTCATCGCCGGTAATACCAATGTGTTTGATATCACACAACAGGGTGCAGGCAGTTATTTTGATTTAGCACTAACTGGTAACGGACATTCAGTAACAGCTAATCAAAAAGATGCAGGCAGTCACAAGGCTACAGTCAACTTGACTAATAATGGTGGTGCTAGCACAGTTACTCTAATTCAACAGGGTAGTACAGCACAGAATATCAACATCACACAACAATGTGCTACACTATCAGGATGTAGCGTATCAGTAACACAAGGCACAGGACCATAATATGTTCAACGCCATAGGCTCAATAATGTTGGCAGGTATGCTGGCTCAAGAGCCAAGGTGTGTAAAATGGACTTGGACCGGTGATGTGTATAATCGGCGAGTTGTATGCTTAGAGTGGACCAAACCCCCGCCTAAGGATAAGGATCCTAAGAAAACATGATCGATCCTATCACACTAGGTATTGCTTTTACAGCCGCCCAACAATCAGTTGGTTATATTAAAAAAGCTATTGCCCTAGGCAAAGATGTTAACAGTCTGTATGGGCAGTTTGCAAAGTTCTTTGAAAACAGCGATGCTATTCACGGCGCCAATGTGGCTGCTCAAAATAGCAAAAAGATTCTCACAGATGGACAGATTAGAGCCTTGTCGGTTCAGATCGCCATGCAGAGCAAAGCCCTACGTGACGCTGAAAAAGAATTAAAAGAATTATTAATATATTCTGGAAACGGTGATGTCTGGGAGCAAATGATGGCTGAACGTGTGCGCATGTATAAAGAACGTGCTAAACTAGAAGCAGACTTAGCAAACGCTAGGATAAAAGCCAAATCAGATTTAATAGATAGAGCTTTGATTTTTATAAGTTTTTCGGCTCTGGCAATTCCTGCATTCGCATTCACTTTTGCTATGCTAGTTAGATCTTAAATACATTATGAAGAAAATACTATTATCCCCTTGGACAGCACTGGCTACACTAGCCCTAGTGTTATTAGTCCGCCTTGTAGATCCTGCGTTTGTAGAAAAAGTAAGACTTACCTACTTTGATCAACTGATCACGAGTCAGCAGGCCAAAGATGTTCCTGTTTACACGGTCAATATTGACGAAGCAACATTAGACAAGCTAGGACAGTTTCCGTTCCCTAGAGACATGTATGCTGACATTATCAAAGACTTATACAAGCGTGATGCTGGACTAGTAGTCTTTAACGTGCTAATGCCAGAGAAGGATCGCTTTGGTAAAGATGCAGTTTTAGGCGAAACTCTTAAAAAGTATCCTGTTGTGCTACCAGCACTAGGCAGCGAGCGACAAAAGAACACCAATCACGGAACACCTGCGCAAGTAGTGGGGATGGATCCTGCTGGTATGGTTGTCGAGTATCCAGGTTTGATCAATAACGTTGAGCCACAAGAAAGCCTTGCTGCTGGTGTTGGTATTGTCAATACATTCCCAGAGATAGACGGGGTTGTTCGTCGTATGCCTATGGTCATACTAAGTCAAGAACAACTACATCCTGCACTGGCCCTAGAGACTCTACGTGTCGCTGCCAAAGATCCCAAGTTCCAAGTTAAGATTGGAGACATGGGTGTGGAGGCAGTACGTGTTCCTAAGTTTGGTAAAGTAACAACAGACAATGAAGGTCGTGTTTGGATTGATTGGTCAGCTACTCCAAGAGAATACAGCTACATGCAATTGCCAGAATCATTCGATGGCGGTATTGTTATTGTTGGGTTAAGTGCAGCGGGGCTAGCTAATCCAGTTAGTACTGCCAAAGGCGAAGTATGGCCACAATATCTACAAGGTGCTGTCATAGGCACAATGATAACACAGAGTAATATACAGCGTCCAGGCTGGTCGGACCAGGCTGAGATCATTGCCTTGTTGGCCGCAGGCTTGTTAATGTTATTTTTATCAAGGTGGACTTATGCTTTTATTCCTGTTATTGTCTTTCTCGGTGGCAGTCATTTTGCTATATCTTATCTATATGAAAACTCCAGAATCCTATTGGACGCCACTTGGTTTATTGTTGGTTGTAGTTTGGTATACATTCACGCTTATAGTGTCAAATTTTTAAGTGAGTACTTACAGAAGTCCCAGATAAAGAAACAATTTGGATCATATGTCAATCCTGTTATTGTTGAACGACTACAAAAAGATCCCAGCTTTATTAAACTGGGTGGTGAGAAGAAAGAACTTACTATCATCATGAGCGATATGCGTAACTTTACGGGTCTAGGTGAAACCTACGGTGACGACGTTGTAGCGTTTACTCAAACTATGAACCGTTATATGACCGCTATCGCCGAACCTATTCTACGCAATAACGGTTGCTTGATCAAGTTTATTGGCGATGCGTCATTACACGTTCACGGTGCTCCTATTCAAGAAGAACAAGATCCAGATCACGTGCTGGCCGCTGTTCGCACAGGTCTTGAAATGTTACACGCTGTTGAACTGTTTAACATTGAACTTACTAAAGAAGGCAAGCCCTTAGTAGGTTGCGGCTTAGGTATTAATACTGGTCCTACGCTAATTGGTAACATAGGTAGTAAGGATCGATTTGGTTATGACGTACTAGGTGACTCAGTCAGTTTGACAGCTCGCTTAGAAGGACAGACTAAGAACTACGGTGTGTTGATTATTATCAGTGAATCTACACAGAGTAGAGTAGAAGATGCCTACTTTACATTACCCCTGGATTGTATTGCGGTCAAAGGAAAAAACATAGGTGTTAATATCTTTACAGTATTCTATAACCCAGATGTCACAGTAGCTGCGGATTGGATTATGGCTCGCGACATGCACGAAGGTATGTTAACTTATTATCGTCAACAAAAGTGGGATCTTGCTATTGAATTGTGTAATGAACTCACAGGTGAGTTTGATGGCAAAATGGATCACTACTATGAGTTATGGATAGCACGCATTGCCGAAATGCGCAGTAGAAATCTACCTATAGACTGGGATGGCACTTACCGTGCTACTTCAAAATAATTAGTCGCCGCTGGCGTCTTTTATTTCTTCTTTAGTAGCTCGACGCTTAGGACCTATTGGCGTTGGGTTCTCTTCAGATACCTTGTTGATTTCGTGTTCAGCCTTGATACGTTCATACTCAATGGTTTTGCCACGCAGTTCCATTACAGTTTCAACCTTTTGATTCAGCCTGATAAGATCGTTATCAAGCATACGAATACGATCAATAAGAGCGATAAGAGTTCCATTAGCTTGTCCTATAACAGGTTTGATTTCTGTGGTTACCCAAGTCCACACGTAGTAGATAAAATATCCCATTCCACCTGCGGCCACAATAGGAAACCCATACTTGTTGATCATTTCTGCTATATCCATATTACTTGTACCCTTTTATAAATTTTACCACAGGGTCAACTCGAACTAATTCGACTTGTCCATTTTCTTCTCGTACTTCAAAGCAGTCACCCTTGTTCCACTCAAGTTTTTGTAGAGTTATTTCTCGGTCAAGAACAATTCTTTCTTTAGAAAGATCTAGATCATAATCATAGTATTGCATTAGTCTTTCCTTTGATCTGCTTGTTCTGCTCTACTGATACGATCGTAGTCAGGTTGTAGTCCTAGAGCGTGGCTTACTTTGACATCAATACGCTGTAGTTGATTTGTCATAGTATCAACACGACTGTCTAGGCCTTTAATAATTCCACCCATTCCATTTACTGAGCTAGTTACCCCAGCTAAAATAAACTTCAGTGTTAGAAAAACAAAGTAGCCTGCTGCTATCGCCCCAGCAATAGGGAATCCTAGTTCCGCTACTAGTTTAAAGAAATCACCCATTGTTCGCTCCCGGTATAATTTATATACATATTTAATCAGGTTGACAGAAATCAAAACTGAGTGTATAATGTACATATATTACCCGGAAAAATATAATGAAAATTAAATTGGTTTCAGATCTGCATTTAGAATTCAGTGATATCAATATCCAAAATGATCAGGACTACGATGTACTGATCCTAGGCGGTGACATTATGGTCGCACAGGATCTCCACGACTTTCCAGAGCAAAATGTTAGAACTGCGGCCATGCTCGAAATGCTCAGTAGCAGACAAGCTAAAGCTCAACGGTTCCGTGATTTCTTCAAGCGTTGTAGTTTTCAGTTTCCACACGTGATCTACGTTATGGGCAATCACGAATTCTATCACGGCAAGTTCTACGCAGCCATTGATTATATGCGTGAAGAAGTTGCCAAGTATCCCAACATCTACTTGTTAGAACAGGATATGAAAATCATCGACGATGTTGTATTTGTTGGTGGAACATTGTGGACCGATATGAATCATCGTGATCCACTCACAATGCACGCCATGAAAGACATGATGAACGACTTCCGTATTATTCGTAATGACAAACGTGAGTATGCAGCTACAAGTCCGTTGGATGTTGCCATACGTCACGATCTCACTCTGGGCTATATTAAACTGATTGTGCAAGAACACAAGGACAAGCGGTGTGTGGTAGTTGGACACCATGCACCTAGTTTTAAAAGTGTGCATGAACAATATGCCAGTCAAACACTTATGAACGGTGGATATGCCAGTGACCTGAGCGAGTTCATTATGGATCACCCGCAGATTGTCTTGTGGACACACGGTCACATGCATCAGCCAGTTGACTATGTGATTGGTGAGACAAGAGTTGTTTGTAATCCACGTGGCTACGAAAACAACGACTACAGTGAAAACAGTGGTTGGAATCCTAACATAGTGATTGAATTATGAAAAAATTATTTGTATTATTTTGTGTATGCATTTCGACTATGAGTTATTCACAATCCAGTCACGGCACTTGGGGACTATACGATTATGATATTACGGAATATCAAATGGTCTATAATAGAAGTGATGTTCGTAGCATTGCTTCTATTACAAAACTGTTTACAGCAACAACTATACTAAGACATGGTCTTGATCTAGGCGAAAAAGTCAAAGTTACCGGTAAGTCCGGGGGCAGATTCCCTCGGGGGGCTAT
>Ga0164295_10001990_pt1 | contig 17016 bp, 15 predicted proteins | sample GEODES006metaG_FD_111798 | JGI IMG/M metagenome (GOLD analysis project Ga0164295, IMG submission 111798) | Oligotrophic lake water microbial communities from Sparkling Lake, Wisconsin, USA - GEODES006 metaG | ecosystem: Environmental > Aquatic > Freshwater > Lake | place: USA: Sparkling Lake... | reverse complement strand
TCAAAGGCGCCAAAAACTAATCTTTTAAGACGCGATTGCAGTATCGCCCCAGCACACATCACACATGGCTCAAGAGTGACAACTAAAGTTAAGTCATCAAGTCGCCAACTACCTAGTTTTTTACTAGCTCTTTTTATTGCCACTACCTCTGCGTGAGCAGTTGGATCATTATCTTTTTCTCGCTCATTTTTGCCTGAGCTTAAAATCTCACCAGCCTCATCAACAATTAAGGCACCCACTGGCACATCACCTGAGGATTTAACTTCTTGCGCAAGAGATATTGCCTGCTGCATTAACGATTGGTAGTTCACTAATTACTTTCAATCACCTGATTAAATTGTTCACCAAAACCTAATCGATTTGCAATTGCCTCTAGTTGCTCATCTGGATATAACTCTGTGTCATCTAAAATACTTAAAAGTTCCATCTCACTCACACCTAAATCATTTAGTAAATCAAGATCGCCGCCAGGTTGTGATTCATCATCTTCTTCTGGGAACTCAAGATCTAATACCTCAACTAGATCTGCTGCTACCTCATAATCAATTGCGTAGGTAACATCTGAGATCATCATCTGCATTGATCCGCCGAGTGATCTTGCAATGATTACAAACTCATCCTCTATTGCAATTAATGCAATTGCTCCACCATTAGTTTGTTGAGCTTTAAGTGAATCCATAACTGCGCCAATGTCGCGGGTAGTTAAGATCGCAACCGCATCCCATCTGCCATCTTCATGCCAGGCTATGAGTCCAAAATCTACTGACATTAGATTCACGCCTCCTTTATAATCCGTCATGCATACCCTCTGAGCACACTTATTCTCTCTTTAATCTGCGTTAATTGGTAGTAGCACCTCTTGCTTGTAGAGTAATTATGTGAAAATCCACATTGCCTCCCACCCATTACTTACTCATAAGTTAACTGTGCTGCGCGATGAGAAAACTGATTCGCCAACCTTTAGGCGCTTAACCGAGGAAATTGTCACCTTACTTGCATATGAGGCAATGCGTGAAGTTAAAACAATTGCCGTAACTGTTAAGACGCCAGTTGCTATGGCCCAAGGTAAGCAGCTAGCTAAACCAAAGCCAGTTGTAGTTCCAATCCTTAGAGCAGGTCTTGGCATGTTGGAGGGAATGTCTCGACTAATTCCAACTGCTGAAATTGGTTTTTTGGGAATGGTGAGGGATGAGAAAACTTTAAGGGCAACAACTTATGCAAATAGATTACCTGAGGATTTAACTAATCGTCAGTGTTATATCTTAGATCCGATGCTTGCTACCGGTGGCACTTTAGTTAGCGCAATAGAGTTCTTAGCAGCAAAGGGTGCCACTGATATAACTGCGATTTGTATATTAGCTGCGCCAGAGGGTATTGCAGTTCTTGAAAAAGCATTTGCAACATCAAAGTTATCTTTAAAACTTGTAACAGGTGCACTCGATGAGCGCTTAAATGAGAAGGGTTACATCGTCCCAGGCTTAGGAGATGCTGGGGATCGTTTGTACGGTGTTGTTTAACTAACAGTAAAAGCCCTCGCTTACTGTGTGTAATTTCTTTTATACTTCGACTTAGAGTTTTATAAAATTTGAAAGTAGGTGTAGAAGATTGTGTTGAACTTCGCCGCCTCATTTGATGAACAGCTATCTCCAGTTGCTCCTTTTTTATTTTACGTAGTAATTGCTGGCATTATCTTTGTTGAAACTGCTTTATTAATTGGCTTCTTCTTGCCTGGTGACTCATTGTTATTTAGCGCAGGACTTGTTGCGGCAGCTAGAGATGACATCAACATAGTCTTTTTAGTTTTGGCGATTTTTTTAGCTGCCTTTATTGGTGATCAAGTTGGTTATGTAATTGGGCGAAAGGTCGGCCGGCCTTACCTTGAAAAACATAAATCTAAGCGGATGATTAGAATGCTTGAAAGATCTGAGCGCTTTTATGAAAGATACGGCTGGTGGTCAGTAGTTATTGCCCGCTATATCCCATGGGTTAGAACGTTTGTGCCACCAATAGCAGGTACGGTAAAGATGAATTACTACAAATTTTTATCTGCTAACGCGCTGGGTGCCATACTTTGGGGAGCTGGTATTACATTGGCAGGATTTTATTCTGGATCTATTCCTTGGGTTAAAGATATTTCGTACGCTCTTGCTGCTTTTTTTATTACCGCTTCATTGATTTCAGCATTAATGAACTACTTACGTGAAAAACGAGATTGACCATTTGTTATAACACCTAAATAGGTAAGAAATATTCCAGCAATTAAATATGGCGATATATGTGTTCCCTCGGTTGGCACAAATACATCAAGTAGTAATGAGCCAATCAACATTCCGCCAACACTAAGTAGTGTGAACTCTAAAACGCCAACATATTGCACGGCAACTGCTGAGAAAGCAATATAGAAAACCCCAATTGAACCACCTAAGAACATCCACCATGGCCCTGAGATTAGATTCATAATTGAGTGATCGGTAAAGAGTGAGCGAAGAATCAATAAAAATGTTAAGAAGCTAAAGCCGGTAATAAAGTTAAGTTGTGAGGTAGCAAAACTCTTCTTTGAAAAAGAGTTAATCTGACCATTTAAAGCCCTCTGCACGCCAACCCAACTGCCGGCAAACACAGCTAATATAATTGCAAGAATTGAAAAATCACTCATTACAAATCTATCCCAAGCAGATATCACTACTGCGCCCACCGTAATAATTGCTGCAATTACCCGACGCTTTGAGATCACAGATTTAATGCCACCAGCTAAGCCAATATGATCAACCCAAAGTGAGATTGCAGTTTGACCAGCAAGGGATGCCACTGTAAATAATGCAACACCTGCAATGGGAACAACATGGGTTTGCATTGCCACAAATGAGGCACCTAACATTCCCGCACTTAGTCGCCACATTGGAAGTTGTTTTAATTTAACTGCTTTAAAAATATCAGCAAAGCCTGCTCTGACATCTTTTCTAAATAGAGAAATTAATAAAACAAAGATTAAACCGGTACCAAATGAAACTAGGGCAGCCTCAAGTGAATCACCCATTTGATCTGATAACTCACCATTTATCCGAGATTGCAGTGCAATGAAAAATCCTGACAGAATGGATAGAACCTTAACATCAAGTACCTTTTGAAAACTAATAATTCTATTCCTCCTCCTCAATAAATACTTTACAGAAAAACTAAATAGTTAAAATATCTCTTTAGCTAGAATCTTGAATGCTTACCTGTATTTCAAACTAATCAAACATTGATTTTGATCAATACTTTAATATCATATCACTGCATCAAATACTGATAGGATAAAAGCATGTGTGGAATTTTGGGGGGTATTGGTGCAGAATCAAATCACTTTGTTGTAGAAAATATCCACAATTTACATCGCCGAGGCCCGGATAGTAATAATCATGTGATTCTGGAAAATGGACTCAGTTTGGGCGCGACTAGGTTAGCGATGACTGATCCGCATCCACGAAGTAACCAACCGATGATTGATATATTAACAAAAAATGTACTCGTTTTCAATGGAGAAATCTATAACTACAAAATATTGCGTGAGAAATTAATTAATAGAAATATTAAATTCAATACTGAATCAGACACAGAAGTTCTATTAAAGTATCTATCAGAATTCAGCGCTGATGGAATTTGTGAACTAGAAGGAATGTTTGCTTTCGCTTTTTACGATTATAAAAGGAATGTTTTGATAATTGCTAGAGATTTCTTGGGTAAAAAACCACTCTATTACACGATTACAAGCAGAATTTTTCTCTTTTCTTCACAAGCAAGTTTGTTGAGAAACTATTCTCTTGATTCAACTTTAAATCCTGATGCGTTAGCTGAATACTTAAGAATTGGCTATATTCAAGATCCTCACACAATTTTCAAGAATATTTACGCAGTTAGTCCCGGTGAAGTAATTGAAATAAATTTAACAGATCTCTGTATTACTCAGAGGAAAATTGTTTCACCAAAGTCAATTCATAGGGCTAACAATTTAAATCTACGCGACATATTTAATAGTTCAATTCTTGAACGCACTGTTGACCATTCACATTTTGCTTTATCGATGTCTGGTGGCATCGATTCAAGTTTAATCGCAATGCAATGCGCCGACTTGGGATTAGATTTTACGACCTACACTATGCGGTTTCCAGACTCTGATAAGGAAAGATATAACGATGATTTTCGTGCGGCACAAGAAATTTGTAGAAAATTAAGAATAAGAAATATTGTTGTAGACATGCCTACTGCCCAAGAGATTCCTGGAATTATGAATAACTTCCTTAGTGCTATGGATGAGCCCAACATTAACCCAACAGGTCTTTCGCAGATGATTTTATTTTCAAGAATTGCTGAAGATGGAAATAGACTTCTTCTAACTGGAGACGGTGCTGATGAAGTATTTGGGGGGTATTCGCGTTACACTAAATCTTCAAGGCTTAAATTTATTCCTGAATTTGAAAATAAAAAATTAGAAAAAATGATAGTCTCAGGAAATGCTGATAAAAAACTATTAAAAGTTTTATACGCTTTTATTTCTTCTGAATCTGATGCAAATTGGTTTTATTGGCATACAGTATCGAGCCATCGAAGCATAAAAAAGCTCACGGGTATAAATTATGAACTTGAGTTAAATCAAAATATATTTACTACTTTAGGAAGTTTAATTACCAGAAGTAAAGTCTCTCATCTTATGGTTATGGATTTAGCAATGTATATAACAATGGAATCAAATAGACGTCTTGATAGAATTTCAATGTGGAGTTCAATTGAAGCTAGAAGTCCGTTTCAATCAGAAAAAGTAATAGAATACGGCTATCGTGCTTTAGAAAATAGGAAATATTCAAACTTAAACAAACAAGTAATTTTAGAGGAGTTTCCAGAACTTAAAAATCTGCCTTTATTGAAAGAGAAAATAGGATTCGTGAGTCCTCTTGGACATTGGTTAAGATCAAACAGAAAATGGGTTAATGATTCTTTAGATCACTTAAATGAACTTAACATGTTTGATTCCAAAGAATTGTACCAACTGTCTAATGCTCCATATGAGAATCAGTGGGATAGAACTCGCCTACTTTGGTCTTTAGTTGTTTTTTCACATTGGTCTAGGTTGTTCTTAAATGATTAGTAACTACAAAAGAAGTTCCAAATAGTTTTAATCAATACACCTTGCATTCATTTATTAAGGCGTTTTGATTTTCTATATCTTTGTAATAAACTGGTTCATGAATTACAATATAAAGTATGATTAATATATAAGTAATCAATTTTTTTTGCTCTAAGTAAATCTATTGCAGTTTGTGGTGATTCTATTATTGGGGTTTCGTGTACATTAAAGCTCGTATTTATGATTACTCCTAAGCCAAGAAACTTTTGAATTTCAACTAAGATTTTAGAAATAAATGGATTTGATTGATAACTTACGACTTGTGGCCTAGCGGTCGCATCTAAATGAACCACCTCTTTAAATAATTCTCTATAACCTTTATTTACATTTCCAGTCATCGTCATAAATTTTAGCGCTGAAATATTTACTAACGAGCTCGGATTCTTACCCTTGAAAGAGATAAACTTAGTCAAATCTTCTTCAAGAACCATTGGTGCAAATGGCATAAAATCACTCCTAGATAGCCTGTCGTTTAGGATTTGACTCATGTTTTTTATGTGTGCACCGGCCAATATTGATCTATTCCCTAAGGCTCTTGGGCCCCACTCTAAATTTCCATTAAATACTCCAACTATCGCTCCATCGTAAATCAATTCAGCAATTTTTTCCTCGATTTTTGTGTCTGTAACCATTTCGAGCTTGTTTTTTTTATAAGCAAGAGTTATTGAAGATTCAAAATCATAATTAGTCCCTAAATATACTATTTCATTAAATCCTTTGTTAGTTATCGGGGTTTCTGGATTAATCAATTGATGATACAAGAAAGCGCTTCCTAAAGCAGTTCCGGCATCATCCATAGCTGGTTGAATATAGATATCTTTAAAATTGAAAAGTTCAAATATTTCTTGATTTAATCTCACATTAGCAAAAACTCCACCAGCTAAAGCGATTTTTGTTGGCTCAATATTAAATTGTTTAAATTTACTAGATATATACTTGGTAACTCGCTGCTCCGTAAATTTCTGTAAACCAGCCGCAATATTTTCTCTTGAATAATTTAGTCTAATTAGTTCTTGTATCAATTTTGTGTAGTAATTATGAGATAGTTGTAGGCGACGCATACTTTTACTCTCTGTCCGCGTCCATATCCTTCCACTAAGACCAGGGCGAAATTTATTTAATTCTTTAGACACTTTCCGGTTTGAAAGCTTTGAAATTCCAAAATCAGAAACGCCAAGTACACATTCACTGATATTTTCTTGAAAAAAATTATAAACATCGTTGGAATGTCCAAGAGCTGCCAAGCCCATAACCTTGCCTTCATGTCTATTGGCTTTAAACCCTAAAGCTCGTGTGACTTGACTATAGACAGAACCGATAGAATCTAAATAACTAATTTTTTCCAGTACATGTAGTTTATTTTGATTGATTAATGAGATTGTCCCACTTTGCTCATCCCCCCAACCATCTAGAGTTAAGCACACACCCTCATCCCAATTTAGGCTAAATATTGCGCTGGCTGCATGGCTTAAATGATGGTCAAAAGTACTTATTTTGATACTCTTGTTTAAATTCTTTTTTAAAAGATATTTTAAATGCACTTTAAGAGTTCTTGAAACAAGATTTGTGTTTGGAATCAAAACCTGCAAAACATCAAAAAATGTAAACGCCCAGTAATTTTGATCCGAGATATGATTTAGATTTCTATGTGAAATTAGCACATCCTGTAGATTATTGAAACCAACGGCGACGTTTAAATGTGAAATACTAGTCAGATTATTCACGCATTCTTTTATAGAAAGCCAGGGAAACCTTCTATAGCCCTTGATTCCTCTTAATTTTTCTTCTTCAAATGCACAAATCAACTTGGAATCTAGAATTAAAGCGGCAGATGGATTGTGACTAAAATTTAATCCTAGTATAGCTTCCACGTGTTGAGTTTAACATAACAATGCTGAATTGCCAGAAAATACCCATATGTTATATTTGTTACAACAAGTCCAGATTTTAAATTGATTTTTAATCTACTAATTAGTTACGGATATGAAAGAAAATACACAAATATTTCAAATTTTGATGATTGGTATGTAAAAAATTAATCACTAATCTACGCCCCACCAATATCCATAAATTTAAGCGATTAATAAATAAGTAAGAAGTCTTGTGAAGTAAAATTAAGAAGTGGGTAATTACACTTATGATGGTGCGCCCGCAGGGATTCGAACCCCGAACCTTCTGATCCGTAGTTGGCCAGTAAATCTGAGCTTTTAGTTCCCTAAAACTCACCTTTACTTGCCTATCTTTCCGACCGTACTTACGAGCAATCAGAAAGTCAAATGCTCTATCCGTTGTCCTTCAGGAGTAAGTATTGCACACTAAACAAATATTCTATAGAAGTGATTTATTGACTCCATCTTGTTTAATTTCTCTTCACTCCTGTTTATACACCCCAGCTAGAAACATTTCCCAAACTGTTGAGGATATTCACGTATTTATACTCTGTTGAAGTGGAATAATGTGCAGATCCGAAAGTGTGCTACTGGTAGTGTAAGAATAATTTTCCCCTTTCCTAAACAATTTATGCATTGTGTAATTAGCGAAAAGTACTAAATTATATACTATTTGTATTGAGTATAATTAAATTTTGAAACAAGTTAAGCTGATCTGTCCAGTGTGGTTTTGATCTTGATAATTTAGTCATACCATATCTAGTTTCTCTATAAATCTCAAAGTTGCACGGCAAAATCTTATTTATTTGATCAATTATATTAATTGTATTTCTTTCATAGTGTATTTCTATAGACATTGCAGTAATTCTATCAAGATATTTAGTGCTGACCATCCTAAGAATTTCAAGTTCATTGCCTTCTATATCTAGTTTTAAAAAATAGTGCTCGTTATTTTTTAATTTTATAGTTTGGAAAATTTGATTTATTGTTACACCATTCACTGACTCTTTAGATCTAACCGTACTAGAAGTGTAATTCTGTCCCGAATTCTTTGGGTTTATATGTAAAAATTGTTTTTGATTATTTGTACTTAAAGCTTTACTAATTACAACAGAGTTATAGTTTTTTTCCAGTAATGCCTGACGGTGTTCTTTATTCGGTTCAATAAATACAGCTTTTCGTATTATTAAATGCTTACTAGCTCTGTCTGTAAAACTCCCAGTGTGTGCTCCTGCATCAATTATAATCCAAGTTAAATTAGATTTTGCTAATCGCCTCAAGTAAGAGTATTTTCCTAAACTTTTTTCTCCTGCGATATACGGATCATTTAAACCCAAAATCCAAGCGATTAAAGTGAAAAGTTTTTTTAACATAAATCAATCTTACTACTTGCCAATTTTTGTGCGCCCGCAGGGATTCGAACCCCGAACCTTCTGATCCGTAGTCAGATGCTCTATCCGTTGAGCTACGGGCGCCTAAGTTAACTATACATGAAGTAAGAGCTATTGAATTATAGAATTTAGATTGATTGAAACTAATTCCCTTTAGAACTTAAATTCATTGCGGCATTAATTACCTTACTCACTCGATTTTCGTAGGTTAGCTTCTTTACCCAAATTTTTGAATTAGTTGATAGTTCCATTTGAATCTGTTTATTTTCAATTATACTTATGATTGCATCGTAAAGCGATGATCTTGAATTTGGTTCGAAATACAAACAACGTTTTGCACCTAGAATTCGCCTATGAGATATAGTATCAGTAGCAATTATTGCTAACCCTGCTGCAGAATACTCTACAATTTTAATTGGGAAACTGTCATAAAACCACGGGAGATTTGGATACAGAACAATACCAATTGTTGAAGTTTTGAGTTTTTTCATTACTTGATCTCTAGGTAAATATCCTAGAAACTTTAGGTTAGGCAGATCAACAAAATGTTCACTTTGCTTAACTTGATCAATACTTACGCCGATAATCTCAAAAGTCCACTCTGGTTTATTTTTCAAAACCAATTTTGCAACAGAAATCAAATTTTTGAAATCTAATCGGCTGCCTTCATTTTCAATATTCCCTAAATAAACTATGTTTTTTCTTCGCTTAATTGGTCGAGTATTAAAAAATTTTATCTCACTTGAGTTTACAGCCATTGGGGCAATAACCATTCTTGAATTATGCAGCAAAATTCGATCTTCTAAAAAATTGGATATCGGAGCGATTAACACATTTTTTTTAATTGAGAGTAATTTAAGTAAAATAAATTGAACACCTGCAGGTGTACGGTGAACTTCACAGATTACAATTTTATTGGAAAAAATTGCTAAAATTAACGAAAGGTAGATATCTCTAGTCCAAAATATATACTCTTTAGATTTATATCGCATTCTAATTAATATCGCATAATAAATTAAAAATATATTAAATCGTAAAAAAAGAAATTTAAAACATCTTTTATTTAAAAAAATCTTAGCAATAGTTGAACCTATAACATCAACTTTATTCGCAGTTGGTAAACTGAGGTCAGAAAATGGTGTTGCTACTGTAGACTCATACCCCTGGTTGGCGACAGCTTTTGCCGAGTGCTCGGTAGTCACTCCGTAAGCTCGATCCGTTGGAAATCTAGCAGCTAGAATGAAAACAAAATGAGCATCAAAGTTCTGTTTCGCATTCTTGTTCATTTTAAGCCCACCCATTCAATTTGGATGACATTAGTGTACTCATTTATGGAAATAAAATTAAAATTGATGTTTCTTATTCACAAGTAAAATGTCAACTTTTTCCACTAATCTACCAAATACAACTTGAGCTTTAAAGTTATCAATAATAAACTTTTGTCCTTGTTTACTAATTCTTGCACTTAATTTAGGATTTGTAAAAGCGTAGTTAACAACTTCTATAAAATTTGAATAATCGCCAGGAGTATATGATAAGTAATTAACTCCATCGACAAAGCCTAGTGATTTATGAATTGGATCTCGCGGGCCAATATACAAAGCTCCAAAATACATCCCCTCGAATGTATTTATTGATGGCAATCCAATTATTTCTGAGCCTGTAAAAAACATACCTGCTTCAAGGTACAATTCCCTCAAGGTTTTCTTAAAATCATGTGAATTTTCAGTTGTTATACGAGGTTCAAATATAAATCTTTCATCTGCAATTGCTAATTGTCTAAAGTTCGTCCTATCAGGGTTTAAAAAATCTGTATTATAAAAATCTAATAAATCACTATTATAATGATACATATTTGGTGAGCCCATAATTAAACACTTTTGGTTACGGGAATTACTCATGGATTCCTTTGGTGCCTGGTTATCCAAATGATCTACCACAAAAGGAACATTAATCTCAATCAATTTCTCTCTGATATTTTTTCTAAAAAAATCATTTTCCAAAATATTTCCTTCAGAAAGTAATACTAAATATTTGAATCTAGGCAATAAATCGAAAATTAAGCTTGGATTTTTAAAATAATGTGTCATATGTACTAAAACAATCCCTTTAAATGAGAGTATCTTTAGAATATGATTTTTGGTACCCAAATCCCAAGTAGCTGCAAAATCAAGAATCACTCGATTCTCGATACTAATATCATCTATATTCTTATAAACTTTAATTTTTCTACTTAATAATCTATTTATGCACAACCAGATGAAAAATTCCACATTATTAAATATAGTTTTTGAAAATATTCTATTGAGATTTGGATTCTTAAATGATGATAGATTACCACTCCTTAAGATTTCAAGGCGATCTTCACGGTATAAATAATCAAATAAAGTGGAATATCTCTGATAATTTTTTTCTCTTTTAACCCATTTTTTAACAATTTTTTTATAATGTAAGACATGGGGATTTGATATAACAAATATGGTTTTATCTTCTTGATTCATTTATATATTCTCCTTAGAACCCATTACTGTTTCAAGCGCATGCTTCATTTGAAATTTAATTACCTTTGGTCCAATAATTTTTTGAGCAAAAAGACACCCATTTTCTCCAATTTTAATGGCTTTTATTGGGTTATCTTGAATCCAGATAATAGCTTTATAAAATTCCTCTGCGTCTCTCGCAGGTATATAGTGTTTAAATGCTATAAACTTGAAACCTGACAGCACTCTTGGATCACAAATTAATATTTTTCCGAATAATAAGGGTTCAAATACCTTAGACTGCATGCCAGAAGCTAAAAAATATGGAACTACAAAACAATTATTTAGAGAATAGATATCATTAATGTTATCAACCCAATTATGAATCTTTACATTTGAATATTTTTTGCTTTTATCCAGAACTTTTCTGCCATAAATATTTAGAGTGATATTTGATTTGCCTTTTAGCAAAGGAGCTACTTTATTAATTATAAAATCAAAAGATCTCTTATTATGAAGTACACTGTATGTTGAACCCATAAATCCAATATCAAGTTTTGGTGTTTTAATTGTATTCGTTTTAGGCTCAATTTGCTGAGCAAATTGTCGAAGTGGAATGACTATTAATTTTTTAATTGGTAAATTAAACAGTGCCTGACTATAATATTTTTTATCTCTCGGGCTTATGACCAAAATTAAATCAGCCTTAAATTCTTGTAAAAGTGATAAATACTTGATAAAAGAATGTGCCATTGCTTTCGGTAAGTTATTCACAACTTTTCGCACATATATCGGCTCAAAAGACACGCTTCTATAAATATGTTTAGCCTTACGCTGAATCCCATAAAGTAAGGTGCTGGACGTGTTAGTAACAACGACATCTATTTTATAATCTTCAATAACTTTAGAGACTAATAAATAGTTATAATAAGTGAACCCCTGACGCATAGAATTATCAAAAGCAGATAAATAAATAAGTATAAATCGAAATATCATTTTGATATTAATCTGCGAAATATTTTTATACTTCTTCAGTGAATATTCAAACTTTTTCTCCTCTAGATTTAAAAACATAGAGAAAGTTTTTAGCTCCTCATCGTTCTTCAAAATTTTCAGGCCCCACTGAATATCCTGTTCTTCTGCACCGTATGCTTTTTTGGAATACGGGGCAATAAAAAGCACTCTTAACTTTTTTTTATTCATTAATATCGCCAACTAGGTTTCGAATTGATTAAGTGTGTTTTGTAAGAGTGTTATGTTATTTTTTAAACTTCTTGCCGAGTCAAAAAAAGTTCCAGAGCCACATATTAGTACATCAGCGCCTATTTTATAGATTTCTTTTGCATTCTCAAATGTTATACCCCCATCAACACCTATTTTAGCTGAAGAGGAATTTGTGAAAAGGATTTTTTTTAGTTCGGTAATTTTTTGGTAGGTGCTTGTTATGAATGGGTGTTTTGGAATACCCGGAGTAATTGCCATCAACATTATGTAATCTATTTTGTTTACAATTTGATTAATAAAATCCATTTTTGTGTTTGGGTTAATGGCTATTCCAACTTCCGCTCCTGATTCTTTTACTTTATTTATAGAATCGATAATATTGTCTGTAGCCTCAACATGAAATACAATTCGAGTTGCACCTAGCTCTGCGAATTGATTCAGGTACCTCTCAAAATTTGTTGTCATTAAATGCACTTCTATTGGTAGTGAAGTTAGGTGTCGAATTTCCTTTAATACTTCTGGATAAAGCCCAAATCTTGGAACGAAATCGCCATCCATAACATCAAAGTGGAGACCAGAAATTTTCGCGTCTTCATAAATTTTCAAATTAGAAAAAATATCTCGGGGATTATCAGATATAACAGAGGCAAATAATTCATATGACTTATTCAAGAATATTATGCCTTAATAACATAGTTTCATGTGTTTCATTTAATTTTGACATTAACATTAAAATGACGGAGTCTAAGGTAATGAACAGTGTTTGTTCAAACAGAGTGGTCATGGGTTGTATTGAAGTTCTTAACTTTAAATCAGTATCTTTGGATTGCGTATCTATAAAAAGAACTGAAACTGAACTATTTGCGATTGTAGAATCCTTATCTGCTGTTATGCAAATTATATTTATCCCATTTGCCTCGGCAGTATCTACTATTGTCTTTACGGATGGAGTTCTACCAGAGCCAGAACCTATGATAAGTAGATCTTTATTATTTATTTTTGGTACATTTGAGTCACCTAGAAAAAAACTTTTGAGGCCCAAATGGTTTAATCTCATAGAAAAACTTTTCATAACTAATCCTACTCGTCCAGCACCGTAAACAACTATTTGTTCACATGTTAAAATTTTTTCTACAAATAGTTTTAAGTCGCTAAAATTTGATTTTGATAAAGCTGTTTGAATTTCATTTAAAACTTTATCATAACTAAGATGCATAACTTAAAGATACCAGAATATATAAATCACTGCGTGAATATATTATGTTTTTTAAAGAATACTTCAAGAATTTTGATACAGGCTTCTGCTACAGCTCTTTCACCACTCTTCGATTTGGTAACAAAATCTGCATTTTTTTTGGTACTAAATAGAGCACTACTTGGACTAATTGAATACATAACTTCTTTAAAAACTAGAAAATCAAAAATACCATCACCCATATAAATAGCCTTGGTTAGGTCAAATCTACTCGAAAGCCATTCCACTCTATTTTGAGCAGGGACCAGCTCTAGTGATAATCCCATATCATTCTCGATTCGCCTTTTTGAAATCTTGAAACCTTTTGAATCTGCAGTAATAACTTTAATCTTAAGAAATTTTCCTAAGTAATCAAGTGCGTCGTGATCATCCACACTAAATACCTTCATCATTTTACCCTCGTCACTATAGTAAAATTTGCCATCTGAGAGAACTCCATCTAAATCAAGAATGAATGTTTCGGGTTTTATTTTATACTTCACTATTAAGTGCCTTCCAAAGATTTAATTTACCATAATTGTACAAAAAAAGATCAAATGGGTGGTGATGTAAAGGAGACATGTTTAGCCAGATAATAGAAGTAAGTATGTCAACCTTTTGCTGGTTTAAATTCTGCTCAAAAACAAACTTTCCTAATAGTTTCTGCATTTCGACATGAATATCTTTTCTAAGAATCGTGCATATTACTTCACTCTTATTACTATTAATTTCGAATAATTTACTATTTACAATATTATGGTTAATAACTAAGCTGTGGTTTAGTTTTGCCAGATCATAATATTTGTCGCCAAATTCTAAATCACCACCAAAATCCTGCCTCCAGTCAATAAGTTTAAAATCTTTATTTTGCAAAATTATATTGTCTAAAATAAAATCTCCATGATAACTACTCTCAATTATATTTTGTAATAAGAGATCTCTTGACTCATTTAAAAGCTCAAGTGCGGGTGGGATTCTATATCCATTAATTGTTGTCGCTTTATCAGATATTCCTCTTGAAGAAATAAAAGAATTCAACCTATTTATAGTCTTTTCAAAATAAAAACTTTCGCACTTACTTTGAAATTCTAAAAAGTTGGAATCTTTTTTAAGTACCCATAATTTTTCTTGAGCCCAATCCAACAGTTTGGAAATAAGGTGTGCATTGCTTACTTTAGATAAAACATCACCCTCAATATAGTTATACTTAAAAAAATAATTATTTGAATCTTCGAGATTTGGAACCAGTCCCTTCAATAAATTAGCTCTGGTAATCCTATTCTGAACAATTTTTGGATCTGCAAAAAATTTGACTACTGAATTACCTATAAATAATATTGATTCGTCGACTTTTGGTAAAGTAATAAATGAATCACTTAACTTCTCTTTTGCTTTTAACAGTGCGCTGGAATTGCCAATATCTAACCAATTTTTAGTTTCTATGGAATTAAATTCAATACCTTTTTTAATCAAATTTCGGATCACGTTTACATCTGTTGGGTTAGAAAACAAATTGTCCTTAAGTATTTCCTCGAGGTTTGACCAAAATTCTGAAAAGTTAAATATTCCGATAAGTCCTATATGGATAAAATCAAATTCTGTCATACCTTTCTCATGAATGCTTAATACTTTATGTTCTTCTACATCAAATGTCGCATAATTATCTGCTTCTAAACTTTTGAAGCCAAAAATCCAATTATTAGTTGGGGGGGGTATTTCTTCCAAATAGATCACTGTATCGCTAGCATGAAAAACAAAAGGTTGCTGAAGATAATTTTTTGCGGCAAGCATTGAAAGTGCTAAACTACTCCCCTGGTCTTTAAAGTTGTTTACCACTACAAATTCAAAAAATCTATCTGGGTAGCTTATTTGTAAGAATTCTCGAACGTGGTCACCAAAATGACCTAGAGTAATAACAAAAATTACATCCGATGGATAACTCTCAATTATATATGAAAGTGAATTTTTTCGCCCAATGGGAACCAGGCATTTATTGGTATGATCGGTAAGAGACCCTAACCTAGATCCAACTCCAGAAGTAGTAATGAGCACTTTGTAGGGTTTGTGATCACCCAGTTTACTTGATTTTCTTCCCAATTTTGCCTCTTTACTATTCTTTAACCTATCATATCAATTTTTTAAAAATAGTTTACCAAGTCCAAGAAATAATAAGTCACTATTATTGAGAATTTCCCAAACTTATTAGCCTCTTCCAATCCACCTCTTTTATACGAGGTTTTCCTGCAATCTCACCAGAGATTACTTCAGAGGCATTTATTTTTTCCCAGCTAACTTGATCAATAACTTCATGGCCAGATTTAAGTAAAGAAATAACTCCTTCACTCACTTTTGGCTCAGTTAAGTTACTAATAATTAGCTCAACAACATCTTTTGAATCACTTTTATTTGTGCCAATAACTCCAACTGGCCCTCGCTTTGCCCAGCCAGTTACATAAACATTGTGCTCAACATGGCCTGCGATATTAGTGATTCGACCATTTTCAATTTTAATACCAGCGTACTCAACTGCGTCATAACCAATTGCAGTTACTACTAAGCCAGCTTTGATTGTGAAGGTTTTATCAGTAGCAATAACTTTGCCATCTTTGACCTCATTTATGGCAAATACAATCTCTTCAACCTTATCTCCCCCTTTAATTTGGATTGGAGCTGATAAGAACCTAATCTCTAACTTGCGTTCAACAACTTTTTTATCATGTTCTGCAATTAAGCGCATTGCTTCGAGATTATTTCTTAAATCTTTCTCAACCTCACCTAATTGCTCAATTCGAGAGGCTGCCTGATTTATTTGTTCAGTATCAATATAAACGTCAGTATTTTCAAGCTTTGGTAAATCTCGAAGTTCAGGGGCGGTAAAGGCTGCATGTTCTGGGCCACGCCGGCCACTAATAATTACTTTTCTTATCTGACTTTGTTTAAATTTCACAAGTGCGTGCTCTGCAGTATCAGTTGGATCAAGTTCTGAAGGATCTATTGCAAGAAGCCTTGCCACATCCATTGCAACATTGCCGGCACCAATTACAACTGCTGTATCAGTATTTAGATCAACATCAACATCAACATAATCTGGGTGGGCGTTATACCAAGGGACAAACTCTGCCGCAGATATGCAATTAGGTAGTTCTTCACCAGGAATGCCTAATTTTCTTCCTTTAGAGGATCCAGTTGCTAATACAACTGCGTCATATCTTTCTCGCAAATCCTTAAGTGAAATATCTTTACCAACTTCAACATTGGCAAATAATCTAAAGCCTTCAGTTTTAGCAATCTTTTCAAACACCTTTGAGACTGTCTTTATCTTTGGATGGTCCGGTGCAACGCCACTTCTTACCAACCCCCACGGGGTTGGAAGGCGTTCGATCATATCGATGGTGAAGGTGAGCTCATCAGTTTGTGCATTTTGAAATGCTTGAGCGGTGAAGTAACCAGCAGGACCAGCACCTACTATTGCAATTTTATATGCTGCCAAGATTCCCCCAATTACTACTCATAGTAATTTTAATTCATCCTAACTTGGCGGAGACGAGAGGATTTGAACCTCCGAAACCCTTTAGGGGTTAACCTCATTAGCAGTGAGGCGCACTAGACCGGGCTATGCGACGTCTCCAACAAG
>Ga0164295_10001988_pt1 | contig 17023 bp, 15 predicted proteins | sample GEODES006metaG_FD_111798 | JGI IMG/M metagenome (GOLD analysis project Ga0164295, IMG submission 111798) | Oligotrophic lake water microbial communities from Sparkling Lake, Wisconsin, USA - GEODES006 metaG | ecosystem: Environmental > Aquatic > Freshwater > Lake | place: USA: Sparkling Lake... | reverse complement strand
TTTATTGGATAATTCTAATTATCCGGCTGGTCTTCGATTTCGTGCAGATTTTCGCCCGCAATTGGGAGCCGCGAGGCATTTTGTTGGTCATTGCGGAGTTCATCTACACGATTACCGATCCGCCCTTGAAGTTACTGCGCAGAGTGATCCCGCCTATTCGCCTTGGTCCGGTTCGGTTCGATCTGGCTTTTTTGATCCTGTTCATCGGCTTGCAGATTCTTATCCAAATCGCACGCGCGCTCTAGCGCATCACTCGAAAGGTGCCGGGCAGTGACTCTCACACCACAGGACATCCGCGACCAGCAGTTCACGACTGTGCGCATGCGCACCGGCTATGACATGGATGAGGTCGACGGCTTCCTCGACACTGTCGAGACGGAGATCACTCGGCTACTGACTGATAGCGATGATTTGCGCGCGCGGCTGGCCAAATGCCAATCGCAGGTAGTAGCAGGTGGCCGTACGCCAGAGCCCAAGACTGAGGAAAAGAAAAAGGACGACGACACGGCCGCTCAGCCCATCGTGGTCGCCGCGCCTGCGTCGCCCGCTGAGCCTGCTGTGCCACCAGCGCAGGCAGCGTTCGCGATCATCGAGATGGCTCAAAAGACTGCCGACGAAACAATTGCGGCAGCCAAGGCCGAAGCAGACGCGCTACTCGCTGAAGCTGGCGCAAAGGCGAGCACCATGACCGCCGACCTTGAGGGACAGCGCAAGATTCTTGAGGACCAGGTTGCCCAATTGCGCACCTATGAGCGCAACTACCGCTCGCGGCTGCGCGACTACATCCAGGGACAGCTCGCCAACCTCGACAACCTCAAAGCGGATACTTCAGTGGCACCCGAAGGCCCACCCGTGCAGGCTTAAACGCGCGCGATCCACGCCCGCAAGCCGGACTCATCGATTGACGGCTCGCCAGCACCGGAGCCTTGCTCAAACTCGACCGCGAGAACTTCTTCTGCGATGGCGGTGGCATGCTCTGTCACCGCTTCGGCGACATCATCTTCGGTGGCTTCCCACATCACGCGGATACGGTCGCTCACGTCGAGACCCGAAGTCTTGCGCGCCTCCTGCAACGCGCGGATGACCTCGCGGGCGGTGCCCGCCCGGCGAAGTGCCGGCGTGATCTCCAGGTCAAGCGCAACCGTCTCGCCTGCACCCGTTGCGACAGCCCAGCCCTCCTGCGGAGTCTCTGTGATGATCAGATCATCTTCTTCGAGGGAGACAACGCCGAGTTCAGCTGCATCGACGCTGGCCGCACCAGCGCGCATAGCCGCGACAAGGGCATCGGGTTCGGCGTCACCGATTGCTGTCGCCACCAACTGCGTTTGCTTGCCAAAGCGCTTGCCGAGTGCGCGGAAGTTGGGCTTGACGGCGACATGCACGAGTGCGGAATCACCGAGCCCTTCAAGGGATTCGACGTTGAGTTCGGCGGAGATTTCCGCGCGCAGATCTGCGGGGAGTCCGTGCCATCCGGTGGCGCCCACGAGCGCACGCGAAAGCGGCTGACGCGTGCGTACGCCTGAAGATGCTCGCGCAGCACGACCTAACTCGACGAGACGACGCACCAAGGCCATGTGTTCTGACAACTGGGTGTCGATGAGTGCTTCGTCGACTGCGGGCCACGAGGCGAGATGGACCGACTCCGGCGCATGGGGGTCGGTGGACTCGAAGAGGTCTTGCCACACCCGCTCGGTGATGAATGGGGTGAACGGCGCCATGCACAGCGTGACGATGCGTAGTGCTTCATGCAATGTCGAGAGTGCTGCGGGATCGTCATCCCAGAACCGTCGGCGTGATCGACGGACATACCAATTTGAGAGGTCGTCAATGAACGCCGCAATCGCTTTGCCCGCGCTCTGAGTGTCGAAGCCCTCGAGGGCAACGTCGACGTCGCGTGCGAGTTGGTGTGCCTCAGAGAGCACCCAACGATCAAGTGCCGGACGATCAGCAGGAGCCGGAGCAGCATCACTGGGCTGCCACCCAGCAGTGCGGGCATAGAGAGACTGGAATGACACCGTGTTCCAGTAGGTGAGCAGTGTTTTGCGCACGACGTCGCCAATAGCGGCGTGTCCGACACGTCTGCCCTGCCACGGCGAGCCGGACGCGAGCATGAACCAACGCACCGCGTCAGCACCATGCTCGTCCATGAGCGGAATCGGCTGCAGCACGTTGCCCAGATGCTTGCTCATCTTGCGGCCGTCCTCATCGAGGATGTGGCCGAGACACACAACGTTCTTGTACGAGTTCTGATCAAAGACGAGTGTGCCGATCGCCATCAACGTGTAGAACCATCCGCGTGTCTGGTCGATTGCCTCGCAGATGAAGTCAGCCGGGTAGCGACCTTCGAACTGCTCCTGGCCGCGATGGGGGTAGCCCCACTGCGCGAACGGCATTGCGCCGGAGTCGTACCAGCAGTCAATGACCTCGGGCACGCGCAACGCGGGCGCGGAGCACTCTCGACACGGGATCTCGATTTCGTCGACATAAGGGCGATGCGGATTGAGGTCAGCCAGATCGCGACCGGCGAGTTCGCCGAGTTCCTTGAGTGAACCGATGACAGTGAGATGACCCTCGTCGCAGCGCCAGATGGGCAGCGGAGTGCCCCAGTAGCGATTGCGTGAAAGCGCCCAGTCGACGTTATTGCGCAGCCAGTCGCCGTATCGACCCCACTGGATCGTCTGCGGCTGCCAATTGGTGTCGGAGTTCTCGCGGATTAGATCGTCCTTGATGGACGTGGTGCGGATGTACCAAGATGGCTGTGCGTAATACATCAATGGCGTATGGCAGCGCCAGCAGTGTGGATAGGAGTGTTCGTACGGCACATGCTTGAAGAGCAAACCGCGCGCCTTGAGGTCCTTGACCAACGCCGCATCGGCCGTCTTGAAGAATTCGCCTCCCACCAATGCAATGTCAGCCTCGAAGTGGCCGTCGGCAGTGATGGGGTTGACGACCGGCAGGCCATAGGCGCGGCACGACACCATGTCGTCGGCACCGAAGGCGGGAGCCTGATGCACAAGTCCTGAGCCATCTTCGGTCGTGACGTAGTCAGCGAGGATGACGTAGTGCGCGTCTGGAATATCGATAAGCGCAAAGGGGCGTTCGTAGTGCATGTGCTCAAGATCGCGGCCCTTGAGGTGCTCGAGGACCTCGTGCTCACCCAGCGTCACCTCTGCGAGTACCTCCGCGACGACAAGGATCTCGCCTTCGGCCGTGCGTGCGACGACATAGTCGGCATCAGGCTTTGCTGCGACCGCAGTGTTAGAGACCAAAGTCCACGGCGTCGTTGTCCATACGAGCAGCGCAGCACCGGGGTGACGGTCGGCGATTGCGCCGTTGGTGAGTGGGAAGCGTACGAACACCGACGGATCAACGATCGTCTCGTAGCCCTGCGCCAATTCGTGATCGGACAAACCTGTGCCGCAACGCGGGCAATACGGAGAGACGCGATGGTCAGAGACCAGCAAGCCGCGCTCGTGAATGCGCTGAAGCGACCACCACACGCTCTCGATGTAGGCGGGGTCCATGGTCCAGTAGGCGTCGTCCAAATCGACCCAGTAGCCCATGCGCTGTGTCATGGCGGCGAACTCATCGACGTGCTGGAGCACCGAGGTGCGGCACCGCTCATTAAACTCAGCCACGCCAAAGGCTTCAATATCGGCCTTGCCGGAGAACCCGAGTTCCTTCTCGACCGCGAGCTCGACGGGCAGGCCGTGGCAGTCCCAGCCGGCCTTGCGGGGCACGTGATAGCCCTTCATCGTGCGGTAGCGCGGGAAGATGTCCTTAAAGGCCCGCGCCTCGACGTGGTGGGTGCCTGGGGTGCCGTTGGCGGTCGGGGGTCCCTCGTAGAAGACCCACAGTGGACGGCCCGCAGATTGGGTGAGGGACTTGGCAAAGACGTCTTTCTCGGCCCAGCGCGCCAGCACCTCCCGCTCCATCGCGGGTAGGTCCACCTGTGGCGGTACTGGGCGGTACATGTACGCCTCCGTCACGATGGGGTATCTGCCGTGTGAGGATATCCCCTGCGCAGTTGGGCGCGCCCACGAGGCGTGGCCGCTGTGAGGGGCTAGTCTCCGGTAGCCAGTGGGGGGCGGTAGGAAGGGGAATCATGGCAACATCGAAACCAGCGGCAAAAAAAGTAGTGCCAGTAAAGAAGGCAGCGCCAGCGAAGGCCGCGCCAGAGAAGAAGGCAGCGCCAGCGAAGGCAGCAGCCAAGGCCGTTCCAGCGAAGAAGGCCACGCCAGCGAAGGCAACGCCCGCGCCGGCAAAGAAGGCCGCGCCAGCGAAGGCAACGCCCGCGCCGGCAAAGAAGGTCGCGCCGGAGAAGACAGCGCCCGCGAAAAAGGCCGCGACAACCAAGCCAGCCGCACCCAAGGCTGCACCCAAGAAGAAGGTTGAGCCCAAGCACGAGGCACGCACAGTGGCCCCGCGCCGGCCAGGGCCCAAACTCGTCGTACGCGAGGACGAGTCGCCGTGGACCAAAGATGAGCTCACTGCTATTCGCGCCGAGTTGCTCGTCAGTGCCAAGGAGCTTGAAACCGAGATTGCGATGGCCGAGGCAGATATTGCCGATCTCGTCCGGGACTCTGGTGACGGTGCTGGTGATGATCAGGCGGATGCTGGTAGCAAGACATTCGAGCGCGAACAGGAGATGTCGCTGGCAAATAACGCCCGCGACATGCTGCTTCAGACCGAGCGCGCTCTGAGCCGCATTTCGCTGGGCACGTATGGCATCTGCGAGGTGTGCGGCAAGCCGATCGGCAAGTACCGCCTTCAAGCCTTCCCCCGCGCCACTCTTTGCATGGCATGCAAGCAGGCCGAGGAGCGCTCCTAGACCGTGCAGACCGCATTCACGCACGACCTGCGCCCGCATCGCGCCGGACGCCTGCTCTGGGTGGTCTTGGGCGTTGCCACTGCCGTACTAATCCTTGACCAAATCTCCAAGTGGATGATCGTCGCGTGGCTCAAGCCAGTGGGGTCCGTCGACGTCATCGGTGGCTTCTTACGTTTTGTCTACGTCGAAAACCCCGGTGCAGCGTTCAGTATTGGCATCAACTTCACTTGGATCTTCTCAGTTATCGCGGTGATCGTTGCTGTTGTCATCATTCGTACCTCACGCAAACTCGGTAGCGTCGCGTGGGCCATTGCACTCGGGGCACTGCTTGGTGGATCGCTCGGTAATCTGTGTGATCGACTTTTTCGCCCGCCCGGATTTGGCCGTGGCTATGTTGTCGATTTCATCGCGTTCCCGCACTTTGCTGTCTTTAACGTTGCTGACATTGCGATTACGTGCTCAGCAGCATTCATGGTGATTCTTGCCCTGCGAGGCGTGAGTTTCTCCGGTGCATCTGTGAAGGGCTGAGATGCCTGAGATTCGGTATCTCCCGGTCCCTGATGGCCTTGTCGGCGAACGCATCGACGCTGCTCTCTCTCGCATGCTGGGGCTCTCGCGGACTAAAGCAGCCGAACTCGTGGCACAAGGGCACGTACAACTCGATGGGCGCGCAGTCGGCAAGAGCGATCGAGTCGCTGAGGGGCAGATAATTGAGGTTGCGCTGCCGGATCCTGAAGGGCCTCTGCGCGTCGAGGCGGAGAATGTCGATGGACTCATCATTCTCTATGCCGACGACGATGTGATCGTGGTCGATAAGCCCGTAGGTGTTGCCGCTCATCCCAGCCCCGGCTGGACTGGACCAACGGTGATCGGCGGAGTCGCAGGCGCGGGTTATCGCGTTTCCACATCAGGTGCTGAAGAACGTCAAGGTGTCGTGCATCGACTTGATGTGGGCACAAGCGGCGTCATGGCGGTCGCAGCAAGCGAATCTGCCTACACGTCGTTGAAGCGTCAATTCAAGGAACGCACAGTTGAGAAGGTCTATCACTCGCTCGTACAGGGCCACCCTGATCCGTTGCGCGGCACGATCGACGCACCTATCGATCGACATCCCACGCACGACTATCGCTGGGCGGTGGTCGCCGAGGGTCGGCCGAGCATCACTCATTACGAGACTCTCGAGGCGTTTCCGCACGCAAGCCTGCTGGAGATTCATCTTGAGACCGGACGCACACACCAGATTCGCGTCCACATGTCGGCCCTTAAACACCCATGCGTGGGCGACCTCACCTACGGTGCAGACCCACGTCTAGCTGAGCGACTCGGCCTTCAGCGACAATGGCTGCATGCATCAAGCCTGAACTTCGAACACCCCCGCTCCGGACAGCGTATGACGTTCACTAGCCCGTACCCGCAAGATCTGCAGATCGCCCTCGACCGAATTGGAGCATCATGAGTCAGCCCGTGATTAGTTCAGGCACCCTCACTCTCGGTACGAGCGATCCCATGCCGGTGCGCCGTCTCGGATTTGGTGCAATGCGCATCACGGGCAAGGGTATTTGGGGTGATCCGGCCGACCGCGATGAGGCAATTCGGGTCTTGCGCACGGCAGTGGAGTTAGGCGTCGATCTCATCGACACGGCGGACGCCTATGGCCCCTTCGTGAGCGAAGACCTCATCAAAGAGGCGCTCTATCCATACGACGGTGTGATCATTGCGACCAAAGGCGCGTTGACTCGTCAGGGTCCTGATCAGTGGAACGTGTGCGGGCGTCCCGAATATTTGCGCCAGAGCGTCGAGATGTCGCTGCGCCGTCTTGGGGTGGAGCGCATCGACCTTTGGCAGTTACATCGCATCGACCCCACCGTGCCGCTCGATGATCAGCTTGAGGTCGTCACCGATATGCAGGCGCAAGGCAAGATCCGGCATTTTGGTTTGTCGGAGGTTTCTGTCGACGAAATAACCACCGTGCGCGCAAAGGTCGAGGTGGTGACCGTTCAGAACATGTACCACTTGGGTGGCCGGGCCAGTGAGGCCGTGCTTGATGCGTGTGCGGCGCAAGGCATCGGATTTATCCCGTGGTACCCACTCGGTGCCGGCAATCTTGCTGCTGCTGATGGTCCGTTGGCCAAAATTGCCAGCCGCATTGGCGCCACTCCTGCCCAGGTCTCGCTGGCCTGGCTGCTGGGGCATTCGCCGGTCATGTTGCCCATTCCCGGGACCGGTTCGGTAGACCACCTGCGTGAGAACTGTGGGGCTGCTGAGATCACATTGACGGCTGAGGATCGTGCGGCCATTGAGGCAGCCGCTAGCGCGTGAGGGGCCCGTGTCGTGTTCCGGCGCGTCGCGAATTCGGGGAATAGGGTGACGTGATGAGCAGCGACAACTTCGTGCACCTGCATGTGCACACGGAGTACTCGATGCTTGACGGAGCAGCTCGGGTCGATGACCTGTGTGCCAAGGCCGCTGAGCTCAACATGCCCGCAGTCGCGATGACCGATCACGGCAACGTGTACGGGGCCTATGACTTCGCAAAGACCGCCAAGGCTCACGGCATTAAGCCGATTATCGGGCTTGAGGGCTATTACGCGCCGCAGGGACGTTTCGAGCGTTCGCCATTCAACTTCGGTGGCGGCTTCGACGAAGGCACGCCAGAGGATCCCGCATCCGGTCGTGGCAAGCAGAACTACACGCACATGACGTTGTGGGCAGAGAACACGGCGGGCATGCACAACCTCTTCCGATTGTCCTCACTCGCCAGCCTTGAGGGGCAGTACCACAAGCCCCGATTTGATCGAGAACTTCTGCAGACGTACGGCAAGGGCATCATTGGCACCACCGGCTGCCCGAGCGGCGAAGTCAACCGCTGGCTACAAGCCGGTGAATACGACAAAGCGCGTCTCGCCGCGGCAGACTTTCGCGACATTCTTGGGCAGGGTAATTACTTCGTCGAGCTCATGGACCACGGCCTCGCGATTGAGCAGCGGTTTCGCGACGACCTGATGCGCATCGCCCGCGATCTGAGTCTGCCTCTCGTCGCAACCAATGATCTGCACTACGTAAATGCCGAAGACGCCGATACGCATGACGTGCTGTTGTGCATAGGCACACGCACGACAATGGATGATCCCAAGCGATTCCGCTTCGATGCGCGCGACTTCTACGTGAAGACCGCGGAGGAAATGCGTCGCGTGTGGTGGGAGTTGCCCGAGGCGTGTGACAACACCCTGCTGATTGCAGAGCGCTGCGATATTACTTTCACCGAGGACGCCAATTTGATGCCGCAGTTCCCGGTGCCCGCCGGGTTCACCGAGGAGTCCTATCTCATCTCCGAGGTGGAGCGCGGGCTGGCGACGAGGTTCCCCAACGGAATTCCACAGTCTCACCGCGACCAAGCGGCCTACGAGGTCGGTGTAGTAATCCAGATGGGCTTCCCCGGCTACTTCCTCGTGGTCGCCGACCTCGTGCATTACGCGAAGGAAAACGGCATCCGCGTGGGGCCTGGCCGAGGTAGCGCCGCCGGCGCAGTCATCGCTTGGGCGCTGGGCATCACCGATCTCGATCCGATCCGGCATGGCCTGATCTTTGAGCGCTTCCTCAACCCCGAGCGCGTCTCGATGCCCGACATCGACATTGACTTCGACGAGCGTCGTCGCGCCGACATGATCCGCTATGCGACAGCCAAGTACGGCGAGGATCGTGTTGCGCAGATCGTCACGTTCGGCACAATCAAGGCCAAGGCTGCGATTAAGGACTCGGCGCGAGTCCTGGGATACCCCTACGCCGTGGGTGATCGCATCACCAAAGCGATGCCGCCTTCGGTGATGGGCAAAGACATCCCATGGGGGGGCCTCTTTGATGAGAAGAACTCGCGCTACTCCGAGGCGACTGAGTTCCGTACCTTGTACGACTCTGATGCCGACGTCCGCAGAGTGGTGGACACCGCACGGGGGCTCGAAGGGCTGAAGCGGCAGCCCGGTGTGCACGCTGCTGGCGTAATCCTGTGTCGTGAGCCGCTGCTTGATGTGATCCCACTGTGGCGCCGTGAGCAGGATGGCTCGGTCATCACACAGTTCGATATGGGCGCTTGCGAGGCGTTGGGCCTGTTGAAGATGGACTTCCTCGGCTTGCGCAACCTCTCAGTTCTCGACGACTGCCTCGAGCACATCGAGTCCAATCGTGGCGAGACGGTGGTGCTCGAGACGCTGGAGTTAACCGATCGCACGACCTACGATTTGCTGTCGCGCGGAGACACCTTGGGTGTATTCCAGCTCGATGGTGGACCAATGCGCTCGTTGCTTCGCTCGATGCAACCTGACAACTTCGAGGACATCTCAGCTGTTTTGGCGCTGTATCGCCCCGGACCGATGGGCGCCAATGCGCACAATGACTACGCCGACCGCAAAAATGGTCGCAAGCCAGTCGTGCCCATCCATCGTGAACTTGCTGAGCCGCTCTCAGAGATTCTGGGAGACACCTATGGCCTGATTGTCTATCAGGAGCAAGTCATGGCGATCGCCCAGAAACTTGCGGGCTATTCCCTAGGCAGTGCCGACCTCCTGCGCCGCGCTATGGGCAAGAAGAAGAAGGAAATCCTCGACCAGGAATTCGTGCCGTTCCGTGACGGTATGCGAGTCAATGGTTACAGCGACAATGCCATCGCCACGTTGTGGGAGATTCTGGTCCCGTTCTCTGACTACGCCTTCAATAAGGCGCACACCGCCGGATACGGACTCGTGTCCTACTGGACCGCATTCCTCAAGGCCAACTACGCGCCCGAATACATGGCTGCGCTTCTTACCTCGGTTAAGGACGATAAGGACAAGTCAGCGGTCTACCTGCACGAATGCCGCCGCATGGGCATCAAGGTATTGCCCCCCGATGTCAACGATTCGGATGCGGACTTCACTCCACGTGGTGGTGATATCCGTTTCGGGCTCGCGGCTGTGCGCAATGTCGGTGCCAATGTCGTGGAGTCGATTGTGCGCACCCGCACTGCGACCGGTCGCTACGCGGACTTCCCCGACTTCATTGACAAGGTCGAGGCTTCGGTCTGCAATAAACGTGTGGTGGAGTCGCTCATCAAGGCTGGCGCATTTGATTCCCTCGGTCACACACGCCGTGGCCTGTCTCAAGTGCACGAGACCATGGTCGATGCAGCCATTGATGTGAAACGTGCAGAAGCAGTGGGGCAATTCGATCTCTTTGCCAGCATGGGCACCGCCGATTCGCCAGGCATGACAATCACGCCGCCGATTCCGGTGGGGGAGTGGGACAAGACGGCGCTGCTTGCCTACGAGCGCGAGATGCTGGGACTCTACGTCTCCGATCATCCGCTCTACGGAGTGGAACACATGCTGTCTTCGTTGACCGACACCTCCATCGCAAGCATCGTGAGCGGCGACGCCAACGACGGCAGCGTGGTGCTCGTCGGTGGCCTGGTGACCGGCGTGCAGCGCAAGACCACGAAGCAGGGCTCGCTGTGGGCGATCGTGACCCTAGAGGACCTTGAGGGTGTGGTCGAAATCATGGCTTTCCCCAATGTGTTTGCGCAGTCTGGTCTCAACCTTGTCGAAGATGCCATCGTGATCGTCAAGGCCCGGCTTGATCGCAATGACGACGACAGTGCGCGTCTTGTTGCACTCGAAATCTCTGTCCCTGATCTTTCTCAAGTAAAGACTGGGCCGATACGTCTCACCATGCCGTCTTCACGTTGTGTGCCGCCGATCGTCGAACGGCTCAAGGAAGTGCTCGCGTCTCACCCGGGCACCAATGAGGTGCACCTGCACCTGATGAACGGCGAACGCGCGACCGTTATTCGACTTGATGATCGTTTGCGCGTGACGCCATCGCCTTCGCTGTACGGCGACCTCAAGGCCCTATTGGGTCCTTCATGTCTCATGTGACCCGTCGCGACTTGCTTGCTTGGCCAGCACTAGCCGCTGGGCTTGCTGCGCTCGCAGGTCTGGTGTGGGTCTTTGTCGCGCCGAGTGACTTACTCAAGGTGATCATGACGTCGAATGGTCCGGTTGCAGTTCCCGAGGCAATGCAGACAGAGGCCTACATCGCCGCAGACGGCATTGCGGCGTTGTTGCTCGGGGGCGTGGGGTTAGCTCTGTCCATCGTCATCGCCCTACGGTGGCGGGCCCGACCCCTTGTCGCGCTGGTTTTCGGTATTGGTTGCGGCCTTGTGGGCGCTGTGATTTTCTGGTGGATCGTCAGCGCCGTCCATGCCACCGAGGTAGCCGCCTATCCCGCTGTGTTGATTGAGGGCTCTAATCCTGTGGCTCCACGCACCGTACGAATGCCCGCGATTTATGTTCTCTGGCCAATGCTCGCTGCGCTCGTCGTGACTGTGCAGACAGTCATCCTCTGGGTAATTGATCGTCCAAAAGCTACGGCTGACGAGGCGAGTGAACCCGTCGCCTAGTTCAGGCTTGGTCGTCGATCAGGTTCGAAGATGGGCAGTGAAGGCACAACCTTCATCAACGCACGCTCATTTTTGAGCAGCGCAATCTCATTGCGTAGCCGTAGTGCCGCGTCAGCATCCTCAAGCAGTCCCTGCTGGGTTGCAGTGTTGACCGCGAGCGCGGAGGCGACCAGATAGGACAGCACTACGGGATCATCAGGCAGGGACTCGCGTACGTCGACAACTGAAGCTGAAGAGTCAAATAGCTGGCGATACTGTGCGAAGGATTCGGCTACCCGTGAGATGAGTTCTACATCGCAGGCGCCCACTGGCTCATCCAGAAACTCCACATGACCTTGCAAATAGGGGAGTGAATCGTCAACGTCTAGCAGCCGGAACCTTCGGTGGCCCACCGTGATGATGTCGTAGCGGCCGTCGTCGAGGAGGGTGGCGTTTTGCAACGTCGCTGTCGTACCCATCTCGAACATGGCTGGCACTGAGTCCGTACCGACCTCATCGCCCTGCCGGATCGCGATGACCCCGAATTCTTGATCCGCTAGGTCACGTTCGAGCAGATTGGCGACCAGGGTGCGGTAGCGGGGCTCGAAGATATGCAGGGGCATCACTAGGTGGGGTACGAGGACCGTCCCTAGGGGGAACAGTGGAATCACCGTGGGTCGACCTGCGCGTGTGCTCATCCCGTCAGGTTAGACCTAGAATTAGGGAATGCTGCGCCGCAGGGATCTTCGAGGAGTCCAGATCGACTCCAGTCTCGTGCTGCCGCGCGCCGAACTCGACCTCGATGACGCCACTGACGTGGTCCGACCCGTGGTCGAAGACGTACGCCAGCGAGGCGAGGGGGCGGCCCTTGACTACTCAGAACGCTTCGACGGAGTCCGGCCCGCCCAGCTACGCGTGACCGCAGATCAGATCGCTGCTGCCGTGGCGGCCTTGACCCCAGAGATCCGTGCCGCCCTTGAGGAAGCAATCCGTCGGGTGCGCATCGTGCACTCCGCTCAGCAACGCGTTGATGTCACGACCGAGGTGGTCCCCGGTGGCACCGTGATGGAGCGGTGGATCCCGGTGTCGCGTGTGGGGCTCTACGTCCCAGGCGGACGCGCGGTCTATCCCAGCAGCGTGATTATGAACGTCGTGCCAGCTCAGATCGCCGGCGTTGGGTCCATCGCCGTCGTATCCCCTCCACAGAAGGACCACGACGGTCTCCCGCACCCCACCATCCTTGCCGCGTGCAGCTTGCTGGGCATCGACGAGGTCTATTCCGTCGGTGGCGCACAGGCCATCGCGTTGCTCGCCTACGGCGCTGATCTCGCTGACGGCGGACGTTGTGTGCCGGTGGACATGGTGACCGGACCGGGCAATGTCTACGTGACTGCAGCGAAGCGACTACTCATGGGAGTGGTGGGCATCGACAGTGAGGCCGGTCCCACCGAGGTCGCGATCCTCGCTGATGACACAGCCGATGCCGCGATGGTTGCCGCAGACTTGATCAGCCAGGCAGAGCACGATGTCCTAGCAGCGGCCGTGCTCGTGACTACCTCCGAGGCACTCGCCGACGCGGTCGATGTCGAAATTGAGCGCCAACTAGCCACCACCAAGCACGTCGAGCGCATCGGCGAGGCGTTAGCTGGGCGACAGAGCGGCATCATGCTCGTCGACGACATTGATGCGGGTCTTGCTGTTGTGGATGCGTATGCAGCGGAGCACCTCGAGATTCACACTCGTGATGCTCGCAATGTGGCTCTTCGCGTACGCAATGCCGGTGCGATCTTCGTAGGCTCGTACTCACCGGTGTCGCTGGGCGACTATGCCGCTGGGTCCAACCACGTGCTGCCTACCTATGGCACCGCAAGGCACTCCAGCGGTCTTTCCGTGCAGACATTCCTGCGTGGCGTTCACATCATCGAATACGACCGCGACGCTCTTGCGGGCATTGCCGATCACGTGGTGACGCTCGCGCAGGCTGAAGACCTGCCCGGGCACGGAGACGCAATCCGGGTGCGCTTCGGCGCCGGAGAGTGATGGCCGCGCGCCCGGTGCCCGTACGTGTCGATCTCGTCGGTGTCGCGCCCTATGGAGCACCACAGATCGACGTGCCCGTACGACTCAACACCAACGAAAATCCGTTTGGGCCAAGCCCTGAGTTCGTGGCTGACATTGCTGCGGCGGTAGCCGCGGCAGCGACCACACTTAATCGCTATCCCGATCGCGAGGCGGTCGCACTCCGGGCGGATCTCGCGGCCTATCTGCTGCGCGAATCTGGTGTGAGAGTCGACGTTGGCTGCGTATGGGTAGCCAACGGCTCCAACGAGATCATGCACCAGATCCTGAGTGCATTTGGTGGCCCTGGACGCACGGCATTGAGCTTCGATCCGACATATGCGATGTACCCCGAATACGCGCGCGACACCTTCACGCGTTATGTCTCGGTCGGTCGCGACGAGAACTTCGATGTGACGATTGATCTCGCTCTCGCCGCGCTTGCGGAGCACCAGCCCGACATCGTGCTGCTCGCATCGCCCAACAACCCGACGGGCACCGCGCTTAGCCCGGCAGTCATCGCAGCCGCATGCGATGCGGCCCCAGGCATCGTGGTGATCGATGAAGCCTATGCGGAGTTTCGTCGACCCGGGTCTGGCACCGCGCTTGACCTTCTCGCGACTCAGCCTCGACTACTTGTCACTCGCACCATGAGCAAGGCGTTCGCGCTCGCTGGCGCTCGTGTGGGCTACGTCGCTGCGGGGGACTCGGCGATGATTGATGCGCTTCAGGTCGTACGGCTGCCCTATCACCTCTCCTCTGTGTCACAGGCAGTTGCACGCACGGCGCTGGCACACGCAGACGAACTTCAGGCACAGGTCGCTCTCCTGCGCACCGAACGCGATGACCTGGTGGTGTGGCTGCGTGCCAACGGATATCGCGTGGCTGATTCAGACGCCAACTTCGTACTTTTCGGCTGCTTCGCCGACCGGCACGCAATCTGGGAGTCCCTGCTCGAACGCGGTGTTCTGATCCGTGAGACCGGTCCATCGGGGTGGCTCCGCGTGAGTGTGGGCACTCCGGAGGAGAATGCTGCATTCCGGGCCGCACTCGAAGCAGTGGGCTCGGGCAATGAGGAGGCGTCATGAGTCGTACCGGTCGCGTCGAGCGGTCTACCAAGGAGAGCTCAGTCCTGGTCACCGTTGACCTCGATGGATCTGGCGTCACCGATATCGACACCGGGGTGCCGTTCTACGACCACATGCTTGCGCAATTGGGCAAGCATGGCCTCTTCGATCTGACCGTACGCACGACCGGCGACGTTGAGGTCGATGCGCATCACACCGTTGAAGACACTGCGATTGCGTTGGGCACCGCCTTCCGGCAGGCACTCGGTGATGCTGCGGGTACCCGGCGGTTTGGTGACGCTCTTGTGCCTCTCGATGAGACTTTGGCGCAGGTTGCCGTGGATCTGTCGGGTCGGCCCTACCTCGTCCACGAAGAACCTGACCTAGTCGAACTCATTGGCACCTATGACACGAGCCTGACTCGTCACATTTTTGAGTCGTTCGTTGCTACCGCGCAGATCACCCTGCACGTGCGCGTACTCAGTGGCCGCAACACCCATCACATTGTCGAAGCACAGTTTAAGGCGTTCGCGCGTGCGCTTCGTGATGCGGTTGCACTCGATCCTCGAGTCGTGGGCATCCCCTCGACCAAGGGCACCTTGTCGTCTAAAGATTCGCTAGGAGATGTGAAGTGAGCTGGCTTGCCATTGTGTTGCTTGGAGCGGCCGGATTCTTTATCGGTGGGGCTATCTCGTTCTGGCGCAACCAGTCGCGTCGACGCGGCGCCATCATTTTGACCATCGCAGCGGTTGGTTGCATCATCGCCTCCTTCCTGTGGGCATGGCAGCCGGCCCAGAGCGGCTGACATGGCGCGACCATCTGTAGTCGTACTCGACTACGGTTCGGGCAATCTGCGCTCGGCAGAGCGCGCCCTCTTACGTGCAGGTGGCGATGTCACCGTCACATCAGACTTCGACGCGGCCCTCAATGCTGATGGTCTCGTGGTGCCCGGTGTGGGTGCCTTTGCCGCCTGCATGGCCGGCATCAACGCAGTGCAAGGTGGCCGCATTGTCGAGAGGCGACTTGCGGGTGCTCGACCCGTGCTGGGCATCTGCGTCGGCATGCAGGTGCTATTTGACGAAGGCGTCGAGCATGGTGTGCGCACCGAAGGACTTGGCCAGTGGCCTGGGGTCGTGGAGCCGCTAGAGGCTCCGGTCCTGCCACACATGGGCTGGAACACCGTGCGCGTTGCACCGGGATCCACGCTGTTTGCTGGCCTTGAGGAAGAGCGCTTCTACTTCGTGCACTCCTACGGCGTACGCACGTGGCACTTGGAGGGCAACGACCGGATGACCAAGCCGCAGGTGACGTGGTCGCACCATGGCGTTGACTTTGTTGCTGCAGTTGAAAACGGTCCACTCGTGGCGACGCAGTTCCATCCGGAGAAGTCCGGTGACGCAGGTGCGGCGTTGCTCGCCACGTGGGTGCGCAGTCTGTGAGTGGTCAGTGAGCAAGGAACGGGCTCAGCGACGTGTGGAGCGTGAGACAGCGCAAGCAACGGCTAAAGCGCGAGCCAAGCAGGACCGGTCGAAGGAAAAGCGGCAAGTCAAACGCCGTGAGACTGCGCGAAACGTCGCAGACTCACCGCGCCGCTGGGTCGATCGTTGGCGAGGCAACAGCATCTTGGCTCGTCGCAACCGGCGTCGTCTGGCTGCCGCAGCAGGCGTGATCGTGGCCATACAAGTTCTCTTGTGGCCCTTCATCTCTGCGTGGGGTGCTCGCGCAGGAGTGCTGGTCGGATGCATCGTGATGGCGCCCGTGGTGTGGGTGTTGGCCTTCGGGCGGGTCTGATCGTCACTGAGTCCTACGCCTAGGCTGTACCCATGACCTTCGTCCTGCTTCCCGCCGTTGATGTTGCCGATGGGGTGGCTGTTCGCCTCGTACAAGGTGCCGCGGGCACCGAGACTGCTTATGGCGACCCCGCAGAGGCGGCGGCAGCGTGGGCGAACCAGGGTGCGGAGTGGATTCACCTCGTCGACCTAGATGCTGCGTTCGGCCGCGGCTCCAATGCCGAGCTTCTCGCGGGTGTGGTGCGCAGCCTTGATGTGAAAGTGGAGTTGTCCGGTGGCATTCGCGATGACGAGTCGCTCAAGGCCGCACTTGCGACGGGTGCTGCTCGTGTCAACATCGGCACCGCTGCTCTAGAAAACCCCGAGTGGTGCCGTCGTGTAATCGGCGAATACGGCGATCAGATCGCCATTGCGCTCGACGTGCGTGGTGACACGTTGTCTGCACGTGGGTGGACGCGCGATGGTGGCGACCTGTGGGAGACGATTGATCGTCTCGACGCCGAGGGCTGCGTGCGTTATGTCGTGACCGATGTGACGAAGGACGGCATGATGAGCGGACCCAATCACCATCTTTTGCACAAGGTTGTGCACCACACCAAGGCCAAGGTCATCGCCTCCGGTGGCGTTGCGCGTCTTGAGGACCTGCATAAGCTCGCTGAGCTGAAGGGCCTCGAGGGTGCGATTGTCGGCAAGGCTTTGTACGAAGGCGCGTTCACGCTTCCTGAGGCACTCGCTGCGGTCGCTCCGCGCGTGGGCCTGATGCCGCACGAATGACCGTCTCCGTACGCGTTATTCCGTGCCTCGACGTTGACGCCGGGCGCGTGGTGAAGGGCGTCAACTTCGTCAATCTGCGCGACGCAGGTGATCC
>Ga0164295_10001987_pt1 | contig 17025 bp, 10 predicted proteins | sample GEODES006metaG_FD_111798 | JGI IMG/M metagenome (GOLD analysis project Ga0164295, IMG submission 111798) | Oligotrophic lake water microbial communities from Sparkling Lake, Wisconsin, USA - GEODES006 metaG | ecosystem: Environmental > Aquatic > Freshwater > Lake | place: USA: Sparkling Lake... | reverse complement strand
TCGGCCAGCCGTAAGCTGCCCTCCCCGGGCCAGTGCGACTCCACCGGCTCCAGCTCCACGACCTACTTCGTCCACTCCATCGCCACGATGATCCTGCCTTACATCGAGCAGACGAACGTCTACAACCAGTTCGACGTCACCAGCATCCCCTTCGCGCTCTACGGCGCCACGGTGAACTCCACCGGCAACTACACGACCGCCTCGGGCGGCCTGTTGCACAAGAAGGCCAAGGGTCGGGCCTACGACGATCCGGCCGGTCCGCAGTATCAGGTGGCGGCCAAGACGCAGATCAACTCGTTCATCTGCCCGTCGACGCCGGTCGGCGACCGTGACCCGGTCACGCAGTACGGCGGGATGGACTACATGGTCTTCGCCCTCTCCGACGTCGACACCGCCGTTGGCTCTGCCACGTACGGCATGCGGACGCCGTCGGCCGGTTCGGCCGCGTGGCTCGCGCAGGTCGTCGCCCCGATGCTGTCGTGTGAAGGTGTTGGCATGGGGGCGATCGCCGACGGCTCGAGCAAGACGCTTCTCTGGATCGAGGACGCCGGCCGTGCTCATCCCACGGTGGCGAAGTTCGGTGCCTTGTCGACGCGTGTCAGCCCGGTCTCGAGCCCGGCCGACCCCATTGCTTACGGCACGGCGCTGCCCGGCACGCCGGGTGGCCGCCGCGTCTACGCTTGGGCTGATCCCGACGCCTGTGCCAACGGTTACTCCGGCCCGAGCAACTCCCTCGGTTCGCGTCTTGCGAAGATCAACAACAACAAGACGCCGATTGGCGGGCCTGCCGAGTGCCTCTGGTCGGTCAACAACTGCGGCCCGAACGACGAGCCGTTCGGGTTTCATCCCGGCGGTTGCAATTCGACCTTTGGCGACGGCTCCACCCGGTACCTCAGCGACGACATCGACGGAGTCGTCGTTAAGTGGATGGTCGGCTCCGCCGACGGCCAGAACGTGAACATCGACTGATCTCGCTCGTCGTCTGCATCAACGCCGGCGGGAGCGAACGGTCGTTCGCTCCCGCCGGTTGCTTTTCATCATCCTTTTCCGTTCTCCCGAGGATTCACCGTCATGCGTTCACTTGCTCTGGTGTGCTTTCTGGCCCTCACCATGCTGATCGGCTGTTCCGCCGGCGGCGCTACCAAACTGCCCGAGACCGGCCCCGTGAGCGGAACGCTTGCCCGGGCCGACGGTTCGCCCGTCGGAGACGTGCTGCTCATGCTCCAGCCGACGTCCACCGGCTTCCTGACCTCGTTCGAGGTCGATGCCGAGGGAAAGTTCTCCGGCGAAGCGATTGCTGGCCCCTACGCCTGGTTTGTTGCCAAGTCGGCCAAGGCCGCTGACGCCGAGAAGGCATTGGCCAAGGTGCCCGAGGCGTTTCAGCAGGGAACCTTGGAAAGAAAAGTCACGGTCGGGGGAAGTGCGCCGATCGCCATCGTCATTCCGTGACCGTGACCGGCATCGGCTCCGATCCAACCGCGCAGGCGGAGCAACCGCCGGCCTTGTGGCCGGCGGTTTTTTTTTGCCGGAGGGGGAATGGGGGCACCGCTCATCAGACCTTTATCGATCGCCGCCATGATGGCGGTCTGGGCAGCGCTGCAGGTGCACCGCGCCCTTGCCACGCTCCTTGGAAGGATTGCCCAGATGACCGATCGCCGACCCCATCCCGCCGTGGTCAGCCTGCTCTGGGCGGCAGGGCTCGCTCTCCTGATTGCCAGCCCGAGCCGGTCTTTGATGGCGTCGCAGCCGGGCGAGATCAGCCCGGCCGTGGCCACGATCGAGTCGATGTACGTCCTCGAAGATGCCCCGCTCCCGCTCCCTCCCGAGACGCCTGCTGCCTCGCGCGCCCTCGATTTCCGCTTCGGCGGGATCAGCGACCTTTTCCATGCAGAGACGGCGGCCGATGGCACGATCCACCTCTGGGGGATCACCGACCGTGGCCCCAACGGCTTTGTCGAAAAGCCTTCCCGCGACGGCAGCTCCGCCAAGCCGTTGCGGACGCTCCCTGTCCCCACGTTCCAACCGCTGTTGGTGAAGCTCGCCCTCGAAGCGCCTGCCGCCGCCGGGAAGCCCGGCTCGCTCCGCGTTGTGGAAGTGAGGCCGATCGCCACCGCCGACGGTGGCCCCACTTCCGGCCGCCCGGCCGTCGCCCCCCCCCCGGTCGAAGCCGATGGTCGATCCCGCCACGGCGCTGCCGCTGCCGGTCGATCCCGATGGCCTCGACACCGAAGGGCTCGTGATGACCGCCGACGGTGGCTTTTGGATCGCCGAGGAGTATGTCCCGTCGCTGCTTCGCCTCACGGCCGACGGGCGGATGGTGCGCCGGATCGTGCCGATCGGAGCGGTGCTCGGCGCTGGTGATGGCCGTCGCGCCGGCTGCGAGGTTGTCGAGGCGTTGCCGGAGGTGTGTCTGCGGCGCGCCGATAACCGGGGCTTCGAGGGGCTCGCCCGGTCGCCCGATGGCACGCGGCTGTTCGCGATGCTCCAGAGCCCACCGGAGCCGTTGGCCGGTGCCGCGGAGGAGGATGCCGTCCACGTCCCGCTCCTTCTCCTCGACCCCGTCAAGGGCCTCCCCCTGGCCGAGTATCGCTACCGGCTCGGAGAGCCGACGGAGAAGCCGGCCGACCTCATGGCCGCCGACGGCAAGATCTCGGCGATCGCCGCCACCGGCAACGACTCGCTTCTCGTCCTCGAGCAATCGGCGACCGCCAGCCGGCTCTATGCGGTCGAGCTCGAAGCCGTGGATCGCCCCGCCGCAGGCACGGTCGCGACCGTTTCAAAACGACTCGTCGCCGATCTCGCCCCGCTCGCCCCGATCTTCAATGCCGCGCTCAATCGAGGCGCCTCCGGAGCACCCGGCAAACTCTCCGATCTCAAGTTCGAGGGGCTCGCGCTCCTCGCTCCAGGAGTGGTCGCGATCGTCAACGACAACGATTTCGACATGGATGCGGCCGGAGACTCGCCTGCCGATCCGCCGATCCGGCGCACCTGCCTGTGGGTCGTCCGGTTTGCCGCGGATCGACCGTGACCGATCCGCCGCCGCCCTCGTCAGGGCCGGCGGGCTTTCCGCCGCGGGGCCGACACGCCTTCGGCGATCTGCACTGAGCGGGCCCAGAACGAGAGGCCGCCGCAGGACGACTCGACACGAACCGTGACGCCGTCCCACTGGAGGTGCGTGACGTCGAGGATCCTCACCCCGACCCGTTCTCCGCAGTTCGGGGCATCGGGAAACCCGGACACCACCGAGAACTCGTCGACGCCCTCGAAGCGCAGTTGGAGCGACGCATCGGCACGGTGGAGCCCGAGGACGACCCGCGCGTTGCCACGCCGGGAGAGGGCGTACCGAACCTCCGTCACGTGCCAGGCAACGGCATCGCGGAGCACCGGATGATCCTTCGCATGGATCAACATGACGCTCGAAGCTCGTTCCACGATTGATCGCCCTGAGGATCGGTGCTGAAGATCGTGAAAGGTAACGGAGGGGAATGAGCAGGGGATGAAGAACCCGTGAGCGTGCGATGAGCAGGCCCCGGAGGTTGTCATGCATGCGACTCCCCCATCGACGACGCACGCAAACCCTCCCCATGCCGCGCCACGAGAGCCGCGGCGGCTCTCGCCGGAAGGGGCGCGGCGTGTTCGACGCGCGGCCGCCCCGATCGGGCTCATGATTGGCTCACAGTACGCTGACCAATCGCTCGCATCGATGACGTGACACTCCGTAAATCACACGCGCGACCGATTTCTTTGAGATTCATGAGGGCCTGTGGCGAAGGCCTCATAAAGATTTCACTCGCAAACTCGCCTTGGCGCTGTTTCGGCCCCTCGGGCAATCTTCCCGCGCTGATCGCCATCGGAGCCGATGGATCAAGCGCACCTGGAGATTCCTGCCATGTCCCGCCCGACCTTTTCGAGCCGTCTCCTCGACGGCTGTGTCCGCCTCGGCCTCTCGATCGCCGTGGTTGTTTCCGGCCTGCCGGCGATCGCCACGCCGATCGACTTCAGCGGCTCGACCTACACGCAAGACTTCCAGGGGATGACGGGCACAACCCTCAACCCGGTGGCGATCTCGCTCGGGACCATGTTCGATGTCTCGACCCTCACGATGTCGGGCAGTTCGGCGAGCGTGAACGGTTGGTACGTGTACGGCAACAACGCGACACCCCGACAGGGGATCACGAACGGTTCATCCTCAACCGGTTCGTTTTTCCAGCTGGTCGACAGCTCCGGCCGTCGTGCCCTCGGTTCGCAAGGATCGGGCAATTCCGACTGGTTCTTCGGCGCTGTTTTCAAAAACACCTCGGGCTCCACGATTAACAACGTCTCGCTCGCCTACGACGCTGTCATGAACCGCAATCCGTCCACCACCCGGAATGCCTATCCGCTGTCGTATTCGGTGCAGAGCGCGACGGTCGCGTCGGGGAGTTCGACCGGGGCGGGCACATTCGCCACCACGTCCGGTTCGTGGATATCGTCGTCTCTTGGCTTCACCACACCGTCGAGCGGGACCGGAGCGCCGGGCACGCAAGCGGCCATCAACCCGCTGTACACGATCGGCACCAATTCGGGCAATTTGACCGGGCTCAACTGGACTGACGGAAGCTACCTCTACTTCCGCTGGAACGATAAGGATGAAGCGGCGAGCGACGCCACCGCCGGCGTCGACAACTTCAGCCTCTCGGTCCTCAACGCCAGGAGCCTCGGATGGGATGTTGCCGGCGGCGGCACTTGGAACACGACTACGGCTAATTGGACCACCGGCTCGAGCACGTCGACCTTCACCGACGGCGATCAGGTGACGTTCGGCAACTCCGCCGGCGGCACGATCAATCTCTCCGGGGCTCTCGCTCCCTCGTCGCTCACCGTCTCGGCCGCGGCCGGCAGCTACACCTTCAGCGGCGCCACCGCCGGCGACAAGATTACCGGCTCGACGGGGCTCGCAAAGACCGGCGCCGGGATCCTCGCGCTCTCCAGCGACAACGACTTCGTCGGCGGCACGAACATCACCGGCGGCACCGTGCAGATCGACGGCGCCGGCCGGCTCGGCTCCGGCGGCATCACGCTCTCGAGCGGCGCCACGCTCCAGAGCACGGCCGGCTCGGCCGTGGCGCTTCCCAACGATGTCGTCATCGGCAGCGGCGGCGGCACGATCGACACCGGCAGCCAGAATCTCTCCGTAGCAAGCATGTCGTCGCTCTCGGGGCTGCTGACGAAGTCTGGGGCTGGCAACCTGACGGTCAACGGAAACTTCGTTTCCTCCGCGGGGGGCGGCGTGACAGTGGCAGCCGGCAACCTCGTCCTCGGTAACGGGCCGACTGCGAGCGGCGTCTACAACATCGGCGCGTCGGGCGTCCTCACTGGCAACCTCGTCCTCTCCGGCACGCAGCGGATGAACGTCAACGAAGGGGCGAACCTGTCGGGCGCGGGCCAGGTGCAGCTTGCCACCTCAGGCGCTCTCCTCTCGAACCTCTCGGGCAACGCCGGCGGCACGATCTCGGCTGGCGTCGGCCTCAACTCCACCGCGACGCCCTTCACGGCGGGCAGTTGGACCGACGATGTCTACACCCCCGGCAGCTTCCGGGCGACGATCGGCGCCACGCAGGGACCGACCGGCGTGGCCGGCACGCTCGTCGTCAACGGCGTGATCTCGGGCGACGCCGATCTCGATCTCTCGAACAACTCCACCACCGGCGGTGGTGGCGGCATGCTCACCCTCGGCGCGCGGAATACCTACACGGGCAACACGACGATCAACACCAACTCGCCCACCATCGCCGGTAACGCGAACGTCGTCCTGGCGATCGACAACGCGATCCCGGTCACGAGCGGCGTGATCGTCGGCACGAAGACGGGGATCGGTGCAGCGCGGCTCGACATCAACGGCTTCAACCAGCAGGTGGCCTACCTCGCCGACGGCGCTAATGCCACGGTGGGGAGCACGAAAAACCTCTCGATCGTCAACAACGGTCCCCAGGATGCCACCCTGACCCTCGGCGGCGCCACCACACCCGGCAAGGGTTTTGGTGGCGTGATCGGCACCGGGAGCCGCGTCGTCAACGTGGTCAAGACCGGCGTTAACACCCAGACGCTCACCGGGGCCAACACCTACACCGGCTCGACGACGATCGCGGAGGGGACGCTCGCCCTCTCCGGGGCCGGCTCGATCAACGCCTCGCCGACGATCACCGTCGCCTCCGGCGCGACGTTCGACGTCGCGGCCGTCGCGGCCGGCTACACGGTGGCCAACGGCCAGACGCTCGGCGGCTCAGGCACCGTCAGCGGCGCAGCGACCGTCGGCGGCACGATCGCCCCGAACATGAACGCCATCGGCACGTTCACGATGGGGGCCACCACGCTCGCTGGTGGCGGCGGGCTCAATGTCCAGTTCTATGACGCCGCCGGAAGTGCCGGCAGCGGGTGGGATCTCCTCAGCACCACAGGCGACGTCACCGTGCCCGGCTCGGGCTCGTTCACGATCCGGCTGGCCAGTGCCTCGAGCGCCGGCGGCGCGGCGGGGACAGCGATCAACTTCAACGACAGCGCCGCTAACTCCTGGGCGATGATGACCACGGCCGGAAGCCTGCTCGGCTTCGACGCCAACCGCTTCACCGTCGACGCGTCGGGGTTTGCCAACAATCTCGCCGGCGGCACGTTCAGCGTCAGTGACACGGGCTCCTCAGGCACCGGCCTGTATCTCGTGTTCACGCCGGGGAACATCGCCACCTGGAACGGCGGCAGTGGGACTTGGTCGGAGAGCGGCTCCGGCTGGTCGAGCGGCACATGGGATCCGTCGCGGACGGCCGTGTTTGCAAGCCCCGCCGGGACGGTGACCGTCGACGGCACGGTGAGCGCCAACAACGGCATCCAGTTCGGTGTCGATGGTTACACGGTTTCCGGGGGCTCTTTGAGCCTCGGCGGCGCGAGTACCCCGGTCAACGCCATCAACACCGCGGCTGGCTCGACGACGATCGCCTCCGACGTTCTCGCCCCGAATGGTTTCACCAAGGCCGGCCCCGGCACGCTCGTCCTCGCCGGCAGCACCACCGCCTCGCAAGTCGCGCTGTCTGCCGGCACCCTCCAGGTGGGTGCCGGGGGAACCAGCGGTGATCTCGCCGCCGACGTCTCGATCGCGGGCGGCACGGCCCTTGTGTTCAACCGGTCCGATGCCGTGAGCTTCGCTGGCAACCTCAGCGGATCCGGTTCGGTGCGCACCGATGGCAGCAACCTCTCCCTCAATGGCACGATCGGCGAGAACGTCGCGGTCACCAATGCCGGAAGCGCGGTCGTGACCGTCGCCGGAAACCTCACCGGCGCCGCCACGGTCACCAATAGCGGATCGGGCCGCGTCGATCTTGTCGGCAGCTCCGTGACCACCACCGGGGCGATCAACGCCTCCGCCGGCACGATCGGATTCGGCGACGCCGGCCTGGGGAGCGGCCCCGTGAGCCTCTCAGGCGGCGGTATCCTCGCGTTCAGCGGCACGGCACCGAAGACGATCACCAACGCGATCACCGTCGCCGCGAGTGGCGCCGCCATCGACGTCGCCTCCGATGACAGGCTCGCCCTCGGCGGCTCCCTGACCCGCACCGGTGTGCTCACGAAGACGGGTGACGGCATCCTGTCGGTGGCCACTCTTCCCACGTCGAATCTCTCGATCGCCGCCGGCACGCTCGACGTCTCGGCGACCGGCACTGTGAGCGTGACAAGTGACCTCGCGCCCCTGTTCGCCGGCGGCAAACTCGCCTTCTCCGGGGCCAACGTCCGCGTCAACGTGAACACCGTCCAGACAGGCACCGGGACCTTCGAGTTCACGAAGGGGGGCCAATCGATCGCCGTCGCCGGGGCCAGCGGTACGCTCTCCAATCCCGTCGTCCTCGCCCTCCCCTCAGGCGCCCTCAACCTCGGGGCGACCAGCGGCAACACGCTCAACGTCAACGGCCCGATCTCCGGCACCGGGGGGCTCAATCTGGCCGTCGGCGGCTCCGGTGGCGCTGGCGTCACCAACCTCAACGCCCAAAGCACGTTCAGCGGCGACGTGACGGTCAACAGCTCCACGACCGGCGTCCACAAGCTCGGCATCGACAACGCCCTGCCGACGACGGCGGGCGTGACATTCGGCTCGTCCGCCGGATCGATCGATCTCAATGGCTACTCCCAGCAGATCGCCTTCTTGAATGGGAGCGCAGGGGGCGTCGGCGGGATCGTCAACTCGGTCGCGGGCACCACCTCGACCCTCACCGTCAGCGGCACAGGGACCGGCAGCTATGCCGGCCCGATCGGCACTGCCAGCAGGGCGAACATCGCAGTGGTGAAGGATGGAAGCGGGTCGATGACGCTCTCCGGAGCGAATACCTACTCCGCCGGGACGACCATCACCGGGGGCACGCTGATTGCAGGAGGCACGTCTGCCTTCGGGACCGGGGCGGTGACCGTCGGCAACGGCGCGATCCTCGACCTGGCGTCGCTCGCGGTCTCAAACTTTCTCGCCAATAACGGTGGCACGATCCGCAACGCCGAAGGATTCTCTGGCACCCAGATGCTCGTTGGCACGTCTTCTTACACGGGCTTTGTCGGTGGCACGCTCAACGTCGCGACCGGCAGCATCGTCAAGGGGGACGGGGTGACGTTCACCGGCCCGGTCACGTTCGATACCGGGGCGATCCACGCCCCCGGTAACTCGCCCGGCCGGCAGTCCTTTACAGGCGGCTTGAGCTACGCGGCCGGCAGCCAACTCCAGTGGGAACTGGTGGCCAACGCCGCCGAACTGGCCGATCGTGGCACGCTCTACGACGCCATCGACGTCGTCTCCGGGCCACTGTCGATCGACACCAACAGCCTCCTCGACCTTACCTTTGATAGTGCCGGCTCGAGGGTCGATTGGACCGACCCGTTCTGGTCGACTCAGCAGTCCTGGTTGGTGATCGATGCCACGGCAGCAGCCACCTCGACGGGCTTGTTTTCGCTGGGGCTTGTCGGCACCGATAGCAACGGGATCAGCCTCACCTCCATCCGGCCCAATGCGGCCTTCAGCGTGATCCGCCAGGGATCGAATATCATGCTCGACTACACCGTCGCCGCGGTCCCTGAGCCGGGCGCCCTGTCGCTGGCGGCCATCGGTTGCCTCCTGCTGGGCTATGGAGCCACAAGACGGCGGACGACTCGGGCTGCGGATGTCTCCGCCTCGGCCCGGCGGTCCCCGTCCACCTGACCGCGCTGGGATCCGGCCAGCCTGGCCCACCCGGGGGCTTCAGGACCTCCAGATTTCGCACGAGGCCCTCCGGCCTGATGGCCGGGGGCCTCGTTTTTTTTTCTCCATCCCGCCCCTCAGTCTGAAGCAAAGCGGGGTTTTTCGTCCTTCTTCGACGCCCACAGTCCCTGTCGACTGCTGTCGGGATGTCGTCGACATCTGTGGGCAAAGGGGACTTCCGTTCCCGGGCCAACATTGCCACACCATGCCATCACCCCGTTTGGGCACGCCACGCACCCTCCGGGTACCGCGAAACCACGTTCGGCGACTGCCATTCTCACGGTCAAACTTCAATCTCCAGCCCCCCAAACGGCCTTCATTCGTCAGCCCGCCAGCTTCTTTCCAACACGATTCCAACGCTTTTTTCGACATCACAGATAGCCTAAAAAACCTGTTTTTTTCCGATTTTTGTGGGTCTCGGCAGCCTTTTTGAAGAACATTTGTTCAGTGTTCTCCTTCTTTTCTTTTATTGATGGTTTTGCTGATGTTCTTGTTTCCCCTCTTTTTTTCCTTTCATCCATGAGGAGAAGAAAAAGAGGGAAGGGGAAGATCGGGGAAGGAGGGGGGTGGGGATCGGCGGGGGTTTCTGTGGCCCCCGGGTCGGGTACAGTAGGGGTTTTCCGTGGCCGGGTTCCCGGGCCGCGACGCGGTTCGTCTGAAGGGGTCCGTCATGAAAGTGCGATGTGTGCGCGAGCCGCTCCTTGCGGCTCTCCAGAGCGCCCAGGCGGTGGTTCCGGCCCGGTCGCCCAAGCCGGTTCTCACCAACGTCAAACTCGAGGCCGATCGGGAGACAGCCGTGCTTTCGGCCACCGATCTCGAGGTGGGGATCCGCATCAGCATCGACGGGGTCGAGACGTCGGCGCCCGGGGCCGTGCTCCTCCCCAGTGCCCGGCTGGCAGCGATCGTCCGTGAAAGCCCGGCCGGTACGGTGTTCGACATTCATACCGACGGCACCGCCACGATTGTCAAGGCGCCGCGGAGCGAGTTCCGCCTGCCGGCCGAGGACCCGCTCGAATTTCCCGCCGTCGCCAGCTTCCCTTCCGACTCCGGCCACGAACTCTCGACGTTGCTGGTCCGTGAACTCGTCCGACGGACGGTGTTTGCCACCGACAACGAGTCGAGCCGCTATGCCCTCGGGGGAGTCCTCGTCGAACTGGGGGACAAGCACGTGACGGCGGTCGGCACCGACGGCCGCAGGCTCGCCAAGATGCAGGGACCGGCCGTCGCCACCGGCGGCGGAGCGGCGGAGGCGGCGCCGATCGTCCCGGCGCGGGCAATGCAACTGGTGGAACGCTGCTTGGGCAGCGCCGACGTGCCGGTGCAGATCGCGGTGCGCCCCAGCGAGATCCTCTTCAGGAGCGGATCGACGACGATTTCCTCGCGGCTTGTCGAGGGGCGTTTCCCCCGCTGGCGCGACGTCTTCCCCACCCGGCCCGATGCGATCCGCGTGAACCTCGTCGCTGGGCCCCTCCTCGCGGCGGTCCGTCAGGCGGCAATCGTCACCAGCGAACAGTCGAAGGGAGTCGATTTCTCCTTCGAGTCTGGGCAACTGGTCCTCACCGGTCGATCGGCGGAAAGTGGTGAGAGCCGGATCGAATTGCCGATCGACCACACCGGCGCGACGGTACGGATCAAACTCGATCCCCGCTTCGTGAGCGACTTCCTGCGTGTCCTCGATGCCGACACGGCGGTGACCGTGGAACTCACCGATGCGCAGAGTGCAGCCGTCTGCACCACGACCGATGGCTATGGCTACGTGATCATGCCACTGGCGGCCGATTGACAGGATGATCGATGCCGCGGTGATCCGTTCGATGTTCGCTGTTTCTCCTTGTTTCATTCCCCTCCGTTCCTTCTCCCCTCCCAATCCCCGCATGCCGAACGACTCTCAGCCTGCAGGACCGACGGCCATCGGCCGGCTCATGAGCCGCCTCCTGGCCCGGACCGGTTACGACCGCGAGCAGGCGGCCTCGGGACTCGTCGACGCCTGGCAGCAGGTCGTACCGGAGCACCTTCGGGCTGCATCGCAGCCGGGTCTCGTCCGGCGTGGCGTGCTCGAGGTCTTCGTGACCCACTCGGCGCTCGTTCAGGAGATGGGATTCCACAAGCGTCAGGCTGTCAGCCGCCTGGCCGAACTGGTGCCGGCGGAGGGGATCACCGACATTCGCTGCCGCCTCCTTTCCGAACCGATCGATCGCGCCGAACCACAGTCCACCCTTGAATCGAAGCGGGCCGAAGCCTCCCGGCGCTCAGGCCCAGCCCCGTCATCCCCGGAGGAGCCTTCCCATGGCTGACGAGCCCCGCACACCCGGATACACATCCGAGGATCTGCTCCATCTTTCCGACCGCGAGCACGTCCGCGAACGGTTCGGCATGTACATCGGCGACAACACCGCCCGCGGCCTCCACCACCTCGTTTACGAAGTCGTCGACAACTCGATCGACGAGTGCATGGCCAACTACGCCAAGCGCGTGACCGTGATGGTGAACGTCGACGGGAGTGTCACCGTCGAGGACGACGGCCGCGGCATTCCCGTGGAGAAGCATGCCCAGCTCTCCGAAGAGATGGACCGTGAAGTGTCGACCCTTGAGGGGGTGATGACGGTCTTGAAGTTCGGAGGCAAGTTCCAGAAGGGGGCCTATCAAACCTCCGGCGGCCTCCACGGCGTCGGCGTCACGGTGGTGAACTTCCTCTCTGAATGGTGCGAGGTGGAAGTCTCGCGTGACGGCCACCTCTGGCAGCAGGAGTATGAACGCGGCGTCGCCACGGGCTTGGTCCGCAACGTCGGCACCACCACCCGCACTGGCACGAAGACGACCTTCAAGCCCGATCCGCAGATTTTCCCGTCGACGAAGTTTTCCTTCGATATCCTCGCCCGCCGCCTCCAGGAACTCGCCTTCCTCAACTCGGGCGTGAAGATCGTCTTCTCCGATGCCGCTAGCGGCCAGACGGAGGAGTATTGCTACGAGCGGGGGATTGTCGAATTCGTCGAGTGGCTCAATCGCTCCAGCGACGCGATCCACGCCGACGTGATCTCGATCGTTGGCGAGCAGGAGGGAGTGTCGTTCGACATCGCCATGCAGTACACAGGCGAGTTCACCGAAAACCTCCACAGCTATGTCAACAACATCTCGACCACGGAAGGGGGGACGCACGTCTCCGGCTTCCGGGCCGCGCTGACCCGCTCACTCAATGCCTACGGCAAGAAGACGGGTCTTTACAAGGATCTCGTGCCCACCGGCGACGATGTCCGTGAAGGCCTCACGGTGGTGGTGAGCGTCCGCGTCCCCCACCCGCAGTTCCAGGGGCAGACGAAGACAAAGCTCGGCAACGGCGAGGTGGAGGGGATCATCAACTCCGCCGTCGGTGACTTCCTCGCCAAGTACCTCGAGGAGAATCCGAAGAACGCCAAGGCGATCGTCCAGAAGGGCGTGCTCGCTGCCGAGGCCCGCGCGGCCGCCCTCAAGGCCAAGGCGCTCCTCCGCGAGCGGAAGGGGGCGCTCTCCGGAGGAGGGCTTCCCGGCAAGCTCCGTGACTGCACCAGTCGCGACGTGGCCCGCTGCGAGCTCTACCTCGTGGAGGGTGATTCGGCCGGCGGCTCGGCGGAGGGGGGAAGACACCGCGAATATCAGGCGATCCTCCCCTTGCGCGGCAAGATCATCAACGCCTACAAGAGCCGGGAAGACAAGGTGCTTGCCAACGAGGAGGTGCGCAGCGTCATCTCCGCGATCGGCGCCGGCATCGGCACCGACGCCGATCTCGGCAAGCGTCGCTACGACAAGATCGTGATCATGACCGACGCCGACGTCGACGGCTCGCACATCCGCACGCTCCTGCTGACGTTCTTCTACCGGCAGATGTACCAGCTCGTCGCTGCCGGGCACGTCTACGTCGCCCAGCCGCCGCTGTTCCGCGTCCGCAACAAGAAGCAGGTCTACTACGTGCAAACCGAAGAGGAGATGAAGACGCAGCTCCTCGACCAGGGCCTCGGCGAGGGAGTCTTCCTCCCCGGCGACGGCCGTGAGATCTCCGGGCCGACGATGCAAAAGCTCTGCCGCACGCTCGCCGGCCTCGAGGACGCCCTGGTTGCCCTGGAACGGCGTGGGATCAGCCTTCGCGATCATGCCGCCCGCCGCGACGCAGCCACCGCCAAGCTGCCGATGTTCCATGTCTATTTCGGGAGCGAGGAGCATTGGTTCTCCAGCCGCGAGCAGCTCGAGGCCTTCGTCAAGGGGAAGGAAAAGGCCGCTGGTGGGGCACTGGCGGTGGGGCGGGCCGAGGACGCGCAAGCCCCCACGGCGCCGGGCGCCGCCGCGAAGTCGGTGGAGCAGGAAGACCAACTCGTGATCGTCGATCTCCACGAGGTGCGGAGCATCAATTCCGGGCTCGCCGAGCTCAAGGAGATGGGCTTCGGCATCGAGTCGCTCTTTCCCGAGGACCGCACCGGCACCGAGGACGCCCGCTATTCGCTCCGCCGCGGCGAGAATGTCATCGGCCTGGAGGATCTCCGCAGCCTCCTCTCCGCCGTCCGCCGCGCCGGTGAGAAGGGGCTGTCGATCACCCGCTTCAAGGGGCTCGGCGAGATGAATGCGGAGGAGCTCCGCGACACGACGCTCGACCCCGCCAACCGCACCCTCCTCCGGGTGACGATGACCGACGCGGCCGCGGCCGACGATCTGTTCCGGGTGCTCATGGGGGAGAAGGTGGAACCGCGGCGCGAGTTCATCGAGCGCCACGCCCTCGATGTGAAGAACCTCGACGTCTGAATCAGGACTTCCCGATGCACGCCCCTTCCAGCACCAGCCTTCCCCGGCTGTCGTTCGGTGTCGGTGACCGTTTCGCCCATCAGGCCGCCGCGCAACTGGCGGCATTCGAAAGGCTCGATGCGGAAGGGGTCGTCGTCGCCCCGGTGTGGAACAAGTCGAACCGCGAGCACGGCTTCGTCGGCAGCGAGCCGTCGAGCGTCCGGGTCGCCGCGGCGAAGGCGGTGGAAGAGCGCGGCTGGCGTCATCCGTGGTTTGTCGATGCCGACCACATCCGCCTGGAAACGGTCGATCGCTTCCTCGACACGAGCGACTTCTTCACGATCGACGTCGCCGACTCAATCGGCAAGCCGGCACCGGCAGCCGAGATCGCCGCCTTCGTGGCCCGGCATCCTGAGCTGACAGGCACGCTGAATGTGGCGGGGGTGGGGGAGGGGCTTGTGCTCGATGCCGACGTCGTCTCCCGGATTGCCGGGCAGTATCTCCTCGCGGCCCGCGAGGCCGGCGCGATCCACCGCCACATCAAGGCGCGGAAGGGGGAGGTCGGGTTCGTGACGGAAGTGAGCATGGACGAGACCGACAGCCCGCAGACGCCGCGGGAGCTCCTCGTCATTCTCTGCCTGCTCGCCGACGAGCGCGTCCCGCTCGACACGATCGCCCCGAAGTTCACCGGTCGGTTCAACAAGGGGGTCGACTACGTCGGCGATCTCGTCGTCTTCGAACGGGAGTTTAACGACGATCTCGCCGTCCTCGCCCATGCCTCGGCCACCTATGGCCTGCCGGCGGGGCTCAAGCTCTCGGTGCACAGCGGGAGCGACAAGTTCTCCCTCTATCCTGTCATCCGCCGCGCCCTCGAGCGCATCGGCGCCGGCGTCCATGTGAAGACGGCGGGCACGACGTGGCTCGAGGAGCTCATCGGCCTCTCCGAGGCAGGGGGAGACGGGCTCGCCCTCGCCAAGGAAATCTATGCCTATGCCCTCGACCACGTCGACGAACTCTGTGCCCCGTATGCCACCGTGATCGACATCGACCGGACGCGTCTCCCTGCGGCTGCGGAAGTGGCATCCTGGGAGGGGCCGCGGTTGGCGGCGGCGATCCGCCATCTCCCCGCCGATCCCCGATTCAATCCGCATGTCCGTCAGCTCCTCCATGTTTCCTTCAAGGTGGCGGCCAAGCAGGGGGCCCGGTACACCGATCTCCTGGTGGCCCATCGCGACATCGTCGGCCGACAGGTGACGGAGAATCTCTACGAGCGGCATCTCCGGCCGCTGTTCGCTCCACAGCGGGGGCCGTTCGCATGAAGAGCGCGGTGACGGTGTGTCTCGTGAGTGAGGCGCGGCAGGGGCCATTCGTGTTCCATGGGACCACGGCGGCGGAGGCGTTGGAGGTCGGCTGCCGGCGGGCCGCGGAACTCGGCTTCGATGCGGTGGAGGTGTTTCCGACGGGGCCCGAGCAACTCGCCGACTGCGGCCTGGCCGGGAGACTCACCGAACACGGGCTGGGCCTGGCTGCCGTGGGGAGCGGCGCGGGGTGGGTGCGGCACAAGCTTTCGCTCACCCATGCCGACGAGCGAATCCGCACCGAGGCTCGCGACTTCATCGAGCTGCTCATCAATGTCGCGGCCGATCTGGGAGCGCCGGTGATCATCGGATCGATGCAGGGGCGCCACGAAGGGGACGTGTCGAGGGCCGATGCGCTCGAGCACCTTGCCGCGGCCCTCCATCACCTCGGCCGGCATGCCGCGGGCCGCGGGCAGACGCTCCTCTATGAGCCCCTCAACCGCTACGAGACAAACCTCTTCACGCAGGTCGGCGATGCGGCCTCGTTCCTCCGTGGCCAGGGCCTTCACAACGTCAAGCTCCTCTGTGATCTGTTCCACATGAACATCGAGGAGGCCGATCCGGCCACGGCCCTCGTCGCCTGCGGCGATCTCGTCGGCCATGTCCACTGGGCCGATTCCAACCGCCGCCCCATGGGGAGCGGCCACACGGCCTCGGCGTCGATCGCCATGGCCCTGCGGCACATCGGCTATGCGGGCTATCTCTCGGCCGAGGTCTTCCCCCACCCCGATGCCGAGACCGCCGCGCGGATGACGATCGACAGCATCCGCGCTCTCGACACGCTCGCCCCCCGCTCCACCCTCTAAAAAACGCCTCCTCCCCATGCTCAACACGCCGCTTGTCCACCCCGACATCCTCCGCATCCTCGCCCAGGCCGGGCACCACTCGAAGGTGCTCATCGCCGACGGCAACTATCCGGCGTTGAACAAGCGCGGGCCGCGGGCGGAGCTGGTCTCGCTGCAACTCTCCCCCGGGATCCCCACCGTCGCGCAGGTCCTCGAGGCGATCCTCGGCACGGTGCGGATCGACGGCGTCAACACGATGGGGATCGACCGCACTGATCCCTACGCCGCCGCCACGCCGGGCGATCCGCCGGTGTGGGCCGAGTACCGGCGGATCCTCGCCGCGGCCGGGGCCCACTGCGAACTCGAGCCGATCCTCAAGTGGGACTTTTACGAGGCGGTGGCGTCGGTCGACCATGTCCTCACGATCCAGACCGCCGAGCAGGCCCCATGGGCGAACCTGCTGTTGACCGTCGGCTGCCGCACCTTCTCCTGACCCCCGAGGAATCCTCCGATGAAGCGACGACTGCTCGGCCGCACCGGGCTCGAGGTGCCGATCCTTGCCTTCGGGGCATCGTCCCTCGGGGCTGAGTTCCGCCGGGTAACGGTGGAGGAGGCCCTCGCAAGCGTGCACGTGGCCCTCGAGCTGGGGATGAACTTCATCGACACGAGCCCCTTCTATGGCCGGGGGATGAGTGAAGTGCTCCTCGGCATCGCGCTGAAAGAGGTGCCCCGGGATTCCTACACGCTCTGCACGAAGCTCGGGCGCTACGACCTCGGCCACTTCGACTTCTCGGCCAAGCGGGTTGCGGAGAGCGTCGACGTCTCGCTCCACCGCCTCGGCACCGATCACCTCGACATCATTCTCTGCCACGACATCGAGTTCGTGCCGATG
>Ga0164295_10001986_pt1 | contig 17026 bp, 13 predicted proteins | sample GEODES006metaG_FD_111798 | JGI IMG/M metagenome (GOLD analysis project Ga0164295, IMG submission 111798) | Oligotrophic lake water microbial communities from Sparkling Lake, Wisconsin, USA - GEODES006 metaG | ecosystem: Environmental > Aquatic > Freshwater > Lake | place: USA: Sparkling Lake... | reverse complement strand
TGCATCGGCACCTTCGACGGGTAATGCAGCGCCGCCTTCTGCGCGTCCGGCAGGCTGGGCACGATGTACGGAATGATGTTGTTGAAACAGGCCATGATCACATTGGCCGCCGTTACTGCAATGCGCTTGCCACCCTTCACATAGACCACGCGCACGGCCTTTTCCGTGCTGCGCGTTACCGGGCCGGTGTGCTCGGCGCGGATCACCATGGCGTTCAGCCGGATGCGCACGGGATTGGCCGCATTGTCGAGCGCGGCATAATTCGCCGGTGCCAGCACGACTTTTTCCTGATCGAGCGGCCCGCGAAACACGCCGGGCACCAGCGCGGAGACCAGCAGCCGCGCCACCGACGCATTGCCATCGGGCCAATGGAAATGCTGCGCTTCGGCATGGATCTGGCCGGGCAGGGTCATCCCGGCGAAAATCGGTGAGCGACCGCCGCTGGCGATTTCCCAGGCCGGCACCGTATCCACCCGCTTGTTGTTGCGATGGCCCTGCCCGGTGAAATAGGGCAGCGATTCCGGCAGCATGCCGGCATGCTTCAGCAGGAAATCCTGAAAGCTGATGGCTTTCAATGCCGCCGCCTTCTGGTCAGGTGTCAGGCCGGGCAGATAATCCTTTTTGTCGCTATGCAGCCGCGTCAGGTCGGCCCGCACGGCTGGCGACAGCGGCGCTTCGCCAAAAAACTGCCCCCAGGGCTTTTTGCCGGTGCCGGTCACCAGCCTGTCGCCGGCGAAATGCTCACGGTCGAAGAAGGTGGCGTTGCCCAGCCCGTCATAGGCTTTCGTTTCGAAGCGTTCATAGCTGGTGAGATCGACGCCCAGTTCGGCCAGCATGCGTTTCGAGGTGAAGCTGTACGGAAACGGCGATTCAATGCTCATCGTGCCGCCATAGGCCAGGATGGTGCGGCCCTGATGGACGAACTCGTTGCGCTTGGCGTGGCCGCCGAAATCATCGTGATTGTCGAGGATCAGGATTTTCTGGTCCGCGCCCATGGCCTGCCGGTGGAACCACGCCGCCGACAGGCCGGAAATGCCGCCGCCCACGATCACCAGATCATAATGTTCGCCGCTGTCGTCTGCCGCCAGTGGGCCGCCGAAGCTGCCGTCGCGTGCCATGTGCGCCATTTCGAAGCTGCCCGGATATTGCCCGCGCAGGCCGGTTTTCAGCGGCGGGTAGTCCGCGGCTTGTGCCGCCGACGCGGTGGGCAGCCCCAGGCCGCCCGCGGCCACCGCCAGCGCCGCGCCGCCGAGAAAATCCCGACGTGCAATCGGCCGCCCCATGCCGAGTTCGTGATCCGACCAGTCCGCCATTATCGCCCCTCTCCGCCGCGCTCTGCCGTGCCGCGCCCCAGTGCGGCATCTGCCCAAGACATTCGGCAAAAGCCGCGCTAATCTTGGCCACCTCTTGCCAGAAGGATAGTCCCGATGCTGCGCCGTGCAATCCCCCTCGCTCTATTGCTGGCGCTGCCGGCGTCGATCGCCGCGCAACCTGCCCAGCCCGCCACTGCGGGTGTCTGCCGCAACGATGCCAATTATCGGGCCCAGGATTTCACGGTTGGTGAATGGGATGTCTACACCGGCGCCGCCAAGACCGCCGAAGTCTCCATGAAGCTGATCCTCAACGATTGCGTGATCGAGGAGCGCTGGACGGTCTACAAGGGCCGCGATGATGGCAATGGCATTGGCGTGTTCAGCTATTCGCCGCTGTTGAAGAACTGGGGCTATTATTGGGCGACCGACAATGGCGCCACCACCAGCTTCCGTGGGACGCTGATCAAGCCCGGCGAGATGCGTTATGTCACCGAGCGGCCGATGCCGAACGGCAAGGTGCGCCTGCGCCACTGGACGCTGTCGAAAAACCCCGATGGCACCATCCGGGAGCTTTCGGTCGGCACCGAAGACGGCGGTGCCACCTGGATCACCGAATATGATCTGAAATGGGTGCGCAAATGATCTGATGGTCCAGATCGCGATGGAACCGGCCGCGCCGCCGCGTGTTGAACGCGCTCCGGCTGCGGCCATCCTCGATCATCGGGTCCATCGTCATGCTGAAAGCTGCCTTTTGCTTCGCCGTCGTCGCGCTGGTGTTTGGCGTTCTCGGCTTCGGCGGCCTTGCCGGCGCGGCCTGGGGCGTGGCCAAGCTGCTGTTCTGGATCGCGGTGATCATCGCCATCGTGCTGTTTGTGCTGGGCTTCACCCTGTTCAAGAAGGTGACCTGATCCTGTATCAAGGGCTTAAGCACGCCAGCGGGGCCTCCTGACCGAAAGACGCGTTTGCACGGCCGGTTTCGGCCAACAGATCGGCACCATCGCGGCCCTTGTCGTGATCGGCGGGGCCATCGTCGGCATCCCCTGGCTGTTGGTGTCGCTTTTCGAAATGCTTCTGCTGGCATGTGCCGCGCGGGTGCTGGCGGCCATCCTCATCGCGATGACCGACGTTCTGTGCCGTCTTGCCGGCCTGAAACATGGGGCCGCGCTCACCCCAGGTCTGCCAGCCGGTCAAATTGCGTATATGAGATTGCTGGCGGCTGCTGAAACCTGAAGGCGCAGGGGTGTCGCTGGCGGGCGATCATGCTGCCTTGTGATTCGACCAGGGGGATCGACTGTGACCACATTCAAGCAGATTCGTTGGATGCCGCTTGTGGCATCGCTTGCCATCGCACTGGCAGCGTGCGGAGATCAGACTGCCAAGGATGGCAAGGAAGGCGCGGCAACCGCTGCCGCCGATGGGCCGAAGCTGGGCATTCGCCCGGCCGGGGATGAAACCATCAAGCTCGATCGCACCAAGATCAAGAACGCCGATCTGCTGAAGATTTATGATCATATCGATGCCAACATCGATTCCCACGTCGTCAATCTGCAAAAATGGATCCAGCAACCCACCGTGTCGAACACCGGCGAAGGCATCCCGGAATCGGCCGAGATGGTGAAGGGCTTCTTCGACAAGCTGGGCTGCCAGAAGACGCAGGTTTTTGATCCCGGCATCAACAAGTGGGGATCCCAGTCCAACCCGGTGGTCTACGCCAAATGCGATGAGGGCGCGGAAAAGACGCTGGCCGTTTACTGGCAGGGCGACACCATGCCGGTCACCCAGCCTGATCTGTGGAAGGCGCCGCCGTTCGAAGGCCGCCTTGTCGAGCAGGCACCCTACAAGAAGGTGTTGATCGGGCGCGGCGCGGTCAATTCCAAGGGCCCGGAAATGTCGTTCTACAACGCCTTGCTGTCGATCAAGGCGGTCACCGGCAAGCTGCCGGTCAACCTGATCTTCATCGTCGAAAGCGATGAGGAGCGCATGGATGTCGGCCTCAACAAGTTCATGCAGGATCATGCCGATCTGGTGAAGGATGCCGATGCGCTGTGGGGCCCCGGCGGTTCGGAAGGCTGCGTGTTCGTCGAGCTGACCACCAGCGGCAAGAGCTGGGGCCGCGGTCCGGTCTATTCCGACATCCACGGTTCCAACAAGCGCTCGGTCGACAGCCCGGCATGGCGGCACATCCAGATGCTGTCCAAGCTGGTTTCGGCCGATGGCAACACGGTGCTGATCCCCGGATTCTATGACAATATCGTGCCGCCCACCAAGGAAGAGCTGGCCATCCTGGCCAAGTCGGCGGCGAAATATGATCTGAAGCGTGCCGCGACCAACCTGGGCGTGGCGCGGTTCATTTCCGATGATCCGCTCACCCAGCTGAAGATGGCGCGGATGGGCACATCGATGAATCTTGATGGCATCTGGGGCGGCAACATGTTTGCCGGCGGTTCCGGCGCCATCCTGCCCAACAAGATCATGTCCAAGCATAATTTCCGCTATGTGCCCAACATGAGCGGGCCGGATATCGTCGCCAAGCTGCGCAAGCATCTCGACAAGCTCGGTTACAAGGATGTCGAGATCAATCTGGTCGGCGATGTGCCCTGGGCCAAGAAGAACACCGACAACGATATCAGCCGTGCCACCGCCTATACCGCGCAGATGTGGGGGCAGAACCATGATCCGATCACGCCCAACGACAGCATCTTGCTGGCCGGCGGCGGCGGTGGTTATTGGCCGGCCTATCTGTTTTCGGGCACGGAATCGCCGATCAACATCCCGATCAGTTCGGTTCGTGGTGGCACGGGCGGCAACGCCCACGCTGCCAATGAATTCTGGGTGATCGAAGGGGCCGGCAATTCGCCGGGGATGGCGACGGCGGAAAAGATCATCGCCACCGCCCTCTACACATATGCCGGGTTGAACGGGCCAATCGCCCTGGCGCCCGAAAAGCCCTGATAACGCCGTCGTACTGATCCCCTTGCACGGATCATTGTCGGGTTTTCCGGCGCCAGTCACATCCAGGGTCATGTCGATGCCAGTGGTTTCACTTCAGAATCTCAAGAAGATCTACAAGCTTGGCGACAATGACGTGCACGCCTTGCGCGGCGTGTCCCTGGATGTGGAGGCGGGGGAATTCGTCGCGATCATCGGGCCTTCGGGTTCGGGCAAATCCACGATGATGCACATCCTGGGCTGTCTCGATCGCCCGACCGAGGGCAAGTATCTGCTGAACGGGGTCGATGTGTCGGGGCTTTCCGCCGACGATCTCGCCGAAATCCGCAATCGGCAGATCGGCTTCGTGTTTCAGGGGTTCAACCTGCTGGCGCGGACATCGGCGCTGGAAAATGTTGAAGTGCCGCTGCTCTATTCGCGTCCGGTGATCCCGCCGGCTGATCGCCGGGCGCGGGCCGGCAAGGCATTGCAGGCCATCGGCCTGGGGGACCGCACCGATCACCATCCCAACCAGCTTTCCGGCGGCCAGCAGCAGCGCGTGGCCATCGCCCGGGCGCTGGTGAACGAGCCGACGCTGATCCTGGCCGATGAACCGACCGGCAATCTGGACAGCGCCACCAGCATCGAAGTGATGCGGATCCTGCAGGAACTGCGCGCGCGCCGGAACATCACGATCATCCTGATCACCCACGAAGCCGAAATCGCCGCCTATGCCACACGCATCGTGGCGGTGCGCGACGGCGTGATCATCAGCGACACGCCCAACGAACCCAAGAGCCTGCTGGACGACGCGCCGGCCGCGCCGATGGCCGCGGCGGCCAGAGCGGCGAGCGCCTGACCATGTTCAACCCGCTGCCGGCCCTGCCGATGGCGCTTGCCGCTTTGCTGCGCAACCGCAACCAGGCCGCACTGGCGGTGATCGGCGTGACCATCGGCGTTGCGGCGCTGGTGACCTCCATGGCGCTGGGGCGCGGCGCCCAGAATGCGCTCAACGATCAATTGCTCGCGGCCGGGGCCAATGTGATCGTGATCACCTCCGGCAATTATCGCATGGATCGAGGTGCCCGGCCTGATCCGGAAGCCACGATCGGCCATGCGGCCTTCGATGCCGGTGCCTTGCCCACGGTGGTAAGGCCCCGGCTGATGCTGGCCGCCTACAGCCCCGGGTTCCCGGTGGGCGGCAATCGCTTTGGCGGCCTGCTGCGGCAGGTCCACGAAGAAGACGATCCGATGGAGATGCACGATCATCCGCTGGCCAAGGAGCGTCTGGGGGATATGGCGGCGGGCCTGGGTTCCGCCGCAACCCTGACCCGCGACGATGCGCGCGTGCTGGCAGAACAAGTGAAGGGCGTGAAGTTCGTCGTGTCGGGTGTGCACGAGAATGCCCGGGTGTTCGTGGCCGACAGCCCGGAAAAACGCCAATGGTTCACCCGTCTGCACGGCACCGAAGCCGATCTGCCGCAAGTGCGCGCCGGGTGGGTGATCAGTCGCGGCCGGTTTCTCAGCCCGTCCGATGTGGACCAGAGCGCGCAGGTGATGGTGCTGGGCCGCGTGGTGGCGGATCGATTGTTCGGCGAGGGCGTCGATCCGACTGGCAAGACCCTGACGCTGTGGAACCAGCGGTTCCAGGTGATCGGCGTCGTCGGCAGCAAGAGCTGGGCTGCGCAGCCCGTCGCGGGGGATGATCAATTCGATGCGGTCTATGTGCCGGTCACCACGGTGCACCGGCTGCTCAACCTCGGCAAACTCAACACGGTGACGGTCACCACCACCTCGGTCGGCGAAAATGCGGCGGTTGCCAAGCAGATCATCGATCTGCTGCGCGAACGCCATGGCATCAGCGAAGCCGAACCCGATGATTTCATTGTCACCAGCATGGCCAAGCAGGCGCTCGGCAAGGGGCTGCCGCCAGAACTGGCCCGGGCCGTGGGCGGCAATCTGGAGCGTGTCGAGGAACTGACCGTCGAACAATTGTCGGGATCGCTGTCGCGCGCCAATCAGACCATGCTGGTCATGCTGGGCAGTGTGGCAGCGGTTTCCCTGCTGGTGGGCGGCATCGGCGTGACCAATCTGCTGTTGCTGTCCGTCACCCAGCGCACACGGGAAGTGGGATTGCGGATCGCGCTTGGCGCACGGCAAAGCGATATTGCAGCGCAGTTCCTGCTGGAGGCCGTGCTGCTCAGCCTGATCGGCGGCGTGCTTGGCATCGCGATCGGCGTTGCGGCATCGGGTGGGCTCGAAAGCTTTTTCCACTGGTCGGCGACCGTATCGCCGCTGACCGCGCTGGCGGCGATTGCCGCCGCCCTGGTGCTGGGGATCGTGGCCGGGGTCTATCCCGCCCGGCGTGCATCTGAATTGCGACCAATCGAGGCCCTGCGACATGAATAGGTTTCTGGTTTTGATGACAGGTGTGTTGGCGTTGGCTGCCCTGCCGGCTGCCGCCCAGCATGGTTCGGCCACCCATGGCGATCACAACGCGCACCATGGCGGCGTGGTGGAAATGTGGGGCACGCTGCATTACGAGGTGGTCACGCCGCCGGCGGGCAATGTGATGGTGTATTTCACCGATGAGCAGCGCAACGATCTGCCGGCGTCGGCGGTCCAGCGGCTGCGCGCCGAGATCGTCCGGCCGGATCGGTCGGTCGAGCCGCTGGCCATGGCGATCAGTGCCAATGGCGATCACTGGATGGCGCGCAGCAAGCCGGTGACCAGCGCCAAGACCGTGATCCGCCTGGCCTTCGTGCACCGGGGTGAGCAGGCGACGGTGGAGATCTATGGCGACATGATTCCGCGACTGGCCAAGGCTGCACCAAAGCCCGCGCCCAAGGCCGCAGCCAAAGCGCGTCCCGCTGCCGCCAAGCCGAAGCCGGTTGATCCCCACGCAGGCCATTGATCGACATGGCCAATAATCTCGGCATGGCCTTTCGGGCGCTGTTGCAAAACCGCCTGCAAACGTTGCTCACCCTGCTTGGGGTTGGTGTCGGGGTCGCCATGGTCGTGATCGTGTCCGGGCTTGGCCTGGGTGCGCAGGCGCGGATCGAGGCGCAGATCGAAAGTGCCGGGCCGACGATGATCGTGATCCGCGCCGGAAATTATCAACCGGCCGGCATCGCGTCCGAAGGCACCCAGGACAGCAGCGGCGGTGAACCTTCCGAAGGCGCCGTGTCGGGCGGCGTTGGCGGGGAAGGCGAATTTGATCCGGCCGTGGATGCCGCCATTGTCCAGAACCGCGCCCGGCTGCGCCGCACGGCGGCCCCCATGCGCCATCAACCCGTGCCCGAACCCTTGGGCATCGCCGACATCAGCCTGCTGCGCGGCAAGGTGGCGGATATCAGGGCGATCGCCGGCGTCGTCGAAGGCAATGTCACGCTGGACGATGCCGCATCGGGCCGGGATGTGCGCACACGCATCGTGCGGGTCAGCGGTTTCGAGGCGCCGTGGCCAGAGATGCGCGGCTGGAAACTGGTGGAAGGCCGCATGATCACCGATCAGGAACATGTGGCTGGCGCGCCGCTGATGGTGATGGCGCCCGCGGTGGCCCGGCGGCTGTGGCCGGATGCAGCGCCCGTGCTGGGCAAATCCCTCGCCATCGGCGGGCGTGAGGTGACGGTTGTCGGCCTTGTCGATGGCACCAAGGATGATGCCGATGAACTGCTGCCGCGCATCTACACGCCGCTGCGCAGTGCCCAGACGGCATTGGCGGCGGGCGGCGGCAATCGCGACACGCTGGATTCAATCACCGTGCGCACCACGTCTGTCGCCGTGACGACGCAGACCGCCAAGGCGATCCGGGCGGTGCTGCGCGCCAAACACCGGTTGCCCGATGACGTGCTCGATGATTTTCGCGTTCAGACACAGAGCGTGATGGCGATGCCGACGATGGGCGGCGATCCGCGGCTGGCGCGATCGGTGCATGGCAATGTCGGCGGGCTGGACGCGGCGTCGTGGCAGGAAATGGCCAAGAGCCTGCGCGCCGCCGGCCGCACCTTCACCCTGCTGCTGGCGGGCGCGGCGGCGGTGTCGCTGCTGGTCGGTGGGATCGGCGTGATGAACATCATGCTGGTTTCGGTTTCGGCGCGCACCCGCGAAATCGGCCTGCGGATGGCGATGGGCGCGCGGGCGCAGGATGTGATGACGCAGTTTCTGGTCGAGGCGCTCACCCTGGCCGGGCTTGGCGGTACCTTCGGCCTCGTGCTGGGTGGCATCGGCCTGGTCTTTGCGGATCAGCGGCTGCACTGGGCCACGGCGGTATCGCCGATCATGCTGGTGCTGGCGTTGGCAATGGCTGCCATCATCGGCGTCGTTTTCGGGATCGGCCCGGCACGCCGGGCGGCGTCGCTCGATCCCGTCGTGGCCTTGCGCGCGGAATAACCCGGCCCGGATTTGCGGAGATCACCATGCTTGCGCTGCTTCCTGTCAACCTCCGCCTCGCGCTGCGTTCGCTCAGCCGCAATCGGCTGCGCAGTTTTCTGACCATGCTGGGGATCATCATCGGCGTGGCCGCGGTGTTGACCATGGTGGCACTCGGTACCGGGGCGCGATCGGCGGTGGAAGGCGAAGTGAGTTCGGCCGGCACGCGGCTGGTGTTCGTGCGCAGCGGCAATTACACGCGCGGCGGGGACAGTATCGGCATCACATCGGGCAGTGGTTCCGCCAGGACCCTGATGCCTGCCGATGCCGACGCGATCCTGCAGAGCATCGACAAGGTGGACATTGTCAGCCGCGGCGTGTCGCTGCGCGATACGCTCACCGCCGGCACCAAGCGCAGCTTTGCCCGGGTGCAGGGCGTCGAGCCGGGCTATGAGCAGGCCTATGGCTGGGAACTGGTGCAGGGCCGCATGCTGGCCGATGGCGCGCCGGAAGCGGTGATCGGTGCCACCCTGGCCGGGCAATTGTTCGGGCGCGGCGAAGATCCCGTCGGCCAGACCGTGACGTTGGCCGATACGGCGTTCACGATTGTCGGCGTGACCACCGGCGTGTCGGAAGATCATGCCGAAGTGTTGTTCGTGCCGTGGCAGCGTTTGCAGGCCATCCGCGGTGGCAACCATATCGATACGATCGTCGTGGCCGCGCAAAAGGCCGGCGAGGCGTCGATTGTGGCCGATGCGGTGCGCAAATTGCTGCGCGAACGCCACCGCAAGGCGCCCGGCGCACCGTCCACCGGCGGCTTTGTCAGCGCGGCGCCCGTGCAATCGGCGCAAGCGTCCATGGGTGCGGCAGATGATTTCACCGTGGAAACCCAGGCCGCCAAGGCGCTGACGCAGGGCCTCTATACGCCGGCGGCAGCCTTTGCGCTGGCCAACCTGCCCAAGCTGGATGAAGTGACACTGGAGGAAATGTCGGACACGCTCGATCGGGCCAGCGATACCATGACGGCGCTGCTGGCCAGCATTGCCGGCGTGTCGCTGATCGTTGGTGGCATCGGCATCATGAACATCATGCTGGTCTCGGTGACGGAACGCACGCGCGAGGTCGGGCTGCGGGTGGCGGCGGGCGCGCGATCATCGGATATCGGGATGCAGTTTCTGGTCGAGGCGATGACCCTCAGCCTGATCGGCGGCCTGATCGGGCTGGTGATCGGATTGGCCGCGTCGTGGATCATCGGCTGGTCGCTGGGCTGGCCGGCGCATGTGTCGATTTCGGCGATGGCGCTGGCGGTTGGGGTTTCGGCAGCGGTCGGTCTGGTGTTCGGGATCTATCCGGCGCAGCGGGCGGCACGGCTGGATCCCATCGATGCACTCCGCACCGAATAGGCGGCTGTTGAAGGCGGCTGGCTGGCGGCTGGTTGCCCGCTACGCGGCGCTGGCATCGCTGCTGTGTGCGGCGGGCGCCTTGCTGTGGATCGGCTGGCCCGATTCACCCGAAAACAGGCTGGACGCGGCCGGCAGGCGCTATGCCGAACTGGCGGTGCGCGGCCTTGGCCCGGACGAGATCGACGCCTATTTCGGGCCGGTCATTCCGCAAGACCGGCTGCCGCCCGCTGTGCTGCGGCAGGAGGTGCAGGCGCTGGCTTCAGAGATTCGCACGGTGCAGGCGCCCGTGGAACGCCGCGCCCGTCTGCTGGCCCGCATCGAACAGCTCGATGCGCTGATCGGGCTGATCGCGGCGCCGCGCCGCCCGGGCTTTGATGCCGAAGCGGCGGCGATCTTCGGCATTGCGCCAGCGCGGATCGACATGGCGGCGCAGGCGGCGGCGCGGCAATCCCTGGCGGCGTTGCTGCCGGGGTCGGGTCCGCTGGCGCAGCGGGTGATGGAATATCGCCGCCGGTTTGCGCTGCCGCCGGACAAGCGCAAGGCGGTGTTTGCCCGCGCGCTGGCCGAATGCCGGGCGCGCACGCTGGCCAGATGGCCGCTGCCGGCACAGGAACATCTCGACATCGAATGGACCAGCCGCGTGCCGGCGGCGTGGCACCGCTATCTCGGCCACTATCAAAGCCGCCTGCAGATCAACCCGGCGGCGGTTGCCGATCCGGCCGTGGCACTCGATCTGGCCTGTCACGAAGCCTATCCGGGGCACCACGCGCAGTTCGTGTTGCTGGAAGCGCGCACTGCGATCCGACCGGAAGACAGCGTCGTGCTGCTGCGATCGCCGCAATCGGCCTTGCGCGAAGGCAGCGCCAACGCCGGCATCGATCTGGCCTTCCCGGCGGCCGATCGCCTGACGTTCATGGCCGGCACCCTGTTTCCACTGGCCGGCTTTTCGCCCGAAGACGCCCGCCTGCACGGCCGTGTTCACCAATTGATCGGGGTGCTGGCGCTTTCCACCATCCCGATCCTGCGTCGTTATCGCGATGGCGACAGCAGCCGTGAAGCGACGCTGGCGGCCCTTGCCGATGAGGCGCTGATCTCCAGCCCGGAGGCGCTGCTGGCGTTCTTTGATCGCTATGGCACGCTGGTTGCCGGCTATTCGGTGGCGCAGCAGCGGGTGGCCCGCTGTGTGAACGCATCGCGCGATCGCTGGGGCGCCCTGCGCCTGTTGGTGGCCAGCGTCGACACAAGGCCTCTGGGCCAGGCCGAAACCGCCAGCCCGTGCGCAGGCCGAGAGCCCGCCGCGTCGGGACGCTGAAACGCCTTCAGCCGGGCCAGGTTCAGTCTGCGGCGTCTCTCGCCGCCAGCTTGCGTTCCCAGGCGATGGCGTCGGCGACGATCCGATCGAGATCGTCCAATGCCGGTTGCCAGCCGAGCTGGCCGCGGATCCGGCTGGTGTCTGCCACCAGGCGAGCCACATCACCGGGGCGACGGCCGGCGGCGATGCGGTGCAGCGTCTGTCCCGAAACGCGATCGACCGCATCGAGCACATCGAGAACCGAGGCGCCGTGGCCATAGCCGACGTTGAAGGTCAGGCTCTGGTCCGGCTGGGCGGCCAGTGCATCCAGTGTGGACAAATGGGCCGCCGCCAGATCGGTGATGTGAATATAGTCACGGATGCCGGTGCCGTCGGGCGTGCCGAAATCATTGCCGGTCACCAGCACGGAATCGCGTTTGCCGATCACCGCCTCCGCAGCGATCTTGATCAGATGGGTGGCGGTTTTCGATACCTGGCCCGAACGCCCTGCCGGATCGGCGCCGGCGACGTTGAAATAGCGCAGCACGCCGACATTGACGGCGCCGGTGGCTGCGACATCGGCAAGCACGCGTTCGACCATCGCCTTGCTGGCGGCATAGGGGTTTACCGGGGCGAAGGGCAGATCTTCCGACAGGCGGTCCGCATCGGGTGCGCCATAGACGGTGGCGGTTGAGGAAAACAGCAGATGGCGAGCGCCGCCGGCCATGGCGGCAGCGAACAAGGCGACCGCACGGCCGACGTTGATGTCGTAATAGGTCAGCGGCTTTTCGACGGATTCCGGCACCGAAATCACCCCGGCGCAGTGAATGACCGCGGCGATGCCATGATCGGCGACCAGCTTGGTGACCAGCGCGCTATCGGCGCAATCGCCTTCGACGAACTGCGCGCCTTCCGGCACCAGCCAGCGGTTGCCGGTGGACAGATTGTCGAGGATCAGCACCTGATCGCCGCGATCAAGCAGCGCCAGCGCAATATGCGAACCGATATAGCCGGCACCGCCGGTGACAAGAATCATGGCCTAGTCTCGCTTTCGAGGGGCACGGATAACACTGATTTGGCCGAATGTAAGGCCGCATTGCTGCAATGCGGCGCGCCCAGCCAGTGTTCGCGATCCCGCGTGGACGGGCCCCGCCCCCGCGCGTGCGGCACCGTCACCTGGTGCTGCCGCGGCCTGAGATCCCGCTTGATCATGCCGTGTCCCGGCAAATCCCGGAACGACGGGCTGTTTGGTGCGGCCAAGAAGACTCGAACTTCCACGGCCTTTCGGCCACAACGACCTCAACGTTGCGCGTCTACCAATTCCGCCATGGCCGCACACGATGGAATGGGGGTGGCCCCCCTTCGGCAGATGGCGCGGGTAGCAGGGCAGGGCGGCGGGTGCAAGCCTGTCGTTGGCTTGCCCGCCGCCCATCGCCAATCAATTATATTTGCGCAGTTCGTTCTTGGCGATTGCCTGGCGGTGCACTTCGTCCGGGCCGTCGGCAAGGCGCAGGGTGCGCTGACCGGCATAGCCGCTGGCCAGGCCATAATCCTGGCAGACGCCGCCGCCGCCGTGGGCCTGGATGGCGTGATCGTGGATCAGGCAGCTCATGTTGGGGGCGACCACCTTGATCATGGCGATCTCGTTGGCAGCCGCCTTGTTGCCGACCGTATCCATCATGTAGGCGGCCTTGAGGGTCAGCAGCCGCGCCTGTTCGATGGCGATGCGCGAATCGGCAATGCGTTCATGCCACAGGCTGTGTTCCGAAATCGCCTTGCCGAAGGCGACGCGGCTCTTCAGGCGCTTCACCATCTTTTCCAGGGCGCGTTCGGCGGCACCGATGCTGCGCATGCAGTGGTGGATGCGGCCCGGCCCCAGGCGGCCTTGGGCGATTTCAAAGCCGCGGCCTTCGCCAAGCAGCATGTTGGCCACCGGCACGCGGACATTGTCGAGAATCACTTCGAAATGGCCGTGCGGTGCGTCATCATAGCCGAACACCGAAAGCGGGCGCAGCTTGGTGATGCCGGGGGCATCCAGCGGCACCAGCACCTGGCTCTGCTGCTGGTGGCGCGGTGCGCCTGGATCGGTCTTGCCCATCACGATGGCGATGCTGCAGCGCGGATCGCCGACGCCCGAAGACCACCATTTGCGGCCGTTGATCACATATTCATCGCCTTCGCGGCGGATCGACGTCTCGATGTTGGTGGCGTCGGACGAAGCCACCGCCGGTTCGGTCATCAGGAAGGCGGAGCGGATTTCGCCGGCCATCAGCGGCTTCAGCCAGCGCTGCTTCTGTTCGTCGGTGCCATAGGTGCGCAGCACTTCCATGTTGCCGGTGTCGGGCGCGGAGCAGTTGAACACCTCCGACGACCAGCCGGCGCGGCCCATTTCCTCGGCCAGTGGTGCATATTCCAGATTGGTCAGGCCGGGGCCTTTCCATTCGCCGGTGTCATGCGCGCAGATGTTGAGGAACAGGTTCCACAGCCCGGCTTCACGCGCCTTGGGCTTCAGTTCCTCGATGATCGGCAGCACCTTCCAGCGCTCGCCTTCCTGCACTTCCTGGCGATAGCGTTCCTCGTTGGGGAAAATATGCTGATCCATGAAGCCACGGACCTGTTCGATCAGGCCCTTGGTCTTGTCGCTATATTCGAAAAACATGGGATTCCCCTTCGGTGGCTTCTGGTTGTGCAGGCTGCACTGCTGTCATGCCCCGACATGCTTGGCCACTGGCAAAAAGGAAAGACCGGATGATTGCGTAGCGGCCGGCGGTCGCCGCGCCAAATCCCCCCCAAATCCCCCCCAAATCCCCCCATGCTGCGCGATGCACCCGCACGTCATGGCGCGCCCCTCGCGACAGGGGCCTTTGTTCAGGCGGGTGCCCCCGTCAGCGCCGCTTGTGCGGAACAGATTTTCGCAGGGTGGCCAGGAACATGTCGCCCATGATTTCGGGCCGACCTTCGAACATGCGCGTGACCTTGTCGGGGCCGGCCAATTGCTTGCGCAAGGTGGCGCGTTCGAGATGATTGTCGGCCAGGCGCACGGCGGCGGCAATATAGTCCAGCTCACTGCGCGTTGTCAGCCAGGATGGAAAGTTGAGACGGCTGAAGATGCCCTCGTCGATATGTTCATGAACTTCCGGGCCGGACAGGCAAACGCCAACGAGCCCCGCCGAAACCGTATCGATGATGCCGTTGGTGTTGCCGAACGGGAACGGGTTGATGAACATGTCGCAATTGGTGATCACGTCCATGTAGCGCGCATAGGGCTGGTGTTCGTGCACCGTCACCGAATCCCCCAGCACCTGGTTGCAGGCGCGCTTGACCTGCGGATAGACCAGCCCCTGGGCCAGGCCGATCAGAAATTCGAAATGGACCTCGACCTTCGCTTGCTGGCGGATCGCGGCGCAGGCTTCCAGGAATCGCGGGTTCAGCTTCATCGTGGTCGAACACACGGCGATGCGAACCGGTTCGACGTTCAACCGCGGCTTGCGCTCGGGCAGGTCGACCGCCAAGGCCGATGGACGATAGGGCATTCCATCGGAAGGCAGGATCATCAGCTTCTCGCTGAAGCAGGCGGGATCGCCGACATAATCTTCTTCGACCACCACATAATCGATTGCCGGGGAATGGGTCGTGGCCGGATGGCCCAGCGCAATGATCTGGATCGGCGCCGATCGAACGGTGGCCAGCCACATCGTCAGCGGGAACATCCCGACGCTTGGCATGTACAGGATCTGCGCGCCAAGCCGTTCGGAAACCGCGCGGATCTCGCGGATCTGGTCCACGGCCTGTTCGCGTTCCAGCGGGATGAATTCATCGAAAACCTGCTTGGTGATCTCATCGACACAGCTTGCCTTGCCCATGGCCACCACGTGGAAATGCCGGCGCGCGGCTTCCATGGTCCGGCTGTGGGTCCGGTAGATCGAGTGGCCGGAGGTAAACCATTCCAGCACGACCAGCAGCACCGGCTTTTCCGGTCCGATGGCCGGCTTGCGCTTGATGTCCGTTATGGCCTGCTTGCCAAGTTCCCGCCGCAGCAGGCGGCTGATGCCGCGTTTCACATCGTGCTTGTCGCGCCGGTTGGCATAGCTGCAATGCATGTAGACATCGTGCAGCACGCCGACGGGCAATTGGCCCAGATCCTGATGGTTTGCCAGTTTCTGCGCCAGCCACGGCAAAATCTGTTCGCGTTTGCCATGCGCGGCGGCGGTGCCGAGGAAGCGGGCGGACAGCAGGCTGATGCAGGCGCCAAGGATCATTCCCGGCGCGACCTTCCACAGATTGTCCAGATCGAAGCGCAGTTCCGAATTCGGATGGTAAAGCAGGCAGTATCGGAACAGGTCCTTTGTATCGAGCGTGATGTCGTTCGGCGACCCTGGCCCCCCCACATGGAATGATCGCAGGATGTGATCGGCATTGCCAAACGGGCTGGCGGCAAAGATGGCGGAAAGCCAACGCTGCAGGGTCAGGAATTCCGCATGAACGGCCGGCGCAAAGCCCAGATTGGGGTCCGACAGCAGGGCGGACACGGCGGCGGCCGTGCGGGTCACCAGATGCAGCGTCTGATCGTCCCTGGCCAGGGGCACCGGCAATTCCAGGGCATAATCCGGCGCGAACTGGCCGAAGCTGCGATCCAGCGACCGCAACAGCGACAGGAGTTCCAGCGCGGCCAGCTCATGTTCGCGCCGGTAGCAATGATATTCGAGCTTTTCGAGCGATGCCATCAACGGGCTACCTTGTGCTTGATCGGAATCAATCCAACCGGTGGATTCGCAGCCGATCGGGTACAGGCCAGCAAGCCGAACCAATATCAAGATCGCACATACTAAAGCGACCGGCCAGCGCCTACATATGCACCGTCAGATCGCGCCGAAAACCCAATACATGACGGCATAAGCCTATTCATATAGCCATTTGGTTTATATGAACACGCCATCCGGTTACTATGTTGCCGGTCGTCTTTATGGCAATGGCGGAGCGCAGGATTTCCGCGGTGCGTGTTGCGGGAATGAGTTGCGGCAGTCATTGAATAGCTAAAGAGGATTAATCATGCTTTATTCGAATTCCAAGTCGCGCGACCGCGTGATGAGCAGGCTCAGCGCTCTGCTGCTCACCTCCATGCTGGCCAGCGCCGCAACGTCGGTGACGGCTGCGCCTACGGATCCGTTGGCGCAGCAGGCCTCTGCGGGCATCTTCCTTCTGGATGTGAAGCTGAAAGGGCCCGAGATTTGCGGCCCAGACTCCATTCCTGGGTGCTGCACTCTGCCAAACGTCACCAACAGCACCCCGGAAGTCAACACGACCAACAACGTCAACGTGACCGACAACGTCAACGGCAGCTCGATCACGACGACGACCACCGTGTCCAACCGCACGCAAACGACGACCACCAACTTCACCGCGTCTGGTGGTGACACCAGCGAAGCATATGGTCAGAATGTCAGCTCCAACTACACAGCCGGTGCGGACGCCACCGTCACTGTCAACCAGACGAAGACTGACACGTCTGTCGTGACAATTACCGGCCCGCTGACCAATGCGACCTACAACACCACGTCGACGCCCGGCAATTACACCGACGTCGCGAACACGACCGTGGCCAATGTCACGAACGTGACCCTGAGCGGCTCTGCCACTACCGAGATCACCGGCATGCTTTCGGCCGGCGTTTCGTCGGTTGACAACGGCAAGGGCGACGGCACGGCGACCCTCAACGCTGG
>Ga0164295_10001985_pt1 | contig 17031 bp, 16 predicted proteins | sample GEODES006metaG_FD_111798 | JGI IMG/M metagenome (GOLD analysis project Ga0164295, IMG submission 111798) | Oligotrophic lake water microbial communities from Sparkling Lake, Wisconsin, USA - GEODES006 metaG | ecosystem: Environmental > Aquatic > Freshwater > Lake | place: USA: Sparkling Lake... | reverse complement strand
TTATTTGGTGCCTGCTAATTGGCCCGACAGCCGTCGCGAGCATTGGTTAGCACTGTTGCAGGCGCGGGCAATTGAAAACCAAGCCTATGTGGTGGGCGTTAATCGTGTTGGCGCGGGTGGATCTTTGATCTACTCGGGTGACAGTCGAATATTTGGTCCACTTGGCGAAACACTTGCAGCTGGCAACGCCACGGAAGAAATTCTCTTTGCAGATGTTTCCCAGGAGCACGTGGCAAAAACTCGGCTGAACTTTCCCTTTATGAAAGATCGTTAATCAGAATATTTTGGCCATTGCGAAAACTTGTCTAAGGAAATGACAGTGTTGCGCATTTGCTCTGGGGCAACAGGGTGTGAAATGAGGTAGCCCTGTGCCTTCGCACAATGCAGTTCGATAAGTGCCTGAAGCTGCCTTTCGGTCTCTACGCCTTCAGCAACAGTGTCAAGACCAAGTGCATCGCTCATCGCCAAAATAGTTTTTACAATTGATCTAGCGCTCACATCGTCGGCAATGCCGCTAATGAAAGATCGATCTATTTTCAGTCTTTGAATAGGGAAGCTTTGGAGCAGTGACAGCGAAGAGTATCCAGTACCAAAATCGTCAATAGCAATTCGCACACCAAGAGTGTTCAACCGGCGTAGGGCAGCGAGGGCCTGTTCGGGTTCTGTAATCATGATGCTTTCTGTCATTTCAAGCCACAGCTGTTGCGGCTGCATGCGCGCTCGAGAAAGGGCCTCGCTCACTACCGACACGAAATGTGGATCATGAAGTTGTCGCGGCGATACATTGACAGACATTGACGCGGTCTCAGGGCAAATGCCTGCATCAATCCAGCTACGTAAGTGTGTGAGCGCCTCAATGAGCGCCCAGGCGCCTATTGGCACGATGATGCCAGTTTCCTCTGCAATAGGAATGAACTGCGCTGGAGAGCTAGTGGATCCGTCTTCACGTTCCCATCGCATGAGCGCCTCAAACCCAAGAACATCTCCTAATTGCAGGTCAATAATGGGCTGGTATACAAGCGTAAGTTCTTGTCTTTCCAGTGCCCTATAGAGCGCTGTTTCTAAAGTGAGTCTTTCTGTAGCTCTTTCAAGCATCGATGCATCAAACAGTGCAATGCAGTTGCGTCCTGCATCTTTTGCCCTGTACATCGCGGCGTCGGCATGGCGCAAGATTTCTTCTGGCGAAGGAGATTCAGCCCCGTTTGAACAAGCGACTCCAATACTTGCCGAAACAAATACATCTCCTTGTTTGAGTGCGAGGGGCTCTCGGAAACATTCAAGAATCCGCTCGGCGGTTTTCATAGCTTCAATGTCGCCAATGCTGTTGGGCTCTAAAACAACAAATTCATCGCCACTAATGCGACCAACTATTGCCGATGGCGGCACGGCATTTGTGAGTCGCTGCGCAACAGCCACAAGAACATCGTCTCCGGCACTGTGGCCAAGTGAGTCGTTAATGTTTTTAAAACGGTCGACGTCAATGAAATGAACTGCCGGAACTTTTCCGGTTCGCCAAGCACTGTCCACAGCTTCTTCAATGTGCTTCAACATGAGTGAACGATTAGGGAGAAGTGTGAGTGCATCTGTTTGTGCTGTTTTTACGAGCGATGCTTGCGTGCGCGCGTTGGTGCGAACTGCTTGTATTACTCGTGCTGTAACCGACGCAGCGAGCACAAATAAAGATATTGCACGGACGACACGGTCGACCTGATTGCGCGGATCAAAAAGAGCCACGGTGATCAGCGGCACTACGAGTGCAGTTGTGGTGAGAACAAGGCGGCCGAGCAACGGCTGACGCTGACGGGTGGTGCTGCGATGAGTGAGGCTGCGTACTGAAGGATGCAAGAAGGTTGCAGAAGCTAAAAAGAGACTCATGACGTAAGGGGCGTTAAGTAGTCGGTCGGAAACGCTTGCATGACCCGACTTGTCGAAAGCAAAAAGGAAGTCACCGAGGAGCGACAATGAAATTGCGCCGAAGAGTAACCAAATAGATGGTGTGCGGTTTGCTTCGCTAAAGAGTAACGAGACGAGTAGGAAGAGAACGATTGTGCTCGTTGCCAGGGTGATGCCACGTAAAACACTGATGACTGTTGGTTCTCCCGCAATGTTGAGCGACGGTTGCAACAACACAATCCAAATAAGAAGCCAAGCTCCTAATGCAACAACTAATGCATCTCCGAGGGAGTTGAGAATTGCTGTTCCGTTGCGCCTCAGCGTGACGAGGAGCAGCGCACTTGCAAGGAGTATTTGTACTACAAGGAAAAATGATTCCGACACAATGCGCAATGTTTCGTCGGGGAGTGAACTGTCGGCGAGCGTTTGTCCTGCGACGGTGAACAGGGACACTCCTAAGATGACGAGCCATGTTCTGGGGTCAGGTCGATGAGCGAAAAACCCAATGACGACGCAAACGGCCAACTGGGTAGCGGCAATGAAATAGAAGGTGTTTCCTACGGTTGTCGAGGGAGTCAACATATTGACAAGCCCGAGAACCACTCCCACGGCCCCGACGAGCCATGCCAATTGAGAAAAGCTTTTGCGCACTGGATTTTCAGGCTACACATGACCCGAATTGCAAGGGTGGATCAACTACTCTGAGTACAGGCGGAGTGCCTCTTCTTTGGAGTACCTCCACGTATGTACGTCACCCGCCATTCTCACGTTGTAGACCACAACCTTCAAAATTCACTGTGGAACCTCTATGTGCGCGCCTATTTGCCTGAGGCCGAGCTAACAGCAACGCATGAGATGCTGGATCGTTTGGAATTTAATGATCAAATGACCCTGCAGAGCAATCGCGCCTGGGTGGTGTGGGACGACGGTGTCCCTGTTGCTATGACGCTGATTGCAACCGATGTGCGGGCAACTCGCTGGCTCTCTGAGCTCTATTTTGCCAAGCATTACCCCGATCGTTTTCGCAATGGTCAGGTGCACTACGTGGTGTGGGCCGTTGTTGACCCCGATTATGTGGCAAAGGGTGCAGTCATCCATTTGGGTAAGCACGCCCTGGCTGTAGAGGCCAACGAAGGGGCTTTGCTGGTATTTGATACCCCAGAGAGCAACCAGCCTGAAGCCACCGGTGGTGCCGCAGAACTCATGGTTCGTTTGGCACGGATGGTCTCAGAGGCAGATCTGATTCCCATCACAACCCAGCGTTACTACGCCATCGACTTCATTCGCCCTCATGAAACTGGTGTAAAAGCAGAATCGACCATGCTCACCTCCTAGGTAATGCGCTACGTTTCTTAGAGATGGTTACTACCTCTTCCACCGTCGACGTGGTCATTCCTCATTCGCATATGATGGCCGATCTTCTGGGAATGCGTGACGAGCATTTACGCCGCATTGAAGATGCCTTCCCGTCTACAAAAATCTCAGTTCGTGGCAACGTTGTTTCTTTAATTGGAGCCGATTCGGCAAAAGCTGGGCGTCTTTTTGAGGAACTCGTCATGCTGTTGCAAAAAGGCGAAGCCTTCGATTCCTTGGTCATCGACAGATCAATCGACATGGTGCGCAATAACCAAAGCCCAAGTGACGTATTGACCGATGAAGTGATGCGTGCTGGTCGTGGTCGTGCGGTGAAGCCCAAAACTGCGGGCCAAAAACGATATGTCGATGCAATACGTGAAAATGTCATCACTTTTGGTGTGGGGCCTGCCGGAACAGGAAAAAGTTGGTTGGCGGTCGCCATGGCTGTTCAGGCCCTGCAGGCAAAGCAGGTGCAGAGAATTATTCTGACGCGTCCTGCAGTGGAAGCGGGCGAGCGGCTCGGTTTCCTGCCAGGCGACCTGATGGCGAAAATTGACCCTTATCTGCGACCTCTTTACGACGCGTTATACGACATGGTCGACCATGAGGGTGCCCAGAAACTCATTGAGCGCCAAACCATTGAGGTGGCTCCGTTGGCATTTATGCGTGGGCGCACACTCAACAACTCGTTCATCATCCTCGACGAAGCTCAAAATACGACTCCTGAGCAAATGAAAATGTTCCTCACGCGAATTGGCTTCAACTCTAAAGTCGTGGTCACCGGAGACGTCACTCAAATTGATGTTCTCAATGGCAAAAGTGGTCTTGTTGGATTGGAAAAAATTCTCACTGGAATTGAAGGCTTGGAATTCGTGCATTTGTCCAAATCAGATGTCGTACGCCACCGCATCGTTGCCGATATTGTGTCTGCATATGAAGAAAGACAGCGCTGACATCTGAATGGTTGACTTTTTAGGAAGGTTTAAAAAACCAAAACGTGTTGGCGGCGATGGTGATCTCACCGTCTTTTGTGCGTCAGAACAAAGCGGGGTCGCCATCGACCTGGCTCGCTGGCAGCTGCTTGCAACCGATGTGTTGAAAGCTGAAGGTGTTCGTGGCGCAGCCGAGATGAGCATTTTGTTTGTTGAACCTCATGTGATGGCGGAAATGAATAGCGTTCATATGGGAAAGAGTGGCCCTACCGACGTTTTGGCTTTCCCTATAGACGCATTTGTGCCCGAATTTGCTAGTGGCCCAGGGTCCGTGTCGCGAGGACCCGATAGGGCTTCGGAAAACATGGAAGATTCCCCGTTGCTTCTTGGCGATGTTGTTATTTGCCCAGAAGTTGCCTTGGCGCAGGCCCCGACTCATGCGGGTACTTTCGACGATGAAATTGCCCTGTTGGTTACGCACGGCTCGTTGCACGTCTTGGGGTACGACCACGCTGAAGACGACGAGCGAGCACGTATGCAGGGCAGGGAGAAAGAACTTTTAGAACAGTACTTCTGGAAGGCACCTGCCCCGTTCAATTTTCGTATTGACCACCCAGAGGATGCGCAATGATTGCTTCAACGCCAACGAGTGCTGACTACTGGATGTTGGCTGCAATTCTCGGATTGCTTGTTCTCTTAATTTTCTTCGGTGTCGCCGAAATGGCACTGTCAAGAATTTCAAAACCAAAGGCAGCCGCACTGGCCGACCAAGGAGTGAAGTCGGCACGATCGCTCGCGAAGCTCGTTATTGACCCGGCTCGTTGGGTGAACCCTTTGCTGTTAAGCGTCAATATTTGTCAAACCGTTCAAGCCACACTCACTGGTGTTGTAGCCGGGCGATTGTTTGGTGCTGCTGGAGTTGCCGTAGGTGTTCTCTTGAACGTTGTGGTGTTCTATGTTTTCGCCGAGGCTGTGCCCAAAACATATGCAGTGTTGTATCCAGAAAGAGCAGCGCTCATTATTGCTCGACCTACAAGTTTCATTGTGTCGTTTTGGCCTCTGCAGTTTGTGTCGCGAGGCCTTATTTCGCTCACCAACGTTATTGTGCGCGGCAAAGGGCTGCAGTCGGGGCCATTCGTTAGCGAACAAGAGTTCCTTGGCATTGTGGAAGCCGCTGCGCAAGACGAAGTCATTGAGCATGAAGAGCGCGAACTTATTGAATCGGTAATTGAGTTCGGCGATACGGTTGTGCGCGAAGTCATGGTGCCGCGCCCCGACATGGTCACCGTCGATCACAACATGACCATTACTGAAGCACTCGACGTAGCTATTTCCGAGGGATACAGTCGTCTGCCGGTTATTCAAGAAGGCGAAGAAGATATTGACGTAGTAGGCATTGCCTATACAAAAGACCTCATGCGCGCAGAACGTGAAGGCTCTGGCGCCTCGGTCATGACCGCTCTCATTCGTAAGGTTGTCATTGTTCCTGAAACAAAGCCGGTGAATCGTTTGATGCGAGAGATGCAGCGAGAGAAGTATCACCTCGCTGTGGTGGCCGACGAACATGGGTCAATCGTCGGCATTATTTCCCTTGAAGATTGCCTTGAAGAACTTGTCGGAGAAATCGTCGACGAGTTCGATGATGATGAAGTTGGTGTTGTGCGTTTGCCAAATGGCAACTATCGAGTAGATGGCAAAATGCCAATTGATGATGTCAACGAATTGCTAGCGACACATCTTCCCAATACCGATTGGGACACATTGGCCGGTTTCGTTTTCAACATGGTAGAACACGTGCCTGAGCCTGGTGAGAGCGTTGAAGCTGAAGGCTGGAAATTTACAGTGGAAGAGCTGGTGGGTCGCAGAATTCGCACCATTCAGATATCCGCCCACGTGCAAGACATTTCAGAATCCTGATGCGAAATTGGTGCTTCAAGCGGGAGTAGTTTGAAGCAATGGAGATTTCATTCGAAGGCAAGGTCGCTCTGGTTACAGGAGCCTCAAAAGGTATCGGCAAGGCAATAGCGAAGACTCTCGCCGAAAGCGGTGCCAAGGTCATGTTGTCGTCGCGCAAAGAAGATGCTCTGCGTGAGGCCGCCAAAGAAATAAATGGTGTAACTGAAATATTTGCAGCCAACGCTGGAGACATCTCTTCTGGACGGGAATGCATAGCAGCGACTATCGAGAAGTTTGGTGGTATCGACATTCTCGTCAACAACGCGGCAACGAACCCGTATTACGGAGACTCGCTGGGTGTTGACGAAGCGCGATTCGATAAGACCTTTCAGGTCAACTTGAAGGGTCCGTTGTTTTGGACACAGATGGCATACGAGATGGCGCTCAAAGAAAAGCCTGGCGTAATTTTGAACATTGCCTCTGTCGGTGGAATGCGTACCGAATCGGGTTTAAGTATCTACAACCTCACTAAAGCAGCGCTTATTCACTTCACACGGCAACTTGCCAGTGAAATTGGTCCGAACCGAGTTGTGGGCATTGCCCCCGGATTAGTGAAAACAGATTTCGCGGCAGTGTTGGTTGATAATTTTGGAGATGCACTTGCGAAGCGCACACCATTGGGTCGCCTAGGCGAACCTCAAGATATTGCGAATCTTGCAGCATTTTTAGTTTCAGATGCAGCAAGTTGGATTACTGGTGAAACTTACGTCATTGACGGTGGAGCAGGTGTTGCCCACTCATAGACCATTTTGTCTATGGGGTAAGTATGTCTTTCAGCGCTTGTCGCTGAGGTTTGCCAAGTGCGCTGCGTGGGATGCTGTTGACTATTACAACCTGGCGTGGGGCCATGAATCGAGGAAGTGATTCAGCCACGTGGTCTCTCCACTCAGTCAAAGAATGTGTAGCCGAAGTAGTTGTAGGCACGATGAACGCAACAACTTTTTGACCCCACTCTTGGTCATCTATGCCTACAACGCATACATCGTTCACGTCGGGGTGATTTACAATGGCGGCTTCCACTACTTCTGGCCAAATATTTTCACCACCAGAAATGATGAGTTCGCTTCGGCGACCAACCACTGACAGTTGATTTTCTGTATTAATACTTCCGAGGTCGCCAGTGTGTAGCCAGCCTTCGCTGTCGATGGGGTCACTCAGCAGGGGCTGGTAGTAGCGGTTCATGAGCACGGGTCCGCGTACCAAAATTTCTTGACCTGCAGATATTGAAATTTCTATACCAGTAAGTGCATTGCGGTTGTACACAACGCCGCCCATGGTTTCGGTGAGGCCGTATGTGGTGGTCACATTTGGTGGCAAGGTAGGTGGTGGTTTCGCGCCGCCGAGAAGGATGCCTTCAAACAGGGCCGGGTTAATGCGTCCCAGTGCGGTTGCTACAAGCGAAGTATGTGTCACACCATTTCGAGCGAGATCTTCAACTTGCTCGGCATCGAATTGCGCAATAGCTGTGAGCTTGCAGCCCCAATGAAGCGCCCTTGAAACAACTCCGAACCCACCAACGTGAGATGGAGGTAAACATGCGAGCCAATGCATTGTGGACGTGTCGCCAAAATATTGCGCAACGACATTGGCATTGGCGCGAAGAGAATCGTGCGTGTGCACAACACCTTTTGGCTTACCACTGCTTCCAGAGGTAGTAAAAACAACGGCATCATTCTCGGTAACGAGTGATTCACGGTTTGCTATATCGCTTCGACCATTAGCCGTGACAAGTTCTTGAACGCCGAAATCTTCAACCAGCTGGGCTTTTTGGGCGTGAGGCAAGCGCTGGTCAATGGGAAACGCACAGTCACCCGCGTGCCAAATATCTTGAAGTGCACTCACAAAGTCGGTAGACAAAGCCATGTCGATGCCCACGAGTTTGTTCATAATCAAAGGTTAGACCGCTATTTCGTGAGACACTAATGAGGTGGCAGATTCGCAATCACATACCAATGGAATTTCCGCCGTCAAGCTGTGGGCCATGGGGGCGCGGCCGAGAACCCTGCCTGCAGCTGTTGTGCCCGTACTAGTGGGTGCGGCTTTGGCAGTGGGCTCGGCTCACCCTGTTTGGTGGCGTATAGGTCTCGCACTCGTGGTGAGCTTGAGCCTGCAGGTGGGTGTGAACTACGCAAACGACTACAGCGATGGGGTGAAAGGCACCGACGCTGTTCGTGTAGGCCCTGTTCGCCTTGTTGGTTCTGGTCTGGTGGCGCCGAAATTGGTCAAGCGCGCAGCATTCATATCTTTTGGCTTGGCTGCTGTCTGTGGGCTCGTTCTTTCCTTGGCAACAACACCGTGGTTGCTCCTTGTTGGGGTATGTGCAATTGCTGCCGGCTGGACCTACACAGGAGGCCCTCGACCCTATGGGTACATGGGTTTAGGAGAAATATTCGTTTTCGTCTTCTTTGGCGTTGTTGCAACTTTAGGTAGCGCGTATGCGGTTGCCGAAGAACTCACCAGCGCAATGTGGATCTCGTGCGTGCCGGTGGGGTGTTTTGCTTGTGCGCTTCTTGTTGTCAATAACTTGCGAGACATTCCGACCGATAGCAAAGTAGGCAAGAATACTTTGGCAGTGCGACTAGGCGACGCGCGAACGAGACAGTTTTTTGTATTTCTATATGTACTGTCGGCAGCGTTTGTTGTGGCGGTAGCTATTCAAAAGCCTGCGGCAATTTTGGGTCTTCTCGGTATTGCAAGTGCACGTGGTGCAGTGCGTGCTGTACGCGGCGGAGCGAGCGGTCGCGACCTCATTGCGGTTCTCGGTGCAACAGGTCGTGCTCAGCTTATTTTTGGTCTTGTTTTTTCGATTGGTTTGCTGATAGCTAATCGTTAGGTCGACAGCACGAACTGAGACACAACTGATATAAATTCCGTTGGTTTTTGAAATGGAACCGAATGGCCACAATGAGCAATGACTGCATGCTGTGTAGCTGGCCCGATGAGGGCTTTCATCTCGACAGCTGTCTGTGAGAATTTGAAATCGTCTTCACCCGTGACGAGTAACACGGGCATGGTGAGCGATGGCAGTTTGCTCCACAAATTTTCCTGTGTGCCGGTGCCCATTGTTCGCAAACTCATTGCGAGTCCGCTCGGCTTGTTGTTGAGGCGTGCCGATAGGTCATTCTCGTCTGGAACATAACCGTTAAATAATGCTTGGCTAGTCCAGTCCTTGAGGAAATCTTGTAACGGAGTCTGCTCAATGGTTCGCGCAGTATTTTCATCGGCAATGCGTCGCACTTCGCGCTCATCGTTAGTTCGCAGGCCTGGTGTGGCGCCGCACAAGACCAAGCGTTTCACAGTATTTGGTGACTGCAATGCGCAATGTAGAGCTACGCGAGCACCAAGTGAATAGCCAACGTACGTCGCTTCTCCACAGAGTTCAACGATCTGTTGTGCAGCCTGCCAAAGACTGGTTTCCTCTGAAGCGCTTTCACCATGACCAGGAAGGTCAACTGAAATTATTTGCGGTGATAACACATTTAACTCGTGAAGGAGGTTCGGAGCAATGTGGTACCAAATCTCTTTTGCTTGGGTGAAACCGTGAATGAGAACAATTTTCTCGTGAGAGGTGTTTGTGCCGATCGAGGAGAGGCCGAGCATGTTGAGATGTGAACTCAAGAGGTAAGAGTGCGTGTTGCGAGTCGCCGTAATACATTCTCGAAGACCGCAACATCTTGTGCCCCTGGTACGGTCCATTTGCCGTCGAAGACAAATGTTGGAACTGCAGTGATACCAAGTTCCCCGGCGAGCGAGAAATCACCAAGCACGTCTTCTAGGGCTTCGTCTGACGAAAGATATTCCAGTGTGGTCTCTGGTGAAATTCCCGCGCGCTCTGCGCACGCTACAAGAACTTCGGAACTGCCAATATCTTTTCCATCAGTGAAATATGCTTCAAGTAGAGCTTGCTTAAGTGCAACTTGTGTTGAAGCGCCATGATGCAATAATGCCAAATGGAGCAGGCGGTGAGATTGCAAGGTGTTTGCGCGAATGGCATTTTCCATATGGAAATCAATGCCGCTGTCACGAGCCGCAGAAGTGACGTGGTTAATGATTTGATGCGCTTTTTCCACGCCACCAAATTTCTTCGCGTATCCATCAATGACGGGGCTAGGCGCATTCCTGGGAGCAGAGGGGTCGAGCTGGAATGGGCGAAAGGTGATGTTGATATCGAGTTCAATGCCTTCTGCGGCAAGATTTGCCAGGGCCGTCTCGAATCGCCTTTTGCCGATGTAGCACCACGGGCAAACGACATCTGACCAAATTTCTACGTTCATAAGGTCACTCTAGGGGAGTCAAGAGTGCAAGAATTTACACCTGATCAAAGAAATGGCGAAAAATGACAGTACCAACGACCGCTAATGCTCAAGCTACTTTTTGCGCCACCTTGGTTGACGAGTGGATTCGCGATGGAGTGCAACATGCGTACATTGCCCCAGGGTCACGTTCCACACCGCTGGCCTTGGCACTGTCGGCACGCCCCGAGATATCGGTTGAAGTGTTTATTGATGAGCGTTGCGCGGCCTTCGCGGCTTTAGGCGTGGGCAAGGCAACCGGACTCCCGGCGGTGGCCTTGTGCACCTCCGGAACCGCTGCAACCCATTTTTCTGCCGCCGTAGCTGAAGCATCGCTTTCTGGGGTTCCGCTCATCGTGTGTACGGCCGATCGTCCACCAGAACTGAGAGATGTAGGCGCCGCACAAACCATTGACCAAACCCATTTATACGGATCCGCGGTGAGGTGGTTCCACGACCCAGGTGTTGCTTCATATGACGCCGCACATACCTGGCGAGCATTGGCAAACCATGTGGTGGCGCGAACGATGTCACCAGTTGCTGGCCCTGTACATCTCAACTTGCCGTTTCGTGAGCCATTGCTTGGCGAGGTGGTCGACATGCCACCCAAACGCCAGCACGATGCCTCATGGTCCGGTTTTCATGCGGGGCGTGCACAGCTTTCCGATTGGGAGATTGATGATCTTGCTCATCGTTTAGCGGGTCGCCGTGGCGTCATTATTGCGGGCGATGTGGGTGCAGGTTTCGATTTAGCCACCTACACATCTGCAGTAAGTGTTTTGAGTTCGGTACTGCATTGGCCAATATTGGCTTGTCCGCTCAGTGGTGTGCGAGGAGGTTCGGCGAATATTGTGACGCACTTCGACGGAATTGTTCGCTCACAAAGTGCACTTGGTGTGTTAGCTCCGGAAGTGGTGTTGCAACTGGGAAAACCGCCAGCTTCGAAAGTTCTTGGTCAATGGGTTGCTTCCACTCATGCTGAAGTCATAGCTGTACATGGTCCTGGCACGTATCAAGATGCGCAACATTTGACGTACATGCACATAGAGGCCAATGTAACGAACACTGTCGACCGTTTGTGTTCTGTTGTCGCCTCAGTGAGCGATACTCATGATCAAGATATTTCATTACGCTGGAATTCAATGTGGAGTAACGCTCAGGTGGCTGCGACGCAAAGTATTGAAAAGGTGTTATCTGCCGTAGGGGAAGTTTCTGATCCTGCTATCGCGCGCATGTTTGGTGAAACATTCTCCGTCGGAGTGGTGAGTTCTTCAATGCCAATTCGCGATGTTGAATGGTTCTCGGAAGGAAAGGAAAACGGCGTTCTCTTTTCCAATCGTGGTGCTAATGGCATCGACGGTGTCATCTCTACATCCATCGGCATTGCACAGTCTCTTCGCACTCCAGTGGGCGTATATCTTGGCGACCTGGCGTTTCTTCACGATGGAACAGCCCTCATCGGGCTGAAGACTCGCAACCTCAATTTGCGCATTGTGGTTGTTGACAATAGCGGAGGGGGCATTTTCTCTTTTCTTCCTCAAGCTACACAAGTCAATAAAGACGTGTTTGAAAATCTCTACGGCACTCCGCACGGTGTAGACATAGCCCAGCTGGCTGCTGCACACGGCATCACAGTTATCGAACCCAAATCGCTCAGTGAATTGAGCGCAGCTATGCAAGGTTCAGGAACTGCCGTCATTTTGCTGAAAACAAATCGAGAGAACAACGTGAGTATTCACGAACAATTGCACACAGCAATTGCATCTTCAGTCGATGCAATTACGAATGCATAATTGCGTTCGTCATTGCCTTCAATTTTGCTTCGGTTTCAGCAAGTTCTAATTCTGGTTCACTATCGGCAACAATGCCACCACCCGCAAAGAGACGTGCAGACAAGAGGTCTTTGCTGAACTGCGCACAGCGAATAGTGACTGCCCATGTTCCATTGCCTTGTGCATCAAACCAGCCCACAGCACCGCCGTAGCGGCCACGGTGCATCTTTTCGACGCGGTTGATGAGATCAATAGCCGCAGAGCGTGGGAATCCGCCAAGAGCAGGGGTGGGGCACAGTTCTCGAGCAATGTCTAGGACGTGAGTATCGGGTGCAGATAACGGGCCAGTGACGTGTGTGCCAAGATGCTGAACGTTGGCAACGCTCACCACCGATGGCTCGGGTTCCCAGTCAAGGTATGAACACCACTGCAGCAACGTGTCATGCACCATTTCAACGACAACACGATGTTCTATTTGATTCTTACGACTCGCTAAAAGCGCTGCTGCATTTTTTGCATCGGCTTCGGCGTCGCCTGTACGTGGGGTGGTACCTGCCAAAGGATTGCTATGCACCATTGCGTTGTCGAGTTGAACAAGCAGTTCCGGTGATGCTCCCACCATATTGTCGATGGAAAATTGATAGCACGTTGAATACTGTTCATGAAGGTATTGCACAACTGAATGGATGCTGAGTGGGGTATCTGATGTCAACTCAATATCGCGCGCAATGACTGCCTTCTCGATGTGTCCAGAACGTACAGCATCTCGAGCTTCTTCAACCGCAGACAGGTATGTATTGATTGGAGTAAGAGGAACATTGCTTAGATGGCGAGAACCTTCTTTTGTATGCGCATCCGTTGGAGGAGATGCCATCACCATTTTGATGACGTGGTCTATGTAGTTGATTCGTGCTTCATCAGACAGCTCAGCATCTGTATACACAGTGATGGAGGAGTATCCGTCGCTAAAACGTCGGGCAAATATATGGGGCAGAAACAGGTCTTCTTGCTCTTCTCGTAAGAACGGGAGAAAGCCCAGAGCGACAGGGCCATCTTTGTCGTGCTCGTCGGAGTAGCGATGTTCAATCCCTTGTAGGAACGAATGTGTTTGAGAACTCTTGACGCGAGTGAATTCGCCTACTGTGGCAATGCCAACATCACCGTGAATGAACAGCATCCCCTGAGATCCGGCGATGTGGTGTAAAGCCGGAAGGTTTTCAACTGCAAGAGAAGTGGCAATCATTCCAGTCATTACTGATTTCGGCTGCCAGAGAGAAGCTGTGTCAGCCCGCCGCTGAGTTGCCGATGTTCAGCGTTGCTGAACCCTGAATTGCGCAACATGGTTGTCAGCTCGTCACGGGGCGGAAGGTAGGCGATGCTCCGCGGTAGGTAGCGATAGGCATCTTTGTCTGACAGCAGTGCACCAATTTTTGGCACGATTTTTCCGAAGTAAATATTGTTGCCGAAGCGGATGACGGGGTTATGCGGAACTCCTACGTCGAGCAATACAACGCGGCCACCTGGTTTAAGGACGCGAGCTATTTCGACAAAGAACGTTGAAAGATCTACGAGGTTGCGCAACGCAAAACCGCAAATGACGGCATCGATAGAAGAATTCGGAAACGGCAGTCGCAAAATATCTGCCTGTGTGCGAGGTGCGCCAGAACGGTCGTAAGACAGCATGCCGTAGGAAAGATCTACTGAAATTGCGGTATGACCTAGTTTTTGAATGGGTATACACAGATCGCCAGTACCGCTAGCGAGGTCAAGAACGCGTGAAGGAGCTGAGAGCTGAAGAGCCTCAATTGCTATTTTTCGCCATTTAGTGTCGAGACGGAAGGTCATAACCCTATTGACGAAGTCATATCGCGACGCAATGGTGTCGAACATCTCCCTTATGGCTTGTTGTTTTGCTTCGCCTTGGGGAAGTGTTTCTTGCGTTTTATTTCGGCTAAATACCACATCTGCACAATACGACTGTTTCTAAGTTGTTGCACGCTTCTGCGAAGTGACAAGATGACCTATTACTTGGGGTTTTCAAGATATATGGGGTGAATAAAATGATTGATTTTTCGTTTCCGGCTGAGGTAGAAGAAATTCGCCTCAAAGTGCGCAATTTTATGGATGACGTTGTGCGACCCGCATGGGATGCAACTGACCAAAGTGATCGCAGTGCCATTGTTAAAACCATTGCGACCTTGCGTGCGCGTGCTCGTAATGAGGAGCACCTGTGGTTGCCTCATATGCCCGCCGAATGGGGTGGCATGGGTCTGGGGGCTACTGCAATGGCAGCTGTTTCAGCTGAGGCAGCAAAGGTAAGTATTGGACCGTTCGTGTTAAACGCTCAGGCCCCAGACGAGGGTAACCAACACACGCTTCATCATTGGGGAACCCCAGAGCAAAAAGAAAAATATCTCCGTCCGTTATGTGAAGGCACTACTCGTTCATGTTTCGCAATGACCGAACCAGAGGTAGCGGGAAGCGACCCAACGCTTATTAAAACATTTGCTTATCGCGATGGTGACGAATGGGTCATCAACGGACACAAATGGTTTATTTCAGGTGCACGTGGAGCAAAGTTTGCTCTTCTTATTGCGCGTACCGAAGAAGATCCCGATCTCCCACAAGCCGCAAACTCATGTTTCATTGTCGACTTGCCAAACCCTGGCTTCAGAGTTGTGCGCGACATTCACACCATGTCGGGTGGTCACAACCACTGCGAAATTATGATTGAAGATCTGCGAGTGCCAGCTGAAAATATGCTCGGCGGACGCGGGCAAGGGCACTTGTTGGGTCAGTATCGCCTAGGGCCAGCTCGTCTTGCTCATTGCATGCGTTGGATTGGCCAAGCTGAAATTGCCCTCGACATGATGGTGAAGCGTTCTCTTGAGCGTTTTTCACATGGTTCTTTGCTGGCAGAAAAGCAGGGCATCCAATGGATGATTGCTGACTCGGCAATGGAGCTGTACCAAAGCAAGTTGATGGTTCTTCATGCTGCATACAAACTGGAAAACAAACTCGACTTCATTTCAGAGGTGTCAATGGCCAAGCACTTCGTCGCCAACAGTCTGTGGAAAATTACAGATCGCGCAATTCAGGTGCATGGAGCATTGGGTTACAGCACCGACACGCCCCTTGCAGGCATGCTCACCCAAGCGCGCTGGAGCCGATTCGCCGATGGTGCCGATGAAATTCATCAAATGCGTATTGCTCAGCGAACAATTGCTGCTTATAAAGATTTCGGCAGCACCACTAAAGCAACCGGAGATCTTCCGCTCTAAAGTGAACTGTCAATAAGCGCTAGGAACCTATGCACAGCAACGATCTCATTTTTGGTGTCTTCATGCCTCAAGGCTGGAAGATGGAGTTGTCTTCTATAGAGTGCGCTGAAGCGCAGTGGCAGACCTGCGTCGATATTGCGGTGCGAGCAGAGGAGCTTGGTTACCACTCCATTTGGGTGTATGACCATTTCCATAACGTGCCACGCCCGGCGCAAGAATCTGTGTTCGAGTGCTGGACCACCATGGCGGCTATTTCTCAGCGCACATCGCGAATTCGACTGGGTCAAATGGTTGGTTGCAATGGCTATCGCGAACCCGCACTGCTTGCGAAAATTACCTCAACAATTGATGTCATTTCGGGTGGACGCTTGGAGTGGGGAATCGGCGCGGGATGGTACGAAAATGAATTCCGCGGCTACGGCTACCCGTTTCCAAAGCCAAAAGATCGCATTGGGATGTTGAAGGAAAGCGTTGAAATTGTGAAGTCAATGTGGACGCAACCTGAAACGACTTATGACGGGAACTATTACAAGCTTGTGCGTGCTAACTGCGACCCGAAACCATTGCAATCTCCACATCCTCCCATTTGGATCGGTGGAGGTGGAGAGCAACTAACGCTACGTGTAGTAGCCGAGCATGCCGATTGCTCCAATTTTGGTGGGAGCCCAACCGTATGGGAGCGCAAGCGAAATATTTTGAAAGAACATTGTGCAGCGGTAGGGCGCGATGAAGAAACCATTCGTAAAACTTGGTCTCCTGAAGTGTTTATTCGTTCGACAGAAAAAGAGCTTGCAGAGCGAACCACCGGCGGTTTATGGGGCGAGCCAGTTGAGTCATGGCGAGAAGGAAACCTAGTAGGCACCCCAGAACAGGTTGCAGAAAAAATTGCAACATACGTTGACCTCGGTTGCACTGGTTTTATTCCGTGGTGCGCCGATTACCCCGACACAGAGTCGATGGAGCGTTTAGCTACTGAAGTGATGCCACAATTCGTTACACGTAGTAACGCAAAATAACTTCTGCAACGCAAGACGGCTTTGTAGCGCCTTCACACTCGAACACAATTTCTAGAGTGACTTGCGCACCTCCAGCAATTTCATCAACATTCACTAGTTTCGCTCCGGCACGTAGCTGAGCCCCTACTGGTACAGGCGACATAAAGCGAACCTTGTTTGCGCCGTAGTTGACGCCCATAGAGATGCCGCTGACAGCAAATATTTCTGGCAAAAAGACTGGACCGAGGGACAAGGTGAGGTATCCGTGGGCAATTGGACCGCCAAATGGGCCGGTCTTCGCACGCTCAACATCAATGTGAATCCACTGGAAGTCACCCGTTGCTTCAGCGAATTGGTTGACTCGTTCTTGTGAGATGGTGAGGTAACTGCTGTATCCGAGGTGGTTGCCTACTTCGGCCTTCAAGCCGTCGATTCCTGCGATGATCTTTGGTTGCTGCGATGTCATATCTATATTCTGTCACGCCCGGCAAAGAGTGAGAGAACTCAAAAATTGGACTACTTGAACCAAATTCGTTGGTGATCTCTGCTTTGAG
>Ga0164295_10001984_pt1 | contig 17031 bp, 15 predicted proteins | sample GEODES006metaG_FD_111798 | JGI IMG/M metagenome (GOLD analysis project Ga0164295, IMG submission 111798) | Oligotrophic lake water microbial communities from Sparkling Lake, Wisconsin, USA - GEODES006 metaG | ecosystem: Environmental > Aquatic > Freshwater > Lake | place: USA: Sparkling Lake... | reverse complement strand
GATGTTTGGCTTGCCTGAAACGACTGGTTTGACCCAAATTGCCCTATCCCCTTGACGAATCAGAAATGACCCTTCAGCACGCTGGGCATTAAAAGCCTAAAATAAAACATTGCATCTTGAATTAGGAGTCAACCATGTCTGAATTAGCTACGCAACCCGCACAAGATTTAGCTGAGCCACCAACTCCCTTGGTTTTCACAGATAGCGCTGCTGCAAAAGTGGCCGACCTGATTGCTGAAGAAGGAAATCCAGAATTAAAGCTACGCGTATTCGTACAAGGTGGCGGCTGCTCTGGTTTTCAATACGGCTTTACCTTTGATGATGCTGTAAATGAAGATGACACTTTGTTTGAGAAGAATGGCGTTACGCTTCTAGTAGATACAATGAGCTTTCAATATTTAGTTGGCGCTGAAATTGATTACAAAGAAGATATTAATGGCTCACAGTTCGTGATCAAAAATCCAAACGCGACAACAACTTGTGGCTGCGGATCTTCTTTCTCTGCTTAAAGAAATTCACTACGCAGGATAGTAAGCGCCTAGAATTCTAGGGCCCTTCGCTCCCGTAACGGCTGGCAAATTTGCTGGCCGTTTTTCTTTATGGGCCCAAGCAAGCCAAGCAAAAGCGAGTCCTTCTACAAGCTGTGGATCGACTCCCAATGAATCACTTGTCGTGATTTCTAAAGCGTGTTTGAAGAAATCGCTTGCTTTTATTTTGAGTAAATCTAGTAAGGCTGTATTTTTTGCTCCGCCTCCACAGACAATCAGCTTGTGGGTTTGTGGGGCATGCACTACCAATGATTCTAAGATTGTGTGAGTAGTTAAATGCAATAAAGTAGCTTGGACATCCTCTGTTAGATAATTTTCTTCAGCTAGTTTTTCTTGTAACCATCCTAGATGAAAGTCATCGCGACCAGTACTCTTCGGAGGTGCTTTTGCGAAAAAGGGGTCGGCAAGCATCTTCTGAAGTAATACTTCATTTGATTTTCCCTGTGCTGCCCAAGTACCATTTTGATCAAAGAGATTTCCCTGTTGATCAAAGATCCAGGCGTCCATCAGCATATTGCCTGGTCCGCAATCAAATCCGCTGACTTCACCATCTTTGGGTAGTAAGGTGAGATTAGCTATGCCACCAATATTCACAATGGCCACATTATCTGTAGATGCAAATTGCTGCGCATGAAAAGCGGGGACTAGTGGGGCGCCATGACCGCCAGCGGCTAGATCCCGAGTCCTAAAATCAGCGATGACATCAATCCCCGTTTTTTCAGCTAAAAGAGCTGCGTTTAATGTTTGATGGGTATAGGCTAAGTTTTCACCAAGCTCTGGTTGATGACGAATAGTTTGTCCGTGAGCGCCAATGGCAACAATATCGCTGACATTAAGCCCAGCTTTTTCTAGTAATAAATAAACCGCTTGGGCGTAAGCAATAGCCAAGGCATTGGCCGCCTGTTTTTCTCGATGCAATTCATTTGGCCCGGGGCTTTGGAGTTCAATCAATGCTTTATGAAGCTCGGCTGAAAAGGGCGCGCTCACCGCTGCTTGAGCCTTAGTTTCGCCATTGGGCCCAATCTTGGCAAGAACGGCATCAATCCCATCTAGGCTGGTACCAGACATTAGGCCAATATAGAGGGAGTGGGGTTTGTTCATGGGGTTCTGGGTGTTAGTCTCAGGAATGCGACAATTATGCTTTAGCAATTTAAATACTCAATAACTGTATCAGTATCCGAATCAGCATGACCGCTAAACCAGAACAAAAATATCCTTTAACCCCCGAAGTCTTCGCTGCGCTTGAAGTCACGAAACGTGGCTGTGATGAGCTATTGGTCGAGGCAGATTGGGTGCAAAAATTGGCGCGCAGCCAAGCTACCAAGACGCCTTTGCGCATCAAGCTTGGTTTAGATCCTACGGCTCCTGATATTCATCTAGGACATACCGTTGTTTTAAATAAATTACGACAGTTGCAAGACTTAGGTCATACGGTGATTTTCTTGATCGGAGATTTCACCAGCATGATTGGAGATCCATCAGGCCGTAATGCAACTCGTCCACCATTGACCCCTGAAGAAATTGCGATCAATGCAGACACTTACTATCGTCAAGCTAGTATGGTGCTTGATCCTTCTAAAACAGAAGTTCGTTACAACAGTGAGTGGTCTGATCCTCTAGGCGCACGCGGCATGATTCAACTGGCTGCTAAGCATACGGTGGCAAGGATGCTAGAGCGCGATGATTTTACAAAGCGTTATCGCACTGGCATCCCTATCTCTATCCATGAATTTCTATACCCCTTGATGCAAGGCTATGACTCAGTTGCACTCAAAAGTGATTTAGAACTTGGCGGTACTGACCAAAAATTCAATTTGCTAGTTGGGCGCGAGCTCCAGCGTGAATATGGCCAAGAACCTCAATGTATTTTGACCATGCCTTTATTGGTTGGTTTAGATGGCGTTGAGAAGATGAGTAAATCCAAGGGTAATTACATTGGTATTAGTGAGCCTGCTGGCGATATGTTTGGCAAGCTCATGAGTATCTCGGATGATTTGATGTGGGATTATTTCACCCTACTCTCATTCCGTCCAATGTCAGAAATTGATTTGATGAAGCAAGAAGTTACAGCCGGTAGAAATCCGCGCGATTGCAAAGTCCTACTTGCACAAGAAATCGTTACACGTTTTCATTCACAAACTGCTGCCGAGAAAGCGCTAGAGGACTTCAATCACCGCGCTAAAGGTGGCGTCCCAGATGATGTTCCAGAAGTGAGCTTGGCGGGTGCTCCTATGGGGGTTGCTCATTTTCTTAGGGCAGCGGGCCTTGTACCATCTAGTTCAGAGGCTAATCGCAATATTGAACAGAACGGCGTAAAAATTGATGGTGTGACAATCAGTGACAAGCAGCTCAAGATTGAGGCAGGCACTTACTTAATTCAGGTGGGTAAGCGTCGCTTTGCTAAAGTGACGCTCAGCTAAGAGTTGCACTACAGATCTAAGCTGGTGTCATTGCTTGGTGGCGTTAATCCGAAGTGCTCATAAGCCTGGCGTGTTGCTATTCTGCCGCGAGAAGTTCTTTGGAGATAACCCTGTTGAATCAGATAGGGCTCTAAGACATCTTCAATCGTGTCACGCTCTTCACCAATGGCGGCAGCTAAATTATCAATCCCGACAGGACCGCCATCAAACTTATGCAAGATCGCCTCTAAGAGCTTTCTATCCATGACATCAAAGCCGCTTGGATCTACATCAAGCATTTTCAAGGCAGCATCAGCCATTGCCTTAGTGATAGCACCAGTGCCTTTCACTTCAGCATAGTCGCGAACTCGACGTAGTAAACGGTTAGCAATCCGTGGGGTACCGCGTGCACGCTTGGCAATTTCTACTGATCCTTCGGGGTCAATATTAGCCTTAAGAAGATTAGCGGAGCGATTAATAATTTTAGTGAGTTCCTCAGTTGTATAAAACTCAAGTCTGGCAACGATACCAAAGCGATCGCGCAAGGGATTAGTGAGCATGCCTGCGCGAGTAGTAGCACCAATGAGTGTGAAAGGCTTGAGATCAATTTTGACACTGCGTGCTGCAGGACCTTCACCAATCATGATGTCTAAGCTATAATCTTCTAGCGCTGGGTACAGAATTTCTTCTACAACGGGAGAGAGGCGATGAATCTCATCAATGAAGAGCACATCATTGGTTTCAAGATTGGTTAATAAGGCTGCTAGATCTCCAGGTCTATCTAAGACGGGACCGCTAGTCTGACGTAAATTGACTCCCAGTTCGCGGGCGATGATATGCGCTAAGGTGGTCTTTCCAAGCCCGGGCGGTCCGAAGAGTAGAACGTGATCTAAGGCTTCTTGGCGCGCTCTAGTGGCGGCAATAAAAATTTCTAGTTGGGCACGCGCTTTAGTTTGACCAACATATTCATCGAGTTGTTTTGGCCGGAGTGCTCTTTCAAATACAGCCTCAGCATTACCTGCAGCACCGCTAACAATACGATCACTACCTTCAGGTAAATCTTCAGGAATAGCGCTTAGGTCGTCAGTGTGAATTGCCATACTGCAAGTTTAGTGCCGTTTGCTTATTTAGGCCTTAGATAGATACTTTAGACCCATCCGAATACCATCAGATACGGTAGTGTCAGCAGGAATCTGTTTGAGGGCCAAGAGAGCTTCTTTTTCAGAGTAACCTAAAGCCAATAAAGCTTGAAGAACTTCGCTACTCGCTTCGATTACATGAGGCTTCCCAGTGCTAATCCCTAAGTCTGGTGCCAGCTTACCTTTGAGTTCTAGGCAAAGGCGTTCAGCCGTTTTTTTACCAATGCCAGGAACTTGGGTCAAGCGTCCAGCCTCCTGTAGGGCAATGGCTTGGGCCAACTCATTCACACTCATTCCAGAAAGTACTGCTAGAGCGGTACGTGATCCTACGCCACTAATTTTGATTAAGGCCCGAAAGGCTTCGCGCTCTGTTTCTGTGGCAAAGCCAAAGAGTTGCTGCGCATCTTCACGAACCTGAAAGTGAGTTAATAAGGTAATGGTTTGATTGACCTCTGGCAATTGATACAAGGTGCTCATCGGAACATCGATTTCATAGCCAACACCTTGGCAATCAACCAACAGTCTAGGGGGATGTACTGAAACGAGAGTGCCTTGTATGCGACCGATCATAGGAAGATCTTAACCTGTTTAGTCAATTTACTTAGTGCGCTTCTTCGGGGCGAGTGCTGCAGTAATCACTTTTGGTATTTGAGCATGATGAGCCGCGCAGATAGCGACACCTAGTGCATCAGAGGCATCCGTACCAGGCGCACGATTGAGTCTTAGAAGCCGCTTCACCATTTCTTGAACCTGCGGTTTAGCAGCGCGCCCTGTGCCTACAATTGACTGCTTGACCCGCAATGCACTGTACTCAGCCACAGGAAGTTTTTCTGAAACCAGGGCGGCAATGACTGCCCCTCTAGCTTGCCCTAGCATGAGGGTAGAGCGAGGATTAACGTTTAAAAAGACTTCTTCAATGGCGGCTGCTTCAGGCCGATAGGTTTCTAGTACTTCTTTCACCCCAGAATAAAGTGCACCTAAGCGCTCAGGCAAACCCTTGGCGGGATCGCCACTTTCAATAATGCCTGAGGCTACATAGGTCAGCTTTTGACCATCTACATCTATCACACCAAATCCAGTGGTACGTAAGCCAGGGTCGATTCCTATCCAGCGCATGAAGTATTAATGCCTACTGACTTAGTGACGGAAATGGCGAGTGCCAGTAAAGACCATGGCAATACCATGTTCATTGGCAGCGGCAATAATCTCATCATCACGCATGCTGCCACCAGGCTGAATAGCGCAGCTCGCACCGCCATTGACAACTACGTCTAAGCCATCTCGGAAAGGAAAAAAGGCATCGCTAGCGACAGCAGAGCCTTTGAGACTCAAGCCAGCATTTTCAGCCTTAATGCTCGCCATTCTGGCAGAGTCAACCCGACTCATTTGACCAGCTCCAATGCCAAGAGTCATACCATCTGCACAATAGACAATCGCATTTGATTTAACAAACTTAGCAACGCGCCAAGCAAACATCATGTCATTCATTTCCTTGGGAGTTGGTAATCGTTGGCTCACTACTCGCATTTCATTTTCTAAAACATTTTTGGCGTCAGGTGATTGAACTAATAAACCACCGCCAACGCGCTTTAAGTCAAAGGTATTAAATGCAGTCCCCAACGGAATTTCAAGTAAACGTACATTTTGTTTTGCGGCAAAGATTGTTTTGGCTTCAGCACTAAAACTAGGGGCAATCAATACTTCAACGAATTGTTTCGCAATCGCTTCAGCTGCTGGACCGTCGCAAGCAATATTGAAGGCAATAATGCCGCCAAAGGCAGAGCTCGGATCAGTTTTAAAAGCTTTTTGATAAGCCTCAAGTGCATTAGCGCCAACAGCTACACCGCAAGGATTGGCATGCTTAATGATGACGCAAGCTGCTGCTCCGCCAGAATGATTAAAAAAACTTTTGACGCATTCCCAAGCAGAATCGGCATCAGCAATATTGTTGTAAGACAGCTCTTTACCTTGGAGTTGCTTGTAATTGGCAAGGGCGCCAGCTACTGGATGAATGTCTTTATAAAAAGCAGCAGATTGATGTGGGTTTTCACCGTAACGCATTTCTTGTACTTTTTCAAAAGCAAGATGGAGCGTTTCTGGGAAAGCTGAACGTGTTTTGTGGTCTAACTCATTGCCAAGTGATGAGAGGTAGTTTGCAATGGCACCATCGTATTGTGCAGTGTGCGCAAAGACCTTTTTAGCTAAGCCCAAATTCGTTTGATAGGATACGGTATTGTTATTGGCCTTCATCTCGGCTAATACCGGAGCGTAATCCTCCGGAGAAATTAATACAGTGACATCTTGATGATTCTTCGCAGCCGCACGGAGCATCGCTGGGCCACCAATATCAATATTTTCTACGGCATCTTCAAACGAGCAGTTTTCGCGGGCCACTGTCTCATTGAATGGATAGAGATTGATCACGAGCATATCAATCGTATCAATGCCATGCTCTTTTAAAGCTGCCATATGCTCAGGAAAATCCCTGCGCGCTAACAAACCGCCGTGCACTATTGGGTGCAAGGTTTTGACGCGGCCATCAAGCATCTCTGGAAACTTAGTTAGCGAAGCTACTTCGACTACTGGCAGGTAATTTTCAGCCAAGAGTTTTGCGGTCCCACCGGTCGAGATCAGCCTGATGCCTTGCTCATGAAGTGCTTTTGCAAAAGGCACAATGCCATTTTTATTAGAAACAGAGAGAAGTGCTGAACGGATCATTGAGGATTAGGAATAAGAATAAAGATTAAATGTATGAATATTTTTTAAATTACTTGAGAAGTTGATGTTCAACTAATTTCTTATGTAGGGTGTTGCGGTTAATACCAAGGTATTGAGCGGCCAAAGATTGATTCTGTTTGGCGTGTTGCATCACTAGCTCTAACACTGGCTTTTCAACCACCGCCAAAACCATTTGGTAAATATCGTTCGGTGGTGTGCCTTTGAGGTCGTTCAGATAGCCTTGCAACTGAGTCTCAATACATTCGGTAATCGGGTGTTTATTGTTCATAAAGTCTATCAATACTAAAAAATAATTAGGCTGCTTCTAAAAAAAGTAAACGATCAGAGTGTGATTTCATTTCATTAAAATAATCATTGACCATTTGTAATTGGGTCTTGCAATCGTCAGCCGTATTCATCCGTTGACGAAATGCATGTGAATCTCTCAAGCCTTTGCAGTACCAGCCAATATGTTTGCGGGCAGTACGCAGACCAATATGTTCGCCATAGAACTCGTAATGATCAAGGAGATGTGCATTCATAATTCCTTGAATCTCACTAGTTTCAGGGGTTGGCAGTTTGTCACCAGTCTTTAGATAGTGATGAATTTCACGGAATATCCAAGGCCGACCTTGGGCTGCACGACCAATCATGATCGCATCGGCCCCAGTAGTCTGAAGTACAAATTCTGCTTTTTCTGGGCTTGTGATGTCGCCGTTAGCAACCACTGGTATAGCGACGCTACTTTTAACTGCGGTAATCGTTTCGCATTCAGCCTCACCATGATAGAGATCAGCCTTGGTGCGACCATGAACGGTCAGCATAGAAATGCCAGATTTTTCTGCAATCTTAGCGATATCGATTGCATTTTTATGTTCACGATCCCAGCCGGTACGAATCTTTAACGTCACTGGTACAGCATCTGGTCCAACGCCAACTGCCTTGACTATAGTCTCTAATATTTTTTGTACCAGCGCTTCATCACGAAGTAGCGCTGACCCTGCAGCAACATTGCAAACTTTCTTTGCAGGGCATCCCATATTGATATCAATAATTTGCGCGCCATGATCAACATTTAATTTAGCAGCTGCGGCCATCATTGCGGGATCTGCACCGGCTATTTGAACAGCGATCGGTTTAAATTCGCCTACGTGATTAGCGCGACGTTGAGTCTTGACACTTTTCCAAAGTAAAGCATTGGAGGCAACCATTTCTGAGACAGCGTATCCAGCGCCCAACTGCTTACATAGCTGTCTAAAGGGACGGTCTGTTACGCCAGCCATAGGGGCAACAAAGAGTCGATTTGCTAGGAGGTGTGGACCAATCTGCATTTTTAAGAGGTTTGGGCTTAGAGCGACTTTGTTGTGCGTGAAGAGCCTGACACTTTAGCACAGTCGGGACTAAATCTGCCTAAAAATTAGGCAGATTACACGGTACAAGTCAGATCAACGGCAATCTTCTATTACATTCGATTTAAGCGGCTTAGCGCCTGCCAAACATCATCTGGCGAGCCAAGGCTGTCTTCGCTGAGGGAAGCCACTGAAGGGCTGATAAGGCTAATCCACGGGCTAGTACTACAGGTGCTAAGTTAGAAGTAAAGACTCTAGCCATAAAGTCAGTTAAGCCAATGGTTGTGGTGCGATCCACTTTTCTGCTTTGGGCGTAATCTTCCAGTGCTTTTTGGATTTCTGTTGCGCTGGGGCCTTCTGGTGTATTCGCAAATACGCTCGCTAATTTTTCCGCCAAGAGAAAGGCATCTCTTAAACCTAAATTGAGACCCTGTCCGGCAACGGGATGTAATGTCTGTGCAGCATTGCCAATCCAAACCTCATGATCCTTCGTAATTTGCTTGCGGTAATTCAAGCCTAATTCATAAAGGCGTCGATCTTGAATTTTCAAAAAGCGCCCAATCCTTGAGCCAAATTCATTTTGTAAGCTAGATAAAAATTCGATCTCACTTAACTGCAGGCGATGTTGTGATGATTCAGGAGAGCCACACCAAACGAGATTTAAAATATTGTGGCCATAATGACTTGGTAATACTGCAAGAGGACCCTCGGAAGTAAAGCGTTCCCAGGCTTGATGAGGCGCTGCATTTTCGACTTCCACCAACCCCACTAATGCAGATTGTCCGTAATCTCGGCCTGACTCTACCCACTCTTGTGTTTTAAATAGGCCGCCCTCAGCATGCACAATACATTTGGCAGTGATGGTGCTTTGCGTATCATCATCCTTGATACGCTGCCAAATAAAGTTGGGGCTCTTAACTTGTATTGCTCTTAGGGCATTTCGCAGTGCTAAATGAATATCACGATAACGAACAATATGTCCCAAGGCATCTTGATTGAGTTCTTCGCGAGTCATCAAGGCTCTACCAAAGCGGCCTGCTTGAGAAACATGGACCCGGTGAATATCGGCACAATCAGTCGGCCAAGCCTGGATCGTATCGAGTAAGATTTTGCTGCCATGAGAAAGAGCAATACCACGGCTATCAGCGTTGGCTATATCAGCATCTTCAACAGGATTGCGATCAAGTAGGGTGAGTTTTGCTTCTGGAAATTTTTGTAAATACCAGGCAGCACAAGCAAGGCCTACAGGACCCCCACCTTGAATCAAAATGTCGCTACTGGTTGTATTCATCTCAGGATTTCATGAGTGCTTCAATTTCATCAGCATTCACTGGCACTCCTCGAGAAATAAGCTCACATCCAGAATCGTTGAGGACTGCATCATCTTCAATTCGGATGCCAATATTCCAAAAGGCTTTATCGACATCATCAGCTGGTCTGATATATAAACCGGGCTCAACAGTAATGACCATGCCACTTTTCAGAATGCGCCACGGCTTTTCTTCTTGACCACTATTTTCAATAGGCTCGCGATAGGAACCTACATCATGAACATCCATTCCTAACCAGTGTGAAGTTCTATGCATATAGAAACGACGATAAGCACCTGTTTCGATTGCATTCTCAAGACTGCCATAGTCAGCAAGCTTGAGCAATTTTTCGTCTAGCAGGCCTTGAGTTAATACTCGGAGTGCTGCTTCATGCGGTTGCATAAAGGTATTGCCCGGCTTGGTCACAGCTACCGCCGCTTCTTGAGCTGCTAAGGTAATGTCGTACAGCGCACGCTGTGGACCAGTAAATTTTCCATTGATTGGAAAGGTGCGCGTGATATCAGATGCGTATCCATCAAGTTCACATCCAGCATCAATGAGGCAGAGCTCTCCGCTCAGTAACTCTGTTGAGCCAGCGCGATAGTGCAGGATGCAAGTGTTTTCTCCACCAGCAACAATGCTGTTATAGGCCACGCTTTGTGCACCACTATTACGGAATTCATGAAGGAGCTCAGCTTCTAATTGGTATTCACGCATGCCAGGTTTGCAGATTTGCATTGCTCGAATATGGGCGCGAGCAGAGATGGCAGCAGCCTTGCGCATGATGTCAATTTCATGAGCATCTTTAAAGAGGCGCATTTCATGAATCAGAGATTCAACATCATGAATCTCTGAGGGAGGATTAATGCCAGCACGTGATTGGCTACGCACTTGTTTCATCCAGTGACGCAAGCGTCGATCAGCATCGGCACTTTCTGCCAAACGAAGATAAATTGCCTCTTGATTAGCTAGTAGCTCACCCAGTTTTTGATCGAGTACCTGATTACTGTGCGCAAATTCCACACCCAGCTTTTCTGGGGCTGCTTCTGGTCCTAAACGAATACCATCCCAAATTTCTCTTTCAAGATCCTTGGGCCTGCAAAATACGTGTGATTCAAGCTGACCATTGCCAGAGACTTTTAAGACTAGCGTTGCACCTGGCTCTTCAAAGCCACTTAAGTAGAAAAAATCACTATCGTGTCGATACGGAAACTCACTATCGCGATTGCGTGCGACCTCGGGTGCTGTGGAAATGACGGCAATTCCACCACCCGTTTTGGATAGCATTTGTTTTGCTAAGGCAATTCTGCGCTGTTGATAGATATTAGTTTTATTCATAGACTGCATTCAGTTCTTGTAAGCGCTGTGGCGTCCCTACATCGTGCCACGGACCTAGATATTTTTCACCGCTCACTCTATTTTCACCCATTGCTTGTCTGAGGATGGGAGCTAATTTGGCAGGACTGCCTATCTTTAAGTCTTTAAAGAGGGCTTTGTGATAGACGCCGATCCCTGAAAAGGTCAGTTTTTCAGCTCCTGTGGACTCTTGGTCTGAGATTGCCGAGCCATTCAAGTAAAAATCACCATCTGGATGTTGAATAGGGTTGGGAACCATGAGGAGATGGGCTAAAGGCTGATTGGACTGAGCGCTTAATTGTGATGCTGTTTGCAAAATCTGCGCAATCGGCAAATGCGGAGAAAAAACATCCCCATTGATTACCAAGAAATAGTCAGCTGGGACGAGAAGGGGTAGCGCCTTACAAATTCCCCCCGCAGTTTCCAGAGCGGTGACTTCAGGTGAATATTGAATCTGAATTCCAAATGGCTGCCCATCGCCAAGAGCAGATTCAATTTTTGAGCCTAACCAAGCATGGTTAATCACTACTTTTGGAATACCTGCTTTAGCAAGAGACTCTAGGTGCCACGCTAATAGAGATTTATTTTGAATAGTGAGCAAGGGTTTTGGCAAATCATCAGTCAAGGGACGCATTCGCTCGCCTCTGCCGGCGGCTAATATAAAACAAGGGATGATGTTTGTAGTTGCTTTAGCCATTTTGAATTGGACGAGTCGCTTCTAAAATACGCGCTAATGGTTTTAATTCAATATAACGATTGGCGGTGGCAATTGCATATTCAAGTACAAGCGGAATATCTTTAAGGTAAGCATCCTTGCCATCGCGATGAAATAGTCTTGCAAAAATACCAAGAACCTTGAGATGGCGCTGTAAACCCATCCATTCAAAATCGCGGTAGAACTGTCCAAAATCACTGGGCATTGGCAAGCCAGCTTTACGACCTTCTTCCCAAAATGTAATGACCCAGTCAATCACTTTTTCTTCTGGCCATGCGATATAGGCATCTCTCCATAAAGAGGATGCATCGTAAGTAATGGGTCCATACACAGCATCCTGAAAATCGATCACCCCAGGATTATTCATTTCAGTTACCATCAAATTACGCGAATGATAGTCACGATGAACATACACTGTTGCTTGCGCTAAATTATTTTGAATAATGAGTTCAAAAGACTTTTTGAGTTGGGCTTGCTGTACTTCAGCCAGATCAATCCCTAGATGTTTTTTTAAATACCAATCAGGAAATAAATCTAGTTCACGTTGCAGGAGGGCCTCATCATAGTTTGGTAATACATTGGGTTTGCTGGCCAATTGCATTTGCACTAAAGCATGTACTGCATCTTGATACAGATGATCTGCCGTCTCCCCATTAAGCTCTGCTAAATACGTTTTAGTGCCAAGATCATTTAATAAAAGAAAGCCTTCATTAATATTTTTTTCGAGAATTTTAGGTACGTTTAGACCTGCTTCTGAGAGCAATAAATCGACCTGAATAAAGGCGTCTAATGGTTCATGCTGAGGAGGGGCATCCATCACAATGAACGTAGTAAATTGAGGGTTTTTACTCTTAATTCGGAAATACCGGCGAAAGCTTGCATCAGCAGAAGCGGGGCATAGAGAGCCAAGATCCAATTGCCAGCTAGGCTCAAGGCCTTTTAGCCATTGAATAAGGGTGTTTAAGCGTGCGTCAATCATGGTCGATTCGTATAATAAGACGGGTCTGGAACTATGAGTCATTATCGCCGTTGCGCTGGTCTTTGCGCCCCTCTTTTTATAGCTGTAACCCTGCGCGCAATGTTGGGGTTGGCGTTGCTCCAATTTACATTCTTGGCAAGGGCTCAAACACCCCCACCATTGCCATTCTCGTCCAGGCCAGCAGAGGCTGCACCAATCTTGCCAGATCGTGGCAATGTGACGATTTTGAAGTTAGATGACCAGCTTAGAGTTGGCCAGCCTATTGAAGATAGCAAGGCTCTTACTTTTACTTCTAGCGATTCAATTGAAGGAGTTGTAGATCGCGAAATGCGATTAAAAGATCGTGCCCAAATTCGACGCAATGGCACAGTTGCTAAAGGCAATGAAATTATTTATAACCCAGACACTGATGTTGCTAGATTAATTGGTAATGCAGAGCTGATTAAAGGTAATGCTAATTTCAAAGGCCCCAATGCACGTTTAACAGTTGATGCTCGTGAAGGGGAAATGGAAAGCCCTGTTTATGAAATTGGCGATAGTCGTGCCAGTGGAAAAGCAAAAAAACTGACTATTGAAAGTGGTGATGTGTTTGTTTTTGATAAAGCAACATATACCACTTGTACTCCTGAAAATTTAGACTGGTATTTCACTGCTAGTAAAATTGAGATTGATAACGAGCGGAAAGAAATGACGGGAAAGGATGGGGTAATGCATCTTTTTGATGTGCCTATCGCATATGTTCCCTACTTTAGTTTGCCCACTGGAAGAGAGCGACGGTCAGGTATTCTTCCTCCGATTGCTGGATATAACTCCAAGAATGGTATTGATATTACCCAGCCTTACTATGTCAATATTGCCCCTAATCGTGACTTAACAATCATGCCGCGTTACATGAGTCAACGCGGAGTGCAGTTGGGTGTCGGCTATCGATTTATTGATACCACCTATAACGGCAACGTGATGGGTGACTATTTGCCAAGCGATCAAAAGGCAGGCGGAATTAGTCGTTGGCGTTATGACTGGCAACAACGCCAAACTTTACTAGGATCACCAATGGGTGGTCCGGGTTCAGTTAATGCCTATATCAATGCCGCTAAAGTTTCAGATAATGCCTATCCAACTGACTTTTCGCAAACGGTGGCAGGTGCTGTGACAAGTCAGTTCCGCCAAGAGCTTGGTGCAGTATCGCAGCTTCCAGATAGATTGAGTAATTGGACGGTTTCTGCTAAGGCATTAAATTTCCAGACGCTGCAACCCAACTTACCTAGTACAGTTGGGGCGCCATATAACGTTCTGCCTCAAGTGACAGCAATCTATCGGAGCAATTTGGTGCCACCAGCTTCAGGGACTGATGGACGCTATATCACCTTGCCTACTGGCCCTACTTCGATGGTATCAACTGATTTCTCGCGGTTTTCATACAACATTGCAAGTAGTATTCCGAATACGGCGCCTGGTATTTTTAGTCAAGCAGATCGTACTGTTGTTAAAGGTGTTTTGGAATATCCAACCATAACGCCTGGTTACTATATCCGCCCTAAGTTAAGTCTTCAATCTAATAACTACAGTGCAACAGCTTATCAGCCCGGATATTTGCCAGCCCAAGGCTTCTTAATACCTACCGCTAGTTTGGATACTGGTTTGGCCTTTGAAAGGGATGCTTTTGAGATGGGTAGTTTTTTCGGGCAGAATATGTTGCTTAGTCTTGAGCCACGTGCCTTGTACGTATATACGCCTTATGTAAACCAAGCAAATACCCCTTTATTTGATACGGCAGAACAGGGATTTGGTATTGGACAAATTTATAGTGAAAACACTTTTATTGGTAACGATCGTGTCTCAGATAGCAATAAGGTAACCGTTGGTCTAACTAGTCGAATTACAGAATCGAATACGGGTGCAGAAAGAGCAGTTATCACTCTTGCTCAGCAACAACAGTTCACGGCACAGCAAGTTGGGTTGACTGGCAATATCGCTAGCCCAACAGCCTATTCCGACACCTTAGCTGCTGCATCGGTGCGTTTTATGGGTAATTTCAATGCCGATGTTTTTGGCCAATACAACACCCAACTAAATCGCTTTGTACAGACAACCGTTGGTGGTAGTTGGCGTCCAACTCCTGGCCGTAGTCTTAATTTCGGTTATCGCAATGTTTGGCAGCCACCTATCCAGCCATCTCCATTTAATCCTGTTGGAACACCAGGCGGAACAACGACGGATCAATATAATATTTCTGGTCAATGGCCGGTTACAAGAGAGATTTCTTTAGTTGGCCGTTGGGGGTATGATTCGCTTACAACCAAGACTTTGAATACCTTATTAGCAGTTGAGTATATCCGTGACTGTATTGTTTTCCGCAGCGCATATTCTCAATTACTATTAAATAACAATACGACAACCCAAATCTTGTTTCAAATTGAATTCAGAGGTCTTGGTGTTGCGGGAGATAACCCTGTAGATTTGATGAAGTTAAATGTTCCTGGTTACTTACCTACACCTAAGCCATTGCCCGCCTCAACTTATGAGAAATACCAATGATCTTTTGTAAGAAACATCTACAGCGTTATGTTGCTTGCGCTTTTTTGCTAATCAGCTCAGCATTAGTGGGCTCGTCTTATGCTCAAGATGCGAGTCGTAAAACTGCATCTCCTACTCCTACTCCTATATCTGCGCCGGCCGCTGCTCCTGCAGATAACAAGATTCGGAATATTGATGGTGTCGCAGCAGTAGTCAATACCGGTTTCATTACTCGTAGGGAAATTGATGATCGCGTTGCCGCTTTGCAAAAGCAGGGCACTAAAATGCCTGATGCTACTGAATTTAGAAAAGCAGTATTAGAGCGCCTGATTGTTGAAAAAATTCAGTTGCAAAGCGCTGAGCAGGAAGGCATCAGAGTCACTAATAAAGAATTAGAAAAAATTATTGGTGATATTGCTGCAAAAAATCAATTAAGTCTCGCAGAATTCAAGACTAGAGTGGTTGCATCTGGTCTCGCATTTGAGCGATATCAAGAAAATTTACGAGAAGATGTCGTTCTTACTCGTTTTCGTGAGCGCGAGGTCGATGCCCGAATTAAAATTTCTGACGCTGAGGTTGATAATTTTATTGCGGAGCGTGCGCGTGCCATTGGGGTACAAGGAGTTAAGCCGAGTTCACCAGCACCTGTATCTAGCACTGGACCAGAAGAAATTAATTTAGCTCAGATCTTCATTCCTGTTGATGCTGGTGCAGGCCTTAGTGCACAGGCAGAAGCCAAAAAGAAAGCTGATGCCCTTCTAGCCTCTGCTAGAGGTGATGGAGACTTTATGCAGATAGGTAGTGCTGCCGCGAAAGAAAACCCGAAGATCAAATTTCAGGAGCTTGGCTATCGCACCTCAGATCGGCTACCGCAATTGTTCTACGATGCCGTTCGTAATATAGGTAGTGGCCAAACTGCTAAAGCAGTTGTGAAAAGCCCAGCAGGATTTCATATCCTTAAGGTGTTGGACCGTAGAACTTTGGTGGAGATGGCGCCTATGCAAGAAGCTCCTCCCCCAGAGATTGTTTTAACTCCACCTAAAGCTATCTCCATTACCCAAACTATGTCACGTCACATACTGCTTCGCACTCGTACTGGATTGACTGATCAGGATGCTGAAAGACGCTTACAAGGCTTCCGAGATCAAGTGCGCGCCAAGACCACTGATTTTGCTGATTTAGCCAAGAAATTTTCAGAAGATGGTTCGGCAGCTAATGGTGGTGAGCTCGGCTGGATGAGTCCAGGTGATTTGGTTCCTGAGTTTGAGCAGGCCATGAATCGTCTCCAAATTGGTGAGGTTAGTGATCCCGTTAAATCAGAGTTTGGTTGGCACTTAATCCAGGTGATGGAGCGTCGCGAAGGGCAGCTTACCGTCGAAAAGCAAAGACAGTTTGCCCGCGCTAATATTCGTGAACGTAAATATGAACAGGCATACATGGATTGGATTCGTGAATTACGTGATAGTGCTACGGTGAAAATTCTGAACTCAGAAGATGCCGCATCCAGCGCCCCTTAATCTCGTCATTACTACTGGCGAGCCAGCTGGAATTGGGCCAGAAGTTTCTTTAAGTGCTGCCGCCACTTTCTTAGCCGAGCAAGAAGATGCCGAGATTACTTTACTTGGCGCTTCTGATTTGTTTTCCATACCAAAGCAATTGAATCCAAATGTATTGGCACGTCTGAAGTTTGAGAATGTAGAGCTGCAAAGCCCTGTTCAAGTTGGAATATTAAATTCAGATAATGCAGCTTATGTAATCAAGTTATTAGATCTAGCGCTAGCGGGCTGTAAACAGCAGCGCTTTGATGCCATGGTGACTGCTCCTGTGCAAAAAAGTGTGATTAATGATGCAGGCATTCCATTTTCTGGACATACTGAATATTTGGCACAAGCTTGTGGTGTACGACAGGTAGTGATGATGCTCTGTGCTCCATTGCCTAAAGGTTTCTTGGGTATCAAGCAGGCAAGAGATCTTCGCGTTGCCTTAGTGACAACCCATATT
>Ga0164295_10001983_pt1 | contig 17034 bp, 18 predicted proteins | sample GEODES006metaG_FD_111798 | JGI IMG/M metagenome (GOLD analysis project Ga0164295, IMG submission 111798) | Oligotrophic lake water microbial communities from Sparkling Lake, Wisconsin, USA - GEODES006 metaG | ecosystem: Environmental > Aquatic > Freshwater > Lake | place: USA: Sparkling Lake... | reverse complement strand
TGGCTGGCGATGGCCAGCGCTGTGAAGGCCACCGGCTCGGCCTCGCCCCAGGAGCCGTCAGCGTTTTGCTTGCCCTTCAGAAAGCCGAGCCCGCGCTGGTAGGCGAGCTGCACCTCCTGCTTGAGCGAGGCATTGCGGTCAGGGACCGTCGTTTGAGCAAAGGCGGGAATGGCGGTGAGCAGGACCGCGAGAAGGCATGGAATGGATTTCATGGTTGGTCAGGGGCAACAGGGCTGATGATGACGGTGACAGGCGTCTCTTCCTTGGGCATCAATTTAGTATTCGGCGACCAAACATCGTCCGCTCCGTTGAGCTTGCTTGGACAATTAATGACCGCCGTGACATCGTAGTAGATGCCGATGAAACTGCCGTAGAGTTCGGCCGAGAAGCCCGAAGCCTGGATCATCGAGCCGTTGAAGACCCAGTGCTTGAAATCCGTGGGCGGCTTTTTCTGAGGAGCCTCCAGCATCCAGTCGGTCAAAGGCAGCTTCTTGGTTGCCTCACCATCCTTCCACTCCACGTGCAACTGCACATTGTTCGCTCCGGCAGTCTTGGGGGCCGTGCTCTCCATGCGCTTGCGGATGGCCTCGTCCTTCTCACCCGGAAACAATCCCGTGTGCCCTGGTTGGTAGCTCGTCAGCAGCATGGCCACCTGCAAATCCAGCGGGCTGGCGCTGGACTTCAGAAGAGCCTCGTGGGTCTTGCCCGTGTCATGCACCACCGCATACTCGATCGCACCCTCGCGCATGTTCAGCACGCAGGGCAGACGAACTTCGCGAGTCTTGGCGTTGAACCGAATCTGGCCCAGCTCGAACTCATCATCGGAGAGCTTTTTGAGGCGCTTCGCCGCCGCGACCGGGTCCGGCACTGGCGCGCCAGGATTGGCTTGCTGAGGCTGGAAGGCCGGACGCTCCGGCTCCGCACCCTGGGCAAGGAGGAGCTGAGGCAGGAACAGAGCGGCTGAGAGAAGGCAGCGTAACGAAATCATGAAGGCCAGCATGTCATTATTCCCGCCGGCCGCCAAGCAAATGCAGCGCGCAATACAAGAACTGCGCGAGCGCCGACACAAAGGCCGCCACGTAGGTCAGCGCTGCCGCGCTCAGCACCTTGTTCATGCCATCGGTCTCTTCACCGGGAGCCACCAAGCCCATGTCCGCAACGGCTCGTTTGGCCCTGGCTGTGGCATCGAACTCCACCGGCAGAGTGACGAGCTGGAACACCATGACCACGCCAAAGGCGATGGCCAAGACGATCAGCGCCAGCTTGGGCGCGACGAACATGCCGACCATGCCCACGATGGGAATGATCGTGCCTGCGGCCGTGGTGATGCCCACAGCCGCCATGCGCCACTGCAAGGGCGCATACAGCGCCTGATGCTGCAAGGCATGACCGGCCTCATGCGCCGCGACACCAATCGCTGCGACGGAGGTGCCGTAGTAGTTTTCTTCCGATAGCACCAGTCGTCGATTCACCGGGTCATAGTGATCCGAGAGCGTGCCTGGCTGCGACAGCACAGGAACGTGCGAAAGCCCGGCCTGGCGCAGGATGCGTTCGGCAGCTTCCGCGCCGGACATGCCCGAGCTGGCTCCGAGCTGCGAGTAGCGTGCGTAAGCGTTGCGCACCATCAGGCTGGCAAGCCCGGAAAGCGCCAGCGTGGCAAGCATGATGATCCATCCAAGTGTCATAATGATGAGGGCTGATCGGGGTTAATGTGAAGGGGTGAGCAGATTGACTTTGATTTGACCCTTTTTACGAGCCCATCGCCCGAACAGCCGCCCAAAACGATGGCATTCGAAAAGTTGTCAGGCCTCGGAATCACGGCACATGGACAGGCTCAAGCCTGCCGTAGATCGGGAAAGACTTGCCAAGACGCAAGACAAGATCGGCTCACGCAACTTGCCTGCCCCAGCCACAGCAAAGCGCATCAAGGGCAGCTGCTGTTTTAAACTCAATAAATTTAGCAGACTTGAACCACTAATTTGAAATTAACCATAATTTCCATTCGACAACCCTTTCGTATTTGATAGAATTATCACAATTAATTCTCAATCACAACGCAAGCCATGACGCCATCCATCACTCTCATTCCTGGCCTGGACCTCGCCGCCCTCACGGCGGCCGCCTTTTCCAATCGCATCCTCAGCACGGCTCCGGCACCGCAGGCCCCCGCTCCCAACTCGCGCATCAGCCGCTTGATAAGGTTCCGCCAGGAAAACCCAGGACTATTCGAGCGCCGCCGCGTCGAGGGTATGAAGCGCAGCTCCTTGGTGCGCGAAAACCTACTGCGCCTGCATCGCGAGCGTAAGGCCGAGTGGCGTGCCTCCGCCCTGAAGAACCCGAAGCTGCAAGCCACCGACCAGCACATCGCCGCCAAGATGTGGCGTCTGCGCGGTCCCGACGGCAACTTGTATGAGTTCCGCAACCTCAAGAAGTTCGTCCGCGAGCACGAGAACCTCTTTGAGGCCGACGACGTGATCTGGAAGGAAATGAACGGCAAAGCCAACCAAGCCTGGTGCCGCGCCTTCCAAGCCCTCGGTCGCCTCCGCCCCACCAGTTCCAAACACCTCAGCGAGTGGCACGGCTGGCGCTGGGTGGACTGAGCACGCGCCGCTGTTATCAAACAGCCGCTTGCTGTGCATCTTGAAAGGCGATGCCCAGTCAGGACACCTCATCAACCGCCCTGCCGCCCGTCGTGTATGACGACCTGCGCAAGCTGGCGAGCGGGATGATTAGCACGATGGTCTGCAAACGCTGACGGCAACGGCGCTGGTGCGTGATGCTTGGCAGCGGGTTTCCAAGAAAAACGGGCAGCAGTGGGAGAATCGACGGCACTTCTGTGCCGGGGTTGCCCACGGACGGGGCACGAGCAGGTGAACGGAGCTTGACACTCAGGCACCCGAAACCCTAAAACGCTTCATGATGAAACACGCTACCCGCCTCCTCGTTCGCACCGCGTGGACGCTCATCCTCCTCAGCGCTGTCACCACGTTCGTCTTCGCCGATCTGCCCCAGCAGCGCAAAGCGCTTGACGAACTCCAGGCCGCGAAGAAAGCCGACGATCCGCTGCCCTTGCTGGAGTCTGCGAAAAACCGCATCACCAAAGCCAACAAGGGCAACAAAGGCGGAGACAAGGAAGACGTGATCGACAAAATCAACGAGGCTATCGCGGCCTTGAAGCTCGGCGACAAGACCAAGATGGCCGGGAAGATCAACGCCGCCATCGCCAACCTCCATCAGGGCAAGGACAAGTCGAAACGCCCGAAATGAGGCCCGGAGGATAGGCGTCCACGCCTGTCAGCGGCTTGAGGCATTCCTGCCTAAAGCGAAAAAATCATGCAGGCAGGAAAGCCCGCAGACCACTGACAGACCTGGAGGTCTATCCTACACTTTTTTGCCGGACTGCGCTCCGAAAGGGTCATATAGAAAGAGAACACCATGAAAACGACACTTATCTTCTTCGCCGTTGCTTTGGCGCTTGGCCTCGCCCCCAGCCTGCAGGCGCAGACTATCACGGTCACCACCACGGCGGATGAATTCGACACGCCCTCTGGCGCGACCATGTCCCTCCGGGAAGCCCTGCGCGATGCGGCGGCGGCGGCCGGAGCCGACAACCATCGTCTTTGATCCCAGTCTCGACGGCGGCACCATCACCCTCACCATCGCTGAGATCGTCATCAACGACAGCGCCGGCGTCACCGTCGATGCCAGCAGCCTCGCCAACGGCATCACCCTCTCGGGCAACAACGCCTTCCGCATCTTCTCGGTCGCCAGCGGCAGCGTCTTCACCGGCAACTGCCTCCACCTCACCGCAGGCAATGGCGTCGGTGCGACTACCTCGGGTCAAGGCGGTGCCCTGTTTAATCTCGGCACCACCACGCTGGATCGCTGCGCCATCTACAGCAACGCCGGCAGCTTCGGCGGCGGCGTGCGCAACCAGGGAACTATGGCGCTCAGCCGTTGCACACTCAGCCTCAATACCTGCCCCAATGAAGGCGGCGCGATCCTCAGCGCGAGTGGAGTCTGCACCCTCACACACTGCACCATCAGCGGCAACACCGCGACCACCCGTTCGGGCGGCGTGCGCGCGGCAGGCGGCACCTTTGCGGGCAGCTACAACCTCATCACCGGCAACTCAGGCGGCAACGACGCCGTTGTCACTGGCACTGGCAACCTCACCTCCGGCTTCGCCCAGATCGCCCCGCTCGCCAACAACGGCGGCCCCACCTAGACCATGGCCTTGCTACCCGGCAGCACCGCGCTCGGAGCCGCCACCGCCAGCACCGCCACCGCCGATCAGCGCGGCTTCCCCATCGTCGACACCCCCGACGTCGGCGCGTATGAGTCACAGGGCAGCACGGTGACGCTGACCAGTTCCAACAACCCTGCGCTCTCTGGCGAGAGCGTCACCTTCACCGCCACGGTCAATGAATTGGATCCGCAGACCATCACGCCCACCGGCACCGTCACCTTTACCGTGGATGGCATCGCAGGCAGCCCCGTGGCCTTGAACGGCAGCGGCATCGCCACCCTCACCACCAGAGCCCTGACCGCCACCGCGCACACTCTCACCGCCACCTACAGCGGCGATGCCCGCCTGCTGGCCAGCACCTCCAGCACCCTCAACCAATCCGTGCTCGACCTCAACGTGAGCAACCCCACCGACGACAGCGGCAACGGTTCCCTGCGCCAGGCCCTGAGCAATGCCGCTCTGCATCCCGGCCCGGACACGATCACATTAAGCAGCACCCAGACGCTCACCCTCAGCAGCGAACTGCTCATCAATGATCCCGACGGCGTCACCATCGATGCCAGCGCCCTGCCCGGCGGCTTCACCCTCTCGGGCAACAACGCCTGCCGCATCTTCTCGGTCGCCAGCGGCAGCGTCTTCACCAGCAAGTGCCTTACCCTCACAGGCGGCAATGGCACGGGCGGCAATGTCACCTACCAGGGCTACGGCGGTGCGATCCTCAACCAGGGCACGATGAGCCTCACCCAGTGCAGCCTGGTGGGCAATGCCTCCGCCAGCGGCGTGTATGGCGGCGCCATTCAGAACCTCGGCCTGCTCACGCTCACGCAATGCCTGCTCGCCAACAACACCTCCCCCAACGGCCAGGGCGGCGCGATCAATAATTCTGCCAACGCCAACTCGCTTTTCCTCACGAATTGCACCCTCACCGGCAACAGCGCGCGGCTGGGTGGGGCGATTTTAGGGCATGGTAATCTCACGCACTGCACCGTGTCGCGCAACACCGCCACGCAGGCCGGTGGCGGCATCTTCATCAACTCCCAATACCTCAATCTCGCCCACAGCATCATCGCCGGGAACAGCGCGCCCAGCGCCACCGACGGGCCGGACCTGCACCTGAATGACAACCTGGGCACCATCACTGGCACCAACTTCATCGGCAACCTCGCCGGCACCGGCCTGACCGCCAGCGCCACGCTGCTCATTGGTGATGCCCAGCTCGCGCCGCTGGGCAGCTACGGCGGCCCCACGCAGACCATGCCGCCACTGCTGGGCAGCCCGGTCATCAATGCTGCTGCCGGTTCAAGTGCCGGTGTGGATCAGCGCGGGGCCGCACGCCCAGCGGGTCCCGCACCGGACCTCGGCGCGGTGGAGGAGAATGGCCTGATCGTGCGGACCACCGCCAACTCCGGCCCCGGCTCCCTGCGCCAGGCCATCGCCGATGCCGCCACCCTCCCCGGCGCGGACACCATCACCTTTTCCCCCACACTCTCCGGCCAGACCATCGCGCTCACCAGCGAAATTGTGATGGACATGGACAACGTGGGAGACGTGACGATCGACGCCAGCGGCCTGCCCGGCGGCCTCACCCTCAGCGGCGGCGGCACGCATCGCATCCTGTCGGTGTCGAGGCAGACGGGCACCTTCGGCACCGTCACCCTCGTGGGCCTCACGCTCACGGGTGTGAATGGCGTGGGGACTATCTTAAACAGCCGGGGCGGCGCGATTTTGGTCGATGTCGGCGGCACGCTGACGCTGACGAACTGCACACTCTCCGGCAATTCAGCCCCCAGCGACAGCGGCGGCGCGATTAGCAACGGCGGCACGCTAACGCTGACGGGTTGCACCCTCTCCGGCAATTCCGCTGGCTATGCCGGCGCGATTTTCACCTACGGCACGCTGACGCTGACGCACTGCACCCTCTCCGGCAATTCCGCCACCGACGACAGTAGCGGCGCGATTGCGAATAACGGCACCCTGGCGGTGACGCACTGCACTCTCTCCGGCAATTCTGCCATCAGCAGCGGCGGCGCGATTTTCAACGGCGGCACGCTGACGCTGACCAACAGCATCGTCGCCGGAAACACCGCTAGCAGTGGCGGCGCGGACATTTTTTACTTTGACTCGTTCATCGGCGGCACCGTCACCGGCACGGGGAATAACCTGATCGGAAGCAACGAAACCGTGGAGACAGCCTTCCCGTCCGGCACTCTCGTAGGCACCGCTGCCAGCCCCTTGAACCCGCAGCTCTCCCCGCTGGGAAGTTACAGCGGCCCCACGCAGACGATGGCCCTGCTGGCCGGCAGCCCGGCCATTGATCCCACCGGGGCGGACACGACTTCCACCTTCCTTACCGATCAGCGCGGTCTGCCGCGTGAGGCGGGCGGCATGCTGGACATCGGCGCTGTGGAGTCGGCTCCCGCCACGGACTACACGCCGGGTGCCTTCGCCTTCGGCACCGCGCTCTTCACCGCCAACGAGGAGGCTGGCACCGTGCAGGTGCCCATCGTCCGCAGCGGCAACGGCCTCGTGGCTGCGGATGTCTTCGTGGTCTCCGCGGAAGGCACGGCCAAAGTGACCGACTACACCCCAGTGGGCACGGTGGTTCACTTCGCCGCTGGCGAAACGCTGAAGACCGTGCCCGTGACGATCCTCGCTGATGCCGCGACGAAGGAGCCGAACGAGGACTTCACCCTGACCCTGAGCGGCCCCACCAACGGTGCCACGCTCGGCACGCCCAATCCCTGCACCGTGCGCATCATCGATGCCTACGACGTGACCAGCCCCAGCGCCGTCGCCTTCACCGCGCCCGCTGCGAATGCCGTGATCCTGGAGTCCGCCGGACCCAATGTCCCCGTCACCGGCACGGCCAAGGACGACAAGGGCGTGGCCAAGGTGCAGGTCTCACTCAACGGCAGCGCCTTCACCGATGCCGTGCTCACGCTGTCCACCGATGGCAAGAGCACCACCTTCGCCACCGCCGTGTCGGCGCGCATCGGCCTGAACACCATCACCGCCCGCACCATCGACACGCGCGGCCGGCTCTCCGCCACCACGACGCGCAGCTTCACCTACCAGGTGGATCGCCCCCTGACCGTGCAGATCAACGGCCCCGCCAACTCCGGCACGGTGAGCACCGGCTTCATGCCCAGCTCAACGCGCAAGGCAGGCACCGTTTACGCCATCACAGCCACAGCGAAGCCGGGCTTCGTCTTCAACGGTTGGAGCGCCTTTGGCACTGCCAGCACCGGCATCACCTCCGCCTCATCCGAACTGCCGACGCTGGCCTTCACCATGCAGACAAACCTCGGCACGCTGGTGGCGAACTTCATTGCCAATCCCTTCACCAGCACGCCCAACTTGATCGGCACTTTCAACGGCCTAGTCACGCCCACGGGGGCCACCGCCACCAGTAATGAAAGCGTGGGCTTGCTCTCGAACGTGAAGGTGATGAGCAACGGCACCTTCACCAGCACGCTGAAGATCGACGGCCTGAGCAAGCCGGTGAACGGCTTGTTCTACAACGACGGCTCCAGCCGCTTCGGCCCTGCGCGCACCCGCTCCCTGGCCATCGCCCGCCCTGGCAAGCTGAACCTCGATGTGATGCTGCAGCTCGACATGTCGGCGGTCACCCGCACGATCACCGGTAGCGTGAACCAAAGTTATCGCGGTGCGCTGGTCTCCACCTCCGTCGTGAGCGCCGACCGTGCACACTACAGCGCCGCAGCGAAGGTGGATAGCAACCTCGCCGGAACGGTTACGAAGCCCTACACGCTGGTCTTTACCTCCAAAGCCCAAACGCCCGCGCTGGACGCCCCATATTATCCCCAGGGCGACGGCTACGCGACGATGACGGTGAACGTGAACGGCACGGTCTCGATCAACGGCAAGCTCGCCGACCACACGCCCATCATCGCCAGCGCGCCGCTCTCCAAGGACAACACCTGGCCGATCTTTGCCCAGCTCTATGGCCTTAAAGGCTGCTTCGCCGACCTGGCCACACTAACAGATGCTAATGCCAGCACCGAGAACGTGACCGGCACAGACCTGCGCTGGGTGCGCCCCTTCCAGCCCGTGCAGTGGTATCCCGATGGTTGGTCCGACGGCATCACCGTCGATGCTCACGGTGCTCGCTACGTGGTTCCGCCAGCGACACCTGCGACGAGTGTCTTCCCGCTCACCACCGCAGCCGATGCGGATGGTAATGCCTCGCTGACCTTCACCCAAGGCCTGCTGAGCACGTCACCGCTCGCCTTTGCCATGAATATCAGCACCGCGAACGTGGCGAGCAACATGCCCTTCGCGACGAACCCCACGCTGGTCATCACGAAAGCGAGTGGTTTGATCACCGGTAAGCTGCCGCATAGCGATGGGACTTCCCCCACGTATCAAGGCGCGATTCTCCAAAAAGGCGCGAACAAGGGCGGCCATGGCTACTTCATGACCACGAGTCCGAAGTCGCTGAACTACCTCGGTGAAAGCGGCAAGGTGGAGGTGCTGGCGAAGTAACAACGGCAGGTGGAACACGCTGGGCTCAACCCGCCGCCCAGTTCGATGGCCCACTTCAGCGGCGGCAGCTTCACGATTGCCGCAGTGCCCACCACCCTGAACCGCCCCACCCCGTTCTACGGTCAGCTTGTGAAATCGGCGCGACGACGCAAGGCTACGGCTACTTCCTCCTGCCCACTGGCGTGCCCAACAATACGACCTCACCCAAGCTCAGCGGCAAGGTGCGGCTCGGTGTGCCCTGAGGGGGATAGGTGTCCACACCTGTCAGCGGCTTGTGGCTTTCCAGTCTCAAGCGATGAATCTGCGGGCTGGAAAGCCCGCGAGCCACTGACGGGCCAGGAGGCCCATCCTCCATGCTCGGCTTGCTCCTTTACTTCAGCCTTTGCATCTCGAACACGCCGTGGTCGCCGACGGCTTGGTAGGTCGCGCTGAACTTCTGATCGGTGATGGTGCCCTGGGCGCTGAATTGACCAAAGCTGCCCAGGTCGTGCTGGGCGGTGAAGGTCACGCCCTTGGCTTGCGGCTTCAGCGTGTGCGGGGCCTTCATGCTGCCGCTGAAGACCTTGGCCCATGTCGCGTGGTAATGGAATTCGCGCGTGCTTGCGGTCGAAGGCGGGATCACGCAGCGCAGCTTGCCATTGTGGCCATTGACTTCGCTGCGCCAGGAGCCTTCCCATGCACCTTCGATGCTGCCAGACTGCACGGGCTCGGCCTTGGCGGCGTTCCATTCCTTGCGAAAGGCGGTGCCACAGGAACTGAGGCAAACGGTGGCAAGCAGCAGGAGAAAAAAGCGGTTCATAGATGGCGGGAATCAACGCACCGAGCCGCACAGTTTTTCATGCCGCGTTCGCGTGTTTCTCCTCCCAGCGCGCGAGCAGCCAGAGCACGTCGGACAAGCGGTTCAAGAAACGCACAGCTTCTTCGTTCGGCAGTTCGTCGCCGGTTGTTTCCAACTCAATGATGGCGCGCTCGGCGCGACGGCAGACAGTGCGGGTGAAGTCGGCATACGCGCCACCCGGCACGCCCGCAGCACCGGGCAGCACCCAGCCTTGGAACTTGAACTGCCCCTCGCGCTCCAGCCTTTCCACCCAGACATCCAGGAACTGCACCTGCTCCGGCTTCACCTGTTGTGTGTGTGTGTCCTGGTAGTGCTCCTCGCCGCCGACCGGCGTCGCCAGCTCGCCCATCAAGCCAATCAACCAAAGCTGCACCTGGGCCGCGACTTCCTGCGTCTCAGCGCAGGAGGCATGGATGCGCAGCAAGCCCAGCGCTGCGTTCAATTCATCGACCTCGCCGAGTGCCAGCACACGCGGATGATTCTTGGCCACGCGCTGCCCGAACAGCAAGTCGGTGGTGCCTTGGTCGCCTTTGCGGGTGGAGATAGACATGGGAGAGCGGAAGTGAAAAAGGTGGAAGTGAAAAGTCAAAAGGGCCGGAAAAGCAGGAGCGGTATCCAAAGGCAGCAATCTGCCCTTTTCACTTTTTACTTCTCACTTTTCACTTTCTCCAAAACAGCTTCCTGCCTTCGCCTCATCTCAGCGGCTTCAGCTTCGTCGTGATCATCCCAGCCAGCAAGGTGCATGAGGCCGTGGATGAGGTAGAGACACAGCTCTTGGTTTAAAGTATGGCCATGCGCAGGGCCTTCGCGGGCAGCGGTGTCGGCGCTGACGATGATCTCGCCATGATGGAAGGTGATGACATCCGTGGGAGTGGGGTCGTCAAGGAAGTCGGCGTGGACCAGGGCGATGGCGGCGTCGTTCACGATGGTCGCTTCGACTTCGGTCAGATGCAGAAGGGGTGCATCGTCGTTTTTCACATGCTCAAGCACGAGTGGAACGGCTTTCTGCAGCGCCTGGAGCAGCCAGACCAGATCGCAGTCCTGCGATGTGCCGCGTTGATAAAGACTGGCCTGCGGAATGCTCACGCAGGTCAGGCGGCAGGAGTCGACGAAGGCCTGGCTTGACGCTTGCGACGGCGCTCATCCGGCACCGGCAAAGCTTCCAAGGGCATCTCACCTGTGACCGGGCGCGGCGTCATTGGCACCACTTTGCCCTCAGCCACTGGCTCGTCCTTGGCGACCGACTCGCGCTGGCCCTGATACTTGATGCGACTGTGCATCATGCTCAGCAGCGATTTCACAAAGCTGGCCTTCACCTTGGCCAGCTCAGCGATCGTGAGGTCGCACTCGTCGAGCTGGTTGTCGGCCATGCGGTTGGCCACCAGTTCATTGACCATTTGCTCGATGCGGGCAGCGTTCGGCTTCTCCAGTGTGCGGCTGGTGCTCTCCACCGCATCCGCCAAGCTGATGATGGCGGATTCCTTGAATTGCGGGCGCGGCCCGGGGTAGCGGAAGACTTCCTCGCTGACCTGCGGCACATCGTCCTGCTTGGCCTTGTCTTCCTGCACCAGGCGCAGCATCTCGGCCTTCTGATCCAGGGCCTGACGGTAGAAATACCACGCCAGGGAGGTGCCATGATGCTGCTCGATCACATCAATGATCTGGCAGTTGAGCTTGTGCTTGATCGCCAGGTCCACCCCGTCTTTCACATGCGCCATCAGCACCAGCGCGCTCATGCGGGCCGTGAGATCCTTGTGCGGATTCTCGCCCGGGTTCATGTTCTCGATGAAATACTCCGGCTTGGTGAGCTTGCCAATGTCGTGGAAATAGGCGCAGACACGGCACATGGTTGCACTCGCACCGATGGATTCGGCCGCCGCTTCCGCCAGGTTGGCCACCATCAGGCTGTGATGATAAGTGCCCGGAGCTTCCATGCTCAAACGACGCATCAGCGGGTGGTTCAAGTCCGCCAGCTCAAGCCAGGAGATGTCCGTGGTCACACCGAAAATTGACTCCAGCATGGGCAGCAGACCTCCCACGGCCATGCCCGTGAGCACCCCCGTCAGCAGCGGCCAGCCCATGATCTCCGCGACAGCCGCTGTTCTCGCGCCGCTCTCGGCAAAGGACAGCAGCAGGCTAAACACGGCCGCTCCGGCCCCGACGTAGCAGCCCGCGATGAAGAGGCGGTTCCGGCGGCGCACCCGGCGCGTGACGACCACGGCCAGGAATCCCACCAGCATAGAGGCCGCCAGAAAAGTCAGCCTTCCAGCAGGCAGACAAACGACCGCCCCCAGCATGCTCACATGCAAAGCCCCAAAAATGCCCAGTCGTCGCCCCAGCATGACGGACAGCACCAGCGGTGCCACCGCGTGCGGCAGCACCAGCACCAGCAATCCCCCGCCCCAGCCCTGGCGCAGGCCGTAGCGAACCGCCATCAGCACCACTGCGAGATGCAGGAGCACCGTGCTCAGCACCAGGAAAATGCGGCGGTTATCGGTAAAAAGCGCCCGGTGACCCACGTGCAGATGCACCATGGCCGCCGAGGCCAGCGCCACGGCATACAGACTGTCGATCAACCCGGGCCTAACGACGCCTTCAGCCAGCCCTCCGGCCATGCGTTGCAGCAGCAGCACTCCCACCACGAAGCCCACCATCAGCAGGCCGGTGACGAGCGGATGACTGCGCAAGGACTCGATAAAATCGTCTTCTTGATGCTTGCGCCGGGTGCGGCAGCACAAGCCCTCCCTTTGGAGCTGGGTTTGGCGAAAGGCTTCAAACATGAGAGAAAGCGGCCGACACGGGAGGAGCAGTTTACGCGCCAGAGGAAGAAATGGCAAGTTTTGGTTACGTCTGCCAAAAGGCCGGGATGCTCCCTCTGCCCTCTGCCCTCTGCCCTCTGCCCTCTGCCCTTTGCCCTTTGCCCTTTGCCCTTTGCTTTCTAAAGTGCAGCTATGCCTCGCGTCAGCATCCTCACCCGCACTGTCAACCGCTCTCAACTCCTGGCCCGCACGCTGGATTCCCTGCTCGAACAGACCTTCACCGACTGGGAATGCCTGATCATCAATGGCGGCAGCGCGGCCGAGGTCGAGAGCGTGGTCAGCCCGCGATCTACCGCTCTGGCAGGCCGGGTGCGCGTGCTCCCCTTCGAATCCACCAAGCCCGGAATGCGTGGGGTGCCGCTGAACTTCGGCATCCAAAACACCACGGGCGAGCTCATCACCGTCCTGGACGACGACGATACCTGGGACCCGGCCTTCCTAGAAAAGATGGTCAGCGCCCTGGACCGCGCGCCCGTGCCAAGCGTGGGTGGCATCGTCTGCCAGACCCAGGTCATCGAAGAAACATCCGTCGAGGACGGCCTGAAGCCCGTGCGCGACTACGTGCTGAACCCTGACCTATTCAATGCTACCCTAGCCCGCCTTGCCATCGTCAATGCCTGGTGCATCCACGCCTTCCTCTACCGTCGCTCGGCACTGGAGAAATGCGGGGCCTACGCCGAGGACCTGCCCGTGCTGGAGGATTGGGAGTTCAACCTGCGCTTCCTCCGCCACTCCGACGTGCTCGTCCTCCCCGTGGTGCTGACCAACTATCATCAGCGCCCCGCCATCCACAGCGGCAGCCAAGCCAATTCCCTGCACGGCGAACTCGATCTGCACAAATTCTACGAGAGCAAGATCATCAATGACGCCCTGCGTCAGGACCTGGACACCGGCAAGACCGGCCTGGGCCAGCTACTCGTCAGCGCCACTCACACCCGCTTCATCGACCGACGCCTGCATCAGATCGAATCCAAGGTGAAGTCCGCCGCCGACAAGATCGGCAAAATCGACGCCCGGACGAAAGAGCTGAAGGACGGTCGGAAGTAGTGTGGACTTACTTCTTCACCGCCTCGGCGCGGTTCTGCACATAAGCGCTGCGGACAGCAATGTAGGGATCCACGGAATCGCGAATGGTGCTGTCATACAAGCTCAGCTGTCCAGGCAGGGCGCGCAGCGTGTTGGCGGCCGGTGGAATTTGAGTCCAGTCGTGGTCGCCGTTCCAGAAGACGCCCCAGTTGACCGGGTTCAAGGCATAGTCACCGGCCAGGCCCACGCCATCGCGCACGCTACTGGGGCCGAGAAAGGGAATGACAAAATACGCGCCGTGGCCCATGCCCCACTTGGCGAAAGTTTTGCCGGTGTCTTGATCAGGCAGTTCGGCCAGCGCGGGAACCTTGTCAGACACCCGGATCATGCCGCCAAGCCCAGCGACGGTGTTGACCAGAAATTTCTCGGTTTCCAGCCCAGCGTTCTTGAACTTGCCCTGCAGCGCATGATTCACGAAGCGCACCGGGAATTTCACATTCTCGAAGGCATTGTAGATCCCCTTGCGCAGACGCTTGGGAGTGACCGCTTCGTAGCCCTTGGAAATCGGTCGGAAGATCACAAGGTAAAGCTTGTCATTCAGCCAGAAGGTGGCGCGGTTCAGACCTTCGATAGGGTCGGCAATTTCGACCACGTCATATTCATCCAGGTCATCGACGGGCGTGCCCGCAGCAGGTTTGGCAGCGGTGGCTGCTTCAGTCTTCGCCGCCACGTTCAGCGGGGCTGCGTCGGCCTTCTTGGCCGTCGATGTGCAGTGGGTCAATAAGGGGGCCGAAGCCACCAGCGACAGACGGATGAGGGAAAGAAGAGTCTTCATTGGGGGCGGACAACGGATTTTTCGAGTGAACTGATGACGGCAGCGGCACCGCCTTTTTTGAATACAGGATCAAGCTGGCTGCGATAGTTGGCCACCATGCTCACACCTTCGATCACCACATCTGTCGCGCGCCATTTTTCCGAAGCCTCCAGCCGGTAGATGACCTTGTAACGCGTGCCTTGATAGCCGGTCGTTGACGAGACATCGACCCGACCGGGCGACACCTCTGACGCGGAATGATAAGCGACCACCGGCTTCTCACCGATGGTGAAGCTGTTGCTGTAGGAACGGATCACCAGCGTGGTGAACAGCTCCACGGCCTTCTTCTGCTGATCCGGAGTGAACTGCCGCCAGCCGGGACCGACCGCGCGGCGCGTCATCACGGCAAAGCTGATGTGCTCGTCCAGCACGGGAGTCAGCCGCTTGATCAGCGTCTCCATGTTCGGGGCCTTGTCCGCCAGCGCCAGCACCTCGTCAATGCCCGAGCGCAGCACCTGCTGGGCTTCGTCCACAGGCGCGGCAACCGCAGCTCCCATTGGAGCCAGGGCAAGCAAGATCGAAATCAAACGACGAGTCATGGCGTGAGAGGCTTGGAGTTATCTTTAGAGACATTCTGTTCTTTGTCCACCGAACCGAAAGCCATCTTTCCAATCAATGACTCGATGTCGACCGCCGACTCTGTCATGGTGATACGCTCGCCGGCTTTCAGGGATGTTTCCTCAGCCCCGGGCGACAGAGAAATGTATTTGTCACCGATCAGCCCGGTGGTTTTGATCGACGCCATCGAGTCAGCAGGCAGGTTCAGTCCGGAAAGCACGCTGATCGTGACAATCGCACTGTAATCCTTGGGGTCGACGCGGATGCCTTCCACCCTCCCCACCGGCACGCCCGCGACATGCACGCTGCCGCCGACATTCAGCCCACTGGCATTGTCAAACCGGGCCTCCAGCGCGTAGGTGTCGCCGCTGATGATAGAACCGGCCCCCAGCTTCAACGTGAGGTAAATGATGGCCGCGATGCCGAGCAGCACGAAGCAGCCGACGAGGAATTCCAGCTTGGTTTGTTTCATGAGTCTACGGAAGCTATGGTCTCACCACGGCGGATGGATGCAAGCGTGCTGGCGAGCACCTGCTCGCTGTCGCGGAAACTGGTGACCACTTCATGCCTGGAGTCGGCGAATTCAGCCGGAGTGCCCTGGAAACACATCACCCCGCGATCCAGCAGCGCCACTCGGTCGCTCGCGGCCAGCGCCTCTGGCAGATCATGCGTCACCACCACGGCCGTGAAGCGGAACTGGCGCTGATACTTCGCGATCATGGTGAAGACTGCGTTGCGCCGCAGGGGATCCAGGCCAGCGGTCGGCTCGTCAAACAGCACCAGCTCGGGCCGCGTCACGATGGCACGCGCCAGGGCTAGGCGCTTCTGCATGCCGCCGGACATCTGGCTGGGATAGCGGTCCGCAAAAGCCTCCAGCTCCAGTTGTTGCAAGGCCTCCAGACTGCGTTCCTGGATGACCTTGCCCGGCAGATCCGTGGTCTGCTCCAGCGGCAGCGCCACATTTTCCAGCGCGGTCAGCGAGTCGAACAACGCATTGCTCTGAAACAGAAAACTGCACCGCTGCCGGAAGCTAGCCCGCGCCGCCCGGTCGTTCTTGGTCAAGGCGTGGCCATCGAAAACAATGTTGCCCGAGTCTGGTTCCATCACATCGGCCAGGCACTTCAGTAGCACCGACTTGCCCGAGCCACTGCGCCCCAGCACCGCCACAAGACTGCCGCGCGGCACGTCCAGCGAAGCACCCGCCAGCACCACCTGATCGCCAAAGCGCTTGCACAGGTTCTCGATCTTCAGCAGCAGGTCGTCGGCCATGATCAGATCAGGAAGGAGGTGATGACGTAATCCGCAGCGAGCACGATGATCGACGACTGCACCACTGCCCGAGTGGTGGAAGCGCTGACCGCCCGCGCGCCCGTGCCCGCCTTGCTGCGGTGCGCGTTAAAACCGTGGTAGGAGCACAGCGCCATCGTCAGCAGCCCAAAAGTCAGCGCCTTCAGGAAGCACTCTTTCACATCGCGAATTTCGACCGCCCGCTCCACCGCCGACCAATAGATCCCCGGTTCCAAACCGAGCAGCAACGAGCCGGACAAGCTGCCCCCCCAGAGCCCGACGCAGCAAAACAGCGCCGTTTGCATGGGATACACGAACAGCGCCGCGATCAAGCGCGGAGCTACGAGGTAGGCATGGCTGCTGATGCCCATCGTTTCCAACGCCGCGATCTGCTCGCTATTGCGCTGAATGCCCAGCTCCGCCGCCAGCGCGGAGCCCGCCTGGCCTACCAGCATCAGCGCGGCCAGCACCGGCCCCAGCTCCCGCACGATGCTCAGCGACACCAGCGTGCCCAGCAGGCTCTCCGATCCAAAACGATTGAGCACGTAGTAACCCTGCAAACCCAGGACAAGGCCCGTGAACATGCCCACAATGAGGATCACCGGCAGGCAGCGGACGCCTTGCTCAAACACCGCCCGAATCACGCGCCGTCCCAGCTTCCTCGAACCCAGCGCCGAACGAAAAGACAGCCCGATGAAGACGGTGAAATCGCCCAGGGCCTGGACGAGGAAAAGAGTGTGTCTGCCTACGCTGTGAACCATTCGGAGAATGATGGATGAGAGCCTAGCAACAGGCGTTGTGCAATGGCAAAGGAGCAAAGACCTTCATGCCGCGCCCCTCAGTGGCAGTTGGTTATCTTGCCGTGTTTCGGTTCGGT